>Ga0302196_10000390_pt1 | contig 42484 bp, 39 predicted proteins | sample II_Bog_N1_3_FD_198794 | JGI IMG/M metagenome (GOLD analysis project Ga0302196, IMG submission 198794) | Peat permafrost microbial communities from Stordalen Mire near Abisko, Sweden - II_Bog_N1_3 | ecosystem: Environmental > Terrestrial > Soil > Wetlands > Peat | place: Sweden: Abisko... | reverse complement strand
TACCAGCAGGCCTGCGAGAAGGGCGACGCGCTCTCCTGCGGGAGCCTGGCCGGCCTCTACGTCGGCGTGGACCCGAAGGGGCCCGGTATCGTCCCGCAGGACGGGCCCACGGCGGCGAAGTGGTACCAGAAGTCGTGCGACCTCAAGGACATGGACTCGTGCCTGAACCTCGGCGCCCTCCTGTCCACCGGGGCGGCGGGCACGAAGGACGCGGTGCGTGCCCACGATCTGTTCGCCACCGCGTGCGACGCCGACAGCGCCCTGGCCTGCACCCTCCTCGCCGACGGCTACGCGCGGGGCGACGGCGTCCCCAAGGACGCGAAGCGGGCAGGGGAGCTCTACGCGAAGGGATGCAAGGGCGGGATCGCGCGTGCGTGCAAGCAGGCGGGCAAGTAAGCGCCCACGAGGCCTACGCCGTCGCCCCGTCCACGATCCCTAGCCCCTCTTCGCGCGAGAAGAGGCAGCCCTCGCTTCCCATGGGAAAGGTCCTGCAGGCCTCCGGCCTGACCTCGTAGATCCCGCAGCGCAGGTCCTTCTGGAGGTGGCGGCAGTCGCCCGAGCGGAGGAGCCGCAGCACGATCTTCTTCCCGTCCATTCGCGTGAACGGGGGCCGCAGGAGGTCCTCCCGTCCGGCGTCCTCGAAGCGCTTGATGTCGACCTTCTCGAGCCTCACGTAGTTCTTGCGGCAGCAGGCCGCGCACTTCTCGCAGTCGAGAACCATCGTCCGCGTCGAGCCGCGGTGCACCGAGTCGCGCTGCACGCGCTCGCGCACGAGGTCGAAGCAGTCCTTGGGGATGCTCGTCGTCGCCAGGCCGCGCAGCGCGCCGCGGTTCTCGACGTCCCACTTGTGCTTGCGCATGTCGAGGAGCGACCAGACGCCGAGGTCCTCCTCCTCGCTGTCCTCGTCGGGCTCCTGGAACACCATCATCGCCTGCTTCTCGCTGGCCCACACGATCGCGTGCCCGCCGGCGCGCACGTGGGCGGCAGCTTCGCGGACGAAGCGCTGGTTGAAGGAGCGAACGAGGGGGCGGACGACGCGGGAGGAGGCCATGGGCCCCTACGTTTATCAGCGGAGGATCCCCACCGCCAAGCTCACCCACGGCTCGACGTCGCGCGACGTGCGCGTGACGCTGAGGGAGAGCTGGACCTTGGTCTGGCCCTCGACGCTCCGCCGCCCCTTGCCCGGGAGCATCGGACCCGGGGAGGCCGTGGGCGGCGGCAGCACGCGGGCCGTGATGATCGCCGTGCCGGACGCGACGTCGAGCGGGACCGCGACGCGCGCGTGCTGGCAGGCAAACGAGCGCAGGCGTCCCTCGACGTCGCGCGTGGCGAGGTCCGTCAAGCCCGCCGCGGGCACGACGATGTCGAGCGTGGCGCCGTCGCGGTAGGCGTACACGGCCGGGCTCTTCGACAGGACCGTGAGGGGTATCTCCACCTTGTCGATGAGCCGCACGCCCAGGGACTGCCGGTCGTACCAGCCGCGCGAGACCGCGAGCGTGGCGCCGTCCCCCTCGCCCACCACCGCCTCGTAACGGAAGGAGCGCACCCTCGGCCCCGGTCCGTCCACCGGCAAGGCTGCGAGGACCGGGGGCTCGTTCTGGCTCGAGGGATCGTCGGGGTTCGCCACGGCGGGCGGCGGGTCGTCGCCCCGGAACATGCATCCGACGTCGCCCGCCGGGACGAGCTGAAGAGCGCGGCCCTCCTCGGAGTCGCCCGGATACCAGCGCACCTCCTCGACCTTCTCCTTGCCCCCGAGCGCCTTGGGTCTCACGGTCTCGATGCGCGCGAGGCTCGCGTCCGTGATGCTCGAGACGTCGACGCGCCCGGCGTGCGCCGCGCCTGCCCAGCCGACCACGGCTGCGAGGCCGAGGACCAACGCCGCGGGCCTCACAACGACCTCAGGTAGGTCTCGAGGGCGCGCTTGTCCTCGGCGGAGAGCTGGCTCGTCTTGCCCATCGAGCCGTCGGTCGCCGCGAGCATCTGGTCGAACGAGGCGAAGCGGCCGTCGTGGAAGTAGGGCGCCGTGCCGCTGACGAAGCGGAGCGACGGCGTGTCGAACTCGGCCTTCTCTTCGAGCGCGTGACGGAGGCCGTCGGGCGCCTGGCCGTCGAGGCCGTGGCAACCGCTGCACCCGGTCTCGCTCGCGTGGAAGATCTCCCGTCCCCGCGCGAGCTCGCGCGACGTGGTGTCGCTGGGCGAGGCCGTCGGGCCCGCCATCGTCATCGCGTAGCCGACCAGCGCGTCGAGGTCCCTGCGGCCGAGCGCCTGCGCGTTGAGCCGCGCGAAGGTGTTGGCGAGGTGCGCCTCGATGGTCTCGCCCGAGCCGTTCCACGCGTACGGCGCGGTGTCCGCGAGCCTCCCCGCGAGCGAGGGCGTCTGGCGCGTGCCGTCGGGCGTGGCCCAGACGAGCCCGTCGTCCCTGCCGTCCGGGTGGCAGCTCGCGCACGCGCGGCCGTCGCGGGCGATGCTGCGGTGGAAGAGCTCGCGGCCGAGGGCGAGGTCGCGATCGTCGGCAGGCTGCGCGAGACGCGAGAGGGAGATCCGCGTGGGCCGCTCCCCGGGGTCGTCGAGCCGCTGCGCCCCGAGCGAGAGCACCGTGACCGTCCGGTCGTACTGCGACCAGACGACCGAGCGCCTCGCCACCGCGTCGACGGCGATCCCGGTCGGCCCGCTGGCGACGTCCCACCGCCGGAGCTCCGCGTTGGCAGGCTGGGCCGACGCCGCATCGTAGGCGATGACGCTGTCGATCCCGAGGCATGCGACGAGCAAGGTTCCGCCGACGGTATCGACCGCCGCGGCCCTCGGGAGGAGGCACTCGTCGGGCTCGTTGCGGACGCGCCGGTCCGGCGCGACCTGTACGGTGAGGGATGCCTCGAGCGGCTCGCGCGTAGCGTCGTCGAGCACGGCGATCGTGGGCAGCTCGGTGGGTAGCCGCGCGGCGTTGCCGTAACCGTTCGAGTGCTCGGTCGGGTCGCCGGTGTCGACCAGGACCTCGGGGGCGAGGATGCGCCCGCCGGGCTCGGTGCTCCTCGCGATCGCGAAGCCCTGGCACGCCTGCCTGGGGGTGGCCGCCAGGATGGGCTTCTTCTTGATGAGGTCGCCGTGGTCGTCGAACTCGTTCGTGCGCGGGACGAGCGCGAGCCGCGCCGGGGTGCGCAGATCGCCCTGCTCCCCCACGGCGACGGCCGAGACCGCGTGCAGGTCCGTCGTCAGGTCGACGACGCTCATCTGCCCGCCGACGGCGTGCGTCACGAACGCCTGCGATCCGTCCGTCGACACCATGACCCCGCGCGGCTCGCGCGGCAGCGATCGGTCGAACGTGCGGCCGAGCGTCGCCGCGTCGTAGCCCGTCAGCGAGTGTCCCCACCCGGTCGAGACGAGCAGCGTCTTCTCGTCCGGGGTCATCGCGAGCGAGACGGGCTCGTCCGGTGTGTCCACCGCGCAGAGCGAATCGAGCGGCGCCTCGGCCGCCGGGGCGGGCTCCAGGACCACGGCGCGGGCCTGGTCGCGGACGAGGACGACGAGCCGCCCGTCCTTCGTGACGAGTAGCTGCGATGGTGTCCCGGCGATCGGCGTCGTCGCAAGCTCGCGCCGGGAGTCGACGTCGACGGTGTGCACGTCGTGGTCGTCCTCGTCGGCGACGTAGGCGAGCGTCCGGTCGCCGAAGCGCGCCACGGCGATGGTCGACCCCGCCCCGGTGGCATCGAGCGGCGCGACGCGCGCGGGGCCGCGCCGCGCGCAGGCGGGCGGCGGCGTGGGCGCCGTGCTCTTCGGGCCTCCGTCTGCCAGAAAGCAGCTCAACGTGGCACATCCCAGGGCGAGCGCCCCCGACCTCAGGCCTCTCGACAATCCCATCCCAGCCTCCCGTGTGAACCACTGCCGTCGCGGGCCCCCCCGGGGGCGGCCGCGCCGCGGTCCCGGGAGAACGCCTAGCATTGGCCGCTCGCTTCCCCCTATCCTCGTTCGGGTGACCGATCCGTACCAACCGGCCGCCGAGGCGGACCTCGTCCCGCTGGGGGACCTCCTGAGCTGGGCGTTCGCGTTCCCCCGGCCCGACGCGGAGCCCTGGCTGCGGCGGGCGCGGCTCGAGAACGTGCGCACCCTCCGGCGCGACGGGCGCATCGCTGCGTGCCTCGTCCAGATCCCGATGGGGCAGTTCTTCGGGGGCGAGAGCGTCCCCATGGTGGGCATCGCGGGGGTCGCGACGGCGGCAGAGGCGCGTGGCACCGGCGCGGGTGTCGAGGTGATGCGTCGCACGCTCCAGGAGCTGTCAGCCCGCGGGGTGGCGCTGTCGACGCTCTACGCGGCGACGCGCCCTCTGTACCGCGGCGTGGGATACGAGGCCGCGGGCAGCCACCTGGAGCTCACGGTCCCCCTCACGAACCTCGAGGCGACGGATCGTACGATGCCGGTGCGCGCCGTCGTCCCCGAGGACGAGCCCCTCCTTGAGGAGCTGTACCGCGCGCACGCGAGCCAGGTCCCGGGCCACGTCGACCGAGGTCCGTACGTCTGGTCGCGCGTGAAGACGCCTCGCGCCTCGCCGACGGGGACGGGCGGCTTCGTCGTCGGCAAGGGCCGCCCCGAAGCTACGTGTTCTTCTTCGAGAAGCAGCTGGCGTCGCTACACTACGACCTCCACGTGACGGACCTCGTCGCCCGCACGCCCGCCGCGTACGCGCGCCTGCTCACGCTGCTCGCCGACCACGGCACGCTCGGCCAGTCGATGCACTACGCGGGCACGCTGAGCGATCCCATCCTCCAGCTCCTGCCCGACCACCAGTACCGGACGGGCGCCCTCGAGCACTGGATGATGAGGGTCGTCGACGTGCGCGCCGCCCTCGAGCGGCGGGGGTATGCGCTGCGTGAGGCCGACGTCGAGCTCGAGCTCGACGTGCGCGACGAGCTCTTGCCCGCGAACGCGGGACGCTACGTGCTCCGCGTCTCGGGTGGGCGCGGCACGGTCCGCCGTGGCGGAGGCGGCGCCCTGCGTCTCGACGTTCGGGCGCTCTCGCCGCTCTACTCCGGGCACCTCACGGCCCGGACCCTGGCCTCGATCGGCCAGCTCGACGCAGAGCCCGACGCCCTCGCCCACGCCGACGGGATCTTCACCTCGCCCCACCCGTGGATGCCGGACTTCTTCTAGGCCCCAGCGTCCGTCCGGCGGCGTCCCCCCACGGGACGGAACGTCTGGAATCGCGACGGCGTGCCGGTCGAGAGCCGCGAGTCTTTTCGTGCACTTGCGCGTGATTCTGGGCTGTCGGGCCCAGGGCACGTCGCTTGCGATGACCGTCCTCACGAAAGGTTGGTCATCTCTCATGAAACTCATCTCCAGCGTTCTTCTCTGCTCGATTCTCACCGCCATCAGCGTCTCCGCGTTCGCGGACCAGCCCGCGCCCCAGGGCAGCGGTGAGCGCGCCCGGCCGCAGCTCACCGAGACTCGCGCGGTCGGTCCGGTCGGTCGCTACATCGTCACCCCCATGGGCCACGTGGGCGGCTTCGTCCTGGCGAATGGCACCGTTGTCCGGCTGCGCCCCTCGGAGGGCGACAAGATGGCAGCCCAGGTCGCCGTCGGCGAGACGGTGACGGTCGACGGCCGCACCGCCGGCAACGGGCGGCCCATCATGCGCGCGACCGTGTCGGGCCCGCATGGTCAGGTCGTCGAGCCGACCACCGGCGGTAATGCTTCCTGGAAGGGGCTCGACCACGAGCAGAAGGTCGAGCGCCGCAAGGAGCTCCGCGCCGAGCGCGCCGCGGCGCTCGCGAAGCTGCCCGCCACGTCGCTCGACGGCACGGTGCAGACGGTGCTCACCGGTCGGCACGGGGCGCCACGGGCGCTGCTCCTCTCGAACGGAGGCACCATCTTCCTCGAGGGCTCGCTGCGGCACGCGATGGCTGGCGCCTCGATCAAGGCGGGTGACGTCGTCCGCGCGTCGGGCAAGGGCGGCACCTACAAGAACGGGGCCTCCGTCGAGGCCAGCCAGGTGACGCTCGCGAACGGCACGCAGTTCAGCGGTCGCCCGCTCTGAGAAGGATGCAGCACACGAAGGGGTCGAAAGCGGGCGCCGCCAGCGAGACGGCGCCCGTTTTCCTCGCGTATACTTCGGGGCGGTGGCGAAAACTCCCTCTTCACCCGCGTCCGCCGAGCCGATCACCAAGACGGCGACGGACCTCGATCGTCCCAACAAGAAGGGTGTGGTCCGCAAGGCGTGCCTCGTCGTCATCTACGGGACGGATCTGGGGCGGCGGGTGCCGCTCTCCCGGTCGACCTTCACGGTCGGTCGGTCCTCCAAGAACGATCTGTCGCTCGACCAGGACAGCGTGAGCCGTCACCACGCGAGGGTCACCTTCGACAAGGAGGGCTACGCCATCGCGGACCTCGACTCCAAGAACGGCACGTACGTCAACGATGCCGCCGTCACCCGCACCGTGCTCCGGCACGGAGACCAGGTGAAGATCGGCCGCTCCATCCTCAAGTTCATGGAGGCGGACGACATCGAGGCCAACTACCACGAGGAGATCTACCGCCTGATGACGGTCGATGGCCTCACGCAGATCTACAACAAGCGCTACTTCACGGAGGCGCTGGAGCGCGAGTGGGGGCGGGTCGCCCGCTACAAGCGGGGCCTGTCGCTCCTCCTGTTCGACCTCGATCACTTCAAGAAAATAAACGATGCCTTCGGGCACGTCGCCGGGGACTCGGTGCTCCGGCAGCTCTCCACGGCCGTGAAGACGCGGCTCCGCGAGCAGGACATCTTCGCGCGGGTCGGGGGAGAAGAGTTCGCCGTCCTCTTGCCGGAGGTCGCCTCCGACGGGGCACGCGCGACGGCCGAGAAGGTGCGCGCGGTCGTGGAGTCGACGGGGTTCGACTTCGAGAAGAAGAAGATTCCTTGCACGGTGAGCCTCGGCTGCGCGGCTTCCATGGGAAAGGCGGATGCCGCCGCGCTCTACGCGGCCTCGGACGCCGCGCTCTACCGGGCGAAGTCGAGCGGCAGAAACTGCGTCGTCGTCGAGTAGGCCTAGTCGCCGTGCGCGTCGGTCGTCGCGTCGCCCTTCGCGTCGCCCATCGCGTCGACGGAGGCGTCGCTCGGGGCGTCCACGCCGGCGTCAGTCACGACCGTTGTTGGCACCGCGCAGTAGTCGCATGACGTGGGAACCACCGGGTTGTTGAGCCACGCGCGGACGCGCTCGAGCTCGTCGAACGACAGGGGCGCGTTGCCGCCGCTGGAGGCGTCGGCGCCGACAGGGTCGCCCATGCCGGGGTAGGCGGGGTAGGGCATCTCGCGGCCGAGGATGTAGTTGGCCAGGACCGTGCGCTCGGTCGCGCTCGAGCTGTTCCACGCAGTGTTCCCCGCGGCGGGGCCCGCGTTCGGGCCGGCCGCGAAGGGAGCGAGCGTGCCCGGGTCCTCGCAGGTCTTGCCGCCGACGCAGACGAAGCCGTCCGTGCAGCTGCCGCAGGTCAGCACCTTGCCGCAGCCATCCCCCGCCGAGCCGCACGTGTAGCCGAGCTTCTCGCACGTGAGCGGCGTGCAGGTCCCGAGGCCGCACTGGCCGGGCGTTCCACCGCCGCACGTCGCCATGCCCGTGCAGCCGCCAGGGCTCCCGCCGGGACCTCCGGTCTTGTCGCAATCGAGCAAGTTGCCGCAGCCGTCGTCCGTCATCCCGCAGGTGACGCCCTTGGCGTTGCACGTCGTCGGGACGCACGCGGCGCAGTCGAGCGTCGGGTCATCCGTGGCCGAGGGGACGGCGAGGAGCAGCTTGTAGAGGAGCCAGCTGTTGGCGGGGTCGCCGCTCGGGTCGACGATGGGCATGTCGACCGCGAAGATCGGGCCGGGCGGCTCGGGGATGTTCTCGGGGCCCGTGTTGTCGCCGTGCGCAGGGATGCCGGAGGAGCCGGGCGACAGGCCCGCGGTGTTCATGAAGGCGTACGGCTCGTCGAGAATGAGGCCCGCGGCGGGGGCGCTCATGCCGCCGGCCGGAAAGACGGGGCTCACGCCGACCATCGTCGGGCTCCCGTGGCAGTTGGGCGCCGAGCAGCGGGACTGGAAGATCGGCAGCACGTCGGAGCAGAAGTTGGCCGTGGGCGTCGCCACGCCGCCGGCCGGGCACGCGACCGCTGCGGTCGCGGGGGCGATGAAGCCGAGGAGCTGCGGGGCCGTCAAGGTCGCGCCGTCGATGGCTCGCAGGCCGCCGGTGTCGCTCTCGCCCGACGGGATGCCGAGGCTGACGGTGTAGCTCGCGTTCGGGTTCAGCCAGCAAGGCTGGCCCGCGCCGCCGGGGTTCGACAGCGAGACGACCCGCGCGACCGGATCGTAGTCGACGACCGACGACAGGACGTTGCCGCTGCTGTCACTGAGGACGAACGACTGGCGCGTCACCGTGACCGGCAAGAGGTAGCGATCGAAGGTGATCCGCAGGACGCCGTCCGACGGAAACGCCGACGTGCTGAGCGGCGTGTTGCCGAAGTTCTGCCCGATCACATGCACGGGCGTCCCGCCGACCGCCTCGCCTTGCGGCGGCTGGTCGTCTTGGTGCCCCTGGTCGCAGCCGACCAGCCCGACGCAGAGCAGCGAGGTAGCGCTCGCCAGGAGCACCACGCCCGCGGTCCGGGAGATCAGCTGTCCGAGTAGAGCGAGAGCTGCTCGCGAACCACTTGCTCGTTCACGCCCGAACGGATGTGCTCCTTCAGGCAGTCGGCCAAGGTCAGCAAGAGGTCGTCCACGCCCTTGTCCTCGATGAGCTTCGCCAAGAGCTGACGGGCCTCCCGGCTCTCGTCCCCGCGCAGGAAGCCTCGCACGGTGTCGAGTGAGATCTCGCCCTGGAAATCCAGGTACATGTTCTCGAGCAGGTACCGCACAAGCTCTTTCACGCGCAGCCTCCTTAGTTAAGTTGGCGCCGCAATGGGCCGACTCTGAAGCTCTAGGGCTATATCCCCCGCCCGCCTGCACGCGCAAGGAACTTTGACGATCTCGTGTCGCTCCAGGCGCGGGATTCGAGGCAGGCGTTGAAACGCCCGCCAAAAACGCTGCGCGCGAAAGGAAGCTCATCGGCATGTGGCGAGCACCGCCTCCCCCGGTTCGTGGCAGACGAAGCAGGGCCGCGGGTTGCGACGCATCTGGGTCGCGCAGCCCGCCGCGAAGCCCGCGTGGTGCGGGTTGAAGCCGGCGCCGATGCCCTGCCCGCCGTGGCAGACGACGCAGTCACGCTCGATGTGGCAGCTGACGCACGCGTTGAGGTTCCTCTCCGCTTCGAACGAGTGGTGGCCCGGCTGCCGCGGGGCGTCGCTCCAGATGGACTTGGGCGGGTGGAAGCGCCCCGAGTCGCGGACGCCGGGGGGCGCGCTCTCGGCGACGCCAACGCGCATGTGGCAGTTGAGGCAGAAGCTCTGCTCCTGGTGGCAGCTCGTGCACCTCTGCGTCGCCATGCGGGCCTCGATGGGGTGCATCGATATGTAGTCGGCCGGGTGGATGCTCCTCGGGCGGACGCGACCGTCGTGGCAGTTGGTGCAGAACTCTTCCTTGTGGCAGTTGGCGCAAAACTGCGAGTCGTTCGCGGCGATCATCTTGTGCCGCTCGATGAAGTCGGGCGTGTGCGCGGCGTCGTGGAGCCAGCGCGGCGGCTTGAGGACGCCGGCTGCGAAGATCGTCCGGATGCTGCCGCCCTCGAGACCGGGCGCCTCCTTGTCGTTCTTCTGGCTCGGCGTGCCGCGGAAGTGGCAGGTGATGCACGCGCTCTTCGCGTCGCCCTGCGCCTGCGCGGCCTCCGATCGTTGGTGGCACGCGAAGCAGCCCGGCATGCGCGGCAGCTGATCGCGCGTCGCGAGCTCGAGGTCCTGCACAGTGCCGTGGCACTGGGCGCAGCCGATGTTGCGCGTCGCGTGGGCCTTGTGGTTGAAGACCATGTTGGCGCGAGGGAGCTCGAGCCTCGCGACCTTGTTGCCGTCCCCCGCCGCGTAGCCGACGTGGCAGAAGGCGCACTTGCCCGACTCGTCGTCGCCCGGCGTGACCTTGTTCAGGTCCGAGTGGTCCGTCATGTGGCAGGCGTCGCAGACCGTGCCGGGCGGGATCAGGTGATCGTTCACGCTCTGGCTCGTCGACGCGCCGGGGTGGCAGGTCTTGCAGGACGCGCCCTGGCCGACGTGAAACTTGTGGTTGAAGCGGACGGTCAGGTGCTGCGCCGGAAAGATGACGTCGCTCGGCCCGGTGTCGGGCTCGCCGCTTCCGGGCGGCAGGAGCTGGTGGGGGACCTGCTGATCGCCGGGCAGCGCCGCGAGGCCGCCGAGCGGCTTGGGGGCGCCCGGGTAAGCGGGCGCAGCGGCAGGCGGCGCTGCTGCCGGAGCAGGAGGCGCCGCGACGACCGCGCTCGCGCTCGCGGCGGCGGGCGTCTGGGCGGGGAGGGGCGGGGACGCGAAGGCGAGCGAGATCGCCGTGACGATGGCCACGAGCAGAGGCCACGCGCTCAGACGCACGGCGGCGCGGCTATCCATCCGACGCATGGGGCCGCTCATTTCGTCACCGCGAACGTTAGCGAGAGCATCAGGCGAAAGCGATCGCCGACCAACCGGTTCAAGTCTTGCTGAAATTCGATCATCGACTGCGCCCGCGGGGCGAACCTATAGCCCGCGCCGAGCACGTACGTGAAGTCGGTCGCGTCGCGGCCCGGGCGGAGCTTGTCGTCCCACTGCCAGACGCCCACGCGCGCGTGAACGACGAACCGCGTCTCGATGATCCGCTGCGCGTTCACGTCGGCGCCGACGCGGTCCCCCTCGGGGCCGAAGTTGCCCGAGCCGCGCAGCCCGATGACGCCCTCGCCCCACTTGTAGCGGGCCGAGAGGTTGCCGCCGCCGTCGAACTGCTGGCCGTTCGAGGGGAAGTCGTTGCAGTTGGTCGCGTTCTTCGCGCCGCAGGTGTTGATGTTCGGCGAGCTGTCGGCGCTGGCCGGCGTCGTCTCCACGGTCGTGATTCGCGTGTGGCCGCCCGCCGAGATGGAGAGCTTGTCCGTCGGCGTCACGTTGACCCGCGCGCCGATGTCGCTCATCGGCTCGCCGAGGAAGAAGTTCCAGATGGAGTCGGCGTCGAAGGTGGGCGCGTAGTAGTCGTAGTCGATGCTGGCGGTGACCTTCTGGGCGGCGAACCAGTCGAGCGACGCGTAGATCGACGTCATCCGCGCGTTGTAGAAGTCGTAGGCGAAGCCGCCCTTGAACGCTCCGTACTTGGAGAGGTTCGCGTCGAGGGCGTAGCCGAGGCGCTCGGACGAGATGCGCGCCCCGTTGTACGTGACCGGCGCGTAGAGGCCGCTCGCGAACTCCGACAACGTGCTGCCGCCCTCGTTGTAGACGCGGCGGTAGGTGAGCCGGCCGTGGATCCAGGTCGGCCCCGCCGTCTCGATGGCGGCGCCGAACGCGGGGGCGATGGAGGCCTGCTGGAACGAGGGGTAGAGGGCCGGGTCGTAGTTGGAGCGGTCGCCGCGCCAGATCCCGTCGGCCGAGAAGCGCCCCGTCGAGAGCGGCAGGCCGGCGCGCTGCTCGAGGCCGCCGTAGGCCTCCACGGCGACGAAGAACGGCGTCACGATCTTCGCCTCGGCGCCGTCGAAGCTCCACCAGCCGAGCGCGTCGGTCTGGTACTGGCGACCGAGCTTGAAGTTGAGCTTGCCCTTCAGGTAGCGGCGTCCCTCGATGTACGCGTACATCAGGTCGACCTGCTCGGGGTTGTAGCCGGGCACGACGTAGCTCGGCTGCGAGGGGTCGCTCGAGGAGCCGGGGGCGCCGTAGTTGGCGTCGTAGCGGAGGCGCGCGCGGAAGTTCAGCTCGGGGGCGAGCGGCTGGTCCTCCGGGTGGCCGAGCAGATCGTAGACGGCGGCGCCGAGCGAGGTCGTCAGCCGCCGCTGGTTCAGGATCGTCTCGCCCGTCGGGCTTCGCACGTCGTAAAACTGCGCGGCGGTGTCGCTCGTGATCTCGCCGTCGGCCGCGCGGGCACCGCCGGGCGCGAGGAGCACCGCCGCGGCGAGCGCGCAGCCCAGCGTTCGAAGGAGAGGCCGCCTGTGGCGCGGCCTGGGATGAGAAAGGTTCGCGCGCACGTTCTCAGCTCTTGTCCGACGCGAGCTTTCCCCCGAAGTCCGTGACGATGCGGTTGTCGTAGGTGTCCGCCACGGCTCCGAGGTGGCGAATCATGTGATCGAGCTCGCCCTCGCCCAGGCCGGCGGCGGGCCGCTCGCTCACGGCGACGACGCGCTCGTTCAGGAGCCCGAAAGCGACGTTGCTCAACCCCCCGGCGTTCAGCTCGAGGAGGTGACGGAAGAGGGGCTCGCGCCTGGGAACGTCGGGCAGGGTCGCCATGGGCGAGATGACGCGGAGATGGACCGTGCCGTCACGCTGGACGACGGAGACGAGGATGGCCGCGCTGCCGCGCTGGAGGGTCCAGTTGGCCTGCCCCTCGCTCGCCTTCGCGCGCACGGCGGCAGCTACCACGCCGAGCCCCCCGATGACCTTCTCGACGAGCGCCTTGGCGCTCGCGAATGCGGTTTCCTGCTCGCTCTTGTCCAAGCCCCGGAAGAATCCACGGGAGCGCCCACGGATGTCAACGACAGAGATCGCGCCGGTCCCTCGGCAGGCGCGCAGGTAGTCTACTTGACCCCGCGCACCTGCGGGTGCGACCCTTGATTTGCCCATGGCGGATTCGCAGCAACGCTACAGAGTAGTCGAGAAGCTCGAATCGGGCGGTATGGCGGAGGTGTTCCGTGCGGAGAGCGAGGGCCTGCAGGGCTTTCGCAAGCAGGTCGCCATCAAGCGAGTTCTGCCGCACCTCTCCGAGAAGAAGAAGTTCATCTCGATGTTCCTGGACGAGGCTCGCCTCTCGGCGCAGCTCAGTCACTCGAACTGCGTCCAGGTCTTCGACATCGGCGTCGGCGACAACGCCTACTTCATCGTCATGGAGTTCGTCGACGGGGCGAACCTCAAGGCGATCGCCGAGTCCCTGAAGAAGCAGGGCAAGGAGTTCCCCGTCCAGTGCGCGGCCTTCGTGGCGCTCGAGATCTGCAAGGGCCTCGCGTACGCGCACGAGCTCACCGATCCGGGCACCGGAGCGCAGCAACACATCGTGCACCGCGACATGTCGCCGCCCAACGTGCTCGTCACGAAGTTCGGCGAGATCAAGATCGTGGACTTCGGCCTCGCCAAGGCCAACTCGCAGCTCGAGAAGAGCGAGCCCGGCATCATCAAGGGCAAGTTCTCCTACCTCTCCCCCGAAGCCGCGATGGGCGGAGACGTCGATCTCCGGACGGACATCTTCGCCGTCGGCATCATCCTGTGGGAGCTGCTGAGCGGCCAGCGCCTCTTCCTCGGGGAGACCGACTTCCAGACGGTCAAGAAGGTCCAGCAGGCCGTCGTCCCGCCCGCGTCGACCATCAACAAGAAGGTCCCGCCGGAGCTCGATCGCATCCTCGCCAAGGCCCTCGCGCGCGAGCCTGCCACCCGCTACCAGACCGCGCGGGACCTCGGGCAGGACCTCTCGAAGTTCATGTTCTCGCTCGGCCAGCCCGTCAGCACGTTCGACATCGCGTCGCTCGTGCAGCAGGCGATGAAGGAGCGCAAGAAGAAGCCCCAGCAGCAGGGCTCCATCATCGACAAGCTCATCGAGGAGGCGCTCCTCGAGTTCACCTCGCTGACGGACGACAAGGACGGCACGAAGAAGGAAGGCGGCAACAACGAGTCGGTCGCGGCCGCCATGCCGCTGAACCCCGCGCAGTTCGTCGACCCGACGAACTGGGCCAAGGAGCTCGGCGACACCGCGGCGACGAGCGACCCGCTTCGGATGTCCCTGCCGGCCGAGGTCTTCGAGCACGGAAACCTGTCGGCGCTCGAGGACGACGAGCCGGGGACGCCTTCGCACCCCTCGCATCCGCCGCCCGCGCCCCGCCCCTCGGACCCGGGCGGGGCCGGTCCCATCTCGTCGATAGCGCCGCCGTCGGCGCAGCGCCTGAGCAGCCCGGACAACCCCCTCTCGGTCGACCCACGATCGCAGCGCGCCAGCGCCCCTCCGGCTCCGCCTGCGTCGCTCCCGGTGACGCCCGCGCCGAAGAAGAAGAGCTCGATGGGCATGCTGGTCGTGCTGGTCGTCGCCGTCGCCGGCGTCGCCGCGGCCTGGTTCGGCGGGCTCATCCCTCACTAGAAGCCTCGCGGCTGGCCCGGCGCCACGGCTCTGCTAGCCTGGCGAGCCTTTTCCATGGTGAGCCCCGCCCGCGCCTTCGCAGAGCATCCCGACAGGACGTCCACCCGGACGGCCTCGCGGCTCGGCGTGGCGCTCGTCGTCGTCGGCGTCGGGTGGGTCGCGTTCTACGGGCCGGGCAGCGAGCAGCTCGCCGAGGCGCGGGCGCCGTCGTGCCCCACGGGGATGTCGCTCGTGGACCCTTCGGTCGTCGTGGTCCCGGACGGCGGGACCACCAGGCTCGCCCACGGGCACTACTGCATCGATCGCTACGAGGGCTCCCTCGTCGAGGTGGCCAAGGACGGCGAGCACCCGTTCTCGCCGTTCGAGATGGTGCGCGGGCGAAGGGTGCGGGCCGTCTCGCACTCCGGGGTCGTGCCGCAGGCGTACCTCTCGCGCAACGAGGCGGAGGTTGCATGCAAGGAGTCGCACAAGCGGCTGTGCACGGAGGAGGAGTGGGTCACCGCCTGCCGCGGCAAGCGGCCGACGACCTACCCCTACGGGGACGACCGCAAGCCCGGCTTCTGCAACGACGACGGCAAGTCACCCCTCCAGACCTTCTACCCGGCGGGCGGCGCCGACGCGCACGGCTTCGAGGCGATGAACGACCCTCGCCTCAACGCCCTCGACGGCACCGTCGCCCACACGGGCGCGCACCCGCACTGCCACAGCAGCTGGGGCGCGTTCGACATGATGGGCAACCTCCACGAGTGGATCGCCGACCCGGCCGGAACGTTCCTCGGCGGCTACTACCTCGACACGCACATCAACGGCGACGGGTGCGACTACAAGACCGTCGCCCACGACGCCGACTACCACGACTACTCGACCGGCTTCCGCTGCTGCGCGGACGCGAAGTAAGCCCTACTTCTTCTTGGGCGCCGGGGGTGGCGGGGGCTTCGCGGCGGCCACGGCGGTCGTCGGGATGGGGGCGGCGGCGCTGGAGGATGCGGCGGGGGCGGCGGCTCCGTTGTCGCAGGTGTACGTGTCGCCCTTCTCCTCGTAGGTGCAGCCGTTCGGGCCCGAGCACGGCTGCTTGGCCGTGAACTTGTTGCCCTTGCACGTGAAGATGCTCTTCTTGTCGAGGCTGCAGGCCTGCTCGCCGAGCGTGTCGCACGGGTCGCCTTCCATGGCGAGCGAGTCGTCGCAGGCGAACTGGACCTTCTTCTCCTGCGGCAGCTCGAACACGCGGCACTGCTTGGGGCCGCGACAGGTGTTGAGCGGCGTCATCTTGTGATCGTCGCAGCGGAGGACGAGACCCTTGTCCGACGTGCAGGCGTAGTCCCCGAGGAAGTGGCACGGGTCGCCCAGGTCGCTCGTGTCGTTGTCGCAGGTGATCGACGTGTCCTTGATCGTGCAGCCGCCCGTGCCCTTGCACGTCTCGCCGATGATGAACTTGTTGTCCTTCGTGCACTCGAGCGCGGACTTGTGGTCCGCCGTGCACGCGACGTCGCCCACCTGGCTACACCCGTCGCCGACCGCGGAGATCGAGTTGTCGCACGCGAAGCTCTCGCCGCTGCCGGAGCAGCCGGGGCCCTTGCCGTCGCCGTTGCACGACATGACGGCGTACTTGCCGTCTGCCCCGCAGAAGAGGCCCGTCGTCGGGTTCATGCAGGCTTGCGCCCCGGCCGTGCACGAGTCCCCCGCCTTGGGCGTGCAGCCGCCGAGCGCGAGCATGACTCCGAGCGACAGCGAGCCGAGAAACAGCGTGACGAGAGACGAAGCTTGGCGAGCCATGAAAACCTCCACGGTCACCCGCACCCGCGGGCCCCGAAAACGACGGTACCGTATACGGGATTGCGCGCTGGGCGCCAACGTACCCGTGGGGAAAAGCGGCTGAGGCGAGCTCGGGCCCGCTAGAGTGGAGGCATGCAGGACCTCCTCCGCGTTCGAGAGCACCTTCGCCTCGCCCTCCTCTTGTGCACGCCCCTCGCTGTCGCCTCCTGCCAGAAGGAGGAAGCGTCGCCGACGCCGAAGGCCGTCGCCACGGACACCCCCACGGCGTCCACGCCCACGGCCGACGTCCCCGTCGCGCCCACGCCCCCGCCGGTGGACTACTCCCTGCGGTACGGCACCCGCAACGGCGGCACGGCGTGCGTGTCGGCGGCGGCGCTGAAGAAGGTCGCCTTGCCGGACGCCGGGCTCACCACGGGCGAGGTCGCCGGCTGCCCGACGGAGTTCACCTCGCGGGAGGCCGCGGTGGCCGTGCTCTTGATTCCGCCGTTCGACAGCTTTGGCTTCGACCAGGCCGAGACGGCCAAGCGCAGGGCGTCGAGCGCGGACACGTGCTGCTACTCCTTTGCGCAGCTCAACCCCGGCGGCCGCCCCTTGCTGGACGGCGGCGACGCGATCGTCGCGGAGACGCGGGCCGGGGCCTCCTGGTCGCCGCGCACCGCGCGGGTTGGCGAAGGGCTCCCCGCGCTCGCGCGCGAGCGGCTCGCCGCCGAGTGGCTCGAGGACGCTCGAAAGGAGCACGCGTCGGTCGCGTCCTTCGCGCGCACGACCCTCGAGCTGCTCGCCGTGGGCGCACCCGCGTCGCTCGTGCGCGACGCGCAGCGCGCGGGGCTCGACGAGGTGCGCCACGCCGAGCGCTGCTTCGAGCTCGCGTCGGCGTACGGCGGCGCGCCGGTCGAGCCGGGTCCCTTGCGGGCGCTCGCGCCGCGGCCCGCCGATCTCGAGCAGCTCGCGGTCGACACCTTCGTCGAGGGCTGCGTCGGCGAGACGCTCTCCGCCGTCGCGGCCCTGCGCGCGGCGCGGCAAGCGCCCGCGTCCGTCGCTCCCGTGTGGGCGATGCTCGGCGCCGACGAGACGCGGCACGCGGACCTCGCGTGGCGCACCGTCGCGTGGATCGTGCTCCAGAGGCCGTCGCTGGCTGCCAGGCTCGTCGCCGTTGCCGCCGAGATCGAGCGGCAGATCGACGCGATCCCGCCGCCTCCGGAAAGCGATGCGCTGGAGGGCCGCCTGTCTCCCCGCGAGCTGGCGTCCGTGCAGGCCGACGCGTGGCGCCAGGTCATCCGGCCCACGCTCGCTCTCATCGTGGGCGACCGGGGCGTCGCGGTCGTCGGCGCGGGGGCCGCGCTACCGGGCTAGCCCGACGTCTTCGGGTCGAAGAACGGCATCTTCACCTGTCGGAGCCCAATCTTCGCGTGGAAGAGTGGCTTCTTCGCGTGGAAGGGAGCCATCTTCGCTCGGAAGAACGCCTTCTTCGGGTGGAAGAACGCCGTCTTCGCGCCGAAGAACTCAATCTTCCGCTGGAAGAGAGCCTTCTTCCAGGCGAAGAAGGCGCTCCGACACGCGAAGCAGGCGTTCTTCCAGGCGAAGCAGGCGTTCTTCCAGGCGAAGAAGGCGTTCTTCCGAGCGAAGAAGGCGTTCTTCCAGGCGAAGCAGGCGTTCTTCAGAGCGAAGAGATCCGTCCCCCGCGCGACGCGCCTCCTACTCCGAACGGTACGTGGGCCCCGCAATCCAGCGGCCGCCCTCTGCGTCCTCCCGCAGCGCGGCGAAGGCCTCGGCCGTCCGCGCGTAGGTTCGCCACGACGGGTCGATCGTCGCCGCCTTCTTCAGCGACTCGAGCGCCGCGGCCTGCTCGCCCGCGCGCGAAAGGGCCTCGGCGAGCGAGCAGTGCGCCGTGGCGCTCTCGGGCTCGAGGGTGACCGCCTCGCGCAGATCGCTGACCGCGCCCACGACCTCCCCTGACGCGAGCAGCGCGCAGCCCCGGTTGTTCAGCACGAGCGCGGTGCGCTGGAGCGCGAGGGCGCGGTCGTACTCGGCGAGCGCGCCCGCGAGATCCCCGGCCTTCTGCTTGGCGAGCGCGCTCTCCACGATCGCGTCCGCGCCCGCGGCGCCTTCCCACCGGATGCCGTGCCAGCGCAGCCCCCGGTTCGGGTCGCGCTTCTTCGTCGCCGCGCGGATCCCGAAGGGCAAGAGGAGTACGACGACCGCGAGCAGCACCAGGCCGACCATCGAACGACCCTTACCCGAACTGCACGGCCGAGACGACGACCCCCATCACCTCGTCCCGGAAGACCACCTTGCCAGGATCGCCCCCGCCGGCGCCCGCCGCCACCATGAGCGGCACGAGGTGCTCTTCGCGCGGGTGGACGTCCCGCGCGAAGGGAGCGCGCGTCCACTGCGTGAGCTCCGCGTCGCGCTTCGCGGCGTCTTTGGTCACGACGTCACCGAGCCAGCCGTCGAACGCCGCCGAGTGCTCGCGCGCCCGCGTCGTCATGAAGCCGCGCATGTTGTGATAGCTCATGCCGCTGCCCACGATGAGCACGCCCTCCTCGCGCAGCGGCGCGAGCGCGCGTCCGATGGCGAGGTGCTGCGCCGGGGCCAGGCCCTCCTGGAGCGAGAGCTGCACGGTCGGGATGGCGGCGCCGGGGAAGGCCACCTTGAGCGGCACGAAGACCCCGTGATCGAACCCGCGGTCCGCCTTCGCGCCGGACGCGATGCCCCCCTTCTCGAGCAGCGACCGCACGCGCGTGGCGAGCTCGGGCGCGCCCTTGGCGGGCCAGGTCAGCTTGTAGGTCTCGGGAGGGAAGCCGTAATAGTCGTAGAGGAGGCCGGGGCTCGGGCTCGACGTCACCGTCGCCACGGGCTCTTCCCAGTGCGCCGACACGACGAGCAAAGCCTTCGGCGGCGCCGGGAGCGAGGCTTCGATGCTCCGCAGCCACGCCGCGGTGCGGTCCCACGTGTCGCGGGGCCCCATGGTCCACTCCATGAAGAAGCACGGACCGCCTCCGTGCGGGATGTAGAGCGAGGGGAGCTTGTTCATCGGAGCATTCTTAAGGCTGATCCCGGGCGCGCACCAGGGTAGGAAGAGCCCATGACGGACAAGATGCGCTTCGAGGGCCTGACGCTCACCGTGCACAGCGTCGAGCGGTCGATCGAGTTCTACGAGGGCAAGCTGGGCCTCAAGGTCGAGGTGCGCGCCGCGCCGGCCTTCGCGATGATCCGCGCCCCGGGCGGGGGGACGATCGGCCTTCTCGCCCTCGCCGTCGCGGCGAAGGAGGGCGTGGAGGACTCGGCGCCCGCGCAGAAGCGGGGGATCCACGTCGAGCTCTCGACCGACGATCTCGACGGCCTCCACGAGGAGCTGAAGTCGAAGGGCGTCGTGTTTCACGAGCCGCCGCACGACGAGCCGTGGGAGCGGTCGATGGCCGCCTTCGATCCGGACGGGTACACCGTCGAGTTTGCGCAGGGCCGCCGCGGGGCGAACAAGCCCAAGCTCTGAGCTTGCGAGAGGCGGCTTGACGGGCTCGGCTCGCCGCTTCAAGTTGACCCTCGGCCGGCCGCTCCGGCCTCACCTCGCAAAGACCGTCCCCCCGCGGTCCTCGCGCGAGGCGAAGCGGGATGACCTCCGGGCGCGGCGACTCGTCTCTTCGACCACGATGCCGGCAGGGGGGTGCGTGGCACGTGGCTGGAGAAGACGATCATGCCGAGCCACCTGAAGGACCGCGTCCGCGCCCGCATGCAGAAGACGGGCGAGAGCTACCAGCAAGCGCTTCGCCACGTGCGCGCGGACCACGACGAGGCGAGCGCCAGCAAGCCCGACTCGCGCGAGCGCGTCGCCCGGAGCCGCACCATTGCGGACACCGCGTTCTCGATCGCCGTCGTGCGCGCCGAGGAGGAGCAGCGCCCGGCCGCCGAGCGCCTCTTCGACGACCCCTACGCGTCCTTCTTCGCAGCGACGGGCGCGCACGCGGCCGAATCCACGCAGCGCTTCCTCGACATCCCGTTCTTCCGCGACGGGGTGAGGATGCGCACGCGGTACATCGACGATGCCGTGCGTGAGGGCCTGAAGGCCGGCCTGGACCAGGTCGTCCTGCTCGGCGCGGGCTTCGACGCGCGGGGTCTTCGCATGCCCGAGATCGCCGCGTGCCGGGCCTCGGTGTACGAGGTCGACACCGCCGAGCAGCTGGCGCGCAAGCGAAAGGTGCTCGTGGCCGCGGGCGTCAAGATGCCCTCGAGGGTCCGCCACGTACCGTTCGACTTCGACGCCCCCGACTTCGGCGGCGCCCTCACCTCCGCCCTCGAAGAGAAGGGATTCCGACCTGGCGCGGGCGCCGTCTTCGTGTGGGAAGGGGTCATCGGCTACATCGACGACAGCGAGATCGACCAGAGCCTCCGCTTCATGGCCAGCGCGGGCGGCCCGCGAAGTCGGCTGGCGTTCACCTTCGCTCAGGTCGGCTTCGAGACGGACACGGCGACCGACCGGACGCGCCGCGCCGGCTTCGGCTCGTGCGAGGAGATGGCCGGCGGCGCGCTCTGGCGCCGCTACCTCCCCGGTGAGCCGCACGAGAACGCGTGGGTGATGAGGGTCGCGACCGCGATCGTGTGATTCGCGGGCGTCGCGTGGGCCCGACCTGTCCCGGGACGGGCCCCGGGGTGTCCGGGACAGGGAGGGCGCACGAAAAGAGGCTCGTTTCGAGGGCCGCGCCGGTGGCACGTGCGTCGCAATGCCGCCCTGCATGCTCGCCACGGCCCACAGCGCCACGCTCATCGGTCTCGAGGCTCACCCCGTGCGGGTCGAGGTGGAGGCCACGCGCGGCCTCCCGTCGTTCGAGCTCGTGGGCCTCGCCGAGGCGGTCGTCCGCGAGAGCCGCGTGCGGGTGAAGAGCGCGCTCGCCCAGGTGGGCGTCTCGATCGGAGACCGCCGCATCGTGGTCAACCTCGCCCCTGCAGACGTGCGCAAGGTTGGGAGCGGGTTCGACGTCGCGCTCGCGGCCGCCGTCCTCGCGGCGCTCGGGGTCGTGCCGCTCGAGGTGCTGGAGGGGGTCCTCTTCGTCGGCGAGCTGTCGCTCACGGGCGCGGTGCACTCCGTGCGCGGCGTGCTTCCACAGCTTATGGGCGCCCGCGCGCGCGGCTTCGCGCGGGCCGTCGTCCCGCGCGGCAACGGCGGAGAGGCCGGCCTCGTCGAGGGGATCGACGTGCGCACGATCGCCTCGCTCGGTGAGCTCCTGGGCGCGCTCCAGGGCGCGACGGAGCTGCCCGAGGCCGTCCCCATCCCCATCGGCCCATCCGCCGCGCTGACGGACGACCTGTCCGACGTGCGCGGCCAGATCTCGGCGCGCCGCGCTCTCGAGATCGCCGCGGCGGGAGGTCACAACCTCCTCATGATCGGCCCTCCCGGTGCCGGCAAGACGATGCTCGCGCGCCGCGTCCCCGGGCTCTTGCCGGCGCTGTCCTCGCAGGAGGCGCTCGAGGTCATGGCCATCCACAGCGTCGCGGGCCTCCTCTCCTCGCCGCGCAGCGGGCCTCGCGCGCGTCCCTTCCGCGCCCCGCACCACACGGTGAGCGAGGTCGGGCTCGTCGGCGGCGGCGACGGGCCGCGTCCGGGGGAGGTCACGCTGGCCCACCACGGGGTGCTCTTCCTCGACGAGCTCGCGGAGTTCCGGCGCGCCGCCCTCGAGGCGCTCCGCCAGCCGCTCGAGGATGGCGTGGTCACCATCTCGCGCGCGCAGGCCAAGGCGACGTTCCCCGCCCGCCCCCTCGTCGTGGGCGCGATGAACCCGTGCGCCTGCGGCTACCTCGGCGACGGCACGGACCGGTGCGCCTGCTCCCCCGATCGCGTCCGCGCCTACCGCTCGAGGCTGAGCGGTCCGCTCCTCGATCGCATCGACGTGCACGTCGTGCTCCCTCCCGTCAGCGTCTCGGCGCTCCAGCGAGGGTGCGTCGGCGAGTCCTCCGCCCTCGTGCGCGAGCGCGTGGAGCGTGGGCGCGCCGTGCAGAGGGACCGCCAGGCGCGCGGGGAGACGGTCGCGGCCACGAACGCGAGCCTCTCGCCCCGCGAGCTCGAGACCGTCGCCGCCCTGTGCGACGGCGGCTCTCGCCTCATCGGCGCCGCGATGACGCGCCTGTCCCTGTCGGCCCGCGCGTACGCCAAGGTGCTCCGCGTGGCCCGCACCATCGCCGATCTCGACGGCAAGGCTGCCATCGGCACGGCGCACCTCGCCGAGGCCATCGGCTACCGCATCCTCGATCGAGGCGGCGGCGCCCGCGCAGCCAGCGCGGCCTGAGCCACGCACCGGGGAAATCCCCCGCGTGCATTGCATGTGCGGCACCGGAGCCCCGGCGGCGCCGCCACGTCAACGAGGGGCATTTCCAAGGAGAATCACCATGCTGGATCAGCTCGCAGAGAAGATGAAGACGCTCAAGTCGGTCGTGCTCGCGGTGGAGAAGCAGTTCGGGAAGGGCGCCATCATGACGCTCGGAGACGAGGAGGACGTCGAGCCCATCGCCGTCATCCGAACGGGGTCGCTCGCGCTCGACCTGGCGACCGGGATCGGAGGCTACCCGCGCGGTCGCGTCGTCGAGATCTACGGTCCCGAGTCGAGCGGCAAGACCACGCTCGCCCTGCACGCCATCGCGGAGGCGCAGCGCGCGGGCGGCGTGGCGGCCTTCATCGACGCCGAGCACGCGCTCGACATCGCGTACGCCAAGGGCGTCGGCGTCGAGACGGACAAGCTGCTCATCTCCCAGCCGGACACGGGCGAGCAGGCGCTCGACATCGCGGAGATGCTCGTCCGGAGCGCCGCCATCGACCTCATCGTCATCGACTCGGTGGCGGCGCTCACCCCGAAGGCCGAGCTCGAAGGGGAGATGGGGGATCAGCACATGGGCCTTCAGGCTCGCCTCATGAGCCAGGCCTTGCGCAAGCTCACCGCGGTGGCCCACCGCACGGGCACGACGCTCATGTTCATCAACCAGCTCCGCCACAAGATCGGCGTGGTCTTCGGCTCCCCCGAGACGACGACGGGCGGCAACGCGCTCAAGTTCTACGCGTCGATGCGGATGGATGTCCGTCGCATCGGCCAGGTGAAGGTGGGCGACGAGCCGGTCGGGGGGCGGACGCGGGTCAAAATTGCCAAGAACAAGTGCGCTCCCCCGTTCACGGAGGCGGAGTTCGAGATCCGCTGGGGCACGGGGGTCGACACGGCGGCGGAGCTCATCGATCTGGGCCTCGGGCGAGGGCTCATCGACAAGACGGGCAACCACCTGACGTTCGCGGGTGCGCAGCTCGGCAACGGTCGCGAGCGCTCCCGCGACACGCTCGCGGCGAGCGTGGACCTGCAGAACACGCTGCGGCAGACGATCATCGCCGCGGGGCCGGTGAGACCCGGCAGGAGGACGGAGGCAGCTGCCTGAGCGGCGATCGCGCGTGGCGGCGAGCGGGTCTCGCCGCCGCGTCGCGAGCGCTACGCGGAGCCGAGCTCACTCGGCCGGCGGGGGCTCCCAGCGCATCTTCAGGTAGGGGAGCACCGTCTCGCTCATCGCACGGATGTGATCGATGTGGTCCTTCACGCCCGTTCCCTCGTAGCCCTTCACGTGAAAGTCTCCGCGGTCGCTCGTGTAGATCTGCCGCATCCCGCGTGGTCCCACGAGCTCGTCGGGGGTCTTCTCGAGGTCCGTCATGCGGAGCAGCTCGCCGATCGTGTCCGTCGAGCACGGGTATCCCTCGGTGGGGATCGCCGAGTGGGTGAGCGCGAACAGCATGTTTCCCTCGATCGCGCGCTGCGCGATCCGCGCGTACTTCTCGAGAGGCGCCTGGGCCACGATGCGGCGCTTCTCGTCCGTCCAGTCGGAGTGAAGACCGTCCTCCAGGAGGACGGCGTCGAGGCGGCTCGCGTTCTGCGGCTGGCGCAGGATGCTGGCGACCGCCCCGTAGCCGGCGCTCCACGCCGAGACGGCGATGCGTCCGAGGTGGGACCTCGGGGCGCGCCCGCTCTTCTCGATGACCTGCGCGCTGTACGAGACGAGCCGCGCGAACACGCTCGGGTCCCGGAAGGCCTCCTCGTAGGGCCCGGAGCCGGCCCCGACGTTGACGCTGACGACGGCCACGTTGAGCTGCGAGCGCAGGATGTTGCCCTCCTGGATGCTCCCCAGGCCGTGGAAGTGAACGAGGAGGTCGTACTTGCCGTTCACGGCATGAAAAAAGGGAGGCAGGTAGAGCTGCGAGTGCCCGTAGCTGGCCCGGAAGGGCGGGAGGGCATCCAGGTCGATGGCCGGGGTGTCATCCGACACGTCAGCACCTTGGTCGGCGCCGAACTCGATGGTGGGCGCGTCGATCAGCGCCGGCGCAGTGTCCGTGGCGCCAAGCGGCTGCGCACCCAGGAGGAGTGCGAGCGCCACGAAGCAGCCGTACGTCTTACCGCGCCAAACGGGCATCGTCCCTCACGACCCCGCGCATTCTGGGGCCAATGCATCAGTCTGCAATCAAACTCCGCGCCGTATCGCATCCGCTCGATTCTCACGGTATTTTTCCCGTATGTTCGCCTACCCACTGAGACGCCTGGGCATCACCTGAGGCTTCGTGCCCTCGGTTTCCTGGATCAAAAGATCGCCATCCGCGCCCACACCGCTCGGATCGAGGCTCGGCATCCCGCTTGCTCCCCCTGAGGTCGGTGCCAGCCATGCGCGACCCCACCTCGAAACCCGCAAGTGGCTCGATGGCCGTCCTCCGGCCGGGCCGCGTCCTCGGCAAGGCCTCCCCGGTCCTGGAGTTTCGCGTCCAGGCGGCGAGGGTCGAGGCGCCCGATGTCCTCCTGCCGACGAGGCCGGCTCACGTGCCACCGCCGCCCACGGTCGAGCCGAGGGCGCCGCAAGGAGCCCCCACCCTCGGCCGCAGCGCGGACCCGGGAACGCCCGCCACGGTTCCCATCGTGGTGGCAGCGCCCGACGGCGATCGATGGCTCGTGGACGCGCGCACGACGCGGATGCCCGAGCTCCGCCGTCGTCGCGTCTGGCCTTATGCCCTCATGGTCGGCTGCGTGCTCGTCGCGCTGGCGTCGTGGCGGGGGGCGCTCCCGGTTGGCGGACTGGCTGCCACTCTTGCGGGCGCGCTGGCCGCCGGCGCGCAACGGTGAACAATGGGTGATCACGAGAGCGCAGCCGCCCTTCAGGGCGACTCTTTCGTCCTAGATGACCTAGTCTTGCCTCGCGTGTCTTCGCCGCGACAGCCCAGCTCGCCTCACTTTGCGAACGATGGTCCTCCCACCATCGCGAAGAATGGCGCCAGTCATACGCTCCAGCCCGAGCCGCTGCCCGTTCCGCGGCTGACCATCCAGATCGAACGCGAAGGGGGTCGAGAGACCGCCCGGTCCTTCGTGTACGACGGGGAGCTCTGTCGGGTGGGGACGCATTCGGCCAACGAGCTCGTGCTCGCGGACCCGTCCGTCTCCCGCTTCCATTGCAGGATCCTGCGCGAGCAGTCGGGCTGGCACGTGCGCGACTCGGGGTCGCTCAACGGCACCCGCGTCGAGAACGTGCGCATCCGCGACGCCGACCTCGGGAGCGAGGCGGTCCTTTGCATCGGCGACTCCGTCCTGCGCATACGAGCCACGGAGGCGGCGTCCGAGGCGGCCGTTCCGCTCACGCCGGCGTTCGGCCAGCTCGCGGGCAAGAGCGTCGCCATGCGCAAGCTCTTCCACCTGCTCGAGAAGGTCGCCACGAGCGAGATAAACGTCCTCATCGAGGGCGAGAGCGGGACGGGCAAGGAGCTCGTCGCGAGCGAGATCGTGCGGCATGGGCCGCGGGCGGAGAAGCCCTTCGTCATCGTCGACTGCGGCGCCATCTCGCCGAACCTCGTCGAGAGCGAGCTGTTCGGACACGTGCGCGGGGCCTTCACGGGAGCCGATCGGGACCGCGTCGGCGCCTTCGAGGCTGCGGACGGCGGCACCGTGTTCCTGGACGAGATCGGCGAGCTGCGCCTCGAGCTGCAGCCGAAGCTGCTCCGCGCGATCGAAGCGCGGGAGATCCGGCGTGTCGGCGAGACGAAGGCGCGCAAGGTGAACGTTCGCGTCATCTCGGCGACCAACCGTGATCTCGAGCGCGAGGTGAACCGCGGCACGTTCCGGGAAGACCTCTACTTCCGTCTCGCCGTGCTCAACATCCGCGTTCCGTCGCTGCGCGAGCGAGCGGAGGACCTGCCGCTCCTCATCCGGGTGTTCCTGGCTGCCCTCAGCGTCCCGGAGGAGGAGCGTCTGTTCGCGCCGCAGGTGCTCGAGGAGCTCGCCCGCCACGACTGGCCGGGCAACGTGCGGGAGCTGCGCAACTACGTGGAGCGGACCGTGGTCCTCCAGACCGCGAGCCCGGCCAGCAGCCGGCGCGGATCCGCCGCGGCCGCCCCGAGCGCCGACGGGGGAACGAAGATCGATCTGGGCGTTCCGTTCAAGGTCGCGAAGGACGCGGCGATCGACGCGTTCGAGCGCGGCTACCTCGCAGCGCTCCTCCAGCAGGCGGGCGGCAACATGAGCAAGGCTGCCCGGACGGCGGGGATGGATCGGATGTACTTGCACCGCCTCGTGCAGAAGCACGGGCTACGCAGCAAGGAGTAGCGCCCCCCGCGGGGGTCGCGCTAGGAGCGGAGGGAGCGGAGCGCGGTCAGGTCGGCCTTCGTCAGCTCGCGCGTCCCGATGAGCATGCCGACGTAGGCGCAGACGAAGCCCGTCGCGACGACCGGCATGAGGAGCCGACCGAACCGCGGGAGGAACACGCCGGCCACGACGAGCGCCGCAATGGCGACGAGCACCCGCATCATCGTCGCGAGCGGCACGAACGCGCCCGTCAGCGTGGAGACGGCGCGGGCTGCCACCGCGAGCGCCACCACCAGCGCGATGCTCGTGGCGAGCGCCGTGGCTTGCAGCTGCGACGCCCCGAACGGAGCCCGGGACGCGAGCACGAAGCACGCGAGGGAGACCCCACCCAGCGCGCCGAGCGCGATGACCGCGGAGACCCGCTCGCGACCGATGCTCGCCAGCACGGTGGTCGCGATGCCGAGCATGGTGAAGGCGCCCTGCCCGATCGCGAGGATGCGGAGGGTGCTCGCGCCTCGCTCGGCGACCTCGGCGCCGAACGCAAAGGAGAGCAGCGTGGACGGCAAGCCCGCGACGACCGCGACCATCATCCCGCAGGCGATCGCCGCGAGCCGCGCGCCTCGCTCGACGTAGCGGCGCACGGCAGCCTCGTCCCCCTGGGCCTTCGCGCGGGCCACCATCGGAAAGAGGACCTGCGTGATGCTGAGGAGCAGCTGGTACGGCAGGAACGCGAAGAGCTGGCAGGCCCGGTAGACGGCCACCCATTCGTCGGCGCTCTTGGCCGCAGCCTCGGCCGAGAGCCCGCTCGACACGCCGTGCGAGAGGAACCTGCCGAGCAGCGTGATGTCGACCTGCATGACCGCGCTCGTGAAGAACTGCGCGCCCGCGAGCGACAGGAGCTCGGTCAGGTAGGTCCGCGGCGCGAGGCGCGCGAGGATGGTGCTGGGCGTCGCCTGCTCGCGGTAGTGGAGGGCAGCCCGCGTCTCGGGCTGTGGCGCGGGCGACGGGGCCGCCGCCGGGGAGCGGGCGGCCATGCTCGCCGCGATGGGAACGATGAGCAGGGCCGCGGCCACGAAACCCAAGGTCGCGCCGAGCACGCCGGATTTGCCGTCGCGCGTGAAGAGGTAGCCAACCACCAGGAGACCCGCCGTCCGCAGCACCGCGAACGACACGTCGAGCATCGCCTGCCGCGTGAACTGACCCCGGCCGTTGAGCAGCCCGATCACCGGCGCGTAGACGCCGTACATGAAGAGCACGATCGCGACCAGCATGAGCGGACGCGCGATGTACGGAGCCCCCTCGAAGGCAGCGAGCCTGGGCGCCGCCAGGGCGAAGGCTCCCGCGACGAGCAGCGCGAGCGGCACGTGGACGCGCATCGTCGCGCGGAACGCCTCGCGCTCGTGCCCCGTCGCGCGCGCGACGGCGCGGCTGACGCCTTGCGTGCTCGTCGCGACGACGACGTTGTTGGGGATGTTGACGAGCGCGAGGATGCGGGAGAAGGCTCCGTACCCCGCGAGCCCGATCACTTGGGGTAGGAGCGTCTGCTGCACGAGCCCCGCGAGGACGAAGAAGACCTTCGCCCCGAGGACCGCGATGCCTCCCCTGCCTGCGTTGCGGGCTGTCGCTGCGCTGCCGGCGGTCGGCGTGGCGCTGCTAGTAGTTGCCGTACTTCGAGCGGAAGCTGTCATCCAACGTCGTGAAGAACGACCCGATGCCCGAGAGCATCCCGAGAGAACCGCAAATGATGCCCGCGATGGCGAGGCCGTTGCCCTTGTAGAGCTCGGGGTTGGCCTTCGCCTTCCCCATCGCGATGATCCCGCAGACGATCGCCGCGATTCCGAACGGAATGCCGATGCCGAAGCAGCAGCAGGTCGGGATCGAGAGGATGCCCGCGACGAGCGAGATGATCGCGAGAGGGTGGATGCGCGGGCCGCCCTGCATCATCATGGGCGGGCCGCCGAACGCGCCCGGAGGCCCGTAGCCGCCCGGAGGAGGACCGTAGCCCGGAGGACCCTGCGGAGGGCCGCCGTAACCGCCTCCGCCCGGAGGACCGCCGTAGCCGCCGGGAGGGGCACCGCCATCGGGCGGAGGCCCACCGTAGCCGCCGCCACCTGGCGGTGGGGGAGGGCCGCCGTAGCCGCCGCCGCCCGGAGGAGGACCGCCGTAGCCGCCGCCGCCCGGAGGAGGACCGCCGTAGCCGCCACCGCCGCCGCCGGGGGGAGGTCCGCCGTAGCCGCCTCCGCCCGGAGGCCCGTACCCACCCGCCGCTTCGATAGCGTTCCGATCGTCCATGTTCCTCATTGTCGGGCTTGAAGTCGTACTTGGTTGCTGCCGGCCCCCCACGTCGGAGAGCACGGGCTGCAAGCCGTCTGCGTGAGACACAACAGCCTATCCGATCCCCAGGGAGGGTCGCCGTTTGTTTCGCGCCTGGCGGGCCGCTACCCTTTGTCTAGTGATGCCCTCCACGGCCATTCTTGCGAGGCCGGCTCATGCGCGAGTCGCCCTCGCCTTCGGCGTCGCCCTGGCGTGGGGGATGAGCCTGGCGACGACGGCGATCGGGCGCACGAGGTGCACGTTCGCTGCGCTGCTTCACGCGCCCTGTCCGGGGTGCGGCATGTCGCGCGCCGCACGACTGCTCCTCGCCGGTGACGTGCTCGCTTCGCTGAGGATGCACCCTCTGGCGGCGCCCACGGCCGCCGTCACGGTGCTGCTCGCGGTCGCTACGACCCGGCTCGCGTACCGGGAGGGGTCGCTCATGGGCTTGTGGAAGGACCCGCTCGGCCGCGTGGCCGTGGCCGCGTTTGCGCTGGTCTACGCGGCGCTCGTCGCTCTCTGGGTGCTCCGCTTCGCGGGCCTCCTGGGGGGGCCCGTTCCGATCGTGTGAGCGCCGTCACGGCGCGGTTCTGAGCGCTATCGGCTTGAGGGGAACGTGAACGCGCGTCGGTAGCTCGACGAGGTCGCATGCGCCGGCATCGCCGCGCGTGAGCTCGTGGACGAACGCCGCCTCCGGCTGGGTCGGGTCCCCCTCGCCCACGAGCAGCGTGTCGCCCACCCAGTCGAGCCCCTGGAGGAAGAACCCCGTCGTGCGGAGGACCGAGGTGGACGCGGACGTGAGCACGGCGCCGGTGGCAGGGTCGAACGTGACGAGGGACGTGGCGTTGGGGAGTCCTGGCTGGGCGACGATCGCCGCCCCGCACCCGGCCGTGACCGCGACCTCGGACGGCCAGCCGCCGAGCCGCTCGGCGGTGACGAGCAGCCTGGACGTCGACGTTGCCTCATCGAAGCTCTCGATGCCCGCGAGAGGAACGCTCGACTCCATCGTGTTGCCTGCCTCGGCCAGGTAGACGAGGCCGTTGACCTCGTTCATGAGCCCGAGCGGGTTCTGGCCGGCGAGCTCGATCTCCGCCTCGACCTTCGAGGTGGCGACGTCGATCCGCAAGAGTGCGCCGTGCCGGTCCGGGTACGGCAGCAGCATGTCGTCGTCGTTCAGGAGCTCCAGGGTGACGAAGGCCTTGGACGCGGGCGGGCTTCCGAGCCCGTCGACGATGAGGATGGCGGCCGCCTGCGGGTTGCCGTCGGTGTCGTAGCTCGACAGGTCGATGCTCCGCGCGGGCCCGCTCGGGGGCAGAATCAGGAGCTGCGGGATGTCGTAGAGCGGGATCCAGAGAGACCCGTCGGGCGCCACCGCGACGTCCTGAGGGTTGGAGCTGCCGCTGCCCGCGGGGGTCAGGACGTTCGCGTTGAAAGCCGTCGGGTTCGGTCTTCCGCAGCGCGGGTCGACCTCGTAGATGAGGCCCAGGTCGCGTGCGACGAAGAACGCCCGGCCTCGGGAGAAGGAGAGGGCAGGGTCGGCGCCGAGATCGATCGTCCCCCGCGGGGGAAAGCTCGTCCCCCCGTCGGCGTCGATACCGCCGACCTGGCTCGACATGTAGTCGCTCACGGCCGCGATGGCGTCGAGCTGCGCGCACGCTCCGAGGCTCGCGGGCGTCGTCGGCTGGCACGCCGCTGCGCCGAGCGCCGCCCCCGCCACGACGACGACCGAGCGGCTGCCCGGCCGGCTCAATGGATGTGCTTTGGGTCGAGGAACTGACCGCTGGGCGTGAGCCCGGCCGCGCGAAAGCGCTCCGCCTCCGAGGTGGGAACGGGCTGGGGAGGCGGTGGGGTCATGTCCCGGATGACGAGGTTGCAGGCGTCCGAGGCAGGCAGGTGGCCGACGAGGATGTGCAGCACGCGGGTCGGCTCGGCGGGGACCTTGACGGAGTCGAACACGGTACCCGTGGCGCCCCGCGTCACCGTCCCCTCGCGGACGCGCGCGCGGATGTAGTTGGCGACGTCGTCGGCGCGGGGCTCGCCGCTCGCGTACACCAGGTCCATGAACGCGCGCTGGACGTGAACCCCCCGGGGCAGGACCAGCGCAAAGGCCTTCTCCGTCCCTTCCAGGAGCTCGCCGGGAGCGAGCTGGTCGACGGGCGTGGGCGGTGGCGGCGCGGCGACGCTAGCGTCTTCGACTACGGCCTCGAGCGGGTCCGCCCGGTGGCAGCCGGGCGCACCGCAGACCACCACGACCGCCCACCCACAGACCAACCGGTTCCCGATGCGCATTGCGTCGCGACGGAGAGTATCACTCGACCATGCCCGCCCACGAGTCGACGTGGATGCGGGGAAGGTTCGAGAGCGCGGTGCCGGGCAGACCTCCGGCCGTCGTCGTCCCGTTCAGGTTGCCGAGACCGACCGGCGTGGCGGGAGCGCCGCTCCCTGTCGGCGCGCGACCGACGGCCGCCGTGAGCATCGGCGCCGCGGGTATCTGATCGCTCGTGCCGAAGCAGGCGGGCGTGTACTGGACGGTCAAGCCGGGGATGACGATTCCGGCGGTCGACGCCCCGTTCGAGTCAGGGGGGCTCGTGTAGACGCCGGAGGGGCTCTGCCCGAGGAAGTCCTTCGGGTTGCCTCCGTTGCCGAGGCTACTGGGGGCGTTGATCGCAGGGGAGTTGCAAGCGCCACCGCAGCTCGAGCACACGTTCCCGTAGCCGGACACGCACGTTGGCGCGGGTGTGGTGTAGTCGAGCCCCCAGATTCGCGGAACACCGCCCGAGCACGCGGTCGTGGTGGAGGGAGGCGCGAAGGTCGCGAAGTAGAGCGTGTTGTTGAACACGACCATCGGGCCGCTGACCCGCTCGCCGTTGGTGAGCTTCAGATACCAGTTCACCTTCGCCTGGTTGGGCGTCGCCACCTCCTGCTGCGTGGCGAAGATGTAGTTCGTCACCGGCGGCGTCACGGTGGAGCCGGCCGTGGAGCCCGGCTCGCTGTAGACGGTCGTGTAGTTGCTGAGATCGCCCGTCGCGAACTCGACGGTGATGTTGCCGAAGTTGTCGAGCGCTATGAGGGGCGCGACGGTGACGGGCTGCGAGTCGCTCACCTGGAGCAGGCCATTGGCCGGGGCCGTGGCCGCGCCCGTGACGCCGGTGCCTTCCGTGGTCTTGCCGTACGGGTCGGCGAAGATCGACGCTACCCAGTTTGCCGGGTTGGTCGACGTCATGTCGATGTGCCAGAGGGTCCCGTCCGCATCGCCGATGAACACCTGCTGCATGTCGGCGCCGAGCTCGTTCGGGTACGGCACGGGCGTCCCCGTCATCGGCGAATCGAACGGCGTGTTGATGAGGACGCCCGACGCCAGCGTCGTCGTCGTGCCGTTCGCGGGGCCCGGCACGTCGAGCGAGTCGACCGGGTTGCGGGCGAACACGGCGAGCAGCTCGCCCGTGTCGACGCGGACGACCGACACCGACCGGCCCGCGACGCTGCTCCCCGCCCCGAAGCAGGACGACGCCCACTGGCGCACGTACGTCCGGGACGGGAAGTTCGGGTCGGACTCGTCGTAGGGGATGCCCACGGTGTTCGTGTAGTTGCCCGACCTGCCGCTGGCCGTGCCGCTCACCCGCGCGCACGAGCCGCCCGGGACGGGCGTGCCGTCGAGGCCGCCCGGCAGGATTGCGACGCCGATCTCGTGGAGCGCCCCGCCGACGCCGCCCTCCTGGATGAGGACGTGACCCATCGCCGGCGTGCCCGACTGCTTTCCGAAGAGCTCCTGGTAGGTGCCGGTCGCCCCGCCGGGGGGCGGCTGCGTGCTCGCGAGCTGCCACATGAAGTGCGGCCCCGTCTGCTCCGTCGAGTTAGCGACGACGGGAGGGGGAAACGCGTTCAGCGCGGTGAACGTCTGGTAGCGCGGATCGGTCACGTCGAGCGCGTAGTAGCCGCGGCCCCCGCCGCCAAAGCCCGCGACGAGCATCGTGTGCCAGCACTGGTCCGCGGTGCCCGGACAGGAGGTCGTGGCGCTCGAGGCGCGATCCCAGACCATGTCGCGGACGATGGGCGCACCGTCGAGGAGGATGGTGCTCGCGTCGTAGTACTCGAGGAGCAGGCCGGGCAAGACGGCGGGCGGGATGAAGGCCCACAGCTCGTTGTTCGTCTTGGAGCTCACGCTCGTGTCGAAGGCGTGCAGGAGGCCGTCCGTCGTGGCGACGTAGAGCACCGACGGCCGGGCCGTCGTGAACCCGGCGATGTCGTTGGCGTAGGCCTGGTACGAGTCATCCCGCAGCGTCGCCGAGGGCGGCGTGCTCATCGTGGGCGTCGAATGGAGGACGCCTCCCAGCGGATCGCAGCCCGGGCTCAGAACGACCGCCCCCGTCCCCGAGCCGTTGCAGCGCGTGGTCCGTGGCCACACCACGCTCGAGAAGTGACCGCCGTCCGAGCCGCTCGTCGCGGGTGCCATGGTCGGCAGCGCCATCGCATAGCTGAGCGCCACGTTGGCGCAGTCCGACGCGGTGAGGAAGTAGCGGTTGTCGGGGTCCTGGCAGGAGGTGCCGGTGACCTGGAACGCGTTCGGCGAGGAGATCATCGTGGTGACGATCGACGTCGCCGGGGTCGTTCCGAAGTTGCCAAGCTCCGCTCCGGGGGTCGCGGAGCTCCCGAGAGTCCCGAGGCCATCGGCCGCCGTGCCGGTGCTGGCGGTCGAGAAGGGACGAATGGTCAGGTTCGAGGTCGTTGGAACCGTCGTGTTGCCTGCCGGGGGATTGTAGGAGAGAAAGCGTCGAGTGCCCGACGATGCCGCGACGGAAACGTCCTGGCCGAAGTCGTCACCGGCCCCCGCGCTGGGAGAGCTCTGCGAGACCACGCCTCCGGCCGAGCACGTGAGCTGGGAGCGAACGATGTCCCCGGTCCACGGAGTGCTCGCGGCGTTGAACGAGGCGAGGTACAGCGCCTCGGTGCCCGTGCCCGTCGCGTACGACGTCGCGCTCGCGTACGTCGGCGTCGTCCGGGTCGCGACCTGCTTCGCGATGAGCCCCAGCACGTTGCCGAGCGCGGCCTGAAGGTCGCCCGGCGTGTCCGCGAAGAAGGCTCCCGTCGCGCCGTTCGATCCCTGGAGCGCGATGTTCTGGAGGGTACAGCAGGCCTGGTACTGCGCCGGCACCGGGTTCGTCGTGCAGATCGCGCTGAGAGACGGGCTGTTCGGCGAGCCGGTGTTCAGCTGCGAGCACTGGGCGATCCCGCTCTCGACGCCGCTCTGGATCTGGCTGACGGCGAAGCCGATCACGTACGTGATGACCTGGGGCCCGCTGTTGGACGTGTAGCTGTCCGTGCCGTGCCACAGCGAGGCCGTCGTGTTCTGCGGCAGGTCGTACGGGCACTTGCCGCCGCCCGACCCGCTACCCGTCCCGCAGTTCGGCCGCAGGTCCTCGTTGGGCGCGCCGTCCGTCAGGAGGATGATGTACTGCTTCCTGCAGTTGCCGCTGCCGGTCACGAACGGGTCCTGGGAGGGCGGGTTCGCGACGGTCGTGTCCTTCCAGAGGTAATACTCGGCGTCCGCGAGCAGCGCCGCCGTGGGCGTGCCGCCGTAGGGCCGCATCGAGTTGATCGCGGTCTGGATGAGGGTGTTGTTGTTCGTCACCGCGTTCGTGTCGGCGTTGTAGGAAGGAAAGCCGATGAGGCGCCCCTCCCACGGAGGTGCGCCGGGGTTGCGCGCCCCGAGCTCGAAGGGCGGCGTCGTCGTGCACCCCTGGGGCCATCCCGTCATCGGGGTTCCGCCGGTGGTCCAGTTGGGGAAGTAGCTCCACTGGCCATCGAAGGGCGGCGACGCGCAAAGCGACGTCGTCCCGTTGATGCCGATGCCCGTCGCCGGATCGTTGTCGAAGCTCATCATCCCGAAGCGGATGAGAGAGGACGCTCCGTCGATGGCGCCATCGGCCTGCTGGGTGAAGGTGCACGGAGAGGCCGGGTTGTTGGTCGTCTCCGCGAACGGGTACGGCGAGCTGCCCGGGAAGCTCATGTAGTTCTGCGTGATCGCACTGGCCGGAAAGTCCGTCGCCAGGCCCCCCGCGTTCGCGGCCGCGCTGCCGACGTTGCCTGTCCCCAGGGCGAGGCCGACGCCGTCCGCTCCCGACGCGCCGGGAAGGGCGTTCGGGGTAAACGCGCAGAATTTGCCCGCAGCCGCATTGTAGGCGAGCGGGCGGTGAAACGGCTGGTAGTAGCCGTAGTCGTACGGCATCTCGGTGTTGCCGCCCACCGTGATCGCGTACTGGTCGGTGAAGCCGCTCGGGGCGGTGGCCTGGCGGTTCATCGCGAAGCAGCTATAGAAGGGCTCGATCGTCCCGGTGAGCGCCTGGGTGAGGGTTCCCCAACGGTTGGGGATCGTCGGGCACGGCGGGGTCGTGCACGTACCCAGCGCTGTCCCGCCGGACGGCCCGGCCGTGCATGTGGCGTTGAAGGGAGGCGGGTTGGTCGCCCAGGTGGTCTGGTTCTGCGGATCTTCGGGGTTGCTCCCGTCGATCATCTGCTCGAACGAGCCCGAGGTGTCCACCAGGAGGAGGACGTTGGGAAGGGGAACGTTGGCCGCGCCGAGCTGCGCTTCTGCAGGACGCGCAGAGAGCAACGCGAGGCCGCCGGCCCCCATGGCCACCAATGTACGGGCATGGCTGAAGTATCCTGCCCGAGCTATCTGACGAAGCAGCCGCATCGCGAATCTCCCTCTCAGCAACCGCCCCCGGCTTGCCCCGCAGTGACGCTGGGCCCGATGATCATCCGCGCGCGCGTGGTCTCGAGACCCTCGGTCAACGCTCCGGGGTCGGGGCTGGCCGTGGTGGGCGCGATCTGCGGGGTCACGCCCCACCCGGTCACGGTGACCAGGGTGCCACAGGCCACCTGCGAGCTACTCCCCTTGACGGGCACGGAGACCGAGTCCGTGTACTCGATGAGGAAGTTGGCGGGCTCGTTGAGGCCCACGTCTCCTCGCGTCGACAGGTTGGTGTTGGCCGTGTACGGCTCGATCGGCGACGCGTTGCCCGTGCAACCCGAGAGCGGCGTGAAGTTCGGCACGAGCAGGGGGTTGCCGAGGTCGGTCGACCACAGCATCAAGCACGTGGACTTGAGCGGGGGTGACCCGCCGCCCGGCCACGGCGAGCCCGTGGGCGGAAGGTCCGGGCAGCCCGTCCGGACGTAGGTGCCGCCCGTGGGGTTCGCCAGGAGCTGCGGGTTCCGGGTCAGCACCTCCGCGCCGCCGAGCACCGCCCACTCCGAGACGTAGTGGGTCTGCGTGTTCTGGCGCGAATACCCGCTGCTCTTCACCTCGGCCGACGCGACGTTGAGGGCGTACGTCCCCATCGCTCCCAGCAGGGCGAGCGTCATCGCGATGATGAACATCACGGCGCCCCTGCCGCGGGCGCGGCGTCGCGCTCTCTGCTTGGCGGTGGTCGACGTGTGGCCCACGGCGAGGACGGCGCGAACGACCGAAGGAGATGGGTTCATGGGCTCCATGCTCAGTAAAAGAGCTGCCGTTGGTTCGGGAGGGCGACCTCTGTCACGTCGGTCCGGGCGCGGGCCCACGTCGGCGTGTGCGCCGCGCAGACACCGGGCGACGAGCTCGGGTTGTAGGAGTTCGTGGTGGTGTTCCAGCCGGCGTTCGGGCCCGTGCAGTAGCGGTAGATGAAGTTCTCGCTGCCCGTGGCGCTCGGGACCAGCGCGGCGGGGTTGGCGGTCGCCTGGGAGCGATCGGGCAGCGCCGTCCGCGTGACGAGGCGTATGCGGGTCGAACGGATCCGCTGGGGGCCCGGCGTCGGGTCGCCGTTGGCGCCGCCCGTGCCCGCGTTCACGTCCGCCGCCCACGTCTGGTTCGCCGCGTCGTCGAAGGGGAAGTGGATGAGCGGGTTCGGCGGAACCGTGCCGTTGGCGTTGGTGGTGGGGTAGGCGCCCGGAATGGGGCTCCAGGTGGCGGGAGACGTCGGGTCGATGCTGAAGGCAAACTTGAGATCGACGACGTACTCGGCCACGACCTCGAGGGTGGACGGGTCGGTCACGTTCTTGCCGTCGACGAACTGCCTCGTCAAGACCAGCTCGTTCGGGTCGTTGACCAGGCCGTAGGCCGCCGGAAGGCTGCCGGCGGCGGCCACGTCCCAGCGGACGATCTGGACGGCCGACGCGCGCACCTGCCCGGTTCCCGCGTTCCATGTGGTGGGGGTGGCGCAGGAGGCCACCTTGCCGGTGTCGGAGACCGCCAGCGGGGTGCTCGGGTCGATGTTGATGGCGGCGACCATCGGAGGCCCCGGGGCGAAGTACACGGGGTTGGACGCGCAGATGAGGGCGTACTGGTAGTGCATCGGCGACGAGGTGTCGCCGATCCGCACCATGTACTGGGTCGACGTCGAGGTCCCGGGATGGAACGCGTTGGTGAACGCGGCGGAGCCGGCCTGGGACAGGCGCCAGGCGGAGCCGGTCGTGTTCTGGATCCACAGAACCTGGGTGCCGCACGCCGTGTTGCCGGTGAGGTTCGGATCCGAAGGCGGGACGACGCGGACGAAGTACTCCTCGCCGTTGGTGAAGTTGCCGCCGATGTCGATCATGTCGGGGTAGAGCCCGTTGGCCCCTTCCATGACCGTCGCGGCCGTGGTCCCGCTGTTGCCGCTCGCGCCGGTGCCCGGCCCCGTTCCCTGGTAGAGATGGATGCCTGCCAGGTGCTTGAGTCCCGGGGCGGCGGCGTAGTTGACGACGGTGGACGCCGAGCCGGTGCATCCGAGGATGCTCCCGCCGTACGTCTGGTAGTGGATGGCGTCGTCGGCGAGGATGTTGCCGGTGCTCATGAACGAGGCCCGGTTCAGGTCTGCCCGGAGCCTCTCCATGCCGTTGCGAAGCGCGGACTCGGCTGCGGCGTTGCGGGCTTCCTCGTGGAACGTGTTCGTCGCTTCCTTCGACAGGCCGACCATCGCCATCGAGACGACGAGCCCGGCGACGAGGGCCACCATCAGCTCGACGAGCGTGAAGCCGGCCGCCGACGCGCGCGTCGGGCGGGACAGACCGGGGCGCCGGGTGAGTCGTGCGGGCTTCATTGAAGGAGGTTTTTCATGAGGGGGGTGGATGCGTAGAGGAAGTGGTAGGTGCCCGGGTGCGCGACCTCTTGAACGACAGGGTCGACCGAGTAGGGGCAGAACGTCGAATCGGGCGTTCCCCAGATGAGCTGCTTGGACCAGTAGACGACCACCGTCGCGCGCAAGAGCTCGTGGGTGTTGGTCGTGCCGGCGGCGTAGGGGTTGTCGACGATCGGGTCGACCCGGATGGCGACGCAGTAGACGGCCTTGGACGCGTCAGCCGTGATGAGGTCACGGCCGAGGGCGTCGAACATCGGGCTCTGGCCGTCCGCAGGGTAAGCCGTCGGGATGTTGGGCACGTACCAGCCGCCGGGGTACGAGGGGCACCCCGCCACCACCTGCGGGCAGAAGCTCGCCGCGTTGCCGCAGTTGTCCGCAGCGGACGTCATGTTCCCGTTCGGGGTCGTCCACACGGTGGAGTCGCGCCGGAGCCGCTCGATCCAGGCGCGCGACACGGAGTTGGCGACGTCCAGCCGGCGCGCTTCCATGTCGCCCAGGATGGCGCCCCTCTGCATGCTCATGACCCCGGCCGCGCCGATGGCCAGCACCGTCATGGCCAGCAGGACCTCGACGGCGGTGAACGCTCGGCGACCAAGGCGACGGGCCACGGGATGGGACTTGCGCGGAGACATCGGCGGTTCGAGCCTCAATGGGACACGATTCGGGCTGCGCCCGACGGCTGGATCACGACGCTGCGGGTGAGGCCCCCCGACCGCATCACGTCTACCTGCAGGACCGTCGTCATGGGCGAGCCGGCGACGAAGACGGGAGGGGCCGTCGCCGTCGTCGACAGGTACGTGTGGCCGAGCGGCGTGTAGCAGATCCACGCGCTCGTGATCGCCGCCGCGCTGCCGCTCGCCCAGGTGTTCAGCACGGAGTAGATGCCGGACTGGACCTCGATCGCGCCGTTCATGTTCACGGCCGCGTAGAAGCCCGGGCTCCCTGCCGCCCACGCGGTCATCGGCACGGTGCTCGGCCAGGTCGCCGATGCGCAGGAGGAGACGGGGGCTCCGATCGGAAAGAACGGGGCGCTCGCCGCGTTCGTGTTGAGCGTCGCTCCAAGCACGGTGCTCTGGGCCTCCACCATCTGGTAGATGCCGAGGTTCGTCGACGGCGGGAAGGTCGTCGCCAGCGCGTTGTCCGAGGACAGGTAGACGGCCACGGCCGTGTTGCGTCCGAGGGCGCGTGCCCGGGCGATGCGGAGCAGCTCCGCGACCGACGCGGCGTCATTGTAGGCGTGCCCCTCGCTCCGCCCGATGATGAGGTTCGGGATGGCCATCACCGTGATGACCCCGATGAGGATGACCACCACCATCAGCTCGATGAGGGAAAATCCACGGCTTCTGCGGCGGGAGGGGCTCAGCACCAGGGCGGGTACAGCAAGCGTCATGCCCCCCTTCGCGGGAGGCCGGTCCCCCACTTTCCGCAGGGTGCAGGGGCCGGCGCCGCCGCTCGCGTCGTAACAATTGCGACGCTATGTAAAAGCTGCGGACCGAGGACCGGGGCCATCTTGGGCGGAGGTACGGGCGCGTGGTACACGGGCGCATGCTCCGACGGCTCCTGCCCATCCTCGCGTCCCTGGCGTTCCTGGCGTCCCCGGCATGCAAGGACGACCACCCCAACGACACACCTCCCCCTCCTCCTCCTCCCTCGGCCACCGCCAAGGCCGGCGGATGCGCGACGGGAGGTGGTGAGGTGAAGGACCCGGTGAGCGCCGCGTTCTTTCCGCGCGTGGTCGCCGGCTACTGCCTCGACCCGGAGAGCGAGGCGAAGACGTACGGCGAGAAGGGCAAGCTCTCGATGGACGACGTCTGCACGACGGCGCTCGACGGGGAGTGTGAGGTCTACAAGCGCTTCGGCCTCGTGCGGATGGTCTCGCTTCACTACATCGACGGCGGCGCGTCGGGCGGAAGCGTCGAGGTGTACCTGTCGCAGTTCAAGGACGTGCCGGGCGGCTACGCCATGTTCACCAAGCGCGTCGTGGCGGACGGCGATCCCGCGGACCCGAGCGCGCCGCGCCCGCTCGCGGCGGGTGGGGCCGGCGCGCTCGGCACAGGCCGCGCGTACGTGTGGAAGGGGCCGTACGTCGCCGAGCTCCAGTACAACAACGAGCAGGAGTCCCCCGAGCAGCTCGCGAAGTCGAGCGCCGCCATCCTGTCGGCGGTCGGCAAGGACATCGGCAACCGCCTCCCCGTCCCGGCCGACAAGCCCGAGGCCGCGCAGCGCCTGCCCGCCGCGGGCCTCTTGCCCGGCGGGATCGTCTACGTGACGAAGGACGCGCTCGGAGTGACCGGCGCCGGTGGGGCGGCGATCGGCTACTACGCCGAGGGGCCGAAGCAGGAGAAGCGCTGGCGGATGGTGGCGATGGCGCCCGGCGACGTCGCGTCGGCGAAGGACGTGATGAAGGCCTTTCGCGCCCTGCCCGGCGCCCTCCCGGTCGCCGGCATCGGCGAGGAAGCGCTGCACGTCGTCGTGCAGAGCTCGAAGGAGGCGCCGAAGGTCGAGTGGCTCCTCGCGCGCAAGGGAGCGCTCGTGGTCGGCGCAGGAGACGAGGAGCTCGTGCTCCGCGGCGCCGATCCGCAGCACGAGCAAGCCCTGCGGCTCAGCAAGGACGACGCGGTCGCCAAGGTGAAGGCGTGGCTCGCGTCGATCGGGGACGCGGCGCCGGGCGGCTCGGCTGCGCCTGCCCCCGCGGGATCGGGCGCGCCGAAGAAGTAGCTACCCGGTCGGCTCCGGCGCCTCGGCCCCTGCCACGCGCGTTCGCTCGAAGCAGACGTCGGCCACGCCGCGCTGCTTGCGGGCGAGGGCGCTCAGCGAGACGAAGCGCGCCGTCACCGGATCGTGGTAGCCGCTCGCCTCGGGCAGCGTGGGGTCGTGCGCGCGGTGGTAGCGCGTCACGCGCGCCATGAGCAGATCGCGGACCCACTTGCCGACGAGCGACGCCATGCACACGAGCGTGTGGCCGGCGTCGGCGTCGCGCACGAAGGCGATGCGCCCGAGACCCGCGATGCGGTACTCGCTCCTCGCGCGGCCCTCCGCGAGCGTCGTGTAGAGGCGGCCCTTCAGGGGGCCGAACGCGTCCGCGTAGCGGTCGTAGCCGCCCACCTTGCCGCAGGTCACCTGCACCTCTTCGCCGGCCGTCTCGCGTGCGGCCAGGGCGAGCCGCTCCATGGCGTGCAGGTCCGAGAGGAAGCGGGAGATGCCCTGGGCGGCGTCGGCGTTGAGCCGCTCGGTGCACACGATGGCGACCGTGACCCCGAGGACCTCGAGCCCGCGCGCGGCGAGCCGGCCCAGGTCCACGCCGATGGTCTTGACGAGGGCGGGCTCTGCCTCGAAGCGCTCCTCCCCCTTGCCCCAGCACTGCTGGAGGTGGTCCTCGGGGCACGTCCGGCGGAGCGCAGCCTGGCCGTCGAGGGCGATGGCGTGGACGAGGTCGTCCGGGTCGCGTGCGCCGGCGCCGCGGCCGGTGCGCTGCGCGATCGCGCGGGCCCACGCCTCGCCGAGCGCCGAGTCGCCGTACGAGACCAGGCCCTTCGAGTCGCCCAGCCTCTTGGTGACGGCGCCCCGGGGCCTGTGGTCGGCCAGGCGGTGGCCTTCGCCTCGGGTCCGGGCGGTCACGGCCGTGACGATGAGGGGCCCGAGCCGCGGTCCGAGGCCGTTCTCGTCGATGCCGACGCGGACGAGAGGAGGAGCCTCGGCCTCGGGCTGCGGGGGCTTCGAGGTCACGGCGGTCACGCGGTCAGGCTGCCTTCGTGGTGCCCTCCTGTCCAGCTAGACCCGCCGAGGCTCTCTTCCCGTTGCCCGTTGACGTTCTCTCGCCGGGTGCATAACTTCTCGGCCCCTCAAAAGCAGCCCCGCCGAGCTCGCCCTTATGAGCCAGCTTCGTGGTGCGCCTGGCGATTCTCGAGAAGAGCGGAGCAAGCGAGTGAACAAAGCGCAGCTGAAGAAGTTCAGGACCCTCCTCACGGAGAAGCGCGACGAGATCGTCAAGAAGGCGAAGCAGACGCTAGAGGAGGACATGGCGCTCGACGCCAACGACCTGCCCGACGAGATGGACCTCGCCTCGAGCGAGTACCTCCAGTCGTTCACGTTCCGACTACGCGGTCGCGAGAAGGCGTTCCTCGAGAAGATCTCGAAGGCGCTCGCCAAGATCGAGGATGGGTCGTTCGGCGTGTGCGAGGAGTGCGGGGAGGAGATCTCGGTCAAGCGCCTGGAAGCGCGCCCCGAGACGACGCTCTGCATCCGCTGCAAGGAGGACCAGGAACGAATGGAGAAGGACTACTCCTGACCCCAGCCCGCCACCGGGGCGCCCTACGGGCGCGCTTCCGGGCCCGGGGAGGGCTGCGGGGAGCGTTCCCGGCGTGCTTCCGAGCCCAGCGAGGGCTCGGGGGAGCTTGACCGACGTGGGCCTGCGCCTCGGGAGTGCGCCGGGGAGCTTGCCCGACGGGGTCCTGGGGCGCGGGAGTGCTCGGGGGAGCTTGCCCGACGCGGTCCTGGGGCGGGGGAGTGCTCGGGGGAGCTTGCCCGACGCGGTCATGGGGCGGGGGAGTGCTCGGGGGAGCTTGCCC
>Ga0302196_10000389_pt1 | contig 42532 bp, 38 predicted proteins | sample II_Bog_N1_3_FD_198794 | JGI IMG/M metagenome (GOLD analysis project Ga0302196, IMG submission 198794) | Peat permafrost microbial communities from Stordalen Mire near Abisko, Sweden - II_Bog_N1_3 | ecosystem: Environmental > Terrestrial > Soil > Wetlands > Peat | place: Sweden: Abisko... | reverse complement strand
GGGCGATGGGGGCGGCCGCCGAGGAGGCCGGCGTCGTCCTGCGGGTCAGCGAGTGCTTCCGCCACTACCCTCCGCTCGAGCTGGCCAAGCAGCTGGTCCTCGACGGTGCCATCGGCCGGCCCACCCAGCTCCGGTCCCGGACGGTCGTGGGCCAGACCGACTCCGCCTTCCAGAACAGCCTGGACGTCGAGGGCTACCTGTGGCGCATGACCGCGACCAGCCCGGGTGGGCACCTCTTCGACGACATGATCCACAAGTACGCCGTGGCGCTGTGGATGTTCGACCAGGACATCACCTCCGTGCAGGCCGTGGTCCGCCGGCGGGACCACTTCTTCGAGCCCTGTGCTGCCATCTTCGAGTACGAGGACGAGTCGGTGCTCGGCACCATGGACGTCACCTACGCCCCGGCCATGTGGCTGCGCAGCTCGTTCTACGGGGCCGACGAGTTCTTCGAGATCCAGGGGGACGAGGGGTTCATCTGGGTCACCCGATGCACCGGCCAGATGCTCGATCTCCCGGCCGTGGTCCTCTACGACGGGTCCAAGGGCAAGCAGACCACCACCTCGTTCCCCCACGTGGACGACGACTGGGCCACGGGGTTCTCCCGGGCGTCGTCCAACTTCATCGACACCCTGGTCGACGGGGCGCCGCCCGAGATGAGCGTCGAGGAGGCCGTCAAGGCGCTCCAGCTCTGCTTCGCCGTCTACGAGGCCGGCAACACCCGGCTGCCCGTCGACCCCCGGACCGTCGACGACTCGGTCGTCCCCAGCGGGTGGGCCCGGTGAGGGTCACCCGCACCCTGCACCACAGCGTCAACGTGGAGGGCCGACTGGACGAGTGCACCGCCTTCTACTCCCGCCTGCTCCACCTCCCCGACGAGTCCCGCCCGACCATCCCCGGCGTGGGCGGCCACTGGTTCGCCGCCGGGGACGTCCAGCTCCACCTGGTGGACGCCGACGCCGGCACCGACACCGTCCAGCCCACCGGGCCGCACGTCTGCTTCGCCGTGGAGGACCTCGACGCGGCGATCGCCGAGCTTGAGCGTGACGGGATCCCCTACCTGCGGGGGGCCCAGGGCCCGGTGGTGCAGATCTGGTTCGCCGACCCGGCCGGCAACACCATCGAGATCCAGCAGGAACCGGGGACGACCACGGCCCCATGACCCGGGCGTCCCGGCGGGTGCTGGTGGTCGGTGCCTCCTCCGGCATCGGGCGGAGCCTGGCGGTGTCCCTCGGGCGGCAGGGGGACCGGGTCGCCCTGGTGGCGCGGCGCCCCGACCACCTGGACGCCGCCGTGGCCGAGGCCGGTGCCGGTGCCGTCGGGCTGGTGGGGGACGCCGCCGACGGGGAGGCCTGCGCCGAGCTGGTCGGTGGCGCCGCCCGGGCCCTCGGCGGACTGGACGCCGTGGTCTACGCCGCCGGCGTCTCCCCTCTCGGGTCGGTGGCGACCACGTCGGCCTCGGCCTGGCGGGAGGTCCTGGCCACCAACGTGGTCGGTGCCGCCCTGGTGGTGTCCGCCGCCCTGGTCCACCTGCGGACGGCCGACCGCCCGGCCTGCGTGCTGCTCTCGTCCCACTCGGTGGACCGTCCGTGGCCCGGCCTCGTCCCCTACGCGGCGGGCAAGGCGGGACTGGACGCGCTGGCGACGGGACTGCGGGCCGAGGAGCCCTGGCTCCGGGTGGTGCGGGTGGTGGTGGGCCCCACGGCCACGTCGTTCGCCGACGGCTGGGACCCCGAGCTCGCCGGGCCGTACTTCGAGCGGTGGGCGGCCGAGGGCTACCTGGCCCACCGGGTCCTGGAACCGGCGGAGGTGGCCGGCCGGATCGTGGCCGTGCTCGACGGCTCCGATCCCTCCGATGTGGTGCAGGCCGTCGGCGAGTCACCGGGTGGGGCGGGTTGAACGCCCGGCCGGCCCCCGGCGGGTCGCCCGGGTGGGCTCATCCGCCGGTCCGGCCCTAGCATCGGGATATGTCGTCGCTGGACCCGGTGGCCGCCGCCCCGGTCGGGGTGTTCGCCTACGTGCGGAGGGACGGGACACCCAACGCCGTCCCGGTGACCCCGTTCGTGGTCGGGGGGAACGTCGTGGTGACGTCCACCCTGGCCTACGTGGCCAAGGCGGCCGCAGTCCGCCGGGATCCGCGGGTGGCCCTGCTGGCCGGAGGGGTGCACCTGGCCACGACGGCCACGGTCACCGTCGATCCCACCCCGGCCTGGTTCAACACGCACATCCGGGCCGACGAGATCAACAAGTTCCCGCCGACCCGGCAGTTCCTCCAGATCCCGTTCCACGAGTGCCTCTTCCCCTGGTACTCGGCGAGGGTGATCATCGAGCTCGCACCGGCGGACCCGGTCCCCGTCGTCGGTGCCGATCGGGCCACCGTCACCAGCCTCGATCCGTCGGGCCGGCCCCGGATCACGCCGGTCACCGGCGACGTCGACCCCGGCGCCGAGCGGATCCGCCTGGAGGGCACCGCCGACGGTCCGGCGATGGTGCTGGTGCACGAGGAGTCCGACGACATGGCCGAACTCCGCCAGCTGTCACTGCTCGGGACGGTCCGGGACGGTCACCTCACCGTGACCGCACGGCACGGGACCCTCGTCCCCCGCCCGGCGACGGCCAGGACCCAGGTGGCCACCGTCCGGTCGATGGCCCGCCAGGCCCGGACGAACCGACCACTGATCGCCGGGTGGCCCCGCGCCCGGGTGTCCTGAGTGTGTCGTCCACCCGGCACCGACGACCCGGCACCGACGGCCCGGCACCGGTGCGCATGGTCAGGGGATCCCGCCGTCGACCCGCAGGAGCGCGCCGGTGGTGTAGCTCGAGGCGTCGGAGGCGAAGTACAGGGCCGCACCCACCACCTCGTCGGGCGCACCCCCCCGCCCGAGGGCGTGCCGGCGCTTCACCTCGACGTCGAAGGACTCCAGGTCCCACTCCTTGGACACGTCCGTGAAGAACGGCCCGGCCATGATGCAGTTGACCCGTACGGTGGGCCCGTAGGCGTGGGCGAAGCCGACGGTCAGCGCGTTGAGCCCCGCCTTCGCCGCGTCGTAGGGCAGCATGAACGGCGCGGGTCGGATCGAGCCGGTGCTCGACACGTTGATGACCGAGCCGCCGCCGTCGGCCACCATCCGCGGCCCCACCAGGGCGGTCAGCCGGAACGGCCCCTTCAGGTTGAGCCCGACCACCTTGTCCCACATCGGCTCGGTGACCTCACCCAGGTCGCCGTAGAGCAGGGACATCCCGGCGTTGTTGACCAGCACGTCGACCCGACCGAAGTGGTCGTAGGACTGCTCCACCAGCCCCTCCAGCTCGTCCCAGTGGCTGACGTTCACGGCCAGGGCCAGGGCCCGGCGGCCACGCGCCTCCACCTCGGCGGCCACCGCCCGGCAGGCGTCGATCTTGCGGCTGGCCACGATCACGTCGGCGCCGGCCTCGGCGAGGCCGAGGGCCATGGACCGGCCCAGTCCGCGACTGCCCCCGGTCACCAGGGCCACCCGTCCGGTCAGGTCGAACCGGTCGGTGCCGGCGGCAGACCCACCGGGACCGCTCATCGGAGCGGCGTGGTGGCGGCCAGCTCGGCGGCCTTGGCCGCCATGTCCAGGACCACGTCACCGAATTTGGCCATCTTCGGGTTGTCGGCCTCGCCGGCCACCACCCGTGCGTACCCGGCCTCCAGCACGATGGCCAGCTTGAACCGGGCCAGGATCACGTAGTAGTCGATCTCGTCGACCGGCCGGCCGCTGGCCTGCGAGTAGGTCTCGAGCAGCTCGTCCCGGGTGGGCATGCCCGTGTAGTCCACGTAGCTGATGGTGCCCTCGCCGCCCGACGAGGTGTCGTCCGGCCACCCGTTGATCACCCATCCCAGGTCGAGCAGGGGATCGCCCACGGTGGCCATCTCCCAGTCGACGATGGCGGCCAGCCGGGCCGGCGCCCCGTGGTGGAACATGACGTTGGCGAACTGGTAGTCCCCGTGCATGATCCCCGGACGGTAGGACCGGGGCCGATGGCTGCGGAGCCACGCCGCCGCCTCGTCGATCCCGGGCAGCGGGCGGAACTGGACCGCCTCCAGGTGGTGCAGCCACCGGTCGACCTGGCGCTCGTGGAACCCGTCGGGGTGCCCGAAGCCCTGGAGGCCCCGGGACTCCCAGTCCACCCGGGCCAGCCGGGCGATCCCGTCCACCAGCTGGAAGGCCAGGCCGCGTCGGGCGTCGAGGTCGGAGCCGAACGGCTCGGGCCAGGTCGTCCCCTCCTGGATGGGCGACCACCCGTCGACGAACTCCATCATGTAGAAGCAGCCACCCACCACCGACGGATCGTCGCAGCCGGCCACCACCCGCGGATGGGGCACGTCGGTGTCGGCCAGCGCCACCAGCAGCCGGTGCTCACGGAGCATGGTGGCGTCGCGGCCGGCGGGGACCGGGTCCGGCGGCCGGCGCAGGGCGCAGCGGAACCCGCCCCGGGACAGTTCGAACAGGTCGTTGGAGGCGCCCCCGGTGATGAACCGCGCCTCGAGCGGCTCGCCGGCCCCGGGCAGGCCCTGGTCGTCCATCCACCGGCCCAGGCGCTTTACGTCGAGCCGGGGCTCGTAGCCGTCGCCGTCGGTCCCGTCGGTCCCGCCGGCTCCCGCGTCGTCGGTACTCACTGGTTCCCCACTTCGTGCTCGAGGTCGGTGTCGTCGGCGGCCGGCCAGCCGGGTGCCGCCGTGGCCAGGGCATCGGGATGGTCGGCGAACTTGCCCCGGGCGGCGGCCACCCGGGTGGGCAGGTGCTGGGACGGCCACAGTCCCTCGACCGGCGTGTACCCCTTCAGCACCTGGCGGGCCACGGTGGTCCGGTGCACCTCGGTCGGGCCGTCGACCAGCCCCATCACCGGGGCGGTCATCCACAGGCCGCCCAGTGGGAGCTCGTCGGACACCCCGATCGCCCCGTGGACCTGGATGGCCCGCTGGGTCACGTTGTGCAGGACCTGCGGGGTGAGCACCTTGATGGCGGCGATGTCCCGGCGCACCGCCTTGGGGTCCTGGCCCTGGTCGATGCACCAGGCCACGTACAGGACGAACAGCCGGAACTGGGTCAGCTCGATGTAGGAGTCGGCCACGTAGTCGCGCACGTTCTGCTTGCCGGCCAGCAGGCCGTCGCGGGTGCGCCGGCTGACCGCCCGCTCGCACAGCATGTCCAGCGCCTTGCGGGCCATGCCGACCGTGCGCATGGCGTGGTGGACCCGTCCGCCCCCGAGGCGGGTCTGGGCGATGACGAAGGCCTGGCCCTCCCCCCCGAGGAGGCTGTCGGCGGGCACCCGGACCTGGTCGTAGTGGATGAGTGCGTGCATCCCGCTGCCGCGCACCCGCTCCCCCATCAGGCCGATGTTGCGCACGATGTCGATGCCGGGGGTGTCGGTGGGGACCAGGAACATCGACATCCCCCGGTAGACCTCGACGTCCGGATTGGTGACGGCCATGACGATGAGGAAGGCGGCCGTGCGGGCGTTGGAGGTGAAGTACTTCCATCCCTCGATCACCCAGTCGTCCCCGTCCCGGGTGGCGCGGGTCTCGAACAGCGACGGGTCCGAGCCACCCTGGGGCTCGGTCATCGAGTACGCCGAGAACAGCTCCCCCGACAGCAGCGGCTGCAGGTACTGCTCCTTCTGCGCCTCGGTCCCGTAGTGGGCGATGATCTCGGCGTTGCCGGTGTCGGGCGCCTGGGTGCCGAAGACGATGGAGGCCCACAGCGATCGCCCGAGGATCTCGTTCATCAGGGCCAGCTTGACCTGGCCGTAGCCCTGCCCGCCGAGCTCGGGGCCGAGGTGGCAGGCCCACAGCCCACGGTCCCGGACCTGCTGCTTCAGCGGGTCCACGACGGCCCGCAGCGCGGGGTCCAGCGGGTGGAAGGCCCGGTCCCCCCACAGCAGGTCGAGGGGCTCCACCTCCTCCCGCACGAAGTCGTCCATCCAGTCCAGCTGGGCCTGGAAGTCCGGGTCGGTCGAGAAGTCCCATGCCATGGTGTCAGACCTCCGGTTCTGGGTCGCGTGGTAGGCCGAGGATGCGCTCGCCGATCACGTTGCGCTGGACCTCACTGGTCCCCCCGGCGATGGTGAGGCAGCGGGTGGCGAGCAGCCCCTGCGACCAGCGTCCGGCCCGGCCGTCGGCCACCGCCCCCTCGGGGCCCATCATCACCAGGCCGAGCTCCTGGACCCGCTGCTCGTGCTCGGCCCCCAGCAGCTTGCGCAGGCTCGACCCCGGGCCCGGGTCCGAACCGGCCAACGACCGCAGGCCCGACCGGTGGGTCATCAGCCGGAGCGACTGGGCCTCGGCCAGCAGGGTGCCCAGGCGCAGCGCGGTGGACTCGGTGACGCCGTCCCCCTGCCGGGCCGCCAGCCGGACCAGGGACTCCACCCCTATGCCGAAGGTGGCGCCCGACGAGATCGAGACCCGCTCGTTGGCCAAGGTCATCCGGGCGATGCCCCACCCCTGGTCGACCTCCCCGATGACCGCGTCGTCGGGGACGAACACCTGGTCGAAGAAGACCTCGTTGAACAGGGCCGCCCCGGTCAGCTCGCGCAGGGGGCGCACGTCGAGCCCGGGGGAGGACATGTCCACGATGAAGTAGGTGATGCCGTCGTGCTTGGGGGCGGCCGGGTCGGTCCGGGCCAGGCAGATCCCCCACTGGGACACCCGGGCCATCGAGGTCCACACCTTCTGGCCGGTCAGCTCCCACCCGCCCGCCACCCGCTCGGCCCGGGTCGACAGGGCGGCGAGGTCGGATCCGGCCCCCGGCTCCGAGAAGAGCTGGCACCACTGGACCTCGCCCAGGAGGGTCGGGCGGACCCAGCGCTCCTGCTGGGCCGGGGTGGCGCACGAGATGAGGACGGGCAGCACCCACGCCCCCACCCCCAGATGGGGGCGGGCCACCCCGGCGTCGGCCAGCAGCTCGTCGATGACCACCTGCTCCACCGCGCCCGCGTCCCGGCCCCAGGGGGCGGGCCAGTGCGGGGAGACCAGACCGGCGTCAACCAGGAGGCGGCGGCGGTCGTCCGGCCCGGCGGCGGCCACCTCGGCGACCAGGGGGGCGAGCTCGTCCCGCCACCGGTCGGCCTCCTCGGGCAGGTCGGCGCTCAGCTCGCGGCGGGCACCGCCCACGGCGGCGGCGGTGAGGCGCAGGCGGGCGGGGTCGCCGCCGCCGACCAGCTGGCGGTCGGCCAGGGCCCGCTTCAGGTGGAGGTGCACGTCGTGCTCCCAGGTGAACCCGATCCCCCCGAGCAGCTGGACGCAGTCCGCGGCACAGCGAACGTAGCCGTCCAGGGCCAGGGCGGCGGCGGTGGTGACGGCCAGTTCGACCCCGCCGTCGGCGTCGTCGGGCCCGTCCGGTGCTCCGTCCGGTTCCCCGACCCCGGGCCGCAGGGCGGCGTCGACGGCCAGCACGGCGTCCCACGCCACCGCGTCCAGCTGGTCGACCAGCACGGCCATGTCGGCGGCCCGGTGCTTGACCGCCTGGAACTGGCCGATCGGCCGCCCGAACTGGACCCGGACCTTGGCGTACTCGGTCGCCGTCTCGAGGCACCACCGCGCCCCGCCGGCGTGCTCGGCGGCCAGCAGGGCCACCACCACGTCGTCCACCCGCCGGGAGGGCATCCCGGACAGCTGACGGTGGTCCGGGACCTCCAGCCGGTCGACCTGCAGCTCCCCCACCCGCCGGGTGGCGTCCAGGCTGGCCAGGGGTTCGCACCGGGCCGGGCCGTCAGGGCCGACGTCCACCAGGCACCAGGTCACCGGGCCGTCCCCGTCGGACGCCGGCACCAGGGCGAGCCGGGCCGTCCCCAGTGCGAGCACGGGCCGCAGGGTGCCCGACACGGTGAGCGTCCCGTCGGGCCGGCGGGACTCCACCTCGAGGGTGCCCCCGCCCAGGGCCACGGCGGCGGGCGTGGTGCCGTCGACCAGCCCGGGGAGCACCTCCGCCGCACCCGTCCCGGACAGGTACCGGGAGACCAGGGCCGAGACGGTGACGGTCGGGAGCAGGGGCCCGGGGGTACCGGCCCACCCGGTCTCCTCCAGGATCACCGCCAGCTCCAACAGGCCGAACCCCTGGCCGCCGTGGGCCTCGGGCAGATGGATCCCCAGCCAGCCCTCGCCGGCCATGGCGTCCCACACCGGCTGGAGCTCCTCCACCTCGGCGTCGAGCAGGACGCGGGCCACCTCGGGACCGCTGTGGTCGGCCAGGAACCGGGTGACCGAGTGCCGGAGCTCGCCGTGCTCGTCGGTGACGGGGATCGGCACCGGGCTACCTCCCCCCGCCGTCGGCGCCGGGGACGGCGTCGACCACCTCGACGGAGATGGCCCGGGTCGGGCACCCCTCCACGGCCACCTGGAGCACCTCGCGGGTGTCCGCCACCGGATCGGCGGGTACCGAGAGCCCCTCGTCGTCGAGCTCGAAGGTCGCCGGGGCCCAGTACACGCAATTGCCCGAGCCGATGCACCGGTAGCGGTCGACCACGACGCGCACCGTGGTCACGAGGGATCTCGTCCGGTGGCGGACGACAGGACGACGGTCGGGGCGTCAGGCATCGGCGGCGACACTACCGCCACCGGCGGAGCCGGGTCGGATCCCCGGGGTAGCCTGCCCCGGCGGGCCCCCGGGGTGCGGCCCGGCGAGGAGGAGCCCACCATGACCGAGACCGCCACGCCGACCACCCACCCGCACGACCCGCTCACCGCCGACGAGATCCGTCTCGCCGTGTCGTCAGTGCGGACGAGCGGCCGGGTGCCCGAGGGTGTCCTGTTCGCCACCATCACCGTCGACGAGCCCGACCGGGGCGAGCTGGAGGCCTTCGCCCGGGGCGAGCGCGTCGACCGCCGGATCCGCCTGGTGGTCCTCCCCGGACCGGAGGCCTCGGTGGTCGAGGTCGTGGTGTCCGTCCCCGACGGCGCCGTGATCGGATGGACCGAGCGCGACGGTGTCCGACCGGCCCTGCTGTTCGACGACGCCTACCGGTCGATCCTCGCCTGCAAGGCGGACCCGGACTGGCTGGCGGCCATGGCCCGGCGCGGGATCACCGACCTCGACAAGGTCCAGATCGACCCGTGGCCCACCGGGAACTTCGGGCGCGACCTGGAGGACGGGAGGCGGATCACCCGGTGCCTCGCCTTCTACCGGGAGGAGCCGGCCGACAACGGCTACGCCCGTCCCATCGAGGGGGTGCTGGCCACGGTCGACGCCGCCCGGGGCGAGGTCCTCGAGGTCGTCGACCACGGGGTCGTCCCGCTGGCTCCCGGACGCGGGAGCTACCTCCCCGAGCACAACGGGCCGCTCCGTCCCGCCCTGGCCGCCCTGGAGATCACCCAACCGGACGGCTCCGGACTCACCGTGGAGGGCAACCTGCTGACCTGGCAGCAGTGGACGATGCGGGTGGGCATGACCCCGCTCGAGGGGCTCGTGCTCCACGACATCGGCTGGGCGGACGGGACCACCGGCACCACCCGCCCGGTGCTCGGCCGGGCCGCGGTGAGCGAGATGGTGGTCCCCTACGGCGACCCCGACCCCATGCACAGCTTCAAGAACGCGTTCGACGTGGGCGAGTGGGGGCTCGGGCGGATGGCCAACTCGCTCACCCTCGGGTGCGACTGCCTGGGCGAGATCACCTACCTCGACGCCGTGTTCGCCAGCGAGCACGGCACCCCCTTCGTGCTCGAGCATGCGGTGTGCGTCCACGAGGAGGACTACGGGATCCTCTGGAAGCACAGCGACATGACCACCGACCGGGCGGAGGTGCGCCGCTCCCGCCGGCTGGTGGTCTCCTCCATCGCCACCGTGGGCAACTACGAGTACGGCTTCTTCTGGTACTTCTACCTCGACGGGACGATCCAGCTCGAGGTCAAGCTCACCGGGATCATGTCCACCAAGGGGATTCCCGAGGGCGGGGACCCCGGGCACGGGACGGTGGTCGCCCCCGGACTGGCCGCCCCCATCCACCAGCACCTGTTCTGCGCCCGACTCGACCCGGCGGTCGACGGCCCGGTCAACGAGGTCCACGAGGTCTCCTTCGCCACCGGGGCGGCCGGGCCCGACAACCCGCTCGGCAACACCATCGAGCGACGGGTGGAGCGGTTGGCGTCCGAGTCGGCGGCCCGTCGCGACGTGGATGCGGCCTCGAGCCGCCACTGGCGCATCGTCAACCCGGGCCGCACCAACGGCCTGGGCCAGCCGGTGGCCTACAAGCTGGTCCCCTCCTCGACCCCGACGCTGCTGGCCCGACCCGAGTCGAGCATCGGGGCCCGGGCCGGCTTCGCCCGGCACAACCTGTGGGTCACCCCGTACCACCCCGACGAGCGACGGGCCGCCGGGGACTACCCCAACCAGCACGTGGGTGGGGACGGGCTCCCCCGGTGGACGGCCGCCGACCGGTCGCTGGTCGGGACCGGGATCGTGGTGTGGCACACCTTCGGGGTCACCCACGCCCCCCGTCCCGAGGACTGGCCGGTCATGCCGGTGGAGTACTGCGGGTTCCACCTGGTGGCCGCCGGGTTCTTCGACCGGAACCCGACGCTGGACCTCCCGCCGCCGGACCACTGCCACTGACGGACCGCGGCCGGAGGTGCCGCACCGGTACCATGACCGCCATGTCCGACCGGGAGACACTGCTCTACGACGAGTCCGACGGGGTGGCCTGGGTCACCCTCAACCGACCCGAGGCCCTCAACGCCTTCGACCCCACCATGCAGCGCGAGCTGCGCGAGCTGTGGCAGATGCTCCGCACCAACGACGACGTGCGGTGCGTGGTCCTCACCGGGGCCGGCGACAAGGCGTTCTGCACCGGTCTCGACCGGGCGGGCATCGGCGACATCGGGGACCAGCCGCCGGGGAAACTCCCCGGCTACAACACTCCGTGGGACTTCGACGACCCGGGCAAGAGCGTCTGCCCCAAGACCAACCACCTGTGGAAGCCGGTCATCGCCGCCGTGAACGGGATGGCCTGCGGCGGGGCGTTCTACCTCCTGGGTGAGGTCGACTTCATCATCGCCTCGGACCGGGCCACCTTCTTCGACCCCCACGTCACCTACGGCATGCCCGCCGCCTTCGAGCCGATCTTCCTGATGCACAAGATGCCGTTCCAGGAGGTGATGCGGCTGTCGCTGCTGGGCGCCCACGAGCGCATGTCGGCCGCGCGCGCCCACCAGATCGGCTTCGTCTCCGAGGTGGTGCCGGCCGACGAGCTGGCCGAGCGCACCCGTTGGGCGGCCCAGGCCATCGCCGACCAGCCCGAGCGGGCCATCGGGGGGACCGTGCGCGCGCTGTGGATGGGCCTCGAGATGTCGCGGCGCCAGGCGCTCGACCACGCCTTCCTGGTCACCCATGTGGGGACCGACCCGGCCACCCTGGCCGAGGGCCAGGCGGTGTTCACCTCCGGCCAGCGGATCGACTGGCGCCTGCGCTGACCGGTCCCGGTCAGGAGGCGGCGGTCGGCTCCCGGGGGGCCATGCCGGCGACCCGGTAGACGGCGTCGACCACCTCCATGGTGGCGACGGCGTCCCGGGCGGTGGTGGGAAACGGCGCACCGGATTCCACGGCGTCCCGGAAGGCCCGCATTTGGAAGGTGTAGGTCGGGGTCCGCTCGGCGTGCTCCACCCGGCGGGAGCGGCCCACGACCACCGAGGTCCGGTTGTAGGCCTGGGGCCCCACCAGGTTGACCAGCGACATCCGACCCTCCGAGCCGACCACCCGGGCCCGCAACCGGAGCACGTGGGACGACAGCATGGAGCAGTCGACCGAGCCGGTGATCCCCCCGTCGGCCCGCAGGGTCGCCGTCATGGCCCGGTCCACCCCGGGCGACATCGACTTGGCCGACGCCCCCACCACCGTCGGCTCGCGGCCGGCCAGCGCCCGCCACTGGTGCACGGCGTAGCAGCCGACGTCCATGGTCGCCCCGCCGGCCAGGTCGGCCCGGTAGCGGATGTCACGGGGCTTCGGCAGCGGGAAGCACAGTGCGGTCTCCACCCGCTCGACCATCCCGAGCTCGCCACTGGCCACGATGTCGAGGGCCCGCAGCATCATCGGGTGGTACCGGTAGTGGAACGCCTCCATGACCACCCGGTCCTGGGCCTCGACCCGGGCCGCCACCGCCCGGGCCTCCCCGGCGTTGGCCGTGAACGGCTTCTCGCACAGGACGTGCTTGCCGGCGTCGACGGCCCGCAGCGTCCACACCCCGTGCAGCCCGTTGGGCAGCGGGTTGTAGACGGCGTCGATCCCGGGGTCCTCCAGGAGTTCCCGGTACGAGTCGTGGACCACCGGGATGCCGTGCCGCGCGGCGAAGGCCCGGGCGCGGGCCGGCTCCCGGGCGGCCACGGCCACCACCTCGACCCGCTCGGTGGCGCGGGCCGGACGGATGCAGGCCGCGGGGGCGATGCGGGCGGCACCCAGGATCCCGATCCGGAGTGTCATGACGCCGGTCCCCGGAGGTCGGGCGAGGGCTCAGGCCCGCACATCGTCCAGGGCCTCGGCCCGGCGGCGCAGTGACGGGCGGTCGGGCTTGCCCACCCCCAGCACCGGCACCTCGTCCAGGCGGACCACGTACTCCGGCGTCTTGAACCGGGCCACCCCCTGGTCGGCGAACCACCGACGGCACTCGTCGACGTCCACGGTGGCGTCGGCGACCACGAAGGCCACCACCCGTTCGCCGAACCGGTCGTCGGGCCGGCCCACCACGACGGCCTGGCGGATCCCCGGATGCTGCTCGAGGACCCGCTCCACCTCGGCCGAGGCGATATTCTCGCCCCCGCGGATGATCAACTCCTTGATCCTCCCGCCGATGGTCAGCCAGCCCTCGTCGTCGAGCACCCCGAGGTCCCCGGTGGTGAACCACCCGCGGTCGACCGCCTCCCGGGTCTGGTCCGGGTCGCCGTAGCCGACGAACAGCTCGGGTCCGCGCACCTGGACCTCGCCCCGCACCCCGGGCGGCAGCGGTCGGCCGGTGGCCGGGTCCACCACCCGGACGACGGCGCCACCGACGGAGTGGCCGTCGGTGTCCCGGGCCTTGTCGGGCGGGTCCGACCAGGCGCTGGTGGTCACCGTCGGCGCCTCGGTCGAGCCGTAGGTGCGCTTGACCAGGGCCCCGAGCCCCTCACGGGCGGTGTCGATGAACTCCGGGGTGACCCCCATGGCCCCGCAGGAGACCACCCGCAGGTGCTCCACCGCCTGCCGGTAGCCGGGCACGTCCATCAGCGACAGGAAGACGGTCGGGGGCCCGATCATGTAGCTGGCCCGGTTGCGACCGGCCAGGTCGGCCGCCCGCTCGGGGTCCCATTTCTCCATCAGCACCACCGGCATGGCCGCCGCACCGGGCACCAGCACCGAGTTGAGCAGGCCGGAGATGTGGGCCAGGGGCGACGGCATGAGGGCCACGTCGTCGGGGGTGAGCCCGTGGGCCGCGGTCATGCTGTGGGCCTTGTAGGCCAGGCCCCGGTGGCTGTGGAGGACGGCCTTGGGATTGCCGGTCGAGCCCGAGGTGAACAGCACCACGGCCACGTCGCTGCCGCGGGCCGTGCCCCCGGAGTGGGGCCGGCCGGCCGACAGGGCGTCGAACCGGGGGTCACCGGTCCGCACGCCGATCACCCGCTGCGACCCCGACACGTCGACCAGGGGCATCCCGGCCGAGGCCAGGAGCACCTTCGGGTCGAGCTCGCCCATGATCCGCTCCACCTCGGCCGAGCCGACCTGGTGGTGGATCGGCGTGGCCACCGCCCCGCAGCGCCAGCAGGCGTGGAAGAGGACCACCGCCTCCCACCAGTTGGGCATCTGCCAGGCCACCACGTCGCGGTGGCGGACCCCCAGGGCGCGCAGTCCCCCGGCCACCGCCGAGGCCAGGGCGTCGAGGGTGGCGTGGTCGAGCACCACGTCCCCGTCGACGACCGCCGGTCCCCCGGCCGGACGCGTCGACGACAGCAACCGGTCGAGCGTGGGGACGTCCCACGCCCCGCCCGGGCGGCGCAGGTCGGCCGCGTCGGGTTGGACGTACGTGGTGCGCAGCCTCATGGGACCACCCGTCCCCGCCCCGGACGGACGCCGGAGACGGGACGGCTCCGTCCGCCGGCCCGCGGCCACGACACTGCCCTTGCTCCCACGCTGGTCCCCCGATCCGGTCGGGCCGGCACCTGGCCGACGGCCCACCACTCTAGGACCCGGCGACGGTGCGGCCCGGTGGCCGGTGGCCGGCCCGCAGACCGGGCACCGACGGTGCGGCCACGGTACATTCCCCCCGTGGTGGCCGACCGGTGACGCGGGGACGACGACGGGGACCGGGACCGGGGGGCCGGTGACCGACGGCACGCGCCCCGACGACGACCGGCTGCGGTCCGGCCTGGCCCACTGGCTGTCCCACCGCCACGACGGTGTCGACGTCGCCGTCACCGGGTGGAGCCGCCCCTCCGCCGGCTTCGCCAGCGACACCGTCCTGGTCGAGGCCGAGTGGGTCGAGGCCGGGCGGTTACGGCCCCACGCCCTGGTGCTGCGGACGGCGCCGCCGGGGGCGGGGACCTTCGCCGACTACGACCTCGCCGTCCAGTGGCGGGCCCAGCGGGCGGCGGCGGCCGGGGGGGTCCCGGTGGCCGACCCGGTGCTCGAGGAGGACCCGGGGTGGATCGGCCGGCCGTTCCTGGTGATGCCCCGGGTGGAGGGTCACCTGGCCGGGAGTGTGACCCTGGCCGATCCCTGGCTCCTCTCCCTGGACGAGGCCGACCGGGGCCGGGTGGCCCGGACCGTCATCGCCACGGTGGCCGGGATCCACCGGTCACCGCCGCCGGGCCCGGACGAGGTGCCCCACCGTGACCTCGGGGCCGAGCTCGACCACTGGGCGGCCTATCTGGACTGGTCGAGTGGCGGGTCGCCGCTGCCCACGCTGGTGGACGCCCTCGGCTGGTGCCGCGACCACCGACCGGCCGACGAGCCCGACACGGTGCTGCTGTGGGGGGACGCCCGCCTCGAGAACCTGGTGGTCGGCGACGACCTGACCGTGCGGGCCGTGCTCGACTGGGACATGGCCTCGGTGGGCTCGCCGTGGCACGACCTGGCCTGGTTCACCTCCCTGGACACCACCATGGAGCACCTCTTCGGCCGGCGACTCCCGGGGTGGCCCGACCGGGCGGCGACCGTGTCCGCCTACGAGGAGGCGGCCGGCCGGCGGGCCCGGCACCTCGACTGGTACGAGACCTTCGCCATGCTCCGCAGCTCGGCGCTGATGACCCGCCTGGGCTACCTGCGCCGTGACGCCGGGGAGCCCGCGCTCCTCCCGATCGACGACAACCCGGTCCTCGACCTGCTGGCGCGCCGGACCACCTGAGCCGGACGCCGGCACCGGAGCGGTGCGCGGTCCCCGACCCCCACGACAGGCGCCGACGGTCGAATCCCACCTAGAGTCCTACCGTTCGCCAGTCCTACCGTCCGCCGGGGGCCACCCACCGGTGGACGGTGTCCCCGCCCGGCCGTCAAGGAGCAGCATGGACAGTTCGCCCCCACCGCCCGAAGACCCGTTCGCCTCGATGGACCCCGAGATGGCCGCCCATCCGCAGCCCCTGTTCAAGATGCTGCGGGACTCGATGCCGGTCATCCCCGTCGAGGACCGGGGCGTCGCCCTCACCCGCAAGGTCGACGTGGAGAACGTGTTCCGCCATCCCGAGATCTTCTCGTCCAACGCCGACGCCGTGGACCTCCAGAACGTGCGTCCCATGATCCCCCTGCAGATCGACCCCCCCGAGCACAAGAAGTACCGCAAGCTGCTCGACCCGATCTTCGCCCCACGCGAGGTGGCCAAGCTGGAGGAGTCACTGACCGCCCAGGTCAACGAGCTCATCGACCGGTTCGTCGCCCGCGGCGAGGTCGACTTCTCGGCGGAGTTCTCGACCCTCTTCCCCACCCGGGTGTTCCTGACCCTGCTCGGCCTCCCCGTCGAGGAGCTCCCGCGCTTCCTGACCATGAAGGACGGCATCATCCGCCCCAACGTGGCCATCGGCAGCGCCTTCGGCACCCCCGAGAGCATCGCCTACCAGAAGCGGACCGCCGACTCGATCTACGAGTACTTCAACGAGGTGCTCGACCAGCGCGAGGTCGAGCGGCGCGACGACCTGCTCAGCCGGTTCCTCGACGCCAGCGTCGACGGCCAGCGGCTCACCCGCGAGGACATCCTCGACATCTGCTTCCTCTTCCTCATCGCCGGCCTGGACACGGTGACCGCCTCGCTCGACTGCATGTTCGGCTACCTGTCCCAGCACCCCGACCAGCGCCGGAAGTTGGTGGACGACCCGTCGATCATCCCGGCGGCCATCGAGGAGCTGCTCCGGTGGGAGACGCCGGTGATGGGCGTGGTCCGGGTGGCCGTCGAGGACACCGAGATCGACAGCTGCCCCGTCCACAAGGGCGACATGGTCATGGTCATGCTCGCCTCGGTCAACACCGACGAGGCCGATCTGCCCGACGCCGACGTGGTGCGCTTCGACCGCGAGGTCAACCGCCACCTGGCCTTCGGCGGCGGCGTGCACCGCTGCCTGGGATCCCACCTGGCCCGGCTGGAGCTGCGGGTGGCCCTGCGCGAGTGGCACCGACGGATCCCCGAATACGCGGTGGCCGAGGGGCACACGTTGGCCTACACGTCGGGCATCCGCTCGATCGACTACTTCCCGATGACCTTCGCTCCCGCCTGAGACGGCACGCGCCCCGTTGCCAGGACGCGCTCCCGACCCGCACCCCCCACCACCCACACCCCCACGAATGGAGTCCTGATGGAATTGAGCCGTCTGTCGGCCGTGGTCACCGGCGGTGCCGGCGGCCTGGGATCGGCCACCGTGCAGCGCCTGACCGCCCTCGGGCTGCAGGTGGTGGTGTTCGACCGGGCCCTCGAGGCCGGCGAGGCCCTGGTGGCCGAGCTCGGTTCCGGAGCGGCCGTGGGCGGGGACGTGAACGACGACGCCGACGTGACGGCCGCGCTGGACCGGGCCGTGGGCCTGGCCCCGCTGGGGGTGCTGGTCAACGTGGCCGGGGGTGGTGCGGGCGGACGGACCCTCTCCCGGGACAACACGCCGATGCCCATGGAGGCGTTCCGGGGGACCCTCGAGCTCAACGCCGTCGGCACCTTCAACGTCACCCGTCTGGCCGCCGCCCGGATGGCCACCAACGAACCCGACGAGACCGGACAGCGGGGCGTGGTGGTCAACACGGCCTCCATCGCCGGCTACGAGGGCCAGACCGGCCAGGTGGCCTACGCCGCCGCCAAGGCCGCCATCCTGGGGATGAGCCTGCCGCTGGCCCGTGACCTCGCCCCCCTGGGCATCCGGGTGTGCGCCATCGCCCCGGGCACCATGGGCACGCCCCTCATGCAGAGCGCGCCCGAGGAGCTGAAGGCCAAGCTGGTGGAGAACATCGTCTTCCCCCGGCGCATGGGCGAGCCCGAGGAGTTCGCCCGACTGGTCGAGAGCATCGTAACCAACCCCTACCTCAACGGCGAGAACATCCGACTGGACGGGGCCCTGCGCTTCCCGCCCAAGTAGGGGCGGCCACCGTCGCCGGCGCCCCGGCCGGGGGCCGGTTCAGAGGACGGCCCCGGACTCCTTGTAGGCGATGATGGCGTCCCAGTCGAGGCCCAGCTCGAGGAGGATCTCCTCGGTGTGCTGCCCGTGCTCGGGGGCGGCCTGCAGCTCGTCGGCCGTCTCGTCCATCTGGACGGGGTTGGCCACCAGGTCGTAGGACTGCCCGTCGTCCCGCTCCACCCGGGCCAGGTACCCGTTGGCCCCCACCATCGGGTCGTCCACCAGCTCGGAGGCCATCTGGACCGGGGCCCAGGCCCCGGTCAGCACGGACAGGACCGACTTCCACTCCTCGAAGGTCTTGGTGGCGAACAGCTCGTCGAACTCGGCGATGCACTCCTCGCGGTTGGCGAACCGGGAGGCACCGTCGGCGAACCGCTCGTCGGTGATCAGGTCGGGACGGCCGACCAGCTCGCAGAACTCGGACCAGTACCGGTCCGACTGCAGCATCATCAGGGTGATGAACCGGTCGTCGCTGGTCCGGTAGCTCCCCACCAGCGGGTTGGGCGAGGCGCTGCGGCCGAACTTCGGCATGGGGTCACCACCGTAGAGACCCGAGGCCACGATGTCCGGCGACAGCTGCCACATCGCCAGTCCCAGCAGGGACACGTCGACGACCGGGGCCTCGCCCGTCCGGGCCACCTGGAGCAGTCCGGCGGCGATCCCCCCGGCGATGGCCATCCCGCCGGCCAGGTCCCCGAAGGCGGCACGACCGCCGATGGGGAACTTCGAGTCGGCCGGGGTCAGGGCGTTGGCGATGCCCCCCCGCCCCCAGTAGACGGAGCCGTCGTAGCCGGGGCGCCCCCGGTCCTCACCACGCGGGCCCTGGCCGGACCCCCGGGCGTAGACGATCGTCGGGTTGACGGCCCGGATGTGCTCCACGTCGATCTTGAGGCGCTGGCGCACGTCGGGCAGGAAGCTGGTCAGGAACACGTCGGACGTCTCGACCAGCTTGTAGAGGACCTCGCGCCCCGCGTCGGTGCTGATGTCGATCCCGATGCTCCGCTTGCCGCGGTTGGGCTGCTCCATGATGTAGTTGACGGCGTTGGGCCCACCGGGGATGAGGCCCATCGACACCAGGCCCCGCTGGGGGTCCCCCGTCTCGGGGTGCTCGACCTTGATCACGTCGGCCCCCCAGTCGGCCAGGACGGCCCCGGCCGACGGGACGAACGCCCAGGCGGCCACTTCGACTACGCGGACGCCGGCGAGTGCTTGGGACATGGGATGGTGCTTCCTTTGTTCGGGCGACCACCGGGACGGACCGGTGGACGCAGGTAGGGCCGGGCCGGATCGCCCGGCCGCTCGCGGGGTGGCCGCGGTCAGTCGCGGGCGTGCACGCCGGCCAGGTCGGAGGCCAGCGTGCCCAGCTTGGCCACACCGTCCCGGGCCTGGGAGCGGATCGACACGTCACGCCCGGGCACCCGGGCCCGCAGACTGCCCACGGTGCAGTTCTCCTTGCCCCCGAGGGTGGTGAACGGGTCGTAGTGGAAGTGGCGCATGGCGTTGAGGTGGGTGATCCGGTCGATGTCGCCGTCGCTCACCCCGTCCAGCGACTCGACCAGGGTCTCGGGGGCGGTCGGCCACGTCGAGTCCGAGTGCGGGTAGTCGCACTCCCACATCACGTTGTCCATCTCCAGGAACTCGCGGCTGGCCACGCCGAACCGGTCGTCGATGAAGCAGGTGAGGATGTTGCGGTTGAACACCTCGCTGGGCAGTTCGTTCCCGTAGTCCTGACCCGTCCACAGGTGGTGGCGGTCGTAGTTGTAGTCGATGCGCTCGAGGAAGTACGGGATCCAGCCGATGCCGCCCTCGGACAGGGCCACCCGCAGGTCGGGGAACTTGCGGAGCACCGGGGACCACACCAGATCGGTCGCCGCCTTCACGATGTTCATCGGGGTCAGGGTGATCAGGCAGTCCATCGGGGCGTCGGGCGAGGTGATGACCAGCTCCGACGACGAGCCGATGTGCAGGCACACCACCACCTGCTCCTCGCTGCAGGCCCTCCAGAACGGGTCCCAGTGGTCGGAGTGGACGCTGGGCCACCCGAGCTTCGACGGGTTCTCCGAGAAGGTGACGGCGTGGACCCCCTTGGCCGCCGTGCGCCGGACCTCGGCCGCCATGATCTCCGGGTCCCAGATGGCGGGTAGGGCGAGGGGGATGAAGCGGCCCGGATGGCTGCCGCACCACTCATCGATGTGCCAGTCGTTGTAGGCCCGGATCATGGCCAGCGCCACGTCCTTGTCCTCGGTGCGGGCGAACAGCTGGCCGCAGAACTGGGGGAAGGACGGGAAGCACAGCGAGCCGAGCACGCCGTTGGCGTCCATGTCCTTGACCCGTTCGTCGACGTCGTAGCACCCCGGGCGCAGCTGGTCGAAGGAGGTGGGCTCGATGCCGTACTCCTCGCGGGGCCGGCCGGCGACCGCGTTGAGCGCCACGTTGGGCAGGACCTGGCCCTCGTAGAACCAGCAGTTGGTCCCGTCGTCGTTGGTCATGAACTTCGGGGCCAGGTCGACGTACTTGGCGGGCAACCGCCCGTCGAACAGTCCCGGCGGCTCGACCACGTGGTCGTCGACGCTCACCAGCACCATGTCGTTGATCTCCATGACCACTGCTCCCTCCCGCCCCCCAGGGCGTAATTGGTGCGATTCTTCCACTCCCTCCGGGCGCTGTCACCTCTCCCCACCGACCCACCCCGGCCGGGGGTGGCCCGGATCACCCCTCGTGGACCACCGTCCCGTCGACCACGGTGGCCACCACCCGCCGCGAGCCGGGATCGGACAACGTCGCGTCGAGGCCGTCGCCGAGCAGGCAGAGATCGGCGGGGCCGCCCACCCGCACCCGGCGGACCGGGCCCCCGGGGGCGGCCGGGTCGGACAGGAACAGGGCCAGCGCCCGGGACGGCGACAGCCGCTCGTCGGGGCCGAGGACGCGGCCCGAGCCGGTCCGACGGTCGACGGCCGAGCCGATCGCCACCCAGGGGTCCTCGGGACCGAACGGGGCGTCGGTGCCGGCCCCCAGGGCGACCCCGGCCCGGTCCAGACGGGCGCACGGGTACAGGTGCGGGAGGTCGTCCGGCTCCACGTCCTCGACGTAGTCGTCCCCCCGTTCCCCGACGAACGCGGGCTGGGTCACCACCGTGACCCCCAGCCGGGCCAGCCGGTCCACCAGGTCGGGCGGCAGCACCGCCCCGTGCTCCATCCGGTCGCCGGGCCGTGCCCCCGCCGCGTCCCAGGCCGCCAGGGCCAGGACGGCCGCCACCCGCGACACGCAGTGGAGGGCGACGGCCCGACCCGAGCGGTGGGCCGCGGCCACGGCGTCGGCCAGGTCGTCCACGTCCGCCCCACGGCCGTCGGGGACCATCACCTTGACCGGTCCCACCTCCAGCTCGTCGGGCACCCCGGGCCCGTCGGGCGGCACCCGCCCCATGACCCGCACCCGCTGCACCACGGCCCCGGACCGCCGGGCCCCGGCCAGCGCCTCCAGCTCCGTGACCGACCGCGTCGGGGTGGCGTCGGTGACCCCGGTCACCCCGTAGGAGGCGAGGCGTCGGCTCACCGCACCGAGGTCGGGGTCCGCCCCCCGGGGGAGGCGGTCCGCCACCCACCGGTCGGCGTCGAACAGCCGGCCGGTGGGCTCCCCCCGGTCGTCCCGCTCGACCCCGTCGGGACCGGCCCCCGGTCCCCCGGCGACCAGGGCCCGCCACCCGGCCGAGTTGACCACCCACAGGTGGCCGGACCGGTGCTGCACCCGCACCGGCCGGTCGGCCACCACGGCGTCGAGGACCCACCGGTCCAGTCGGCCCCCCGTCCGTTCGTGGTGGCCCACGGCCCGGATCCAGGCGCCCGGCGGCAGGGCGGCATCGGCGGACCGCAGCACCCGACGCAGGTCGGCCGCCCCGTTCACCGATCCGGGACCGAGGTCGACGGAGCGGTCCCGGGCGGCCATGGCCAGCAGGTGGAGGTGGTGGTCGTGGAGCCCGGGGAGCAGGGCGGCCGACCCCCGCAGGACGGTCTCCCCCCGTCGTGGCACCAGTCCGTCGGCCACCTCGGTGACCACCCCGCCCGCGGCGCGCACGTCGACCCGGGCACCGTCGAGGTCCACCCCGACCACCAGCAGCCCGCCGGTCACGCCGGCCCGGTCCGCGGGTCCCCGCCCCGAACGGGCGGGTCGACCAGTCCGGCGGCGACGTCGGCCATCGACGCGTCGATCCGGTGGCCACCCCCGTCGACCAGGGCGGCGAGCACGGCGGCCGTGGCGGCCAGCCCGGTGACCGGGTCGGCGACGGCGTCGGCACAGAAGCACGGCCCGGTCCGGTCCCACACGATCAGGCCGCCGGCCACGGCGGCGTCGTCACCGAAGGCCACCCGGTCGCCGTCGGGGCCACGGGTGCCGTAGCCGGTGATGGACAGCCACACCCGGGGGCGTCCCTCGGCCACGGCGGACCCGGGGTCGAGTCCCCACTGGGCGAGCGCCCGGGGGCGGGCGGCGGTGATCACCACGTCGGCGTCATCCACCACCCGGTGCAGACGGTCGCGCCCGGACGGGGACCCGAGGTCCACCACGAGTGACTCCTTGCCGGCGTCGAGGAGCCGGAAGTGGTCGGGCGTCCCGGTCCGGGCCCGGTCGGGGCGGGTGGCCGACTCCACCTTGACCACCCGTGCCCCGCACCGGGCCAGCAGGGCCCCGACCAGCGGCCCGGCCCACAGCGCGCTCAGGTCGGCCACCACCAGTCCGGACAGCCCCGACGGGGGCCGGCCCCCGCCCAGGCGACGCACCGTGACCCCACGGCAGCGGCCCCCCCGGCGCTCGCCCGCCCGGGCCAGGGGCAGGCCGAGGCCCTCGGCCCGTTCGAGCAGGCCGGTCGCGGACCGCGTGGCCACCGCCGACGTCACCCGTTCCCAGTCGCCCTCGGCCACCGGGCGGGACAGGCCCAACCAGGCCGCCACCAGTTCCCAGTCGGACGGACGGGCCAGGCTGACCGCCATCCAGCCGTCGGCCGCCGGCACCAGACGGGACGCGCCCCCGCAGCTCACCGGGCCCCGCCGACCCAACCCCCCGAGCCGCGCCCGGGCGGCCATCACGGCCAGCGGGTCGACGACGACCTCCCGTCCGAGCCGGGCCGAGTCGCGGGCGATGGCCGAGGCCAGGGCCCGGACCCCGGGCACCAGGCCGTCGGGCGGTCCGAGCGGCGGGCCGTCGGGCCGACCGGTGAGGTCCCCGAGCCCCGACGACCACCAGTCGCCGGACCCGGAGGCGGTCGCACCGGTGCCCGTGCCCCCCTCGTCGCCACCCCCAGCACCACGACCCATGCCGGGTAGACATTACCCTCGGGCCATGGACCCCACGCCGCTCACGGGACCGGCGTTCACCCGGGCCGTCGCCACCGGCGACGCCTACGGGGAGCTGGCCGGCACCGACGGTCGGGTGGTCCTGGTCGAAGCCGACGACCTGCCCGACCGGCTCGACGTCGGGGCCATGGGCCGGCTGGTCACCCTGCCGGCGGTGGTGGTGGCCCTCAGCTCGTCGCCCGGCCGTCGTCCCGGGTGGGCGGACCTGGTGGCGACCCCGCTCGACCCCGGCCTCGAGGCCGTGGTCACCACCGTCCGGGCCCAGCCGCTGGCGGCCACCGTCCTGGCCCTGCTCCTCCGGTCCGGGGACCGACGGTCGGTCGGCGAGGGCCTGGTCGCCGAGTCCACGGCCTACGGGCTGCTGCAGGGCGGCCCCGAGTTCACCCGGTGGCGGAGCGGACGGCCCGTCCGGGACCGCCCGGCGTCGGACGGCCCCGCGGTGCTGGTGGAGCGCCGGGACCACCGCCTGGAGATCACCCTCCACCGCCCCGGGGTCCGCAACGCCCTGGACACGGCGATGCGCGACCAGCTGGTGGAGGCGCTGACCGTCGCCGCCCGGGACCCGTCGATCACCCGGGTCGACCTCCGGGGGGCCGGGGACTCGTTCTGCAGCGGCGGTGACCTCGACGAGTTCGGCTCCCGGTCGGACCCGGCGACGGCCCACCTCATCCGGCTCCTGGCCAGCCCGGCCCGGGCGGTGGCCGAGGTGGCCGACCGCACGGTCGCCCACCTGCACGGCGACGTGGTCGGGTCGGGGATCGAGCTGGCCGCCTTCGCCCACCGGGTGGTGGCGGGGCCGACCACCCGGATCTCGTTGCCCGAGGTGCGGCTCGGACTCATCCCCGGGGCCGGCGGGACGGTCAGCCTGCCCCGGCGGATCGGCCGGCACCGCACCCTGGCCCTGGCCCTGTCGGGGGCGGTGGTCGACGGGCCGACGGCGCGGGAGTGGGGACTGGTCGACGAGCTGTCGGGCTGACCGGCCCGCGGGACGCGCCGTCGACCCCGTCGGCGACGACGCCGTCTGGACCGGGGCCCCACGACGGTTGCTATCGTGCGTCCGAGGCCGACCGGCCCGGGCGTCCGGCCGGCATCCCGGGCCTCGCCGGCCTCACCGGATCCGATCGTGCGGCGCCCCGGCGCCCGGTAAGGGGCTACGAACGTGAACATCGCCCTGCTGCTCGACCTGGCCGCCGACACGTTCGGCGACCGGACCGCGCTCAGCGACGCCACGGGCGACCTGAGCTTCGGCGCGCTGCGCTCCCTGGCGCGGGCGGTCGGGCCGCAGCTGTCCGCGGCCGGCGCCACCACCCTGGCCCTGGCCGACACCGCGTCGGCCGCCGTCCCCACCGCCCTGTTCGGCGCCGCCTGGGCCGGGGCGACCTACGCCCCCCTCAACTTCCGGCTGCCGCCGGCGTCCCTGACCGCCCAGCTGGGCCGGCTGGACGGGCCGTTCGCCGTGGCCGGCACCGACCTGGTCGGGTCGCTGGAGCTGGCCACCGACCACGCCACCGACGCGTGGCTGACCGCGCTCGGGGCGACCCGCGACGGGGACGACGCCCCCGGCGGCGACTACGAGCCCGAGCCCGACCGACCCGCCGTCCTGCTGTTCACCAGCGGGTCGTCGGGCACCCCCAAGGCCGCCCTGCTCACCCACGAGAACCTGCTGGCCTACGTGATGGAGACCGTCGAGTTCGCCGGGGCCGACGAGGACGAGGCCCTGCTGCTGGCCGCCCCCCCGTTCCACATCGCCGGGGTGGCCGCCGTGCTCAGCTCGGTCTACTCGGGGCGCCGCATCCTCCCGCTGGCCGGGTTCGACCCCGACGCCTGGCTGCGTCGGGGCCGCGACGACCGCGCCACCCACGCCTTCGTGGTGCCCACCATGCTGGCCCGCATCGTGCGGTCCATGGAGGCCGATCCCGAACTGCGCATCCCCACCCTGCGCTCCCTCTCCTACGGCGGCGCCCGGATGGCCCAACCGGTGCTCGAGGCGGCCCTCGAGCTGTTCCCCGGGGTCGACTTCGTCAACGCCTACGGGCTCACCGAGACCTCGTCCACCATCGCCGTCCTCGGCCCCGACGAGCACCGTGAGGCCCTGACCAGCCCCGATCCCGACGTCCGGCGGCGGCTCCGGTCGGCGGGACGGCCGCTGCCCGGGGTCGAGGTGGCCGTGGTGGGCGAGGACGGCCGTCCGGTGGAGGAGGGCGCGGTGGGCGAGATCCGGGTGCGGGGCCCCCAGGTCGGCGGGCGCTACCTGGACAGCGCATCGGGCCTCGACGGGGACGGGTGGCTGATCACCGGCGACGTCGGGTTCGTCGACGGGGACGGCTACCTCTTCGTGGACAGCCGGGCCGACGACGTGATCATCAAGGGCGGCGAGAACCTCTCGCCGTCGGAGATCGAGGACGTCCTGATCCGCCACGAGCGGGTGGTGGCCGCCGCCGTGGTGGGCATCCCCGACCCCGAGTGGGGCGAGACGGTGGCCGCCGCCGTGGTGGTGGAGTCCACCGGGGACGGGCCCGGGGTGACGGTCGACGAGCTGACCGGGTGGGTACGTGACCACCTCGGCTCGTTCAAGGCCCCCGTCCGGGTCGAGCTGGTCGACGAGCTCCCCACCACCGCCACCGGGAAGGTCCTCCGGCGCACCGTCCGGGACCGCCTGGCCGACGCCTGACCCCGGCTCCCGGGACCCGCTCGGGGCCACCGGGTCCCACACCGGGACTTTCGGCCCTGGTGCGGCCGTACCTGCGGCCGGACCATGGTGGGGACGGACCGACCCGAGCCAAGGACACGTGCGCATGACATCGACGTTCGACAATGCTGAACAGGGGATCCGCCTCACCGGGGCCAGCACCGGCACCCGGGCCATGGTCGAGCTGCTCGAGCGCCACGGCGCCGAGGAGGGCGAGCTCCTGGCCGTCTACGAGGACCTGGCCGAGAACGCCAGCGACGAGGGGGCCCGCTACCTGATCTCGCTCATCCTGGCCGACGAGCGGCGCCACCACCAGCTGCTGGTCGAGATGGCCAACGCCATGGCCTGGGGCACCCCGTCACGCTCGCCCGACCGGGCCACCCCGGCCCTGGCCGCCAACGTGGACGGGGAGCTGCTCGAGATGACCCGTCGGCTCCGCCGTGAGGAGCAGTCCGACTACCGCAAGCTGCGGCGGCTGCGCCGACGGATGAACCCGTTCGGCCGGACCACCCTGTGGGGGCTCCTGGTCGACATGATGATGCTGGACACGAAGAAGCACGCCGCCATGCTGCGATTCCTGGAGCGGCGCAGCCGCAGGGGCTGAGTGCCCGACCGGCCGCTCCCCCGCGGACGGTCCGTCGGACGGTGGGTCCTCAGGCGGGACCGTCCACCGGTGCCGGCACGGGGGCCAGCTGCTCCATGAACTCGAGGCGGATCCCGCCCGGTGCCTCCACGAAGGCGATGCGGCGGCGGCCGAACGCCCCCTCCACCACCGCCGGGCCCCACACCACGGTGTGGCCCTCGAGCTCGGCGTCCAGGTCGTCGGTGAACAGCGCCGGGTGGAGGAACCCCTCGGCCGGCAGGTCGACATCGTCCTCGTAGACCGCCCGGGTGAACAGCGTCAGCATCACCGGGCCCAGGTAGACGTCGGCCCGCTCACCCCCGGCCCAGTCCATCCGGTCCCGAACCTCGGCGCCGGCGAACTCGTAGAAGGCCACGGCGTCGTCCAGGTCCACCACCTTGATGGCCAGGTTGGCCAGCCCGGTCACACCCACGGTGCCTCCTCGGTCCGGTGCCGGCCCGCCCCGTGGGTCGGCGCGGGCGTCGGCCGACCGAGTGTAGCGACCGGGGCCGGCCCCGGGCCGGCCTGGCATACTCGGCCGATGGAGGTGGGCCCATGACCATCGTCACCCGGCCGGACACCCTGCTCCCCGACCCCGAGCCCCGTGGCGTGCAGGCCACCGTGATCTCGGTGGACGACCACCTGGTCGAGCCGCCGGACATGTTCGAGGGACGCCTGCCCGCCCGCTACGCCGACCGGGCCCCCACCGTGGTCGAGAACTCCCGTGGGCACCAGCTCTGGGAGTTCGACGGCACGCGCTACTCGCAGGTGGGGATGAACGCGGTGGCCGGCCGGCGGCCCGAGCACGTGACGCTCGAGCCCACCCGGTTCGAGGACATGCGGCGCGGCTGCTGGGACGTCGACGCCCGGATCGTCGACATGGACCTCAACGGGGTGTGGGCCTCCCTCAACTTCCCGTCCCAGATCACCGGGTTCGCCGGCAGCGTGTTCTCGGGGGCGGGCGACCCCGGCCTCGGGCTGGCCGTGACCCGGGCGTGGAACGACTGGATGTACGAGGCCTGGTGGCAGCCGCACCCCGACCGGATCATCCCCTGCGGCATCACCTTCCTGGCCGATCCCGACGCGGGGGCCGCCGAGATCCGGCGCAACGCCGCCCGGGGCTTCCGCTCGGTGACCCTCCCCGAGCGCCCCCAGCGGATCGGCCTGCCCAGCCTGTTCAGCGGGTACTGGGACCCGGTGGTGGCCGCCTGCGCCGAGACCGGGACGGTCATCTCCCTCCACGTCGGCTCCGCCGGGATGCCCGACCTCCCGCCCGACGGCCCGCTCGTCGCCCTCGGGGCCACCCTGTTCGGCCAGATGTCGCTCACCTCGTGTGCCGAGTGGCTCTGGTCGGGCCTGCCGGTCCGCTTCCCGGACGTCCGCATCGCCATGAGCGAGGGCGGGATCGGCTGGGTGGCCATGCTGCTCGACCGGCTCGACAACATCGTCGACCGGTCGGGGTACGGGCGGGACTACGGCCCCGCCGGGCTTCGTCCGGCCGACGTGCTCCAGCGCAACTTCTGGTTCTGCACCATCGACGACCCGTCCACCATCGACACCCGCCACCGGATCGGCATCGACCACATCATGGTCGAGGTCGACTACCCCCACGGCGACTCCACCTGGCCCGACACCCAGGAGGTGATCCAACGCTGCTGGGGCCACCTCCCGGTGGAGGAGCTGCGCAAGCTGACCCACGAGAACGCCGCCCGGCTCTTCCGGTGGCCGCTGCCCCCCACCGTGGTGCCGTGACCCCTCCCCCGTTCTCCCCCGAACCGGGGCTGCTGCTTCCCGAGCTCACCGCGCACCAGGAGCTGGTGCTGCTGGCCCGGACGCTGTGGCACGAGGGGTACGACGACCACCTGGCCGGGCACATCACCTGGCGCCAGCCCGACGGGAGCCTCCTGTGCACCCCGTGGCTCCTGCTGTGGGAGGAGCTGCGCCCCGACGACATCCTGCGCATCGACACCGACGGGACCGTCCTCGAGGGCCGGTGGCCGGTCCCCCCGGGGATCCCGCTCCACCTCGCACTCCACCGCCGGCGCCCCGACGTGGTGGTGGTCGTCCACAGCCATCCCCGCTTCGCCACCGTGTGGGCCGACCTCGGTCGGGTCCCCGGCTGCTTCGACCAGAGCTCGGCCCTCGGTGGGGGCGAGCCGGTGCTGGTCGACGAGTACGGCGGTCCCGTCGACGCACCGGCGATCGCCGCCCGGGCCGTCGAGGCGATGGGCCCGGCCGCCTCGGCCCTGCTGGCCAACCACGGCGTCCTGGTCACCGGGGGATCGGTGCGGGCCGCCCACCAACGGGCCGTGGCCCTGGAGTACCGGAGCCGCCGGGCCTGGCAGGTGGAGGTGGTCGGCGGAGGTCGCGAGCTACCCGAGCCGGCCCGGTCGTTCTTCCGGGCCTCCGACGGCGACGGGTTCGTCGGGTTCTTCGAGGCGATGGCCCGCCGCGAGCTCCGCCGGGATCCGGACTGCCTCGAGCCCCGGGGGACCGAGGGACCGTCCGACCACCGGTGACCGGGCGGGTCGACCGGGCGGACGTCGCCCGCTCACCGACCGGCCAGGGCGGACACCACCGGCCCCAACGTCTCCCAGGCGTCGGACTCGATCGACCAGTAGGAGATCCCGTACTCCTCCCGTCGCCACTGCAGCTCCTCGGCCATCTCGTCCAGCGTCCCCGCCAGGGCCACCGGGACGTGCAGGGCGTCGGCCGGGTCGATGCCGAAGGCCGGCGCCATCTGGGCGGCCAGGCCGGCGGCGTCGTCGGTGACGACGGCGAAGCCGATGAGGGCGTTCAGCTCGAGATCGTCGAACCGGTCGCCCGCCGCCTCCTTCACCCACGCCACCTTCTGGCGGGTGCGATCGGGCGTCGTATCGGCGGCCGTCTCCACACCTCCGGTCCCCTCCCGCAGGTTGGCGTTGATGCTGACGATGTCGGCGTGCCGTGCCGCGAAGGAGAGCACTCGCCGACCACCGCCCCCGATGATGAGCGGTGGCCCGGGCCGCTGCACCGGTCGTGGCGTCAGGGTGTGGCCCCGCACCTCGTAGTACTCGCCGTGGTAGTCGAACGGGCCGTCGGTGCGCAGCAGCCCGTTGACCACCGCCACCGCCTCCTCGAACCGGTCCACCCGGACGGCCGGCTCGTCGTAGGTCAGACCGGCCTCGTCGTAGTCGGCCCGCATCCAGCCCGCCCCCAGGCTGAGTTCGAGGCGCCCCTCGCTGAGCACGTCCAGCGTGGCCGCCTCCTTGGCCAGGACGAAGGGGTGACGGTAGTCGTTGCAGAAGACGAGCGCCCCCATGCGCAACGTGGTGGTGGCCGCGGCCACCGCGGCCAGAGCCGGGACGGGGGCCAGCTGGTCTCCGAAGTGGTCGGGCATGAGCAGGGTGCTGTAGCCGAGGTCCTCCGCCTTGCGGGCCTGGTCGGCCCAACTCCGGGCCGTGCCCTCGGGCGCCCGGCCCAGCTGTGCGGCGAAGCGGAATCTGCGATCGTGGGCCATGGGTCCATGCTGCCCCAGATCGCCGGGCGGGTGTCAGGCCGGGCCCCGACCCGGCGGGGCCGCTACTCGGTCAGGGTCACGGCGAGGCACGCTTGGTCGCCTGCAGAGTGTAGGTCGCAGGCATCCGCACCGGATCCCTCCGCAGCCGGTACTCGCCCCCACCGACGTCCTCCATCATGTCCTCGAGCGGTCGTCCCGGTGCCGTGAGGTGTTCCTCGATGGCCGTCAGTTCCATTCCCGCATCCATCACCGCGGTGATCACCTCGGCGAGCCCGTGGTTGAAATGGATGATGTCCGGGAAGGCCAGGGGCTCGTCATGGGGGACGTAGCTCTGCTCCTCGGTGAATCGAACGCCGTCCGTCTCGAAATAGGGGTGCTCGATCAACAGGAGCCCATCGGCCCGAGGATCGCCGAGCGACCACAACACGGGGTGGTACTCGCGGATGAAGAGCCGACCACCGGGTCGCAGGAGGGCCGCGACCACTTCACCCCATCGTCGGATATCGGGTAGCCAACCCAGGGATCCGATCCCCGTGTAGACCAGGTCGAACCCTCCTGGACCGAGCGCCCCGACGGCGCCGTAGAGCTCACTCTCGACGTAGTGGATCCGGGCCCCGCACTCGTCGGCCAGGCGGGCCGCGGCGTCGAGTGCGGGTCGAGAGAAGTCGAGTCCGGTGACGCTCTTCGCCCCCAGGCGGGACAGCGACAGGGTGTCCGTCCCGATGTGGCACTGCAGGTGGACCACGTCGAGGCCGACGACACTCCCGAGCCGAGGAAGGTCGAACGTCACGACGGGCGAGAGGTGGCCCGGATCCGAGCGGAAGCTCTCCAGGTCGTAGGCGAGCACATGGTGCTCGACCCGGCTGTTCCAGTTCGCCCGGTTCACGGCGATGTAGTCGTTCACGGACCGATGATTCCATAAGCGGACCGTCCACCGGAGCCCGCGGCCACCCGTGCGTGGCACCCACCGAGGGTGCGACGCCCCGCAGGGGGATCCCGGTCGACCGGGTGCCGGTCGGCACCCTCGGACCCGACTCCACCGGCGACGCTACTCTCGACCTCCGTGGGGACCACGCGGCCGCCGGACCCGGAGCCTCGGCCGATCGTGGCCCCCCGGGTCCACCAGGCCGACGACAGGCGCACCGCACCGGTGCGGAGGTGACCACCATGCCCGACGACGATCCGCCCTCCTACTTCGAGGTGGCCCTGGCCCAACGGGCCTGCCGGCAGTTCGCCGTCCGACCGGTCGACGACGACCTGGTCACCCGGTGCCTGACCGCCGCCACCCACGCCCCGAGTGCGGAGAACCTGCAGCCCTGGGTGTTCGTCGTGGTCCGCGACGACGCCGTGCGCCGGGACATCGCCGACCTGACCCGCCGGAGGTGGCGCGAGGCGGGCCGCCGGCACTCGGAGGGACGCCTGGCGCCCGGACTGCTGGCCGACGTCGACGCCGGGGCCGAGACCGGACTGGCCGGTGCCCCGGTGCTGGTGGTGGTGGCCGGCGACTCCACGGTGGCCTACCCGTCGACCCTGCCGGCGTCGGTCTTCCCCGCCGTCCAGAACCTGCTGCTGGCGGCCAACGCCCTCGGGCTGGGGTCGGCCCTCACCACCCTGGCCACCCTCGAGGCCACCGACCTGGCCGCCATCCTCGGCCTCCCCGACCACGTGCACCCGATGGCCGTGGTGCCGCTCGGCTGGCCGGCCCGACCGCTGGGTCCGCCGCGCCGGCGGCCGGTCGACCAGGTGGCCCACCGCGACCGGTTCGGCACCCCCTGGGGGTGAGATCCCCCCACCCGGTGGGCGGGGCCGGGCGGTCCCCGACTACCCGATGACGGGCAGGATGCGCTGCCGGAGGAAGTCGATCACCGCGTCGGAGAAGGCGTCGTTGCGGTCGCCGGCGATCATGTGCGCCGCTCCGGCCACGTCCACCACGGTCGATCCGGGGACCGACTCCAGCAGCTGGTCGACGCCCTCCTGGGTGACGATGTCGCTCAGCAGTCCCCGGACCAGCATGGTGGGGACCCGGATGTTGTGCATGGCCGTGTTGAGCAGCTCGACCAGGACGTCGGGGACCTCCGCCTCGTTGCGGCCCTGGCCGATGAAGGCCGGGTCCCAGTGCCAGTACCACCGCCCGTCCCGCTCGCGGAGCACCTTGCGCAACCCGTCGGGGTTGACGGCCCGGACACGCTCGGGGGTGTACCCGGCGATGGCGGCGGCGGCCTCGTCCAGGGTGGCGAACCCGCCCAGGCCCGACTCCATGAACCGCTTGATCCGCTCGATCCCCTCGGTGTTGGTCTTGAGGGTGATGTCCACCAGGACCAGGCCCGAGGAGACCACCCGGTCGCTGGTGCCCTCGGCGTAGATGGCGGACAGTCCACCGAGCGACGCCCCCACCAGCACCGGCGGCCGGCCCAACTGGTCGGCCACCGACACCACGTCACTGCCGAAGGCGGTGAACGAGTAGTCGCCCCGCGGGGCCCAGTCGCTCTCCCCGTGGCCACGCAGGTCGAGGGAGACCGTCCGCCACCCCTCCCCGGCGATGCGCTCCGCCGCCCCGCCCCAGGCGTGGCGGGTCTGGCCACCGCCGTGCAGCAGAAGCACCGGCCAGCCGTCGGGGTCGCCCCGGACGTCCGCCACCAGCTGCACGCCCTCGAATCCGTCGAAGACCACCCGTTCCGTGTCCACACCCCATGGTCCCACGGACGTGGGGGTCGGCACGACCCCCGGCGGGGCGGGTCAGCCGGCCCGGTGCACCGGGACCCGGGAGTAGCCGGCCACGTTGGACATCTGCACCCGGCGGCACTCGCCCTCGTCGACCGTGTACCGGGGCCAGCGCCGGGCCAGGGCCTCGATGGCCAGCCGGCTCTCCATCCGGGCCAGGGCGGCACCCAGGCAGGTGTGGATCCCGAAGCCGAACCCGAGGGCCAGACTGGGCTCGCGACCGATGTCGAAGGCGTCCGGGTCGGTGAAGGCCCGCTCGTCCCGGGTGGCCGAGCCGGTGACCAGCAGGACGGGATGGCCGGCCGGGATGGTCACCCCTCCGTACACCGACTCGCGGACCGAGTAGCGGCCCTGGTACTGCGAGGGCGGGTAGTACCGCAGGACCTCCTCGACCGCACCCGGGATCTTCGCCGGGTCGGCGATCACCGCGTCGTACTGGTCGGGGTGGCGGTGGAAGAGCACGGCGGCGTTGGCCACCAGCTTGGTCACCGTCTCGGAGCCGGCGCCGCCGAGCAGGCTGAGGAATCCTGCGATCTCCTCGTCGTCGAGCCGGGTGGTGCGACCGTCCGGCCGCACCATCTCGGCCTGGATGAGCCGGGAGGTCATGTCGTCGGCCGGCCGTCGGCGCTTCTCGGCGACCAACTCCAGGAAGTAGGACACCAGCTCCATGGCGGCCACCATCCCCTCGGGCGTCGGGTCACGCTCACCGGGGCGTCGCTCGAGCATCAGATCGAGCCAGTGACGGATCTGCTGGCGCTCGCCCTCGGGCACACCGAGCATCCGGCAGATGATCTCCACCGGGAAGGGTCCGCTGAAGTCGGACACGACGTCGAACGAGTCGGCGCCGTCGAACCGGGCGAGGGTGGCGTCGATCACCTCCGCCACCATGGGCTCGAGGGCCTGGACCGCCCGGGGGCTGAACACCCGGCCGACCAGGGTCCGGGCCCGCTCGTGCTCCGGCGGGTCCATCATGATCATCAGGCCGGTCATCCGGGCCACCTCGGGGTCCATGGACAGCATGGAGAGGTCGAGTCCGTGGGTGCTGGTGAAGGTCTCCCAGTCGAGATGCGCGGCCCGCACCTCGTCGTAGCGGAACAGGGCCCAGAAGCCGTACTCCTCGTTGAACGAGACGGGTGCCTCGTCCCGCATCCGCCGGTAGAGGTCGGTGGGGTCGTGGAAGTACTCGTCCGAGAACGGGTCGAACCGGGGTGGTGCGTGGTCCTTGGTCAACTCGGTCATGTCCCTCCCCCGGTGTGCCGCCCGATCACCGGCGATGGTACCGCCGGGCGCCGGTCCCGTGGGCCCAGGCAGGAACCGGCGTTACGCTCGGGCATGCACACCATCACCTCCGTCGACGACCTCACCCCGCTCATCGGCCAGCACCTGGGCTACAGCGCCGGCCACCCGATCACCCAGGACCGGGTGGACCTGTTCGCCGAGGCGACCGGGGACCACCAGTGGATCCACGTCGATCCCGGACGGGCGGCCACCGGGCCGTTCGGCGGGACCATCGCCCACGGGTACCTGACGCTGTCGTTGGGGCCGGCGCTGGTCCATGACATCGTGGCCTGGGAGAACATCCGGATGGGGGTGAACTACGGCCTGAACAAGGTCCGGTTCCCCAGTCCCGTCCCGGTCGGGTCGACCCTCCGGCTCGGGATCGTCCTGGTCGCCGCCGAGCCCCTCGGTGAGGGGGGCGTGCAGGTCACCTTGGAGCTGACCTTCGAGGTCGAGGGGGCGTCCAAGCCGGCGTGCGTGGCCGAGCTGCTCCTGCGGTACTACTTCAACCAGTAGCGCCACGGCCGGGGCGCGGCCGGGTCAGGGCAGGAGCACGCCCCGGATGTTGGTGCCGGCCCGCATGTCGGCGTAGCCCTGGTTGATCTGGTCCAGGGGGTAGGTCCGGGTGACCAGCTCGTCCAGCTTGAGCTGCCCGGACCGGTACAGCCCGAGGAGGACGGGGATGTCGTAGCGGGGGTTCCCCCCACCGAAGATCACCCCGCGGATCTCCTTCTGCCACATGGCCAGTTCGAACAGGTTGAGGCTGGCCTCGGACTGGTCGATCGGCCCCACGGCGGTGATCACGCAGGTCCCGCCCTTGGCCGTCAGTGACAGGGCCGGGGCCAGCAGGTCGCCGTACATGACGCTGGGGGTCATGATCACCGCGTCGGCCATCACCCCCCGGGTCAGCTCGGTGACCAGCGGGACGGCCTCGGCCATCGACCCTGCGGCGTGGGTGGCCCCGAAGTCGAGGGCCGACTTCTGCTTGAACTCGACCGGGTCGACGGCGACGATGTGGCGGGCCCCGGCGATGCGCGCCCCCTGGACGGCGTTGATGCCGATGCCACCGATGCCGACGACGACGACCGTCTCCCCCGGTTGCACCTCGGCCCGGTAGATGGCCGACCCGAAGCCGGTGGCCACCCCGCACGACACCAGGGCCACCGCGGTCATCGGCAGGTCCGGGTCGACCTTGATGGCGGAAGCCTCGTTGATGACACCGTGCTCGGCGAAGGTGCCGAGCTTGGCCACGATGGGAACGCCCCGACCGTCGAGGTGGTGCCGGTCCGTCCCGTCGCCGATCTGGCCGGGACCGAACACCTGGGCCCCCAGGTCGCACAGGTTGGTCCGGCCGGTGACGCAGAACGCGCAGCGCCCACAGGCGGGGATGAAGCTGGCGGCGATGTGGTCGCCGGGCCGGAGGTTGCGCACCCCCTCGCCGACCTCGAGCACCGTGCCCGCCCCCTCGTGGCCCCCGATGATCGGGAAGCTCGGCGGCAGGCCGAACTGCTCGAGCAGCTCGGCCGCCGGGACCATGTCCCCGGTCACCAGGTGTTCGTCGGAGTGGCACAGTCCGGCCGCCTCCCACCGGACCAGGACCTCGCCGGCCTTGGGGCCGTCCAGGTCGATCTCCTCGATCTGCCACTCCTGGTGCAGACCCCACAGAACCGCAGCTCGTGTCTTCATGTCCCCCCCGGGAACTCGTCGCCTCCCCCACTCTCCCCCAGCGGCGGGGCGTTGACAACTGCGACGTGGGCCCGTTCAGACGACCCCGGTGAGCATGGCGGTGATCTGGCCGAGGTCGAAGTAGTCGCGCCAGGCGCTGATCTTGCCGTCCCGGATCTCGAAGGTGCCCATGACGGCCAGGGGGGCCACCGTCTCGCCGATGTGGAAGGTGTCGATCCGCTCGGTCAGCACCACGTCACCCGAGACGGCCAGGTGGGTGGTGTCGATGGTCATCGACTCGCACATGGCGAAGAAGCCGTCGATGAAGGCGATGGTGGCCTCGATCCCGACCGAGGGCTCCAGCGGGATGTTGTGGTAGACGACGTCGTCGGTGAAGTACTTCCGCAGCTTCTCGGCGTCGCGCCCGTCGAAGACGTCGCAGAACTCACGGACCAGTCGTTCGGCGTCTGCTGCACTTCCCATGGTGGCCTCCGGGCTCGACGGAGCCCTCAGGCTAGCCAACCCCCACCGGATCGGCCCGGGCGCTCCCCCGGTGCGGGTTCCCCGGCACTGCGGGGGCCCCGTGGCTACAGGTCCCAGAACCGCTGGCGGCCGAACTCGTCCATCCGCCGGTGGAGGGCGTCGGCCTCGTCCGGCCCGAACGCCCGGTAGGCGGTGTCCCCGCGCTCGCGGAACCACAGGGTGTCCCCCCCGGTACGGTCGGGTCGGTACTTCTGGTGGACCAGTGTGCGGGTGAGCACCTTGTTGGTCGGCGACACCGGTAGGGCGTCGGTGACCCGCAGGTGGGTCGGGCGCCACTTGGGGCTCAGGTCCGCCTGCCGGTCGATCCACCGGGCGAAGCCCTCCGGATCGAAGTTGACGCCGTCGCGCAGCACCAGGGCGAGCATGACCCGGTCACCCGCCTCGGGATCGGGGACGCCGTAGGCGGCGCACGCCAGTACGTCGCGGTGCCGGGCCACCACCGTCTCGATGGGACCCACCGGGAAGTTCTCCCCGTCGACCCGGATCCAGTCGGCGTTCCGACCGGCGAAGTACAGGTACCCGTCCGCGTCCAGGTAGCCCAGGTCACCGCTCCAGTACCAGCCGTTGCGGGTGGCCCGGGCGTTGGCCTCGTCGTTGTTGTAGTAGCCCTCGAACACCCCGATGCCCGTCGTGTTGACGATCTCCCCCACGCACGCCACCGGGTCGAGCAGGGCGCCGGCCTCGTCGAAGGTGGCCCGGGGGAGCTCCTCCGCGTCCTCGGACAGGATCTTGAGCTCCGGACCGGCCTTGCCCACCGACCCCGGCGGGGCGTCGTCCACCCGGGTCACGGCCAGGCCGCCCTCGGTGGCGCCGAAGGCGTCGATCACCCGCACCCCGAACCGCTCGGCGAAGGCCTCGACCACCTGGGGGGCACCCTCGTTGCCGTAGGCCACCCGCAGGGTGTTGTCGGCGTCGTCGGGGCGCTCGGGCTGGGCCAGGATGTAGGCCAGCGGCTTGCCCGTGTAGTTGAAGTACGTGGCCCCGTAGCGGCGGACGTCGGACAGCCAGCCCGACGCGGTGAACCGGCGGGCCAGTCCGACCGACGCGCCCACCACCACCGACGGGGCCCATCCCACCATCACCGAGTTGGAGTGGAACAGCGGCATCGACACGTACCCGGTGTCGTCGGGGACGACCCCCATCATCTGGCCCATGCGGTTGCCGGTCACCAGGATCCGCCGCTGCGAGCAGATGACCGCCTTGGGGGCGGCGGCGGTCCCGCTGGTGAAGATCAGCGCCCACGGCTGGTCCAGGTCGGCCTCGGCGTGCGGGTCGGTGTCGTCCACCGCGGCGAGGGCCGGCTCCAGGGTGTCCCCCACCACCAGCACGTCGTCCAGCTCGCCGAGGACGTCGGCGATCAGGTCGTGGTGCCGCGGCTCGTAGACGACGAGGCCGCAGTCGGTGTGGGTGACGTCGTGGAGGAGGTGGGTCCCGCTGCGGGTGTGGTTGACCCCGACCACGGTGGCCCCGGCCAGTGCGGCACCACCGAAGGCGAAGAGGTACTCGGGGATGTTGTCCAGGAGGACCGCCACGTGGAGGGGACGCCCGGGTCGGCGGCGGGCCAGGAAGAGGTTGGCCCAGCGGCACGACTCCCGGTAGTACTCGGCGTGGCTGACCACCCGGTCCTCGAAGCGGATGGCGGGACGGCCGCCGATGTCGGGGTCGCCGGCGTTGCGGCGCAGCAGCGCGGCCGCACTCTCGGCGGGCAGGGCGGCCTGGCCGAGGGCCGGGGCGTCACCGACCGGGGGCGTGGTCACATCACGTCGTTTCCGGCCAGGACCGCATCCCGCAGTCCGGTGGCCAGGGCGCTCCGGTGGAAGGCGGCGTCGCCGAAGTCGAGCTGGGAGAACTGCGCCCGCTTGATGAACAGGTGCAGATCGTGCTCCCAGGTGAACCCGATCCCCCCGTGGACCTGCAGCCCGGACGCCATCACCCGCTTCGACGCGTCGGCGCACCACACCTTGGCCGTCGCCGCGGCCAGCTCCCAGCCCGGCTCCCCGACCGACGCCGCCCACGCCGCATACCAGGTGGCCGACCGCATGCCCTCCACGTCGACCAGCATGTCCGCGCAGCGGTGCTTGACCGCCTGGAAGCTGCCGATGGGCACGCCGAACTGGATCCGGTCCTTGGCGTACTGGGTGGCCAGCTCGAGTACCCGACCCGACCCGCCGAGCAGTTCGGCCGAGGTGGCCAGCGCACCCAGGGCGCCCATCCGGGCCGCCTCGGCCGGGCCGCCCAGACGGACGGCCGGCGTGCCGTCGAGGGGCAGCCACGACAGGGTGCGGGTCACGTCCATGGCCGGCTCCGGCCGTGGCCGGCCGGTGGCCACCAGGTCGACCAGGTAGACGGCGTCGGGGACGACCACCACGGCGGCGTCGGCCACCGCCGCGCCCTCCAGGGGTCCCAGTCGCCCGGTCAGCGCCACCGACCCGCCGTCCCCGGTTACCGTCACCGCGTCGGGCCGTCCCGACCAGGCCACCGCGGCGGTGGCGGATCCGTCGACCAGGGACGAGACCAGCCCGGCGTGGGCCCCGTGACCGGCCAGGGCGTCGAGGGCCAGCAGCTGGGGGGCGTAGGGGGCGGGCGAGGTGTGCCGTCCCACCTCCTCGAGCAGCACGACGGCCTCGACCCATCCGAGCCCGAGCCCGCCGTCGGCCTCGGGGACGGCCACCGCCGTCCACCCCTGGGCGGCCATGGCCGCCCACAGACGCGTGTCGTAGGGGGCGCCCGACGCCAGGTGGGCACGGACCTCGTCGGGGCCCGAGCAGTCGTCCAGCAACCGTCGGGCCTCGTCCTGCAAGGCGCGTTGGTCGACCGAGAGATCGAAGTCCATAGCTGGATAGTATGACCGCGATGCCGCCGAACGAGTGGTGCCCGTGGACCTGAGTCCGAGCGCCGCCGAGACGGCGCTCCGGTCCGACATCCGGTCGTGGTTGCGGGACCACCTCCCCTGGGAGTACGGCAAGGGACTGCCGCCCCGATTCGACGACCTGGCCGACGAGGTGGCCTTCGGGCGCCAGTGGCAGGCCCAGTTGGCGGCCGACCGTTGGGTGGGGGTGACCTGGCCGGAGGCCTACGGCGGACGGGGGGCGGGCCCGACCGGGCACTTCATCGTGCAGGAGGAGCTGGCCCGGGCCCGGGCCCCCGAGCTGGTCGGCCGGATCGGGGTGAACCTCGCCGGTCCCACTCTGCTGGCCCACGGAACCGAGGACCAGCGCCGCCGCTGGCTGCCGGGGATCCTGAGCGCCGACCAGCTGTGGTGCCAACTGTTCAGCGAGCCCGGGGCCGGCAGTGACCTGGCCGGCGTGACCACCCGGGCCACCCCGGTCGACGGCGGCTGGGTGCTCGACGGCCAGAAGGTGTGGACCTCCTACGCCCAGTTCGCCGACTGGGGGGTGTGCCTGGCCCGCTCGGACCCCGACGCCCCCAAGCACCGCGGCCTGTCCTACCTGGTGGTGGACATGCACGCCCCCGGCGTCGAGGTGCGCCCCCTGGTCCAGCTGACCGGGGAGGCCGAGTTCAACGAGGTCTTCCTCGACGGTGTCTTCGTGCCCGCCGACCGGCTGGTGGGCCAGGCCCACGACGGGTGGACGGTGGCCAACTCCACCCTGTCCCACGAACGGGGGACCAACCCCCGCCAGCTGGTCATCCACATGCAGCTCCTGGAGGAGCTGCTCGCCCTGGCCGCCGCCAACGGGTCCCTCGACGACGTCCGGCTCCGCCAGCGGCTGGCCGAGGCCTACGTGGAGGTCCGCATCTTCCTGCTCCACAACCAGCGCAGCATCAGCCGGCTGGCCAAGGGGCTCGACCCCGGGCCCGAGGGCAGTGCGCTGAAGCTGTACTGGAGCGAGATGAGCAAACGGCTCCACGACACGGCGCTCGCCGTGGTGGGCGGGTCCGCCCCCCTGTGGAAGGGGGCCGACCACGCCGAGGGGGACGGCGGCTGGCAGCGGTCGTGGCTCTACTACCAGGCGTCCTCGGTGTGGGCCGGGACCAACGAGATCCAGCGGACCATACTGGGGGAACGGGTCCTCGGACTGCCCCGCCCCGCCCGGGCGACGGCCGGCACCGACGCCCGTGACCGACCGACCGACCGGACGAAGGGGGACGTGGCCACCCGTGGATGAACCCGTGGTGCTGTACGAGACGAGGGGCCACGTGGCCACCGTCACCATGAACCGGCCCGACGTGGCCAACGCCCAGGACACCGCGCTGATCGACGGCATCGACGCCTGCCTCGACCGGGCCGACGCCGACGACGAGGTGCGGGTGGTGGTGCTGGCCGGCAACGGCAAGCACTTCTCGTCCGGACACGACCTGAAGGCCCTGGTGGGTGACACCGAGCCCGACGAGTGGCGGCGGATGCGGGACACGCCGGAGGGGAAGTTCCGCCACGAGCAGGTCATGTACTTCGAGCGGTGCCAGCGGATCTACCACTTCCGCAAGCCGACCATCGCCGCCGTGCAGGGGGCCTGCGTGGCCGCCGGGCTCATGCTGGCGTGCATGTGCGACCTGATCGTGGCCTCCGACGACGCCACGTTCCAGAACCCGGTGCTGCGGATGACCGGGGCGGGGGTCGAGCTGCTGGTCGAGCCGTGGGAGCTGGGCATCCGCAAGGCCAAGGAGTTCCTGTGGACCGGCGAGAAGCTGGACGCCCAGGAGGCCTGGCGACTGGGACTGGTCAACAAGGTGGTCCCGAGGGCCGAGCTGACCGACCGGGTGGACGAGCTGGCCGACCGGGTGGCCCTGGTCCCGCCCACCACCGCCCAGGTGGTCAAGGACTCGCTCAACAACACGGCCACCCTGATGGGCAAGGAGGCGTCGTGGAAGTACCACTTCATGGCCCACCACTGGATGCACAACACCGAGACGGCCACCTCGGCCCTGAAGGCACGTCAGGCGAAGACGTCGATGTCCGAGGTGTTCGCCGAGCACCGTGACTGAACGGGAGGCGGGGGACGGGCACGACCGCCCCCCGCTGGCCGGCGTCCGGGTGATCGACGTCGGCACCCGGATCAGCGCGCCGTTCTGCGCCGGCCTCCTCGGCGACCTCGGCGCCGACGTGGTCAAGGTCGAGGACCCCCGGGGCGGCGACTTCATGCGCACCATTGGGCCGTTCGCCCCGACCGACGAGGACGGCCCGGGGTACTCGATGTGGTGGGCGGTCGAGGGCCGCGGCCGCCGGGGGGTCACCCTCGACCTGCGGCGCCCCGAGGGACAGGACCTGTTCCGCCGCCTGGCCACCACGGCCGACGTGGTCTGTGAGAACTTCCGGCCCGGGGCCATGGAGCGGTGGCGCATCGGCCCCGACGACTGCGACCCGCGTCTGGTGTGGGCCCGGATCAGCGTGTTCGGCCAGGACGGCCCGAGCTCCGGCCGGACCGGCCTCGACCGGATGGGGATCGCCTACGGGGGCCTCCTGCACCTCACCGGCTACCCCGACCGGCCCCCGGTGCGGCCCGGACTGTCGGTCTCGGACTACCTGACCGGCACCTTCGCCGCCTCGGCGGTGGCCGCCGCCCTCTACCGGCGGGACGGTCCCGACGGCACCGGTCGCGGCGGAGTGGTCGACGCCTCGCTCACCGAGTCGGTGCTGCGGATCCTGGAGTGGACCATCGCCGCCCAGGACCGCCTGGGGATCACCCGCGGCCGGGAGGGCAACCGGATGGCCAACTCGGCCCCGCTGGACAACTACCCGACGGCCGACGGCACCTACGTGTGCGTGGTGGCCGGCTCGGACACCAACTTCCGCCGGCTGTGCGCGGCGATGGGACGGCCCGGGATGGCCGACGATCCCCAGTGGGCCACCCTGGCCCAGCGGGCGGCCCGCTCCGACGAGATCAACGACCTGGTGGCGGCCTGGACGTCGGGCCTGAGCGCCTCCGAGGTCGAGGCGGCGTGCATCGCCCACGAAGTGCCGGTGGCCACCGCCTACACGGCGGCCGACATCCTGGCCGACCCGCACATGGCCGCCCGCGGCGACCTGGTCACGGTGGACGACCCGGTGGCCGGGCCGCACCGCCAGCAGGCACCGGTCCCCCGTCTGGACGGGCGCGCCCCCGCCACCCCGCGGCCGGCCCCCCGGCTGGGTGAGCACAACGACGAGGTCTGGAGCGACCTGGTGGGACTGTCGGACGAGGAACTCAGGCGCTACCGGGCCGATGGCGTCATCTGACCCCTCCCCCACCGGCGTGCGGCGCCACGTCGCCGTGCTCGCCCCCCTCCCCCTGGAGCTCGACGCCGTGGTGGCCGCCTTCGGGTTGGTTCCGTCCGATGGGGGCGCGGACGACGACGGGACGTGGACGGGTCGGTGCGGGGGGTCGGCGGTCACCGCGGTCCGGATCGGCATGGGACCCGGGCCGGCGGCCACGGCGACGGCCCGCCTGCTCGATTCGGCCGCCTCCGAGGGCACGCCGGTCGACCACGTCATGGTGGTCGGGATCTGCGGTGGGCTCGACCCGGGGATCGACGTGGGCACGGTGCTCGCCCCCGAGCGCGTGGTCGACCACACCACCGGCGACACCTACCGTCCCGCGCCCACCACGGGGGGAGACCGGACCGGGGCGCTGGTGACCACCGAATGCGTGCACGTCGACGACGGGCTGAGCCG
>Ga0302196_10000387_pt1 | contig 42823 bp, 37 predicted proteins | sample II_Bog_N1_3_FD_198794 | JGI IMG/M metagenome (GOLD analysis project Ga0302196, IMG submission 198794) | Peat permafrost microbial communities from Stordalen Mire near Abisko, Sweden - II_Bog_N1_3 | ecosystem: Environmental > Terrestrial > Soil > Wetlands > Peat | place: Sweden: Abisko... | reverse complement strand
CGCCGCGCGACGGCCTGGTACGCGGACCGCGGCGTCCGCGTCGAGCGCGTGATGACCGACAACGGCTCCGGCTACGTCTCGAAGATTTTCGCTGCGACTTGCCGCGCGCTCTCGATGCGTCACTTGCGGACGCGGCCGTACACACCGCGCACCAACGGCAAGGCCGAGCGGCTCGTACAAACGCTGCTGCGCGAATGGGCCTATGCGCGGCCGTATGCGCGCTCAAGGCTGCGCACAGCCGCGCTGCGCGCGTGGTTGCGCTTCTACAACACGCGAAGACCGCATACCGGAATCGGGTCAATCACCCCAATGCAGAAGCTCCTCGCAGCGTGAACAACCTATCGAGACATGACAGCTAGCCAGCAGCGATCTCGCTCGCGATCGCGTCCGCGGCCGCGCCCGGGTCGCTCGCGTCGCGCAGCGGCCGGCCGATGACCAGCCAGTCGGCGCCCGCGCGGACCGTGTCCGCCGGCGTGCCCACGCGCTTCTGATCGCCGAGCGCCGCGCCGGAAGGGCGCACGCCCGGCACCACCAGCAGCGGCGCCGCGCCCAGCTCCGCTCGGATGCGCGCCACTTCGTGCGGCGAGCAGACGAGCCCGTCCGCGCCCGAGCCCACCGCGAGCTTCGCCAGCCGCACCGCCGCCTCCTGCGCGGGCCCGGCCATGCCGATGGCGGCGAGATCGCTGTCGCCCAGCGAGGTGAGCACGGTGACCGCGAGCAGCCGCGGCGCGGGAAGATTCGCCGCGCGCGCACCGGCGATGAGCCCGCGCTTCGCCGCCGCGATCATCTCCGCCCCGCCGCTCGCGTGGATGGTCACCAGCGCCGCGCCCAGCGCGCCCGCGCCGCGCGCCGCGCTCTCCACCGTCTGCGAAATGTCGTGCAGCTTGAGGTCCAAGAAGATTGGGGTACCAAATATTGCGATCGCATCGATCGCCGCGCGGCCGTGCGCGACGAACAGCTCGAGCCCCACCTTGAAGAGGCCGACCTTGCCCGCGAGCTTGCGCGCCAGCGCGGCCGCGCTCGCCGGATCCGGGACATCGAGGGCGGCGCAGATGCGCGCGTGCGGCAGCGTCGGGCGCATCGCTACACCGAGGCGAGCTTGCCGCCGCGCTCGCACACCATCGCCTGCGCCTTCGCGACCACCTCGGCGAGCGGCACCAGCACCACGTCCTTCTCGCCGCGCACCTTCCACTCCACCTTGCCCTCGGCGAGCCCCTTCTTGCCGATGGCGATGCGCAGCGGCAGGCCGATGAGATCCGCGTCCTTGAACTTCACGCCCGCGCGCTCGTCGCGATCGTCGAGCAGCACCTCGACGCCCGCCGCCGTCAGCTCGCGGTAGAGCTGCTCCGCGGTGTTGCGGATCTGCTCGTCCTGCATCTGCAGCGGCAAGAGCGCGAGGTGCATCGGCGCGATGCTCATCGGCCAGAGGATGCCGTCGGCGTCGTGGTGCGACTCGACCGCGCCGGCGAGGATGCGCTCCACGCCGATGCCGTAGCAGCCCATGATGATCGGCAGCTCCTTGCCCGCCTCGTCGAGGACCTTCGCGCCCATGCTCTCGGTGTAGCGGGTGCCGAGCTTGAAGATGTGCCCGACCTCGAGCGCCTTGCCGACCTGCAGCGGCTTGCCGCACTCGGGGCAGCCCTCGCCCGCGAGCACCGAGCGCAGGTCGACCGACTTGCCGTGCGCGAGATCGCGCGCGACCGATACGTTGCGCAGGTGGAAGCCGTCCTTGTTCGCGCCGGTGACCATGCCGGTGAGGCCCGCGAGCCGCGCGTCGATGAAGACCGGGATGCTCTTGTCGAGGATGCCGATGCCGCCGAGCGAGCCGGGCCTGGCGCCCATCCACTTCGGGATCTCCTCCGCGTGCGCCGGGCGCAGCACGCTCGCGCCGCTCGCCGTCTGCAGCTTCGCCTCGTTGAGCGAATCGTCGCCGCGGATGATCGCCACCAGCGGCTTGTCGTCGCCGACGTAGATGAGCGTCTTGAGCTGCTGCGGCGCGGTCACCCCGTGCTTCTTGACCAGCGAGTCGATGGTGCCCGCGCCAGGCGTGGCGAACTCTTCGTACGGGAGCTCGCTGGCGAACGCGTTCGGCGTCTCGATCTTGCTCGCGGCTTTCTCCGTGTTCGCCGCGTAGCCGCAGCTGTCGCAGCTGGCGATGAGGTCCTCGCCCGCGTCGGTGCGCACCATGAACTCGGTCGAGCCGCTGCCGCCCATCGCGCCCGAGTGCGCGTCGACCTGCACCGTCTTCAGACCGCAGCGGCCGAAGATCTTCTCGTACGCGTGCCGGTGCGCCTCGAACGAGACGTCGAGCCCCTCGCGCGTGAGATCAAACGAGTAGCTGTCCTTCATGGTGAACTGCCGCACGCGAAGCAGGCCGCTCTTCGGCCGCGCCTCGTCGCGGAACTTGGTCTGGATCTGGTACCAGCTCTGCGGCAGCTGCCGGTACGAGCGCAGCTCCGCGCGCGCGATGAAGGTGAAGACCTCCTCGTGCGTCATCGCCAGGCAGAAATCGGCGCCCTTGCGATCCTTCAGCCGGAACATGTTGTCGCCCATCACCGACCAGCGCCCCGACTCCTCCCAGATCTCGCGCGGCGAGAGCGCCGGCATGAAGAACTCCTGCGCGCCGATCGCGTTCATCTCGGCCCGCACGATGTCGGTGATCTTCAACAGCGCGCGCTGCGCGAGCGGCAGCATCGAGTAGATGCCCGCCGCGACCTGCCGGATGAAGCCGCCGCGCATGAGCAGCTGGTGGCTGATCACCTGCGCGTCGGAGGGAACTTCCTTGAGCGTCGGGACGAAGGATTTGGAAAGGCGCATTGGGACCTGGACTTTGGACTTCAGACTTTGGACTTCGGGAAATGCAAAATTCGTCGAGCTGAATCAACTTTGGCTCGCCGGATTTCGCGCTTTGGCTGCTCCCAAAGTCGAAAGTGCAAAGTCCAAAGTCCCGCGCAGCGCGCGGCTCGCTACCCTCCCGCGAGCTCGCGATCGATCACCGTCTTGAAGTCCTCGAACGGCACCGCGCCGTTGATGAACTGGCCGTTGACGAAGAAGGCCGGCGTCCCTTCGACGCCCGCGTCGCTGCCCGCCTTCTGGTCCGCGTCGACGAGCGCCTTCTTCGCGCCGCTGTCGAGGCAGGTGTCGAACAGCTTCGCGTCGATGCCGGCGAGCGCGTGCGCGGTCGCCTTGAGATCGTCGGGCGAGAGCTTCTTCTGATCGCCGAACATCTTGTCGTGCATCTCCCAGAAGCGGCCCTGGTCCGCGGCGCAGGCGGCGGCCTCGGCGGCCTTCTCGGCCAGCGGGTGGAACGAGAGCGGGAAGTTGCGGAACACCATGCGCACCTTGCCGTCGTACTCCTTGAGGATGCGCTGCTCGGTGGCGACCGACTTCGAGCAGTATGGGCACTGGAAGTCGCTGAAGATCACGATGGTGACCTTGGCCTGGTCGGCCCCGCGCGACGGGCCGGTGGCGGCGACTTCGATGCGCGGCAGCACCGGCGGGGCGAGCGCGAGCTTCACGCCGTGCTTGGCCTTGAGCTGATCGAGCAGCGCGGTCAGCTTCTTCCGCGCCGCGTCCTTCTTCATGTAGTCGATGATCTGCCCCGACATCTCGTCGAACGGGTGGCCCTGCATCTCCGCCATGTGATCCGCGTAGAAGGCCTTCGCGTCCGCGTCGCTCGGCGCGGGCACCGAGGCGATGAAGTCCTTGGCGAACCAGTCGTCGAGCGACTTGCCGGCCGCCTTCGCCTCGCCCTCGAGCAGGCGGTTGGAGATGAGCTCCTCGAGCGCGCCCTTGCGCAGGTCGTAGACCTTGGTGAGGTACTCGGTGGTGGCCTGGCGGACCTTGCTGCCGACCTCCTTGTCGAGGTCGCCGTAGGTGATGGCCTGGCCGTCGATCGTCGCGACCTGCGTGGCCGGATCGACGTCGGTGGGGCTCTTGGCAGCCTGGGCCTGCGCCGGCGGCGGCGTGCGCGAGGCGTTGCTGGCATTGGTGCAAGCAGCGAGGCCCGCGCAAGCGAGGGCGGCGGCGAGGTGCAATCTGCAGCTCTTCATGCGATTCTCCAGAGGGAAACCCAGGCGAAAAAGCGCGCCAACTTATGGGCGCTCAGCCGCTGTCGTCAACTGCGGGCAAAGCGAGGCGATAGATGGCATTCCAGAACCCGGCTCCGCACGAGATGCACCAGCTGATCGGCCGGCTGAAGACGATCGCGGTGGTGGGCCTGTCGCCCGATCCGGATCGCCCGAGCTACAGCGTCGCGATGTACATGCAGAGCCACGGCTACCGCATCGTGCCGGTGCGGCCCGGCGGCGGCACGGTGCTCGGCGAGACCGCGTACGACAAGCTGGCGGACATCCCCTTCGCGGTCGATCTGGTCGATGTGTTCCGCGCCTCGCGCTTCGTCGCGGCCCACGTCGACGAGGCGCTCGCGGTCGGCGCGCCCGCGCTCTGGCTGCAGGAGGGGGTCATCGATGAAGCGGCCGCCCAGCGCGCCCGCGACGCCGGCCTGACCGTGGTGATGGATCGCTGCATCCTCAAGGAGCACCGCAAGCTGCACAGCGATCCCTCGCTGCGCGCGCTCACGCAAAAGTAGTCCGCACGCCGCGGCTAGGTGACCAGCGCGGGCTCGGTGCGCGCGCGCTTCTTCTCGCGCAGACGCTGGCGCGCCGCCTCGGCGTCGAACGGCCGGCCGTAGAGATATCCCTGCGCGCGCACGCAGCCGAGCAGCTGCAGCTGCGCCGCCTGCGGCTCGGTCTCCACCCCCTCGGCCACCACTTCGAGGCCGAGCTGCTTGCCGAGCAGCAGGATGGTCTCGACGATGCGCCGGTTCTTCTCGTCCGAGCCCATCGTGCGAACGAACGCGACGTCGACCTTGAGCGCGTCGACCGGCATGCGGTGCAGGTAGCTGAGGCTGGAGAAGCCGGTCCCGAAATCGTCGAGGCAGAGGCTGACGCCGAGCTCCTTCAAGCTGCTCAGCGAACCGCGCGCCTGCGCTTCGTTGTCGACCATCACCGACTCGGTGATCTCGAGCCGCAGCGACTTGGGCGACAGGCCCGTGCGCTCGAGGATGGCCGCGACTTGATCGGCGAGGTCGGGCTGCAAGAGCTCGCGGCCGGAGAGGTTCACCGAGATGGTCAGCCCGGGCGTGCCAGGGTGGATCTCCTGGAACTCGCGCATCTTCGCGCAGGCCTCTTCGAGCACCCAGCGATCGAGGCGACCGATGAGCCCGGTCTCCTCGGCGAGCGGGATGAACTCGACCGGAGGGATGTATCCGCCGCCCCGCTGCGGCCATCGGCAGAGCGCTTCAAAGCCGACGATGCGCTCGTCCGGCAGCGCGACGATGGGCTGGAAGTAGACGCACAGCTCCTGGCGATCGATGGCGCGGCGCAGGTCGCTCTCCATCTGCAGCTGCGCCACCGCGCGGTCGTGCATCGCCGCGTCGAAGAGCGCGTGCTGCCCCGCGCCCCGCCGCTTCGCCCGGTGCATCGCCGTGTCCGCGTCGCGCAGCAGCTCCTCGCCCTGCCACGCGTGCGCGCCGCAGGTGCCGAAGGCGATGCCGATGCTCGCCGAGCTGAACAGCTCGATGGGGCCCAGCTCCGCGGAGAGATCGAACGGCACCGCCAGCGCGCGGTGGACCCGCTCGGCGACGCGCACGGCCTCGTCGGCGTCGTGCATCTGGTCGACCAGCACGGCGAACTCGTCGCCGCCCAGCCGCGCCACCGTGTCGCCCGCGCGCCGGAGGCTCTCGAGCCGCCGCGCGATCTGCACCAGCAATAGATCGCCCGCGCGGTGGCCGAGCGAATCGTTGATGACCTTGAAGCGATCGAGATCGAGCAGCAGCACCGCGAAGCCGTGCGGGGCCTGGCCGCCCTGCGCCTGCCGCAGCCGCTCGAGGAAGAGCGTGCGGTTGGGCAGGCCCGTCAGCGCATCGAAGAAGGCGGCCTGCCAGAGGCTCTCCTCGGCGCGCAGCCGCTCGCTCACGTCGTTGGCGACCACCACCCGCGCGTGCTGGCCGGCGAAGACCACCGCGTGCGCGCTCATCTCCACGTGGAGGGTCTCGCCCCGCTTGGTCCGGTGCCGCTGGGCGTTGTTCGCCGGCAGCTCGGGCGCCGCGCTCCCGCCCGCGGGATCGCGCGCCGCCGCCGGACAGGGCGCCTCGAGCTGCGCCTCGCTCAGCAGCGCGAACTCGTCGCGCGAATAGCCGTAGCGCTGCACCGCCGCTTCGTTGACCGCGAGAAAACGGCCGCTCTCCTCGCTCGCGACCCACATCGGCTGCGGGCTCGATTCGAAGAGCGACCGGTAGCGCTCCTCGGAGACGCGCAGCTGCTCGATGACGCGCAGCTGCTCGGTGATGTCGCGGACGGACATCCAGAGCGCGCGCTGGCCGAGGTGCAGACCGAGCCCGGCGCTCACCTCGACGACGATCTGCGTTTCATCCTGGCGCCAGTGCGCCGCTTCGAATCGGCGCAGCTCGCCGCGCAGCGCCTCGAGCATCCGCGCGCGCTCCACGCTCGGCTCGTCCCACAGCTGCGTGAGGGAGAGGCCCAGGAACTGTTCTCGGGTGCACCCGTAGATGGCACAGGCGCTGGCGTTGACATCCAGGACCAGCTCGCTATCGGGGTCGGCAATGATGATGCCGTCCTGCGCGTTCTCGAACAGCGATCGGTAGTCGCGCTCGTGCAGCCGCTCAGGAACCGAGGGGGAACAGGCGTCTTTTTCCTCAGCCGCAGCGACCGTCACAATTCCAGGTTAGACGCAATTCTGCTCCTCGCTGCAACCCGGTGATTTCACCCGCGAGAGAGTACGCGCAAACCAGTGAACGCTACGCGACCTCGAGGCCGGCGAACGACGGGACCGCCTCGTGCAGCTCGGAGAGCTCGCGCTCGGCGCGCGGCCGGACCACCGCGCAGGCGCCCGGCTCGTGCAGCGCCTTCTGCACCAGCGCGTGGTTGAGCGCGTGGCCCGACTTGATCGCTTCAAGGTGCCCGATGATCGGCATGCCCGCGAGCGCGAGATCGCCGATCGCGTCGAGGATCTTGTGGCGCACGAACTCGTCGGGGAAGCGCAGCCCCTCCGGGTTCAAGATGTTGAAATCGTCGAGCACCACCGCATTCTCCAGCGAGCCGCCGCGGCCGAGTCCGGCGGCGTGCAGACGCTCGACGTCGCGCTTGAAGCCGAACGTGCGAGCCCGCGCGATCTCCTTGTGGAACGCCTTCTCCGAGAGGTGCACGTGGTGGCGCTGGTCGCTGATGAGCGGGTGCTTGAAGTCGATGGTGTAGTCGACCGAGAAGCGCCGCGCCGGGACCAGCCGCGCCAGCTTGTCGCCGTCCTGCACGACGACGGGCCGCTGCACGAGCAGATAGCGGCGCGCTTCGCGCTGCTGCTTCACACCCGCCTCGGCGATGAGCGCGACGAACGGGGCGGCGCTGCCGTCGAGGATGGGCAGCTCGACGCCCTCGACCTCGATGCGCGCGTTGTCGATGCCGCATCCCGCGAGCGCGGCCATCAGGTGCTCGATGGTGCCGATGCGCACCGGGCCCTTGCCGAGCGAGGTGTTGAGCGTGGTGTCGACCACGTTCTCCGCGAGCGCGGGGATCTCCACGCGCGGCGTGAGGTCGGCGCGCTCGAACACGATCCCGTGGTCCGGCGGCGCCGGACAGAGCGTGATGCGAACGTTGACGCCAGAGTGGAGCCCGACCCCTTCGAGGGAAGCCCGCTGCTTGAACGTGCGCTGGCGGAACGGATGCAGATCGAGCAAGTCGCCACTCCTGAAAAGTAACGCCGGAATTGCGTAATTCTACACAAGAATGAAGCAAGATATGAGCCGCGTTCCCGAGCTAAGCTCTCGAAAGCATGTAGTTCATTGCTACGCCTGCAGAGGCTGAACTCGACGAGGGATTCGGGCGCCTGCGGCAATTGACCACGGCCTGGACAATCGGTCGCCCAACGCCCTTGGTCTGCATTGAGGCTGGTCAGATCGCGACAGCCATGTCGCATTACGTCGAACAATCGTGACCGTTTGGTAACGGAAATCCGCAGCTACAAAAGAGTGGACTGCGCGCCCACGGGGGGCTTCTTCCCCAAGTGCGCGTAGCCGCGCGGCGTGGCGACGCGGCCGCGCGGCGTCCGGTACAGATAGCCCTCTTGAAGCAGGTAGGGCTCGTAGACGTCCTCGACCGTGTCGGCCTGCTCGCCGACGGCGGCCGCGATGGTGTCGAGGCCCACCGGGCCGCCGCCGAACTTGTCGATCAGCGTCGAGAGGATCTTGCGGTCCATTGGATCGAGCCCGGCCGAGTCGACCTCGAGGCGGGCGAGCGCGCGGTCGGCGATCTCGCGTGTGATGCGCCCGTCGCCCTCGACCTCCGCGAAGTCGCGCACGCGCCGCAGCAGCCGGTTCGCGATGCGCGGCGTGCCCCGCGAACGCCGCGCGATCTCCGCGGCGCCGTCGTCGGCCAGGTGCACGTCGAGCTTGAGCGCCGAGCGCCGCACGATCTCCTGAAGGTCTGCCGCCGGGTAGTAGTCGAGCCGGTTGACGATGCCGAACCGATCGCGCAGCGGGCCGGTGAGCAGTCCGGTGCGCGTGGTCGCGCCGACCAGCGTGAAGCGCTGCAGCGGCAGCTTGATGCCCCGCGCGCCCGCGCCCTCGCCGATGACGATGTCGAACGTGTAGTCCTCCATCGCCGGATAGAGGTTCTCCTCGATGGCCGGGTTGAGCCGGTGGATCTCGTCGATGAACAGCACGTCGTTCTCGGCGAGGTTGGTGAGGATGCCAGCGAGGTCGCCCTTCTTCTCGAGCGCGGGCCCGCTGGTGACGTGGATCTGCGCCCCCAGCTCGTGCGCGATCACGTGCGCGAGCGACGTCTTGCCCAGGCCCGGCGGGCCGCAGAAGAGCACGTGATCGAGCGGCTCCTTGCGAGCCTTGGCCGCCTGTACGAACACGCGCAGGTTGTCGATGAGCGCCTTCTGCCCGACCACCTCGGCGAAGTTTCTCGGGCGCAGCGTGCGATCGAACCCGCTGTCCTCCGCGAGCGGCGCGGCCGCGACTTCACGAGGGGAAACCGGCTCGATCTCTTCGTCCTGCGGCACGCGTCGGGGCACGGCCGGACGGTAGCATGAGGGTCTGTCGCGCGAACGTTCGTTCGCGGGACGAGGGCGCGGCAGCGCGTCAGCGCCGCTTGGACCTGGCGGCCGGTGGCGGGCGGGGCCTGTCGCCGCGCGACACTTTGCGGCCCGCCTTGTCTCGCTGTCTCGAGGCGTGTGTGCTGGCGACCGCCCGCAACCCGCGCAGCGCTCGGGCGACATGCTCGCGCAGCGTCCCAGACCCGGCGTCGTCGACCCATTCGTCGAACGCGACCTGGAAAATCGTGAGCCCGGCCCCGGCTGCGAGGCGCGCCGCCGCATCGGGGACGCCCCGCCGCCGGAGCGCGTCCGCCATCGCCGCTCCCAGCGACGCCAGCTTGATCAGCTCCCGCTCGCGCAGCTCGGCGCAGGCTCGGATCAGCGCGTGGCGCTCCCGCGCGAAGTCGGCAAATCCGGACCGTCCGTCCGCTGCGCGCGCCACCGCGTCGAGGCCTGCCGCGACGGCCTCCATCGCCGAGGCGGAAGCGGGGCAGTCGACGACGTTCCGCGCGAGGAACGCGCCGAGGCTGTCTGCGCCGGAGAAGAGCACCTCGCGCTTGTCCGGGAAGTGGCGAAAGAAGGTGCGCCGGGTGAGTCCGGCGCGCTCTGCGATCTCTGCCACGGTCGTCTGCTCGTAGCCGCGCCTGCGAAAGAGCACCATCGCGGCGTCCTGCAGACGTTCGATCGCATCGGGTTCCCAACGGGCCATGCCGCCGATCCTACATGATTGCACTCAGTGACATCATAGATTATGCGTGACGTCTCTGAGTGTCATCAACCCCTGGAGATTCACATGCGAGTGTTCATCACCGGCGCGTCCGGTTTCGTCGGAACCGCCCTCGTGCCAGAGCTGCTCGGCGCCGGGCACCAAGTCATCGGGCTCGCCCGCTCCGAGGCGTCCGCCGCCGCTCTTCGCCAGGCGGGCGCAGCGGTGCATCTCGGATCGCTCGAGGATGAAGGCAGTCTGCGCGCGGGCGCGGCCGCGGCCGACGCGGTCGTGCACCTGGCTTTCCTCCAGGACATGGCGCGCTTCACGGAGGCGGCCCGCATCGACGAGCAGGCGGTGGTGGCGCTCGGAACCGCGCTCGCGGGGTCCGGACGGCCGCTCGTCGTCGCGACCGGGATGGGAGTTGTCGCCGGCCGGCACGCCGCCGTGCCAGAGTCGGACTCACCGCCTGCGGCGCGCCTGGCCGGCCCTCGCGCCGCGCTTCGATTCGTCGGGCACAACGTGCGCACCACCATCGTCTCGCTTCCGCCCATCACGTATGGCCGCGGCGACACGCGAGGGCTGCTGACGCGAATCATCGCGGTCGCCCGCGCGAAGAACGTATCGGCGTTCATCGGAGATGGCTCGAACCGCTGGCCCACTGTGCATGTGCTCGACGCCGCGCGCCTGTTCCGCCTCGCGCTCGAGCGCTTGCCGTCCGGCGCGGCGGTGCACGCCGTCGCGGGCGAAGGAGTCCCGCTGCGCAGCCTCGCGGAAGCGGTCGGCCGACAGCTCGGTGTGCCGGCCGCGTCCATCGCTGCCAGCGACGCGGAGGCGCACTTCGGTTGGTTGGGCCGCCTCCTCGGGCGCACCCCGGCTGCGGATCGGACCGCCGCGCGCGAGCTGCTCGGATGGGAGCCGGCACAGCGGCCCCTGCTCGAGGAAGTCGAAGCGGGCGACTACTTCAAGTAACGCGAGCCAGGTTGCCGCGATGGCGATCGTCGCGCGCCAGCTCGATGCCGCGGGCGCTCAACTCTTCCAGGGAAAGCGGGTTCTCTGCGCTGGCTACGGCGTGCCTTGGATCAACTTCAGCGCCTCCCGCAGCTGCGCCTCGAGAGGCGCGGTAGCGCCAAGCGCGCGCCGCACCGCCTCGGAGGTCCGCTCCGCTTGCGCCGGCTTGTAGCCGAGGTTCAACAGCGCGCTCAGCAGCGCGGAGTCGCCCGGCGCCGTGGGCGCACTGGGCGCGGCGCTGCCGGCGTGGAGCAGGCCCGAGGTCTTGAGCTTGTCCTTCAGCTCGACCACCAGCCGCTCCGCCGTCTTCTTGCCGACGCCCGGGATCTTGGTCAGCCGCGCCAGCTCGCCCCCGACCAGCGCGCGCGCCAGCTCGAGCGCGGGCATGCCGGAGAGGATGTTGAGCGCGAGCTTGGGCCCGACACCGCTGGTGCCGATGAGCAAGATGAAGAGCTGCTCTTCTTCTTCGGTGGCGAAGCCGAACAGCTGCAGTGCGTCCTCGCGCACGTGCGTGTACGTCCGCAGCGTCACCGCCGCGCCAGGCTGGCCGATCTTGCCGACCGACTGCGCGGAGAGGTGCACCAGGTAGCCGACGCCGCCCACGTCAACGATGGCCGCATCGCCGCGCTTCTCGAGGAGCATTCCTGCGATTCGTGCGATCAACCCCGCCTCCACTTCGCCGCCCCGCGCGCGGGGAGCTTGCCTGCCTTGCCTGTTTGCGACGAGCCGCGCGCCTGCGCGAGCAGCCGCTGGAGATTCGCCGCCGCCGGCGTCTGCCGCGACGCCCCCGGACCTTTCGCGCTCGTCCCGCCGCGCAACGCGCCGCAGAGAGCGATCGCGAGCGCATCGGAAGCGTCGGCCCGCATCGCGACGCGAACGCCGAGCAGCGAGTCGACCATCCGCGCGACCTGCGACTTCTCGGCGCGACCGCTGCCGGTCACCGCCTGCTTGACCACCGAGGCGGCGAAGCTGCGGATCTCCGCGCCCGCGAGCGACGCGGCCAGCAGCGCGACGCCGCGCGCGTGCCCGAGCACCAACGCCGACCGCGCGTTGCGTGCGTAGAATATCTCTTCGATCGCGACCACCTGCGGCGCATGCAGCGTCATCTCCGCGCTCAGCCGCTTGAAGAGCACGTGCAGGCGCACCTCGAGCGGCGCCGCTGTCTCGAGCGCAATCACGCCGTGGGCGATGTGGCGCAGCCGGCCTCCGCCGAGATCCTCGACGACGCCGAAGCCGCAGAAGCGCGAGCCGGGATCGATGCCGAGGATGCGCAGCTGATGAGCCCTTCTGCGGCGCGAGCGGCGCCGCTACTCGCTGAGCGACGCGAGCGTCGCTTCGTCGATCTCGAAGTTGCCGTGGACCCGCTGCACGTCGTCGTTCTCTTCGAGCGCTTCGACGAGCTTGAGCACCTTGGCGGCGGTCTCGCCCTCGACGTTCACCGACGTTTTGGGAATGTAGACCACCTTGGGTGCGCCGACCTCGAGCTTGCCCTCGAGCGCCTTGTGCACCGCGTTCGCCGAGTTGGGCTCGGTGCGGATCTCGAAGCCGCCGTCGCCGTCGGCGATGACGTCCTCGGCGCCCGCGTCGAGCGCGAGCTCCATCACCTTGTCTTCAGAAGCACCGACCGGGACCGCGATGACGCCCTTGCGATCGAAGAGGAACGAGACTGCGCCCGAGACGGCCATGCTGCCGCCATACTTGATGAAGAGCGAGCGCACGTCGCCGGCGCTGCGGTTCTTGTTGTCGGTGAGGATCTCGAGCACCAGCGCGACGCCGCCGGGCCCGTAGCCCTCATAGAGAAGCTCTTCGTAGCTGACGCCCTCGAGCTCGCCGGTGCCCTTCAAGATGGCCCGCTTGATCGAGTCGTTGTTCATGTTTCCCTCGCGCGCGGCGAGGACGGCGGTGCGCAAGCGGGCGTTGTGATCCGGATCTCCGCCACCGGCGCGGGCCGCGACGGTGATCTCGCGGATCAGCTTGGTGAACAGCACGCCCTTGGTGCCGCCCATCGCCTCTTTCTTCCGCTTGATCTTGCTCCACCGATTGTGGCCGGACATGCGTTTCACACTCCTGGAAGCACGCGCATTTTACGAGAGCGCCGGGCGCGGCGTTCCTAGCACGCGCCCGGATCGAGCGGCAACGAAAGCGTCCTCGGGAGAATGCCGCGCGGGGGCGAACCCACTCAAGGAGCGCGGCCGGGCGAGCCGCCGAGCGCGCCGCAGGCAAAGCTCGGCGACAGCGGGCCCGGATCTGGATGCACCCGCTCGAGGCTCTCTCCAGGCGCGCAGTCGTAATCGCCTCCGGGGAAGCTCGAGAGCACCGCGCTGCTGCCGCCGTCGGCGCCGACAGCGACCAGCGCAAACGATGGTGGTGCGCTGTCAGCGAGGCCGCGCCCGAGCAAGCGCTGCGTGGAGGCGCGCAGCACGGGGACGCCAGCGGGAAGCACATAGCGCGAGGCATCGAACGACGCGCCCACAGCCAAGGCGTATCCTCCTGGCGCGAGCAGCAGCTGCGTCGGCGGAGGCGAACCCAGCAGCGGACGCACCGTGCCATCGGCGCCCTGCAGCGCGAGCAGCGTCAGGTCGATCGCGCCGGATCCGCCGTTGTGGATCTCGACATACTCGCCTTCGTCGCGCGGCTCCGGGGGCGGCGGAGAGGCCATCACCTCTTCGAGGGTCGCGACCGGCAGCGCGCCCTGCGTCGCGAAGGGGCGCGGTGCGAGCGCAGTCTGGTTGCCCTCGTCGTCGTCGAGCGTCAACGCCGCGGAGTAGGGCGTCGCCGGCGCGAGGCCGGAGAGATCGAGATCGCCCGCGCAGGAGCTCGCGGAGCCGCAGCCGCTCGTCGCGCAGGAGACGAAGAGCGAGGCCGAGGGCGTCTGCGTCGACGGCGCGGCGGAGCCCCCGTCGGCCGCGCTGCTGACATTCGCGAGCTGCACGCGGACGAGCGCGGGGCGATCGAGCGCGACGTGGAGCTGCGCGGAGACGTCGCCGGCTTCGATCGCGCTGGCGCTCAGCACCGGCCCGCCGTCGCGCGCGCAGCCGAGCGCGCTGAAGACGGCGCCTGGCACGGCGGTGCCGTCGAGCGCCAACGCGTAGCTTTCCCCCGGAACCAGCGCCGCGCAAGGAGCCTGCGGGCAGAGTGAAATCACGGCCTCGCCCGCATCCGGGGGCGCGGCCGCGGCCGCGATGATCCCCGACGGCCCCACCAGCGAGACGATGCGGCCCGGCGCGGCGAACGAGAAGGCCGCGCGCACGCGGAGCAGATCGGCCGGCGCGCTCGAGCCGGCGAGCGGATCGAGCAGCGTCGGCTCCGGCGGCGGCGCGGCGACCGAGTAGTCGAACTCGCTCTGGCCGGTGAGCTTCTGCCCCGCGGCGTCCTTGAGGCGCGAGGCGACCAGCAGCGCGTAGTCGCCCGGCCCGAGCGGCCCGAGCGGAGCGAGCGAGACGGAGAGCGCCCGATCGCCGAGCGCGGCGTTGGCCGGAATGAGCAGCGCCTCTTCGGCCGCCGTGAGCCGCGCATGCCCGAGCGCGGCCGCCATCACCTGCGCATTGCTGCGCGCCACCAGCACCACCGTCTGGCTGCGGTCGACATCCGAGAGCAGCAGGCTCGCGTCCATCGGTGTGGCGAACTGCACGACGAAGCCCGCGTCGGGGGAGATGCTGCTGTCGATCGGCGCGACGAACGAGACTGCGGCCGCGGGCGCAGCCGGTCCGGCGTCGTCGCCGCCGGTGAAGTCGAGCTGCGCGCAGGAGACAAAGCTGCAGAGCGCGAGCGCCGCGAGCGCCAGGACCATCGGCCGCACCGGCGCGGGCGGCGGCAGGTGCGCTGGATGAGGGACGCCAATGGGCAGCGGGCGGTCGCGCGGCGCGGGGCAGCCGGTCTCGTGCGAAGCCGCAGGGCGCGGCGGGCGCGCGCGCGGAGCGAGAGGGATGGGCGGGGTCTGGTTCATGGCGTGGTCTCCGGACGGAATGAAGTCGGGTGCGGCGAGGGCGTGAGCGAGCGAAAGAGCTGGTCCGCGCGCTGCTGGGCGCGGTCGAGCGCGCCGCGAAAGAGGCCGCCGGTGAGCGCGTCGAGCGCGGCCGTGGTCTCGAGCAGCGCGAGCGCCGCATCAAGGCGCGCGCGCGGCGTAGGCTGGTTCTCGTCGCGGCAGCTCGCGAGACGCCGCAACCGCTCGGCGTAGAGCTCGGCCGCGCGCTCGGCTGCGGCCTGGCGCGTGCGTGCGAGGTGCACGGTGGCGAGCGCGAGCTGGCTCTCATCGCGAGAGTAGATGGCCTGCGGCAGATCCCAGGTGAGCGTCACGCCCCAGGTCGTCGCGGTCCCCAGGTTCGTCCAGTGGAGCGGGTCCTGGTACATCGTGCCGTCGCGCGTCTGGTCGGTGGCGGTGCCGCCGAGTTGGCCGCGCACCACCGGCGCCCAGTGCGCGCCGCGCGCGCGCGAGGCCCGCGACGCATCTTCGGAGACATCGCCCGCGGCCTGCCGCGCTGCCGCGCGCTGCGCTTGCTGCAGCGTCGGCTCGTCCGCATCCGCGACAGGCAGGGACGCGGCGCTCGTCTTCGCCGGCAGCTCTTCCGCGCGCGCACCGTGGACGAGAAGAGCCGCGCCCAGCGCGGCCCAGCGCATTGCACTCGATGGTTGCATGGCCCCTCCAGACGCGGCGTCGATCGCCGCGCCAGGGCCGGTTGCAGCGGGCGTGCCGGAGGGCGCGCCCTGCTCGTCTCTCGAGAGCGGGCGCAGCGCGGACCCGCAGGGTCTCGAAATGGACCCTGCGAAATCGGGGCGAGGTCTCGATTCGAGACCCGCCGCCTCTGTCGAACGGATCAGTGCGCCGGCGAGGCGCAGCGGCTCTTCTGCTCCTCGAGCTGCGCGCGCAGCGCGGTGTTCTCGCCGTGCTCGCTCTCGTACGCATCGAGGTAGCGGCGCGAGCGGGCCTGCTCGTCGCGCAGCATCTGCTCGGGGACTCGATCGCAGGCGAGGCAGCCGAGCGCGAACGCCAGGGCCGCGGCCCGCGCGGTCAGCAACGATCGCCCACGCACGAGACGCGGTGCATCCGCTGCAGCAGCTTCTCGGGCGGTTCGAAGCCGGTGAGGCGGCCGGGGCCCGCTTCAGGCGCGGCGCAGCTCTGCGCGGCGGGCGGCGCGGGAGGGGGCGCGGCCTTCGGCTCGTCCTTCGCGGCGCTCGCGCAGCCGAACATCAGCACCGTGGGCAGGCCGGGCACGCCGTACTTGTCCGTGAGGCGATCGATCTCGTCGGTCGATTGGGTCGCGTCCACCTTGAGCGGGATGAAGCCGTCGGCCACCGCCTGCTGCACGTCTGGATCGGAGAAGGTGTGCGCGTCGAGCTCTTTGCAGGCCGCGCACCAGTCGGCGAAAAAGTCGACGAGCAGCGGCTTGCCGCTCGAGCGGGCCGCGGCGAGCGCGTCGGCCTCGCTGTGGAACCAGCGGATCTGCGGGACCGCGGGCGCGCCGAGCCAGCCGAGGCGGAACGCGACCGCGCCGAGGAGCAGCGCGAGCCCCGCGCCCTTGCTGAACCGCTCGCGCGCGTCCGCATGAAAGCTGAGCGAGAGCGCGCCCGCGAGCACGGCGGCGAAAGCGGCCAGCCCGCCCACGGCGAGCAGCACGCTCTTGCCCACCGAGAGCGCGGGCGCGTGCGGAAGGAACGGCAGCATCATCGACGCGCCGACCGCCACCAGCGCGACGCCGAGACCGCTCTTGACCACCTCCATCCAGGCGCCCGAGCGGGGCAGCTTGGTCGAGGTGACGCCGAGCACGAAGAAGAGCGTGCCCAGGCCGAGCGCGTAGGTGAAGAGCATCCAGAAGCCCAGGGCGATCGAGCGGGTGGTCGCGACGAACGCGAGCACGCCCGCGAGCACAGGCCCCGTGCAGGGCGCGGCGATCACTCCGGCGACGAGCCCCATCAGGAACGCCGGCGCAAAGCCGGCCCCGCGCACCGACGAGAGGCGCTGCTTGAGCCCCTGCGGCAGGTCGATCTCGAAGGCGCCGAACATGCTGGCCGCCAGCGCGAAGAGCAGCAGCGCGAGCAGCACGGAGATGCGCGGCGACGAGAGCGACTCGCCGAAGAAGCGGCCCGAGAGCGCCGCCGCGAGGCCCAGGCTCGAGTAGGTGACCGCGATGCCCGCGACGTAGCTGCCCGAGAGCGCGGCCGCGCGCATCTTCGACTCGGCCTTGCGCGCGCCGAAGATGCCGACCGTGATGGGGATGAGCGGATAGACGCAGGGGGTGAGGCTGGTGAGCAGGCCGGCGAGATAGAGGATCGCGAAGGTGCCCGGCCCGACGCCGTGCGAGAGGCCGAGTTGGCTGGAGAGGTCGGCCCCGCCGACGCCGAGCCGCAGCAAGAACGGCAGCGCCGCCACCAGCGCGCCCACCGCCAGCGCGAGCGGCAGCCTGCGCACGAGCGCCGATGGCGCCGAGATGGATCCGCCCGCTGTGTCGCTCATGCCGCCCTCGCTCGATTCATCTTAATGCCGATGCGCCCGCGCGTCTTGGACGGATTGGCGCAGGCCTTTGTTACACCGCACGGCCGAAATGAAGACGCGCGCGAGGACCGTTCGATTCCCGCGATTCTCTCGGGCGGTCTGCGCATCTATCGAGGGCGGCGCGGGCTTGACTTGGTCGGCGCGGATCCATAATAGACCGCCGCGGTCCACATTCGCTTCCCGGCGCCTTCGAACGCTCAACTTGGTGAGGACGAGCATGCTGCATTTTCCCATCTATCTCGACAACAACGCGACCACCCCGGTTGACCCGCGCGTGCTGGACGCGATGCTCCCGTTCTTCAAGGACGTGTTCGGCAACGCCGCCAGCCGCAGCCACGCCTACGGCTGGGCCGCGGAGGAGGCGGTCGAGTACGCGCGCACGCAGATCGGCGCGCTCATCGGCGGCTCGGACAAGGAGATCGTCTTCACCTCGGGCGCCACCGAGTCGAACAACCTCGCGCTCAAGGGCGTCGCGGAGTTCTACGCGGACAAGGGCAACCACATCATCACCTGCCGCACCGAGCACAAGTGCATCCTCGACACCTGCAAACGCCTCGAGCGCGACGGCGTCAAGGTCACCTATCTCGATACCGACAAGACCGGCCGCGTCTCGGCCCAGCAAGTGCGCGACGCGATCACCGACAAGACGATCCTCGTGTCGATCATGTTCGCGAACAACGAGATCGGCACCGTGCAGCCCATCGCCGAGATCGGCAAGGTCTGCCGCGAGAAGGGCGTGCTCTTCCACACCGACGCGGTCCAGGGCGTGGGCAAGCTGCCGTTCAACGTCGACGAGATGAACGTCGATCTGGTCTCGCTCTCGGCGCACAAGATCTACGGGCCCAAGGGCGTCGGCGCGCTCTACGTGCGGCGCAAGCCGACCCGCGTGCGCGTCACCGCGCAGATCGACGGCGGCGGACACGAGCGCGGCATGCGCTCGGGCACGCTCAACGTCCCGGCCATCGTCGGGTTTGGCAAGGCGGCCGAGATCGCCAAGGCGGAGATGGCCGAGGAGGGCATCCGCACCGGCAAGCTGCGCATGCGGCTGCAAGACTACTTCTTCAAGCACCTCGATCACCTCGAGCTCAACGGCCACCCGACGCACCGGCTGCCGGGCAACCTGAACATCTCGTTCGCCTACGTCGAGGGCGAGGCCCTGATGATGGCGATCAAGAACGTCGCCGTCTCGAGCGGCTCCGCCTGCACCTCCGCGTCGCTCGAGCCGAGCTACGTGCTGCGCGCGTGCGGCGTCTCCGAGGAGCTGGCGCACACGTCGATCCGCTTCGGCATCGGCCGCTTCACCACCGAGGAGGAGATCGACTACGTCGGCAAGTACGTCGTCGAGCAGGTGAGCAAGCTGCGCGAGATGAGCCCGCTCTACGAGATGGCGAAAGAGGGCATCGACCTCGCGTCGATCGAGTGGGCGGCGCATTAGCTTGAAGGAGTCGGTCGTGAAGAAACCGCCCGCTGGCTGGCCGCAGATCTCTTCGGCGCTTTTCTATCGCAAGCCGCTGGCCGCCATCGACTGGCTGGTCGAGGCGTTCGGCTTCGAAGTGCACATCAAGATCGCCGAGGGTGAGGTGCTGCACCACTCCGAGCTGCGCCTCGGCGAGGGCCTCATCATGGTCGGCGGCGACGGAGCCAGGCCGGGCGACGAGACCCCGGCGTTCCGGCGCAGCCCGCTCTCGGCGGGCGGCAACACGCAGTCGCTGATGGTCTATGTCGACGACGTGGACGCGCTCTTCGCCCGCGCCCGCGCCGCGGGAGCGAAGGTCATCCGCGAGCCGAAGGACACCGACTACGGCGCCGAATACTGGGCCGACCGCGGCTGCGAGCTCGAAGACCCCGAGGGCCATCGCTGGTGGTTCGTCCAGCGGCTGCGCAGCGCGAAGACGTGAGTTCCCTGCGCCGCAGCCAAAGCATAGCCAATGCGGGAACCCTCTCAGACAGCGCAACCCGCCCTCACGCAAGGCCGGATGGAGCCGCAGCCGGAGTCGATCACCGATGCCGCGCGCAGTGCCGGGTTCCCCCTTGCGGGGAATCCGCAACGAGCACGGATCGGTGATCGATCCGAGTGCGGCGACCTCAACTGGACTTATCCCATCCACATTTGCTAGATCGCACCGCGTGAGCGGGTTACACCCCGGCTCTGGAGGCTGCACATGGCTTACGGCGACAAGGTCCTGGACCACTACGAGAACCCCCGCAACGTGGGGACGATGGACAAGAACGATCCCAGCGTCGGGACCGGCCTCGTGGGCGCGCCCGCTTGCGGCGATGTGATGCGGCTGCAGATCAAGATCTCCGACGACGGGCAGATCCAGGACGCGAAGTTCAAGACGTTCGGGTGCGGCTCGGCCATCGCGTCGAGCTCGCTGGTCACCGAGTGGGTCAAGGGCAAGTCGGTCGAGGAGGCGATGACGATCAGCAACAAGCAGATCGCCAAGGAGCTCGCGCTGCCGCCGGTGAAGATCCACTGCTCGGTGCTCGCCGAGGACGCCATCCGCGCGGCCATCGCCGACTGGCGCAAGAAGAAGGGCATCGAGGCGCCGGCTCACGAGGCCGCGGCCGCATCGCACTAGCTTTCCGCGCATCGAAACGACCATGGACTCCGAGACCCCTTCGCAGAGCGCGCCGGCCGCCAAGAGCGAGCCGGTGCTGCACCTCTCGCCGCTCGCGGCCGTCAAGGTGCGCGAGCAGATCGAGCAGCGCGCGGCGAAGAACGGCAACGCCAACCCGGCCGCGGGCATCCGCGTCGGCGTGAAGGGCGGCGGCTGCTCGGGCCTCTCGTACGTGATCGAGTTCTGCGACGTGCCGCGCGCGAAGGACAAGCTGTTCGAGCTCGACGGCGCGCGCGTCTATGTCGATCCGAAGAGCCTCATCTACTTGAACGGCACCACGCTCGACTACACCGACACCTTCCAGCAGAAGGGGTTCAAGTTCGTCAACCCGCAGCAGAAGTCGGAGTGCGGCTGCGGCGAATCGTTCTCGGTGTAGCGGTTGGCGCGATGATCGGACCCGTCCCCTGTTGGAGCTGCGGCGTGGCGAGGCCCGCCGACGCCTCGCTCTGCCCCGCCTGCGGCAAGGTACAACCGGCCGCGCCGCACAAGCCGGGCGAGGCGCGCGCGCCGGACAAGTTCGCGATGCTGGGCCTCATGCGCTCGTTCGATCTCAACGACGAAGCGCTGCAGACCGCCTTCCGCGCGCTCTCGCGCAAGCTGCACCCGGACCGCTTCGCGCGCGCCACTCCGCAGGAGCGACGCTTCGCGCTCGAGCAGACGACGCGGCTCAACGACGCGCACCGCACGCTGCGCTCGCCCGCGCGGCGCGCCGAGCACCTGCTCGAGCTGCGCGGGATCCACCTCGCGGGCGAGGGTCCGCAGAGCGCGCACGGCCTGCCGGTGCAGCAGCCGGTGACCATGAGCCTGGATTTTCTCGAGGAGATGATGGAAGAGCGCGAGGCGCTCCTCGAGGCGAAGCACGGCGGCGGCGGGCAAGCGGCCATCGATGCGCTCGTCGCCGCGATGGAGAACAAGCGCAGCGCGACGCTTGCGCGCGTGGGCGAGATGCTGCGCGGACTGGACGCGCCGGGCGCCGCGCCGATCGAATCGATCGCCGAGCAGATCGCCCGCCTGCGCTATTACGACCGCTATCTGGACGAGGCGCTCGGTCGGAGCGCGGAGTAGACCGCCATGCTGTTCGAGATCGCAGAGCCGGGCCAGTCGCGCACGAAGGAGGCCTGCCCGGTGCTCGCGCTGGGCATCGACCTGGGCACGACCAACTCGCTGGTCGCGGTGGTCGAGGCGAACGAGGCCGGCAACGGCGCGCCGCGCTGCCTGCCCATCGACGAAGGGAGCGCGCTCCTGCCCAGCGTGGTGCACTACGGCGCCGACGGCGAGCTGCTGGTGGGCCGCGCGGCGCGACGGAGGCTGGCCGGTTCGCCGCGCGACACGCTCGCGTCGGTCAAGCGCTTCATGGGCAAGTCGGGCGGCGACGCGGAGACGCGGCGGCTCTCGCCCTACTCGTTCGCGCCCGAGGCGAAAGAAGGCGGCGCGGGCTCGGTGCGCTTTCTCCTGAGCGACGGCCGCGCGGTCTCGCCGGTCGAGGCGTCGGCGGAGATTCTGCGCGCGCTCAAGTTCCGCGCCGAGGAGCAGCTCGGGCAGACGTTTCAGCAGGCGGTCATCACCGTGCCCGCCTACTTCGACGATGCGCAGCGGCAGGCCACCAAGGACGCGGGCCGGCTCGCCGGGCTCGAGGTGCTGCGGCTGCTCAACGAGCCGACCGCGGCCGCGCTCGCGTACGGCCTCGACAAGCGCTCGCAGGGCGTCTTCGCCGTCTACGATCTCGGCGGCGGCACGTTCGACGTCTCGATCCTCGAGCTGAAGGAGGGCGTGTTCGAGGTCAAGTCGGTGGGCGGCGACTCGGCGCTCGGCGGCGACGATTTCGATCGCGCGCTCGCGCAGCACCTGATCACCCAGGCCGACGCGGCGAGAGTCGCCAGCGGCGCGGAAGTGGGCGCGCCGCGCGAGAAGAGCGACGAGGCCAAGCGCACGCGGGCGGCCATCAGCGCGGCCCGCGGCATCAAGGAGCTGCTCTCCAACGCGCAGCTGGTTCAGTCGGACGACCCGACCGCGAACGCCGAGTCGCTCTCGAAGGAAGAGGCGGAGCGGCTGCTCGCGAGCGGCGTGGTGGTGTCGCTCGACAGCGCGCTGCCGGGCGAGGAGCAGTTTCGCGCGCCAACCGCCGCGAGCCGCGCGCCCGCGCTGCGCGTGACGCTGGCCAACTTCGAGTCGCTGGTGCGGCCGCTGGTCGAGCGCACCGGAGCGGCCTGCAAGCGCGCGCTCGAGGATGCGGGCGTGTGCGCGCCGAGCGGCCTCGGCAAGGACAAGGGCAGCAAGCTCGACGGCGTGATCCTCGTCGGCGGCTCGACCCGCCTGCCGCTGGTGCGCCGCTACGTCGCCGAGCTGTTTGGCGTCGAGCCGCTGCGCGACTTGAACCCCGACGAGGTGGTCGCGCTGGGCGCCGCGGTGCAGGCCGATCTGCTCACCGCCGAGGTCCCGCAGCACGATGTCCTGCTGCTCGACGTCACCCCGCTCTCTCTCGGACTGGAGACGATGGGCGGCCTCGCGGAGAAGCTGATCCAGCGCAACACCACCATCCCCGCCAGCGCCGGCCAGGAGTTCACCACGTTTGCCGATGGCCAGAACGGCATGGACATCCACGTCGTGCAGGGCGAGCGCGAGCTGGTGCAGGACTGCCGGTCGCTGGCGCGCTTCACGCTCTCCGGCATCCCCGCGCTGCCCGCCGGCATGGCGCGGGTGCGGGTCGAGTTCCGCGTCGACGCCGACGGCATCCTGAGCGTCACCGCGCGCGAGCAGCTGACCGGCGTGTCGCAGAGCATCACGGTCAAGCCGGCGCACGGCCTCACCGACGACGAGGTGGAGCGGATGCTGCTCTCTTCGATCGAGAACGCGCAGGAGGATCTCGACGCGCGCATGCTCATCGACGCTCGCGTCGAGGCGCAGCGCATCCTGCGCGCCACCGAGAAGCAGCTCGAGGAGAACGGCGACCTGCTCGAGGCGAGCGAGCGCGCGCAGATCGACGAGGCGGTGCAGGCGCTGCGCAGCGCGGCCGAGGGCAAGACGCACCGGCCGATCCTCGATTCGATCGAGCGGCTCGATCGGCAGAGCAAGGAGTTCGCTGAGCGGATCATGAACCGCGGCATCGACCGCGCGCTCAAGGGCCACTCGGTCGACGAGTTCCAGGGGCAGATCGGCTCGCACGCGAAGAAGGCGCTCGGCGTCGGCGAGTAGCCGCGCAGATGGTTTGCGTCCCAACAGTTTGAGTGCAACACAAGTTGATTTGAACGCAACAGATTGGACGGTGCGGTCCCGATGCCCAAGATCACCATTCTCAATCCACGCGGCGAGCTCGAGGCGCAGGGTGAGGTCTCGCCCGGCAAGAACCTGCTCGAGGCGTCGCAGGAGCTGGGCGCGCACCATGGCTCGGCGTGCGGCGGGGTCTGCAGCTGCTCGACCTGCCACGTCTGGGTGAAGGAGGGTCTCGGCTCGCTCTCTGCGCAGAGCGACGCCGAAGCGGACATCCTCGACAAGGCGTTCGACGTGAAGTCGGTGAGCCGCCTCGGCTGCCAGGCGGAGCTGAGCCAGCAGGACGTGGTCTTCCAAATCACCGAGGAGTCGGAGCGGACCTGGTACGACGAGCATCCCAAGGACCGGCACGTCGCCGAGGCCGCCGGGCTCTGGCCGATCAAGAAGTAGCGACGACTGCGCCGGGCCGCGCGGGGAGCGGGCCAGCGCGATCTTCCAGCCCGCGAGCGCGAGGAGGGCAAATGGCGGCCAGGCGCGGAACGAGCGGCCAGCAGGCGATGCGCGCGGTCGAGCAGGCGGCGCTGGCGCTGCCGGGCGCGTGGCTCGATCACCCCTGGGGCGAGACGGTCTTCAAGGCGGCGAACAAGAAGATCTTCGTCTTCACGTCCCTGCGCGACGGCGTCTTTCGCTGCACTTGCAAGCTGCCCCACTCGGGCGAGGCCGCGCTGACGATGTTCGGCTTCTGCGCGCCCACCGGCTACGGCCTGGGCGCGAGCGGCTGGGTCACCGCGGCCTTTCCCGCTGGCGAGGAGATCCCGCTGCCGATGCTGCTGGAGTGGATCGGCGAGAGCTTCGCGGCGGTCGCTGGCGTGAAGGCCGGCGCGAAGATGAAGAGCGCGCAGAGGCAGAGCTGGCAGCGCGCGGTGGAGCGGCGCGCGGCGGCCAAGGCGGCCGAGAAAAACAGCGCGAACCAGAAGAGCGCGGCGGCAGGCGAGAAGGCGCCGCGCGCCAGGCCGGCGAAGAAGCGCGCGCCCTCGCGCGGCTAGCGGCTACGAGAGCAGCATCAGTTCGAGCGGCTCGCCCGGCTCGACGCGGCCCTCGCCCGGCGAAAGCACCGCGAGCGCGTTGGCGGCGGCCCAGCTGCCGATCTGCATCGAGCTCTGCTGCGCGGCGGGATGGAACTCGAGCCGGCCATCGCGGTAGAGCGCGCGGCCGCGCGGGAAGAACGTGAGGCCCGGCGCGCGCTCGAGCACCCCTCCCGCGAGCGTGGCGCGGGCGCGCGGCCGGTCCCACTGCGCGTCGCCCTGCAAGCGGCGCAGCGCCGGCCGCGCGAACAGCTCGAAGCAGAGCATCGAGGCGGCCGGGTTGCCGGGCAGCCCGAGCACCAGCGGCCGCGGCGCGCTCGTCGAGAGCGGCGGCAGCGTGCCGAAGAGCGTGGGCTTGCCCGGCCGGATGGCGACGCCGTGGAAGAGCAGCTCGCCGCCCAGCAGCGCGAGCGCCTCCTGCGCGTGATCGTGATCGCCCACGCTGGCGCCGCCGGTGGTGATGAGCAGCTCCGCGTCGGCGCTGGCGAGGCGCGCGGCGATCTCCTGCGGCTCGTCGCGCGAGATGCCCAAGAGCAGCGGCAGCGCGCCCGCGTCGCGGCACAGCTGCGCGAGCGCGATCGAGTTGGTCTCCACCAGCTGGCCCGCCCGCGGCTCCTCGCCGAGCGGGATGAGCTCGTTGCCGGTGGCGAGGATGGCGACGCGCGGCCGCGCATGGACCCGCACGCGCACGGCGCCCGCAGCGGCGGCCAGCGAGAGCTCGGCCGCGCCCAGCAACGTCCCGCTGGCGAGCACCTGCGCGCCCGCGCGCATCTCCTGGCCGCGCGGCCGCACGTGCTCGCCCGGGCGCGGCCGCAGCGACGAGGGCAGACGCAGCTGGTTCCCCTCGCGCTCGCACTCCTCCTGTTTGACCACGCAGTCGGCTCCCGGCGGCAGCGGCGCGCCGGTGAAGATGCGCGCGGCCTCGCCCGCCGCGAGCGGCCGATGCGCCGGCGAATCGCCGGCGGCGATCTCCATCGAGACGCGCAGCGCACCGGCGCCCGGCGCGGCCAGCGCGTAGCCGTCCATCATCGAGAGGTCGCGCGCTGGCAGATCTCGCGCGGCCCGCACCGCCTGCGCCAGCACGCGCCCCTGGGCGCCCGGGCTCGGCAACAGCGCCAGCCCCGGCTCCAGCGACGGCGCGAGCGCGAGCTCCTCGGACGGCAGCGGCGCGCACGCCTCGAGCACCCGCGCCTGCGCCCGCTCGAGCGTCATCAGCGGTCCGTGGCTCCGTCCTGCGCCCATGGGGGATTCTTCTAACGCAGCTGGGGTCGCGGTTGGTGTCGGGTCACCGCGCAGCCGCGCGCGCAGGAGCAGCAGGCTCGGACCGTGCCTGCAGAAACAAAAAAGCCCCGCTTTTGGCGGGGCCCTCCTGTCCATCAACCGGCGATGTTACTCGCTCAGGGATCGGACGACGGCGGCGTCACTTGGTGCCGAAGAGAGGACTCGAACCTCCACGCGGTTGCCCGCACCAGACCCTGAATCTGGCGTGTCTACCAATTCCACCACTTCGGCTCGGGCGCCAATGCAGCGGCGAGGCGTTTAGCCTTGATGCTTGGTGAAGTCAAGGAATGGGCGCTTGTCGATGTGCCGGGGCCCGAGTATGAACGCAGGCCTCATGACCCTCCCTGCGCTCCGCTCCGCCGCCCTGGCAGCACTCTTCCTCTGCGCATCCGCCGCATCCGCCGCTCCAAAGGCGGCCGACCCGAAGGCGAAAGAGACGCCGAAGAAAAATGTCGTCGCGCTGGTCGTCCCCTTCTCGGTCGACGCGGACGATGGTGTGTGGACCGGCTTCGCCGCCGCCGAGGTCATCACCGACCTCTACGCGCAGGACGACGTGGGCAGCTGGATCTCCAGCAAGCAGCTCGACTCGGCGCTGCGGCGCAAGGACCTGCAGGTCTACGACGCGAGCGACATCGAGGTGGCGCTGCCGCTGGCGAAGTCGCTGGGCGCGACCGACCTCGTGCTCGGCCAGGCGGTGCGTGCCGAGGGCAAGCTGCGCATCCAGGCCGAGCGCTACAACGTGGTCACCAAGGAGATGACGCGGCAGGAGACGGTGACCGGCACCGACGCGGAGCTGCCGGCGCTGGCGGCGCAGCTCGCGCAGAAGCTGCTCGACGTGAGCCCCAAGCTCGCGCCGATGACCACCAACGCGAAGGCGCTGCAGGAGGCGGCGAACGGCTGGCTCGATCTGGTCCGCTATCCGCTGCAGCCTCGCGCGGGCAACGTTCCGCCGCTCGACAAGGCCGACGCGATCGCGGCGCACTTCCAGGCCGCGCTGCAGGCCGACCCGGCGTTCGGCTGGGCCCACGCGGGCAGCGCGATTCTCAAGGCGCTCAAGGGCGAGACCGGCCCGGCCCGCGCTGAAGCGAAGTCGGCGCAGCGCAAGGGGCACTTCGACGCGTGGCTCGCCATCGCCGACTCGTTCGCGGCCCGCCGCGCGGGTGACGCAGGCGGCTCGCACGGCGCGCTCGAAGCGGCGCTCAAGGCGCGCCCCGGCTTCCTGATGGCCGCGAGCTACCTCGCCGAGGAGAAGATGGAGGCCGAGGACTACAAGGGCGCCGCCGCCGCGTGGGACCGCGTGCTCAAGCGCGCCCCGCGCCACCCGTACGCGCTCGGGCAGAAGGCGAAGGCGCTCGGCTATCTGCACCAGGATCGCGACGCGCTCGCGCTGACGCGGCAGGCGCTCGACATCGACCCGGGCGACCCGGAGCTGCTCATCGAGCTGGCCTCGCGCATGATCGACGCGCAGCAGAACCAGGAGGCCGAGGCGACGCTGCGCCAGGCGATGGAGGCGCGCCCGCCCCGCCCGCTCGCGTGGCTGCGGCTCGGCTACCTGTACATCAAGGAAAACCGGATGCAGGACGCCCACGACACGCTGATCGAGTCGCTCACCTACGCGTATCGCGACGATGAAGCGCGCACGCGCGGGCTGGTCTTCCAGGACCTCGCCATCGTCGCTGGCGCGCAGGGCAACTACACCGAGGCGGTGCAGTACCTGCAGCAGGCCAAGAGCGAGGGCGCGAAAAAGCTGCCCTGCGCGGTGCCCGAGCTGAAGTCGTTCCACGGAAAGGCCGAGTTCGACGCCGTCTGCTCGGCGAAGTGAAAGAGCGCGCCATGAACATCCTCTCGAACTCCTCCCTGCCGGTCCCCGCGGCGCGCGGTCTCTCGATGCGCGCGCACGCGATTCGCGCGGCCGCCCCGCTCGCGCTCTGCGCGCTCGCCGCCAGCTGCATCACCGGCGCGCCGATGGGCCCGGCTCCGCGGCAGGCCCCGGGCAGTGGCCCGGGCATCGGCACGCGGGGCGAGCTGGACACGCGCGGCGAAGGCGGGCTCCCCGCGCGCCCGCAGCCATCGCGCCAGTCGGCCGAGCAGGCGCAGCAGGCCGCCGCGCGCGCCAAGGCCGATGAGGCCAAGGCCGCGGCCGGCCGCTTCCGCAGCGAAGTGAGCGCGGCCGCCGACGCCGCGGTGATCTCGCTGGTGCAGAAGCACGGCGAGCCGAACCGCGCGCGCATCGAGCGCGGCGTGCGCCAGGCGGCGATGTTCTGGCGCATCGAAGACGGCACGCCAGCCGCCTTCAGCGAGTTCGTCAACACCTGGTTCGTCGAGGGAGGAAAAGACGAAGCGGCGCTGCTCGAGCGGTTCGCCAAGGCGAGCGAGCAGCTCGACGGGCACCTGCTCGAGATCGGCCGCGCGCTGCGCAGCTGGAGCGAGCTCGAATTGGGCCCGCAGATGCCGGTCGACGACCTGTTTGCCGCCTACGATCCGAGCGCGCACGTCACCGAGGACTTCTTCGCCAACAAGCTCGCGTTCGTCGCGCTCTTGAACTTCCCGCTGCCGACGCTGGCCGAGATGGAGGCGCACGGAAAAGAGTGGTCGCGCACGACCTGGGCCGAGGTCCGGCTCGCGCGCCGCTTCGCGCTGCGCCCCACCGGAGCTGCGCAAGCGGCCCGCTCGAAGGCGAGCGCCGAGGCGGAGGCGTACATCGCGGGCGACAACCTCTGGATGCACCACCTGCTCACGCCGGACGGCAAGCGGCTCTTCGCGAAGAACGTGCGGCTGATCTCCCACTGGAACCTGCGCGATCAGATCAAGGCCGAGTACGCCGACCCGAAGGACGGGCTCGCGCGCCAGCGGCTCATCCTCGCGGCGATGAACCGCATCGTCACGCAGAGCATTCCGCAGAGCGTGATCGACGACCCGCGCGTCGATTGGGACCCGGTCGCCAACACCGTCGCGCTCGCGCCGGCCGCGGAGACCGAGACGCCTTCGCCCGAGCAAGGCAAGCGGGCCGCCACCGCGAGCGCCTCGAACGCCGCCGAGCCGGACACGCGCTACGCGATGCTGCTCGGCACCTTCCAGGCCGCGCGCGAGAGCGACTTGGACTCGCCGCTCGCGCCGACCGAGATCGACCGCCGCTTCCAGCTCGACAGCGAGCTGCCCGAGGAGCGCGTGGTGCAGCTCTTCACGCAGATCCTCGAGTCGCCGCTGATCCCGCGCGTGGGCAAGCTGATCGAGAAGCGGCTCGGCCGCCCGCTCGAGCCGCACGACATCTGGTACGCCGGATTTCTCGCGCGCGCGAAGTACACCGAGGAGGAGCTGAACAAGGCGACGCGCGCGAAGTACCCCGACGCGGCCGCATATAAGAAGGATATCCCGCGGCTATTGAAGGCCTTGGGGTTCACGCCCGAGAAGGCGGCGTATCTCGACTCGCACATCGTGGTCGATCCCGCCCGCGGCGCCGGTCACGCGCTCGAGGCCGCGCGCCGCGACAACCTGCTCCCCTCGTGGGGCGCGGGCGACAACCCGCATCTGCGCACGCGCATCAACCCGGGCGGCATGGATTACAAGGGCTACAACATCGCCGTCCACGAGATGGGCCACAACGTCGAGCAGACGTTCTCTCTTTATAACGTCGATTACACGTTGCTATCCGGCGTGCCCGGCACCAGCTTCACCGAAGCGCTCGCCTTCACCTTCCAGAACCGCGATCTCGAGCTGCTCGGATTCGCCAGGCCCGACGCCGCCAGCGAGCAGCTGCGCGTGCTCAACGACTTCTGGGCCACCTATGAAATCGCTGGCGTCGCGCTGGTGGATCTGCAGGTCTGGCACTGGATGTATGCGCACCCGAACTGCACGCCGGCCGAGCTGCGCGAAGCGACGGTGGGCATCGCCAAGGCGGCGTGGAACAAGTGGTACGCGCCCATCCTCGGCGGCAAGGACTCCCCGCAGCTGGGCATCTATTCGCACATGATCTCCAGCTTCCTCTACCTGCCGAACTATCCGCTCGGTCACCTGATCGCGTTCCAGCTCGAGGGCAAGCTCAAGGGCGCCAACAGCGGCGCGGAGTTCGAGCGGGTGGCGAAGTTCGGCCACGAATCGCCGGACCTCTGGATGGAGAACGCGACGGGCAAGCCGGTCGTGGCCGAGCCGCTGCTCGAGGCGGCGAAGGTGGCCATCGAGGCGCAGGAGAAGATCGCGAAGTAGGCGGCAGCTGCGCGTCGCGCCTCACCACCAAGGATGCAGCACGCTCTCCAGATCGAGCGGCTGCTCGACGGAATCGCCGAAGACCAGCGTCGTCGGCGCCGCCAGGCTCTTCGCGAGCTGGAAATAGATCGTCTGCAAGCCTTCGTGGAGCTCTTGAGCAGACGGCGATAGGTCCTTCCACGCTGTGCGACGAATCTTGTCTCTGCGAAGAATCTCCACGCGCCCACCAGGGCCCATGAGATGTGCCTGCATCTGTTCGAAGTCGCTGCTCCCGGGTGAGCGGTCGAGCGTGAAGACGACAGCCAGCACCGAGGTGGCCGGATCGAAGGTGAAGGTCTTCACGTTCACATCGCCAAAGTGCGAATGCCAAACCACCGGTCGCTGCGGCGTCATCTCGCGCGGCCTGCCATTTGAGGAGGACCAAGCGTTCACGTTGCCCGTGAGCGAGGCGGCCTGCGGGGCGCGAAGATCCGTTTGCGACATCGAGGTGCCCTTCATGAATACCAAAGCACCCACAATCGCCATGCCAGCGATCAGCGCGAATCCGTTGGTTCCCATGCGGCCGAGAGGAGCCCAGCGCTGGTTCGGGTCGCGCTTCGTCTCCAGCGTCTCCAGCTGAAGCAGCATCCACGGATCGATCGCGTTCTGCGCTTTGTCCGAGCTGTTCGAAGCAGTCTGCGCGTCGAGGGCGCGGAGCGCGGCATCCGCGGCTTTAGCGGAAACAAATCGCGCCGCGTGCTCGCGCGCGGTCATCCGCTGCAGCCACGCGAGGAAGCCCGGCGTCGCGTCGACGTGCGCAGCGAACTGCAGCTCCATCGACGGGCCGAGCAGCTCTTGCGGCGCCTTGCCCGAGAGCAGGTGGATGAGCGTCGCGCCGAGCGCGTAGAGATCGCTCGTCGCGTCGACGGTGCCACCCAGCTGCTCGAGCGGCGAGTAGCCGAACGTCCCCGCGATCGACGCGCCGTGCGTGCGCTGCGCCTGCAGCGCGCGGGCGGCGTCGAAGTCGACCAGCGCGATCCGTCCATCGAGGCGCTGGATCAGATTGGCCGGCTTGAGATCGCGGTGGATGAGCCGCGGCGAGAGCCCGTGCAGGTGCTCGAGGATCGAGAGGACCTGCCGGGCAATCTCCTTCGCCTGCGCCTCGCCGATGCGGCCCGCGTGAGCAAGCTGCTGCAGCAGGCTTTCGCCCTCGACGAACTCCTGCGCGAGATAGAGCCGCGTCGAGACGCCCGCGCCGGTCTGGAATGCGTCGACGAACTTCGGGATGGCCGGATGGCTCAGCGCCTGCAGCACGCGCGCCTCTCGGTGGAACTGGTCGACTTGCGCGGCGCCCGGCACGGTGGCGAATACGAGCTCCTTGAGCGCGACGCGCGAGCCATCTTGGTGCGCGGCCAGGTAGACGCGGCCGCGCTCGGTCTCGGCGAGGACGCGCTCGACGCGATATCCGGCGACCACTCGCGCGCAGCCGCAGTGGGCGCAGCTGGCCGCGGCCGAACGCAGCCCGCACGAGGCGCATGGCGACTCTACGAGCAGGCCCCGCGCGGGCTCGCGCGTAGGCGATGCATCGCGAGGCAGCGATGCGCCGTCGTGAACCGGCGCATTGCCCGGCGCCAGCGGCTCGCTGTCCGGCTCCGCGCGCGGCGTGACTTTGGGCCGTTCCATCGCGCGAACTGTATCGCTGCGGGTGCGCAGTGAAGCAAACAGGAGCGCTTGCAAGCGGGCGCCTCAAAGAAACCCCTCGCTGCGGTGATATCGTCCCGTGATGCCCGAGCTGCAGCACGCCATTCGCAGCGTCGAAGCCCCCTCCCAGCAGCCCGCCCCGCCTGTCGCAGTCTCGCCCGACTGGCCTCGCGAGGCGCTCCGCAGCTTCTCCGGCGAGCTCAAGCTCTTTCTCTCCACCGTCTGGGGCATCACCCGCCACCCTGTCCTCTTCGGCGACGCCTGGTTCGAGGGGCGCGCGAAGGCGCTCAATCCGATCGGCTTTGTCGCCACCACCGCGAGCCTGCTCGGCGTGGCGGCGCACCTCACCTCGCTCGCCCTGCGCACCAGCGAGCCCTCGCCGCGATCGCTCCTCGCGGAGTGCCTCGGCCAGCTCGGGCCGTTCCTCCACTTCGCCGTCGCGGGCGCGCTGCTGCACCTCTTGCTCAAGCTCCTCCGCGGCGCGCGCGGCCGCCTGCGCGACACGGTGGCGCTCGCCCTTTTCGTCGGCGGCGGCCCGCTTGCGATCTTGCAGCTCTTCTATTTCGCCACCGTTCTCATTCTCTCGCGCGGCTTCCACCTGAGCGGCCCGGCGATCAGCGCGCACCCAAGCTTCGACATGATGAGCGACAGCGGTCTCACCTCGGGCTTGTCCCTGCTCGCCTACTTCCTGGTCGCCTTGTTCTGGGGGTGGCTCTCTGGCGCAGCCGAGGGAGCGCATCGGCAATCCCGCCGCGGCTGGCGAATGGCGCTCGCGGTGACCGTCGTCCAGACCGCGCTGATGCTCTTCTTCGGACTGGTCGATCCGCCCGGCAACTACGGCGCCCGCGCCGGCCTCTTTCGCAACCCGTCGGCGCCCCACGGCTTCTCGATCGAGGCGCGCTTCGACTGAGCGCGCGCCGCGCATGAGCGCCTGGCGCAGCGCTGCCTTCTCCACTCTGCAAAACAATAAATCGTCATCGCCCGCCCAAGGTTTTTCGCGCGGCGTGCACCAAGGCGTTTGAAGGACTTTGGAGGCAGCAGATGGAGCACAGCGAAGCAGAGATGTTCATCGGGATGAAGCAGCACGGCGCGCTCGAAGGGGCGCAGGCCGTGGCGCTCGAAGAGCACCTCGCGGGCTGCGCCGGCTGCCGCGCGTTCTTCGAGACCACCCACGCGATGGAAGGCACCTTGGCCATGAACGCAACGACCGCAGTGCAATCGATGTCCCCCGATGAGCTCGCCCGCAATGTGCAGCGCCGCATCCGCGATAGCCGCGCGCTCGCGTGGCTGGGGACCTCCTACAATCCGTGGAACCTCCCACCGCGAGCGCAGGCGGCGTTGGTCGGCGGAGCCTGGGCGGCTCTGCTCGGGCTGTTTGTCTATGCGGCGGTCCACAAATTCGGCGCCGCTGGAGCACTCGCCGGCCTGGTCCACGTCATCCTCCCCAAGCTCGGCCGCGATCTTCTCCGCGAGCCGGTCATGGGCTTCGCGCTCGTATGCATGGTCTTGAGCTTCGCCACCGCGGCGCGAGCGCACCGGCGCAAAGCGAGCGCGCTGAATGCCATCCGGAACGAGACGGAGTTCCGCACTTTCCTCGAGCAAGAATCGTCCGAACGAAAGTTCGACAACCGCTGGCATGTGCGCGCGGTGCTGCTCTCGATCGGCGTCATCACCCTGCTCGGAGGTCTGGCCTACGCCCTGGGCATGCCTTTCGACCGCGCGCATTCTCTCGGCCTCGCAGCCGGGTGCGCAACGATCGTGGTTGCTTCCGTGCTCGGTCCGTTCCTCCGCGAGCGACGCGCCCTGCGCAACCGCTCGAAGTAACCAATCGCGAGCGAGCGAGACGGCCCTGGACAAGCTTTCCCCAGAACGCGAGACAGCGCTGCTCGCGCTGCTGCGCGGCAACGCCTCTGCGCGCGAGGCCGCGTTCGCCGAGCTGGTGCGCGCGCTCCACCGCCCGCTCGCCGCGGTCTGCCTGCACATCACCGGCAACCGCAGCGACGCAGACGACGCGCTGCAAGACACGCTGCTCGGGCTGCACCAGGCGCTGCCTGCGTTCCGCGGCGAGGCCCGCATCTCGACGCTCGCGCACCGCATCGCGCTGCGCAGCTCGTTCCGGCTGAAGGCGGCCCGCCCGCGCAGCCCGGCGCCGCTCGATCAGGCCGAGCAGCTCGCGCGCTCGGGCGCGCCGACCGACGAGCACGCGGCCGCGCGCCAGGCGGCCGCGCGAATGATCGCCGCGATGGAGAAGCTCTCCGCCGACGACCGCGCCGTCATCGTGCTCTTCGCGGTCGAGGGGCTGGCGCACAAGGAGATCGCCGAGATCCTCGCGCTGCCGGAGGGGACCGTCTGGTACCGGCTGCACCGGGCGCGCCAGGCGCTGCGCGCCCTCGCCGGATTGCCCTAGCGCGCGCCGCCTCGCTCGCCTCTTTGCCGCGTTCGCACGGGGTTACGGTCGCATCTCGCATCGGCGCGCCGCCCGCGCAGGGGGTGCCGGCCGCATCTCGCATCGGCGCGCCGCCCGCGCAGGGAGTGCCGGCCGCATCTCACATCGGCGCGCCGCCCGCGCAGGGGGTGTTGGCCGGATTTCACCTTTGCTCTCCGCGCTCGCGTGGGGTGCCAGCGCATTTCGCGTCGGCGTGGCCCGCGCGCACAGGGTCCAGACTCCTTCGCTCCTTTTCGCCGCGGCCCATCGAGCACCGCGGCGCATCGCCGCCCGATCGCACCAAGACGTTGACAGCCGCGCCGCGACGGTCTGTACATCCGCCATGATCTCCTCCGCCCTCCTCTCCTCGCTGCACCTGCTCACCCTCGCGCTCGGCCTCGGCGCGGTCGTCGCGCGCGGCCGGGCGCTGCGCGCCACGCTCGACGAGGCCGGTCTCAAGCGGCTCTTCGTCGCCGACAACCTCTGGCACCTGGCGCTGCTGCTCTGGATTCTCAGCGGCGTGGCCCGCGTCTTCGGTCCGGTGGAAAAGGGCGCGACCTACTACGGGCACAACCACATGTTCATGGCGAAGATGACGCTCGTGCTGCTGATGCTCGTGCTCGAGCTCTGGCCGACGGTGACGTTCCTCGACTGGCGCCTGCCGCGGCCGGGGGGCACGCCGCCCGACACGTCGAGGGCGCGCGCGCTGTGGGGTGTGAATCACGCGCAGATCTGGCTGGCGGTGTTCGCGGTGTTCGCGGCGTCGTTCATGGCCCGCGGCATCGGAGGCTAGAGCGCCGCGCGGGCAAAGCGAGACGCGCGCAGGGTCCGGCGGCGCCGCCGGCTCTGCGCGAATAGGACGATCAAGAGCGGCGGGCGGGCGCGGTGGGAATGGCGCGTCGCCGTGGGCGGCTACTCGGCGGGCGGGGTGCCGAGGATGGTCACGCGCGCGGGCGCGCCGGCGCTGGTCGCGCCGAGGAGCTTGCCGGTCAGGGGCGAGTGGGACTTGACGAAGCCGACGATGGTGTCGCGCGCGAGCACGGGGCCGATCTGCTTGGGCAGGCCCTTGAGGGGCGTCAGGCCGTCGCCGCCGTTGGCGAGGAAGTCGGTGACCGAGAGGGTGAACGAGCCGGCGCGGCAGTCGCTCACGCAGGCGGTGGCGGTGCAGCTCCGGGTGACGCAGAGGGGCTTGCCCGCCTCGTCGACGACCGAGGTCACGATGGAGCCGGCCGGGGCCTTGGCGACGTTCTTGGCCGCGCCGTACTTGTCCCAGTCGATGGTGTAGCGCAGGCCGGAGACGCGCATCGGCGCCTTGCCGGCGCGCAGGATCGCCTCGAGCGAATCGCGCACGGTGGCCACCGGCAGCGTGAGCACCACCTGCGTGTTGTCGAACGGGTAGAGGTCGAAGATCTGGCCGAACTTGATCGGGCCGGCGGCGATCTCGGGGATGCGGATGCCGCCGCTGTTCTGGAAGGCGAAGTCGCTCTTGAGGCTGCCGCCCGCGCCGGAGCGCAGCGAGTCGGCGCAGAGGTTCGCGAGCAGGTCGTCCTTGCCGCCCTTCTGCATCGCGATCTCGGTGGAGCCGATCACCGACTCGCGCAGCTTGGAGACCTGGTCGTCGTAGCCCTTGAGGATGGCGGCGACCTTCTCGTCGGGCTTCACCGCGTGGCCGCGCCAGGTGGGCGCGGCGCCGTTGATGGCGTGGACCAGCTGCTGCGGGCCGCCCGTGCGCGGCCAGGCGCCTTCGTTCACCGCGAAGGAGGTCGAGTGGCCGCTCGCGTCGAGCGTCAGCTCGATGGTGGAGAAGGCGACCAGCTTGGAGCCCGACTGCACGATGGGGATGTTGGCGACGATGAGCGGCGGCGGCCCGATCTGCTCGTGGTGATGGCCGGAGACGATGGCGTCGACCTTGCCCGCGACCGCCTCGGCGACGTGCTGGATCTCGTTGTCCCCCTTGGGCCCGATGTGCGCGGTGATGAGCACGACGGTGCAGCCCTGCGCGCGCAGCTCGTCCGCGAGCCGGGCCGCGATGGGGCCGGCCGGGCGGAAGTCGAGGTCGGCGACGTTGATCGGGTTGGTGGTCAGCGGCGTCTCGACCGTGGAGAGGCCGATGATGCCCACCTTGGTCGAGCCGGCCATCACGATCGCCGTCGGCTTCGCCCAGTCGGGCCGCGTCTCGGTTCCTTTGAGGAAGATGTTGGCGGCGAGGATCGGGTAGTGCGCCTGCGCCATCCGCTCTTTGAGCACCGGGAGGCCAAAGTCGAACTCGTGGTTGCCCACCGCGGCCGCGGTCACGCCGACCGCGTCGTAGACCTCGACCACCGACTTGCCGAGAAACTGGTTGGAGATGAGCGTGCCCTGGAACATGTCGCCGGCGTCGAGGATGAGCACGTCGCCGCCCTGCTCGGCCGCGGCCGCGCGGACCGCGTTCATCCAGCCGGCGAACCAGTCGGCGCCGCCCACGTCGCCGACGCCCTGCTTGGCGAGCGCTTTCGAGGCGGGCTGCGCGGTGAGGCCGCCGTGCGTGTCGTTGATGCCGACGATCACCAGCTTGCGTCCGGCGGCGCGCGGGGCCGCGCTGGGCGCGGGCGCGCTGCTGGCGGCCGGCGGCGCGCTCGCGGCCGCGGAGGCGGGCGAGCTGCTCGACGCGGTGCTGCTGGCGCAGCTGCCGAGCGCGAGCAGCGAAGCGGCGGCGGAGATGAGTGCGGCAGACCGGGCGAATCGCATGGGAGTCCCTCTCGCAGACGAGCGACCGCCTGCCTTAGAGAATGCGGCCGCTCGCGTCAAGCCATGCAATTCGCGCGTGACAACCCGCCGCTAGAAGGTGACGTCGATCTGCTCGGTGTCGGCCGGGCCGCAGTCGGTGTCGGGCGGGGCCTTCACGTACTGCGTGACGCTGAGCGTGCCGTGCGGGACGAACAGCGCCGGCTCCTTCGCGTTCGCCGGGCTGGTCAGCGTGAGGGTGAAGCTGCCGGTCGGCACCGCGGCGCTGCCGGCGCTGAACTCGCAGTCGATGGTGTTGATGCCGGTCGCGCTCCAGCTCGCCACGCTCTCGGCGGTGAAGGTGCCGCTGGTGTACGGCGCGCCGAGGTCGAGCTCGATTTGGGTGGGGGCGCCGGCCACCGCGGAGTTCAAGGTGAAGTCGAGCGCGCTGCCGGCGCCGCCGTCGGGCGCGGAGCCGAGCGTCGGGCAGGCGCCGCTCGAGACGGTGTCGTCGAAGTTGCCGCTGAAGAGGGCGACGCAGCCGGCGTCCGGCGCAGCGACCGAGCCGCCACCGCAGGCGGCCGAGAGCGCGGCCAGCGCGCCGGCGAAGAGGGACAGGACATTTCGCGAGCTGCGCATCGGCGGTTCTCCCCAAGTCGTTGCGGTGCCAATCATTGCGGTGCCCATCGTCACAGCGAGCGCAGGTACTCGACCAGCGCCGCCTCTTCGCTCTGCGAGAGCGAGGTGATGTCGCCCATCTTGCCGCGCGTCTTCTCCAGCGCGTCGAGCAGCGTCGCGGCGCTGCCGTCGTGGAAGTACGGCGCGGAGTCGGCGATGCCGTTGAGCGGACGGGTCTTGAACAGGCAGGCCGCGCGCGGGCCGCCGTCCACGTCCTCGTGGGCCACGTCGGGATACGCGCCGGTGTTGCAGGTGCCGACGTCGTGGAGGTTGAGCGCGCCCTCGAGATCGAGCGTCGGGTTGCCCTCGCCGGAGTCGGTGTAGCGCGGGCCGGTGTGGCAGCCCGAGCAGCCCACGTCGGGGCGGTTGAAGATGGCCTTGCCCTGCGCGACGAGCGCGGGGTCGGTGGTGGGCGGCGCGACCGGCGGCAGCGCGAGGTTCACGTAGGCGGCGAGCGCGTCGAGGAGCGCCGAGTCCTGCGCGTCGTTCGGGTCGAAGTTGCCGCCCTGCTCGATGTTGATGGTGTGCCAGTAGTCCTGGATGCGGTTGCGATCGGCGGTGGCGAAGAGGAAGCCGATGCCGTTGCTGCCGCCTGCGTTCGACGGCGTGTCGCGCGGCCCTTGGGCGAAGAGCCAGACCACTGCGTCGCTGCGCCCCTCGATGTGGCAACTCGCGCAGGAGACCCAGTGGTCCTTGGTGATGGCGTATTCGCTCGAGTCGGCCGAGTAGAAGAGGTGCTGGCCGAGCCGCAGCTGCGCGGGCATCGGGTCGGCGGCGGAGCGCGGGATGGGGTTTCCATCGAGCGAGAGCGCGAGCGCGCCGCTCGAGCGATCGAGCTTCACCACCGCCACGTCGTTCGAGTTGCGCTCGTCGATGTACGCGTACGTCTCGTCGGGCGAGAGCGCGATGCCCTCGGGCAGGCGGCCCGGCAGCGGGCGCAAGAGCGTGGCCTCGGTGCGCGCGGCCGCGTCGATGGCGAGCAGGTCGGCGCTGTTGCTGTCGACCACCAGCGCGTAGCGGCCGTCGCGGGTGAAGGCGAGCGCGTGGGGCCCGGAGACCACGTCGTTGAGCTCGCCGTTGATGCCGACGATGTCGGACGCGTTGGTCGAGAGCGTCTGCTGGTAGCTGCCGTCCGCGCTGAACATCGAGAAGGCGGCGAAGACGGTCGACTCGAAGTCGAGCTGCGGCTGCGCGGTGTCGGTGCCGAGCAGCAGGTGCGCGGTCCACAGCTCGCCGCTGCCGGGGCGCATCTGCGCGTCGTAGATGCCGCGCACCTGGCCGTGCGCGAGCCGCTTGTCGCCGCGCGGCGCGGTGTCGGGGATGGTCCAGACGGTGCCGGCGTCCATCGTCGCCGGATCGATCGGCGTCGCGCCCGGGCCGAGCAGGTGGGTCGCGAAGAGCTGCGCGCCGTCGGCCGACCAGGCGAGCGACCAGGGCTTGGCCGCGACCGCGGCGGTGCCGGTCACCGCGAAGGTGGCCACGTCGACCTTGACCACCGTCGAGTCCTGCGAGCAGGCGACAAAGATGGACGCGCCGTCCGCCGAGACCAGCACGCCGACCGGCTCGCTGCCCACCGCGACGCTGCGCGAGACGGCGGCCGAGGCGAGGTCGATCTCGTAGAGCATCCCCGAGCGCCAGCCGCTCGCGTAGAGGTGCGCCTCGTCCTTGGCGAGCGCGAGCGCGCGCGGGCCGATCAGCGGCAGATACGTGCCCGCGTCCGCGTCGACCGCGGGGTGCGCCGCGCCGAGGAGGATCTCGCGCGTCAGCGTGCGCGCCTGCGCGTCGATCACCGAGACCGAGTCGAGATCGGCGTTGGCGACATAGAGCGTGCCGCCGTCGTTGCCGAGCGCCATCGACGACGAGTGCGCCGCGGCCGCCGCGCTCCCCGCGTCGCTGCCGCCGTCGGTCGAGCCCGGGCCGTTCGCGCTCTTGTGGCAACCCCAGAGCGACACCAGCGCCGCGGCCAGCGCCGCCTGCATCCCCAAACCCGTTCGATGTGTCACTGCGCGCTCCGGGTGATCTGGAAGGTGATCGAGTTGGCGAGCGCCGAGGGCAGATGCGCATCGTCGATCTCGGGGACGCAGTCGTGCTCGCGGTCCGAGGTCGCGGTGCGGGCCTGGCCGGCGTCGAGGTGGTCCTGCAGGCTGCCGGTCTCGCCGGTGAGCGTGCGCTCGGCCATCTGCAGGCCGCCTCGCGGGAGCACGCCGCCGTCGGGCAGCGAGTTGTCGGTGCGCACGCACTCGTCCGGCCACTCGACCATCCGGTCCTGGTTGCGATCGTCCCAGCCGTTGAGGACCAGCTTGTTGAGGCGGCCCAGCCGATCCTCGAGCAGCGGCTCGAGCGACTCGCCGCCCGGCCGCGCCGCGACCAGCTCGTACATGTCGCGCAGCGAGCTCTGCAGCAGCGCGAAGCGCAGCGGCGTGAAGATCACCGTGTCGACCGGCGCGGGCGTCGGCGCGTAGACGCGCGCGGCCGGGTCGTAGAACGTCGCGTCCATCCGCGCGAACACCGCGAGCGCGCGGTCGTGGTAGCGCGTGTCGCCGGTGGCGAGGTACGCCGCGAAGAGGCCGCGGATCGCCGCGGTGTGCGCGTCGAGCGTGTCGGTCTGATCGACCGGCGCGCCGGTGGCGACGTTCCAGCCCGCGTAGGCGCGGCCGCTCGCGTCGGTCAGGTTGTTCAGCAGGAGCGCCGCGTGCGCGTCGAGCATCTCGCGCAGCCGCTGCGTGAAGGTCTGCGCTGGCTCGGCGGCCCGGTTGATCGCGAGCAGATCGAGCGGCGTGGTGCCTGCCGCGGTGTCGGTGGTGTTGTTCGAGTAGAGCTCGAGCTGCGAGCTGAGCGAGCGCAGCACCGTGCGCAGCGAGAGCAGCGCGTAGGCCGCGGTGGTGGTCGAGAGCGTCTGCCCACGCGCGGGGGTGGTGCCCGTCATCGTCACGCTGTCGACGAGCAGGCCGCTCGCCGGATCGGTGTGCAGCCGGTCGAGGTTCACCAGCGAGACGCGCATCATCGCCAGCGCGCGCTGCTGCAGGTTGTCCGCGCCATCGGCCGCGCCGCTGCCGGCCGGGAACGGGTCGCCGTCGAACACCGCGCGCGCCATCTGCGAGCCGCCCACGTCCGGGTTGCGCAGGTCGGTGAGCGAGTAGAACTCGGCGAAGCCCATCGCCAGGCCGATCAGGTCGAGCGCGTCGCTGTTGGCCGAGCCGAGCGCGTACGCGGGGCGCGGGAAGCCGCTGCCGTCGTCGCTCTCGGTGACCGCGATGGCGCCGGGAAACCAGCGCAGCGGCGCCGCGTAGTCGTAGGCCTGCGCGGCGGTGAGGTTCGTAAAGCCGGAGAGGGTCGCGCCGTCGCTGGTGGTCAGGTTCATCAGCCAGTCCTGCGCGCGGTTGTCCATCATCGCGATGAACATCTGCGCCTGGAATCCCTCGATGTCGCTCGAGCCCAGATATGTGCCGGGCAGCGTCGCGTCGCCGTTGCTGTCGTTGCCGATGATCTGGTTGCCCGGCGTGCCGACGTTGGCGAGCTCGCCCGCGTCCACGCCGGTGACCGCGTTCTCCTGCGCGTCGTGCATGAACTGGAGATAGTTGAGGCACCACAGACCGTACTTCCAAGCGGAGAAGCCGTCGGCGCCCGGGGTCAGCGTCGGGTCGATCTGCGCGCTGCGGTTGGCGAGGTGCAGCGTGGTCGCGTCGCACTCGTAGTCGGCGCAGCCGAGCGAGCCGCTCGCGCCCGGGTCGTCGTCGGAGCTGATCGCGCAGCCGAGGTTCACGTCGCTGGTCGGGTTGATGGTCGGGTCGAAGCTCTGGAAGATGTGCACCGTCGGCCAGATCCCGGGCCAGCCGAGCGGGTTCTCCGCCGGCGTGCCCGCGCCGAGCGGGTTCGGGTCGCCGCTGCTGCCGTTGTTGGCGGGGAACGTGCCGGCCGGGAAGATGAAGCGGCCCGCCGCGTTGCTGCCCGCGGCGAAGTGCTGCACCAGCGCCGCCAGGCGCGCGGTCGCGTCCGTCCCGCCGCCGCCGTCGAGATCGACCAGCGGCCCGTAGATCATCGAGGTGCCCGCGCCCGACTCGAACGCGACGTTGTTCATCGACTGCTTGGAGTACTCGTACGACTCGACCGCCGAGGAGAAGCCGGTCAGGTCGATCCAGGGCCCGCTCGCGGCGGTCGAGGTGTCGAAGTAGATGTCCGCCGGCACGTGATCGCGGCTGTAGAGGGTGATGTCGCGCCCCATCGCCTGCGCGAGCGGCTCGCCCGAGATCTGCATCTCGCCCGCGGCGAGGAACGCCTCGCGCGTGACGAAGCGCGTGTCGACCGCGGTGGCCGCGAGGCTCGCGGTCTGCAGCACCGGGCCTGCGTCCGAGCCCGCGTCGCTGCCGCCGTCGGCGCCAGCGGGGGTGTGCGCGGAGTGGCAGGCGGCGAGCGCGATCAGCGATGCGCAGAGTGCGAAACGGACCATCCAACACCTCGAAGACACGTTGCGGAGACGGTTTTGATACTGATTTTGAAAATCAGTATCAACTAAGGCTTCACTACCAGTCTGCAGGCGTGGGGTCAAGCATGCGGTTGCCCGAGGAGACCTCGCGGCGCCAATCGTGCTCTGGGAACGCACGCTTTTGCTTGACGGAAAGCGAATCCAAATTCGAGAATTGTTCTCCAATCTGTCGTTCGCAGCTCCGTTTCATCCACCCGCGCGCATGCAAGCCGCGCATCCAGGAGAGACCATGGCCCTCAAGGGATCGAAGACGCACGAGAACCTCAAGGCAGCGTTCGCAGGCGAGAGCCAGGCGAACCGCCGCTACCTCTACTTCGCCAAGGTCGCCGACGTGGAAGGCCGCCCGGACATCGCCGGCCTCTTCCGCGACACCGCCGAGGGCGAGACGGGCCACGCGCACGGCCACCTCGACTTCATCAAGGAAGTGGGCGACCCGGCGACGGGCGAGCCGATCGGCGACACGGCGCAGAACCTGGCCGCGGCCGTCGCGGGCGAGACGTACGAGTACACGCAGATGTACCCGGGCTTTGCGAAGACGGCTCGCGACGAAGGGCACGCCGAGATCGCGGAGTGGTTTGAGACGCTCGCGAAGGCGGAGAAGGCGCACGCGGGGCGGTTTGCGAAGGGGCTCGCGCAGGTGAAGGCCGAGGGGTAGCGAAGGATCGGTCGCCGGACCGGATCTCTTTTCCGTGCTCGCTGCTCGGTCCCCGCCAGGGGGACCTGCGCGGCTGCGCGCTGCAAAGAGATCCGGCTCCCGCGCGACCTTGGGCTTCACGGCACCTCGGGCTCGACGGTGCTCGGCCCTTCGCGAATCGGCGGCGTACGCTTCTGCGCCGGCGGGCGTCCCGGCCCTGCGCGATCGCGGCGAGGCTCGCGCGAGGTCTTCACGAGACCTCCCCGATCGAAAGCGGCGGGCGGGCCGGTTTGCGAAATTATCGATTTGGTAATTTTTGGTAATTCTCTCTCGAGGTGCGCGTGAAGCTGCCGCTCTTTCAGTCGACTCCGCTGCAGGCGGCGGAAGGCGCTCCGTCGGCGGCCCATGCGCACGGCGCCGATCCGCATGGGATGGCGTACGAGAATCCGCTCTTTTGGAATCGCGAGCACGCGGACCAGGAGATCGAGCGGGTCTTCGA
>Ga0302196_10000384_pt1 | contig 42997 bp, 36 predicted proteins | sample II_Bog_N1_3_FD_198794 | JGI IMG/M metagenome (GOLD analysis project Ga0302196, IMG submission 198794) | Peat permafrost microbial communities from Stordalen Mire near Abisko, Sweden - II_Bog_N1_3 | ecosystem: Environmental > Terrestrial > Soil > Wetlands > Peat | place: Sweden: Abisko... | reverse complement strand
GCCGCCTGCCCCCACTACCGTCTCTGCTTCATCGAAAAGGCGGTGCGCGGCTCGCGGCGGGCCGACCTCGTCATCGCCAACCACGCCCTGGTGCTGACCCAGGCCGCGTTCGACGGCGCGCGCGCGGCGCGGGGGCTGAAGACCGACGTCGAGACCACCTCGCCCAAGCGGATCGTGTTCGACGAAGGCCACCACCTGTTCGACGCCGCCGACGCGGCCTTCTCATCGGCCCTGTCGGGCGCGGAGGCGGCCGAGCTGCGCCGCTGGATCCGCGGGCCCGAGGGCCGGGGCCGGCGCGGGCGCGGACTGGAACAGCGGCTGGGCGACCTGGTCGGCGACCGCGAGGACGCCCGCGACGCCCTGCACCAGGTGGTCCGCGCCGCCGCCGCCCTGCCCGGCGAAGGCTGGTCCGGCCGGATTGCACCGCCTACGGACGAAGCCAACCCGATCGGGCCGATCGAGGCCTTCCTGACCGCGGCGCTGGAGCAGCTGCGCGCCCGCGCCGCGCCGTCGGAGGTGGGCCAGCAGTGTTCCGCCCGTCCCGCCCTGGATCTCGTGCGCCAGACCGCCGGCGCGGCGGCCCACGCCCTGGCCGCGGTCGAGGCGCCGCTGATCGCCCTGGCCCGGCGGCTGGAAGACCTGCTGGACGAAGAGGCCGACGAGCTGGGCGGCGGCGATCGGGCCAGGATCGAAGGCGCCCTGCGCGGGCTCGACCGGCGCGCCCGCATGACCCTGCCGGCCTGGCGCGGCATGCTGCAGGCGATCGCCGAGGACGCCGAAGACGATCCGGACTTCGTCGACTGGTTCGAGGCCACCTACCTCTACGGGCGCGTGGTCGACGCCGCGTGCCGCCGCCACTGGGTCGATCCCACCGAGCCGTTGCAGGCGGCGGTGCTGGCCCCAGCGCATGGGGTGCTGATCACCAGCGCGACCCTGGCCGACTCGGCGCTGGAGGACCCGTTTTCGCTGGCCGAGATGCGCACCGGCGCCGCACGCTTCGACGACCGGCCCAAGACCCTGCGCCTGGCCTCGCCCTTCGACTACGCCGCGAACGCCAAGGCCTTCGTGGTCACCGATGTCGGGCGCGAGGACCCGCGCCAGGTGGCCGCGGCCATGCGCGAGCTGTTCCTGGCCGCCGGCGGCGGGGCGCTGGGCCTGTTCACCGCGATCCGCCGGCTGCGCGCGGTCTATGACCGCATCGCCGCACCGCTCGCGCACGGGGGGCTGGCGCTCTACGCCCAGCACGTCGATCCGCTGGAGGCCGGCGCCCTGGTCGACATCTTCCGGGTCGAGGAGGACGCCTGCCTGCTCGGCACCGACGCGGTGCGCGACGGCGTGGACGTGCCGGGCCGCTCGCTGCGGCTTTTGGTGTTCGACCGCGTGCCGTGGCCCAGGCCCGACCTGCTGCACAAGGCCCGGCGGGGCCGGTTTGGCGGCAAGGCCTATGACGACGCGGTCGCCCGGGCCCGCATCGCCCAGGCCTTCGGCCGCCTGATCCGCCGCGCCGACGACAAGGGCGTCTTCGTCATGCTCGACCCGGCCGCGCCGACCCGGCTGTTCTCCAGCCTGCCGGACGGCGTGACCCTGGAACGGGTCAGCCTGGTGGAGGCGATCGAGGCGACCACGGCGTTCCTGGGCCAGGGCGCGGGGTAGAGCGCATCTGCCTCTGTGGCGGTCGCGTACGAGATTAGCCCCGGCTTCCTTTTCCCCTTGCGGGAAAAGGTGGCGGCGAAGCCGACGGATAAGGGGTCGCGCCGGAGACCGGGATTGGCGTTGATAGTGATTTCGCGCGGACGGGCCGGCGCGACCCCTTATCCGGCCCTTCGGGCCACCTTTTCCCGCAAGGGGAAAAGGAAGCACGCTCTATAAGCGTGTGAATCCGGTAGCCGCTACGCTGCGGCCGGGATGACGATTGGAGAAAGCGGCGATCAGATTGTCCCTCAGTGAAAATCCCGCGACTTGGGCAGCACCCGGACATCGCGGGGATGGCGGCGCTGGGGCCGCTCGCCGCGGTCCGGCGCCGCGCTGGTCGGGCCGTCGGCATAGGCCCGCTGCGGCTTGAGGTCGACGTCCGACAGCAGGGCCAGGTCGCCGGTTCGGTCCTCAATCGTCTCGGCCACCAGGTGGGTGACCCTGCCATCTGAGTCGTCGGCCCGCTGGATGCGGCCGCGGATCAGCAGCATGCGCGCGCCCATCACCAGCGGGCGGTACTGCTCGAACACCTTGGGCCAGACCACCACATTGGCCACGCCGGTCTCGTCCTCCAGGGTCAGGAACACCACCCCTTTGGCCGAGCCGGGCCGCTGGCGCACCAGCACCACGCCGGCGACGGCGGTGCGGCGGCCCTCGGGGATGGCGGGGATGTCCGCATGGCGGATGGCCCCGGCGCGGGCCAGCCGCTCGCGCAGGAAGCTGACCGGGTGGGCCTTCAGCGACAGGCGGATGGTCTGATAATCCTGCACCACCTCCTCCGACAGCGGCGTGACCGGCAGGGCCGCGGGCGGCGGCCCGTCCGCCTCCTCGATCCCGGCGGCGGCGAACAGGGGCGCGGGCGCCGCGCGCGGCAGGCCCTTGGCCGCCCACAGGCCGGGGCGGCGGTCCAGCTTCAGCGACCCCAGGGCGTCGGCGGCGGCCAGGGCGTCCAGCGCCTGGGCCGGCAGGCGGGCGTATTCGCGCAGGTCGTCCAGGCTGGCGAAGGCGCCCCCGGCGATGCGCGCGGCGGCGATGGATTTGGCCCAGTCCTCGCGGAACCCGTCGATCTGGCGCAGGCCCAGGCGGAGGCTTTTCCCTTTTCCCCTTGCGGGAAAAGGTGGCCCCCGAAGGGGGTCGGATAAGGGGTCGCGCCGGCCTGTCCGCGCGTGGTCTTCGACAAGAAGACCCAGCCGCTGGTGCGACCCCTTATCCGTCGGCTTCGCCGCCACCTTTTCCCGCAAGGGGAAAAGGGGTTCTTCCAGCGTACAATCCCAATCGCTGGCGTTCACGTCCGGATGGCGCACCTCGACCCCGTGTTCCCGCGCGTCGCGGATGATCTGGGCGGGGGCGTAGAAGCCCATCGGCTGACTGTTCAGCAGGGCCGCGGCGAACACGTCCGGATAGACGCATTTGATCCAGGACGAGACATAGACCAGCTGGGCGAAGGCGGCGGCGTGGCTTTCGGGAAAGCCGTAGCTGCCGAAGCCCTTGATCTGGTTGAAACAGTTGTTGGCGAAGACCGGGTCGTAGCCGCGCTCGATCATCCGCCCGACCATCATCGCCTCATAGTTTCCGATGGTGCCGACATTGCGGAAGGTGGCCATGGCGCGGCGCAGGCCGTTGGCCTCGTCGCCGGTGAACTCGGCCGCGACCATGGCGATGCGCATGGCCTGTTCCTGGAACAGCGGCACCCCGAAGGTCTTGCGCAGCACCTGCACCAGCTCGTCGGGCGGACCCCGGTCCGGATGGGGGGCGGGAAAGTCCAGGCTGAAGGGACGGCCGGCGGCCGTGGCGGCGCGCCATTCGGCGCGTTTCTTCAGATAGGGGTGGACCATGTCGCCCTGGATCGGGCCGGGCCGGACGATCGCCACCTGCACCACCAGATCGTAGAACTCGCGCGGCCTAAGCCTGGGCAGCATGCTCATCTGGGCCCGACTCTCGACCTGGAAGACGCCCAGGGAGTCGGCCTTGCACAGCATGTCGTAGACCTCGGGAGACTCCTTTGGGATGTTGAACAGGTCGATCTGGCGGCCATGATGCCGCGCGATGAGGTCGAAGGCGCGCCGGATGGCGGTCAGCATGCCCAGCGCCAGGACGTCGACCTTCATGATGCCCAGGGTGTCGATGTCGTCCTTGTCCCACTCGATGAAGGTGCGATCGGCCATCGCCGCATTGCCCACCGGCACGGTCTCCACCAGCGGTCCCTGGGTCAGGATGAAGCCGCCGACGTGCTGGGACAGATGGCGGGGGAAGGTGATCAGCTGGGCCGTCAGGTCCAGCGCCAGCTTGAGCCGCGGGTCCTGGCGCTTGAGACCCGCGCCATCGACGTGCTGGTCCTCGACCTTGTCGCCGTAGGAGCCCCAGACGGTGTTGGCCAGCATGGAGGTGACATCCTCGGTCAGCCCCAGCGCCTTGCCCACGTCGCGGATCGCCGAGCGCGGACGGTAGTGGATCACCGTGGCGCAGATGGCGGCGCGGTGGCGGCCATAGCGGTTGTAGACATACTGGATCACCTCCTCGCGCCGCTCGTGCTCGAAGTCGACATCGATGTCCGGCGGCTCGCTGCGCTCCTCGGAGATGAAGCGTTCGAACAGAACGTCCTGCTTGGTCGGGTCGACCGAGGTGATGGCCAGGCAGTAGCAGACCACGGAATTGGCGGCCGAGCCGCGGCCCTGGCAGAGGATCTTCAGCTCTTCGCGCGCATGGCGGACGATGTCGTGCACGGTCAGGAAGTAGTGGGCGTATTTGACCTTGGCGATGAGCCGCAGCTCCTTGCGGATGATCTCGACGATGGGTGTCGGAACCCCATCGGGCCAGCGCGCGCGGGCGCCGGCGAAGGTCAGGTCGCGCAGATGGCCCTGGGCGGTCTTGCCCGCCGGCACCGGCTCGTCGGGATAGACATATTTCAGCTCGTCCAGCGAGAAGCGGCAGGCGTCGGCGATCTGGGCGGTGCGGGCGATGGCGTCCTCATGGCCCTGGAACAGGCGGCCCATCTCGGCGGGGGTTTTGAGGAAGCCTTCGGCATGGGCCTTCAGGCGCAGGCCGGCTTCGTCGATGGTGGTCCCCTCGCGGATGCAGGCCAGCACGTCCTGCAGGGGGCGGCGCTCATAATGATGGTAGACGACGGCGTTGGTTGCGACCATCGGCGCGCCGCATCGCTCGGCGATCTGGGAGAGTTGAGCCAGACGCGCCCGGTCGTCGCCCCGGTGCAGGGGCGCGGCGGCCAGGTAGAGATCGTCCGGCCAGGCCGCGCGCCAGGCGGCCAGCCGCGCCTCGAAGGCCGCGTCCAGCTTTTCCGGCGCCCGCGCCAGGGCGATCATCCCCTCGCCCAGTGCGGCGGCCTGCTCGAAGGTGAGATGGGTTTCGTTCTTGGGGATGTTTTTTCCTTCTCCCCTTGCGGGAGAAGGAGGCGGCGAAGCCGACGGATGAGGGGTCGCGCCGGATGTTGGGATTAGCTTGTCGGGACCGGATTCCGGACTCTCTGGAAAGTCTGATTCCAGCAGCCCAGGACTGCCGGCGCGACCCCTTATCCGACCCCATTCGGGGGCCACCGTCGAGAGCGCCGCGAGAGCACTGCTCTCGCGATGCATTCGCCAATTGCTTGGCGAATGCCGCTCTCGACCCCGCAAGGGGAGAAGGACGACCGCATCCGACTTAGGTTCCTCGATCCCGCTCTTGCCGATCGACAGCAGCCGGCACAGGCGGCCGTAGGCGGCGCGGTCGCGGGGGTAGACGATCAGCTCGGTGTCATCGAGGAACCGCAGGCGGCAGCCGATCAGCAGCCGCAGGCCGCAGGCCTTGGCCTCGGCGTGCGCCCGCACCACCCCGGCCAGGGTGTTGCGGTCGGCCAGGCCGAGGGCGGTGAGGCCCAGGGCCCTGGCCTGGCCGACCAGTTCGCCGGGATGGGAGCCGCCCTCCAGGAAGCTGAAGTTGGAGAGGGCGTCGAGCTCGGCGTAGGCGAGAAAGGGGGCTGGCGCGTTCACGCGAACACTCCGTGCATCCACCAGGTCGGAGGATGGTCCTGCTCCGCGCCGGTCTGCGCCTCCACGCGGATGTCCTCGCGGCCGTAGAGGCCTTCGCGGAACAGCCAGTAGCGGCGGCCCTGGTCGTCCTCGACGCGGTAGTAGTCGCGGGTGCGGGCGGGTCGGGCCGCGTCCGGATCGGCGCGCCACCATTCGGCGCTCAGCCGCTCGGGCCCCTCGGCCTTGACCACCCGGCGCGCGACGCGCCGCCAGGTGAAGTGGGCGGGCGGGCTGTCGGGAATGCCGGCCAGGGTCTGGATCGGCTCGGGCCGCTCGAGCAACAGGATCGGGCGCGGCCGGTCGGTCGCAATGTGAGCGTCGGGCGCATCGGGCGTCGCCGGGACCCAGGTTTCGCCGCGCTCGGGGATCCAGCTTTCGCGGGATTGGGGCCGCAGAACCGCGCCCTCGCCGAGCCTGGCCTGGAGGCGGTCGATGAGATCCGACACCTCTCCGATGGACGAAACATCGCGCCATTCCCCTCCCCCTTGCGGGGAGGGGTTAGGGGCGGGGGTGACACGCTGTCGCTCGGGATTGGCCATATCGGACCGCGCGAAACGCCCAAGAGCAGCGCCGATACCCCCATCCCCAACCCCTTCCCCGCAAGGGGGAAGGGGTTTTTCGACCGCAAGCTTCGAAGATTGCCAGCTTCTTCCTGCAATAGAAGACTGGATATCCCCCTGCCTCGCGCCCAACCCCTCCGCCTGGTCGGCGCTGAGCATCAGCGCGTCGACGCCGAAGCCGAGGTCGAGGGCGTCCAGGCCTTTTTCCTTCAGCAGCCGGATCAGGTGCTCGGGCGTGGCGGAGGGCGCGCTCAGCCCCGCCTCGATGCGGGTGGCGCGGCCGTCGACCCGGAAGCCGGTGAGGCTGAGCCGGCGGGCGCCCTGGCCGGCGCGGGCGAGCTGCTCGCAGAGGGCCGACGCCAGGCGCGGCAGGTAAAAGGCCACCCCCTCGGTCGCGGTGACCGGCTCGGCGAAGGGGGTCCAGATGCGGTAGAGGGGCGCCGGCCGCTCGGGCGTCATCGCCTCGTTCAATATCCCCAGCGCCTGGTCCAGCCGCTCGACCACCCGCAGGCCGCCCGGGCCGCGAAACCGCCGCGCCAGGCCCGCGCGCGGCAGAGTGTAGAGGTCGCCGATACGCCTCAGTCCGAACCGCTTGAGCAGGGTCAGGGCCTCCGGCTCCAGCCGCAGCCCCTCGACCGGCAGGTTCGCCAGCGCCTCGCGCGTGCGGCCGGCCGGGGCGATGGGGTCGGGCGAGGCGGTGAAGCGGGCCAGAGCCCAGGCGGCGGCGGGGGTGTCGGCCATGGCCAGACGCACGGGCACGCCGGCGGCGGCCAGCCGGGTGCGGATCTCGGCCAAAAGCGCGGCCTCGCCGCCGAACAGATGCGCCCCGCCGGTCATGTCCAGCATCAGCCCCTCATACCCCGGCGCGCGGGCGTCGACGCTGACCGAGGGCGAGAACCGCTCGGCCCAGAGCGCCAGGCGGCGCAGCATCTCAAGGTCGCGCTCCGGCTCGGCCGGGGCGGTGATCAGGGCCGGCAGGATGGCGCAGGCGTCGGCGTGAGCCTGGCCTCGGTAGAGGCCCGCGGCCCGCGCCGCGTCGTTCAGGGCCGACAGCGTCAGGCCGTGGGCGCCCTTGTCCACCAGGGCGAAGGGCGCGTCGTCGGCGATCTCTTCAGGCCGCGGCGCCTCGCCGGTCCGGCGCCGGTCCGGACGCCTCCAGACCGTCACCGGCCAGTCCGGCGACCACAGCGAAACGACCCGTTTCATCATCCTGCTCCAATTCCCAACATCCCGGCGGGCCGTCGCGACGCCGCACCAGCTCGGCCCTGATCCGCGCGGGCCCCGGCGCGGCCGCATCGAAGGCCGCCGGACCCGAGGCCGCCGCGCCGATCCGCCAGCGCCGCCTGGCCGCGCTGAGATCGCCCACCGGGCCGGCCCGCAGCAGCACCCCCCTGGCGCCGCCCGCCCGCGCGGCGAACTCCAGCCGGCGGGTGGTGACGAAGGCCGGCTGCTCGGCGCAGGCCAGCCCCCCGGCGACGGCGCCGGACTTCAGCGCCTCCTCCAGCGCCCAGAGGGCCGCGGCCTCCTTGTCGGCCCGCACCCAGATCAGCCGCTCGGGCGCGAACCGGCCGAAGGCCAGCCCCCGCGCGAACGGCCGCCCACGCTCGCGCAGCCACATCGGCGTGGTGGCCAGCAGCCAGGGGCGCGGGTCATCGCCGCCGGTCACCCGCTCCAGCGCGAACGCCAGGGCCGACGCCGCATCCGCCGGCTGCGCCGCCCCCACCTCTTCCAGCGGCTCGCACGTCCGCGGAAAGACGGCGGGGTCGGGCGGGCTGAGGTTGGCGAAGGGCGTGGTCGGCATGGGAAGGTAACTCGATTGTTCCCATTTTGTTCTATTAATGGAGACAAGAGTCAAGAGCGAAGCAGACATCCTCTCTCCGTCACCCCGGCTCTTCGCGACGCTGCGCCCGGGGTGACGACGGAAAGGGTCGCTCATCCCTCCGGCATGGTCTCGAACACCGCCAGCCCGTCCGGAATGAGCGCCCAATCCGGCCGGTCGCGGTTGAAGATGGCGATCTGGGGCTTGAACAGGCCCGCATCGTCCAGGGAGCCGGCGTAGATCGTGTGCTGCTCGTCCTCGCCGACCCGGCCGCCGAACACCAGGCTGGAGCAGACGGGGCAGAAGTTGCGAACCGATTCCCCGCCCCGGAACGACGGCGTCACGGTGATCCGCGAGGCGCCGTTGAACCGCACCGCGCCGGCGGCAAAGCCCATGAAGGGCACGAACCCCGACCCGGACGCCTTGCGGCAGTCGACGCAATAGCAGTGGCCGGCGAAGGCGGGCTCGCCCTCGGCCTCGTAGCGCAAGGCGCCGCACAGGCAGCCGCCGGTGATGCGTTGGGTCATGGCGAAACCTCTACAAGAGCCGCACCGAGCCTAGGCGATCGAAGAGCGGTTGCGAAGCGGCTCAAAAGGCGTCAACGTGACGTGGACGTCATGTTTTAGGCTGAAAATGACTGGACGCATGCGCATCGGCGAACTGACCCAGCGGGCCGAGGTGACGGCGCGGACGGTTCGCTACTATGAGGCCATCGGCCTGATGCCGCCGGGCGAGCGCCAGGGCGCCGGCCAGCACTATTATGGCGACGAAGCGGTCGCGCGGCTGCGCAAGATCGACCAACTCAAGCGGCTGGGCCTGAGCCTGGAGGAGATCGGCACGGTCATCGACCTCTATTTCACCGATCCCAGCGGACGGTCGCCGAAACGGAAGGTGTTGGCCATTCTGCGCGGCCACCTGGCCGAGGCCGACGGGAAAATCGCTGCGCTGGAGCAATTCCGCGCCGAGCTCAACATCCACATCGGCCGCTTTGAACAGTGGCTTGAGCAGCAGCCGGCCGAGGAGGCTTCAGAGACATGAGCGAAACCATCGGCTTCATCGGCCTGGGCGCCCTCGGCGCGCCGGTCGCCGCCAATCTGCTCGCCGCCGGCTACAGGCTGCGTGTGTACAATCGCACGCCCGCCAAGGCCGACCCTCTCGTGGCCAAGGGAGCGGTCCGCGCCGAGTCTCCGGCGGACGCGGCGCAGCCTGGCGGGATTGTCGTCACCCTGCTGTGGGACGACGCCTCGGTCGAGGCAGTCGTCGCCAGCGATGGCTTTCTCAAGCGGCTCGGCGAGGGCGGCCTGCACCTGTCCATGAGCACCATCTCGCCGGAAGGGTCCAAAAAGCTCGCCGCGATCCATGCGGCCCACGGGGTCGATTTCGTCGAGGCGCCCATCTTCGGGCGACCGGACGCGGCGATCGCCCGAGGATTGTGGATTCCCGTCGCCGGCGCCCAGGCGGCCAAGGACCGGGTACGGCCTGTGCTCGAGGCCATGGGCGCGAAAGGCGTGTTCGATTTCGGCGAACGGATCGGCGCGGCGACGACGGTCAAGCTGGTCGGCAACTTCCTGATCAGTTCGGCGGCGCGCTCGCTGATGGAGGGCCTGACCATGGCCGAACGGAACGGCGCCGACCCCATGGCGGTGGTCGAGATGCTGACAACGACCCTGTTCCCGGCCCCCATCTATCAAAGCTACGGCCGGATGATCGCCCAGAAGACTGTCCCCGCCACCCAGAGCCCGATCGGCGCCAAGGACCTGGGGCTGTTCATCAGCACGGCGGCGCGGGTCGGCGCGCCTAGCCCGGTGGCGAGCCTTTTGAGCGCGTTGCAAAAGGCGTAGGCGTCACCGGTATGAAGAGCATCTTGTTCGTCTGCAGCCAAAACCGCCTGCGAAGCCCGACTGCGGAGCAGGTGTTCTCGACTCGGCCCGACCTCGATGTGGCGTCAGCCGGAACGAACCACGACGCCGAGCAGCCGCTCACGGCCGAGTTGGTGGAATGGGCAGACATTATATTCGTGATGGAGAAGACTCACCGGGCCAAGCTGCGATCCCGTTTTGGAACGGCGCTCAAATCAGCTCGCGTGATCTGTCTCGATATTCCCGACAACTACACCTTCATGGACCCCACGCTGATCCGACTGCTTGAGCAGCGCGTTTCACGCCACCTCTGACCTCTCGAGATCCCATGGCGGGCTGGCGCCGCAGCCCTCGACAAAGCGGTGCATGCCTGTAACCACAGGCGCGGGCGAAACCCGGCGGGGAGCGGCGCGGCGCCATGTCGATCATCGAGGCGGGCATGCGGGGCGGGGCGATCGCGCTGATGCTGCTGCTCGCCGCGCTGTTGCTGCGCGACGGCGGCAAGGCGCCCGCCGCCTGGTGGACGGCGCTGTTCGTGCTGGGCTCGGCCGCCAATCTGGTGCGCACCGCCGCGCCGCTGGAGGAGGTCCGGGCGCTCTGGCTGCTGCCGTTCCGGGTGCTGGCGAACGGCAATCCGGCGGTGCTGTGGCTGCTGGCCAGCGCCCTGTTCGACGATGAGTTCGTCCCGTCCTGGCCCTACGCGGCGGCCTGGATCGGTCTGGTCGGACTGAACCTGATGGGCCTCTACGCTGGCGGCGGCCTGCACCCCTATCTGGCGGCGAACGGGCTGGCGCTGGTCTGCATCGGCCTGGCGCTGTGGGGGGCGTTGTCCGGCCGGGCCGGAGATCTGGTCGAGGCGCGCAGGCGGCTGCGGCTGGTGTTCCTGGTCTCGGTCGGCCTCTACACCGCCGCCAGCATCGTCTCGGCGGTCCTGCTGCATGGGGGACCGGGCTATTCAGCGTTCACCCTCACGGACGCCGGGGCAAACCTGCTGCTGGCCTTTGTCTTCGCCCTGGCGCTGCTGTCGCTGGCCCCCGGCCTGATGCTGGAGGCGTCGAGTCCCGTCCCGCCCGCCGCGCGCGGGCCGGCGCCGACCTTGGACGACCCGCGCGAAGCGGCGCTGCTGGCCGCGCTGCGCCGCGAACTGGAGCAGAAGCGGGCCTACCGCGAGGCGGCGCTGAACGTCGCGGCCCTGGCCGCCCGGCTCGGCGTTCCGGACTATCGCCTGCGCCGGCTGATCAACCAGCGGCTCGGCCACCGCAACTTCAGCGCCTTCCTGAACAGCTACCGGATCGAGGAGGCGATGGCCGCCCTGGCCGACGCGTCCCAGGCGGAGGTTCCGGTCCTGACCATCGCCCTGGACGCCGGGTTCAACTCGATCGGCCCGTTCAATCGCGCGTTCCGGGCGCGGACGGGGATGACGCCGACGGATTATCGGCGGGCGAAGGGGACGTGAGGCGCCCATACGCCGCTCATCCCCGCCTTCGCGGGGACGAGCGGAATTTTGTGGCTAAGGCCTTCCCGAACACGGCTAGCCGAATTCGAAATCCGGCGCGCGCACCGAGCTCCGGTCGCCCAACCTCCGCTTCACCCCCGGAGGTCCCATGCGCAAGTCCCTGTCCATCGCCCTGATCGCCCTCGCCGCCAGCGTGGTGGCGGTCGGCGCCGCCGCGTTCGAGTTCCGGCCCGACAAGACCATCCGCGTCGTCACCGGGCTGACGGCCAAGACGCTCTGTTCGGATGTGTTCGTCTCCGGGCTGGATCCGGACGTGGTGTTCCATCAGGCCGTCGCCAGCCGCCCGGGACCCCGCCTGCTCGCGCGCCACATCGCCTACCGCGTCGACCGCTCGGCCGGTTCGGTCAGCGCGGCGTGGTTCGGCCATTTCGCCAGCCGGGCGGTCTATCGGCCGGGGCTGGGCTGCCTCCTCGTTCAAGGGAGCGGGCCCGTCGATGCGAGCCTGCCGCCGCCATATGATGGAGTCGCTCCGCTGCTTCCCGCCATCGCCGGGCCGGACGTCGTGACGCCGGCGAATCCGGGGCTGAAGGCGGCGCTGGACCACATCTTCACCGATCCGGCGGACGGTCCGCCGCGCTGGCTGCGGGCCGTGGTGGTGCTCAAGGACGGCCGCGTGATCGCCGAACGCTATGGCCCTGGCGTCGGGCCGGACACGCCTCTGATCGGCTATTCGGCGACCAAGTCGGTGATGGCGAGCCTGGTCGGCGTCCTGGTTCGGCAGGGAAGGCTGGCAGTGGACCAGCCCGCGCCTATCGCCGCCTGGGCGGACCCGGGCGATCCGCGCCACGGCATCACCCTCGACAGCCTGCTGCGCATGACCAGCGGCCTGGCCATCGCACAGACCGGGTCGGGCTTCGATCCGGCTTCGCGCATGCTCTATACCGAGCGCGACATGGCCGGTTTCGCCGTGGCTCACCCCCTGGCGCGGCCGATCGGGACGCGGTGGGACTATTCCGACGCCAGCACCCTGATCGTCTCGCGCATCGTCCGCGACGCGGCCGGCGGGGACGCCGCCGGCGTGCTCGGCTTCGCCCGCCGCGAGTTGTTCGCGCCGCTGGGCATGACCACTGCAACGCTGGAAGTGGACGCGACCGGCACGCCCGTCGGCTCGACCGCCATGCTGGCCAGCGCCCGCGACTGGGCCAGGCTGGGATACCTCTACGCCCACGACGGCGAGATCGGCGGGCGGCGGATTCTGCCGGAGCGGTGGGCCGACTATGTGTCCCGCTCCACGCTGGGGACGACCTATGGCGCCGGCTTCTGGACCAACCGCGGGCCCAGCGCGGAGGCCGCGGGCCGGATTCGCGCCGGCATGCCCTGCGACGGCTTCTTCGCCTCGGGGGTGCTGGGCCAGCGGGTCTACATCATGCCGGCCGATGACCTGGTGATCGTCCGCTTCGGGATCACCGAGAAGGCGCCCGACTACGACATCGCCGGCGACCTGCGCCTGGTGCGCGAGGTGCGGGCCAGCCTGCCGCCGACGCCGACGCCTGTCTGCGCGAAGGGGTGAGGCCCTTTACGCCGACTTCCGCATCGCCCTGCGGGCGGCGCTGGCGAGAAAGCCGGAGCGGGTCAGGCCGTGAGATTCGGCGTACCGATCGATCTCGCGCAGCGCATCCTCCGGCAAGGTGATGTTGACCCTCACGGCCTTTACGCTCGGCGCCTTGACCGAGACCAGAATGGCGACGCCTTCGCGGTTTTCGGCGTCGCTCATCACGGTCTCGAGCGAGGACGGCTCGGGAATGGCTTCGCCATCCTCAACCATGCCTTCGATATGAAGGCTCAGCGCCTCCCGAGCCAACGCGCGGGCTTCGTCCAAATCAACGCCAGCGGTCACGCAGCCGGGAAAATCGGGAAACGAGACGCCGTAGTCGCTGTCCGCGTCCTTATGGATCAATCCGATATAGTTCTGCATGCGCCTATCTGAACCTTATGCCCGCCTGACGCTCAATGGATCGGAGCGTGCCAATCGGGATGTCCCGCTTGGGATGGACAACGGTGACCCGGCCAGGCTTGGCGGGATGACGGAACTGCCTGTGCGACCCCTTTTGGGCCACCTCGCGCCATCCATCCGCTTCAAGAGCGCTGATCACATCGCGGCTATCCACGTGTGTATAATACACACTCGACGTTCGACGTTCAAGGTTACCGCCCCGTTCACGGCGCGGCGTTCAGCCCCGCGGCCAGCTTGCGCACCCGCCGCACGACGGTCCAAGCCGTCCCCAGCGCGATGACGACCAAAGCCGCCAGCAGCAGCCTGCCGCCGCCGTTCCACAAAGGATCGAAGGCGGACAGCCCGAAGGCCGCGGTCAGGGTCGCCATGCGGTGCTGCTTGGCCATCGGGCCGGAAAAGTCGGCGGGCTGGCCCAGCCCCCGGCCAAGCTCGCGCACGTAGGCCGTCATCACCGCCAGCACCGCGCAGGTCCAGCCCAGCGGCTCGCCCAGTCGCCAGCCGAGGCCGACCAGGCCGTAGCCCGCGCCGGCGAACAGCAGGGCGTCGGCGATGCGGTCGGGCAGCTCGTTCCAGACGCCGCCGGTCTTCGACGCCTGGCCATGCTCCACCGCCACCATGCCGTCGAACAGGTTGCATAGCAGCCGCCCCTGGATGCAGGCCGCCGCCCCGATCAGCATGATCGCCCGGTCCAGCGGCCCGGCCCAGCCCGACAAGCCGGCCATCAGCGCCGCGAGCGCGGCGAAGACAACGCTCATGGCCGAGATGGTGTTGGGCCTGGTCCCGGCGCGCGCCAGGGCCGACGCGACGCCCTTGGCCCAGGCCTTGTCGCGCACCTTCAAGGGGCGGCGGTTTTCAACCTCGGTCATCGCGCCTCCTGCACCCCACGCCACCTTACAGACTTGACCGTCCCGCGCCACACGCCATGCTGGCGGCGTGGGGACCGCACCCTCGGGGACCGTTCGGATGACCGCCGTCGCATGATCCCCCAGTTCGTTTCTCCCCTCGTCCGGGTCTGGGACGGCCTGGCGGCGCCCATGCGGATGGGTCTGGAAGGCGTGCTGGCCCTGCTGGTGCTGGGCGCCCTGGCCGGCCTGCTGCTGCCCCTGGTCAACCGCGGCAAGGACTATCGCGAACTGCGGCTGCGGGTCTGGAGCTGGTGGGTGATGGCGGCGCTGATCGCCGGCGCCCTGGTGGCGGGCTGGCAGGCGACCCTGGTCCTGTTCGCGGCCATCTCGTTCCTGGCCCTGCGCGAATTCCTGTCGCTGGCCCCGATCCGCCGCGAGGACCGGCTGATCATCCTTTTGGCCTATCTGGCCATCATTCCCGCCTACGGGCTGCTGTTCGCCGACCGCTACGGCATCTACCTGGTCTTCATCCCCGTCTGGGCCTTTCTGATCGTGCCCTTCCTGATGGCCTGCATCGGCCAGACCCGGGCCTATCTGACCACGGCGGCGACCTTCCACTGGGCGCTGATGACCTGCGTCTTCAATCTCGGCTTCGCCGCCTACCTGTCGCGGGCGCCGCTCAGCCAGGCGCCGGAAGCGGGCGGCGCGGGCCTGGTCTTCTTCCTGCTGCTGACGACCGAGTTCAACGATGTGGCCCAGTTCGTCTGGGGCAAGCTGCTTGGCCGCCACAAGATCGTCCCCAAGGTCAGTCCCAACAAGACCTGGGAGGGTTTCCTCGGCGGCTGGGTCACCACCGGCGCGCTGATCTGGGTTCTGGGCCCCTCCTTCACCCCCCTGCGGGGAATCGGCTTGGCCACCGTGGCCTTCGCCCTGCCGCTGGGCGGCTTCGCCGGCGACGTGACCATGTCGGCGATCAAGCGGGACATCGGGGTCAAGGACACCAGCCACCTCATTCCCGGCCACGGCGGAGTGCTGGACCGGGCCGACAGCCTGACCTTCACCGCGCCGCTGTTCTTCCACCTGCTGCTGTTCTTCAACATGGGCCGCCAGCCGTGGCCCTGATCCGCCTGTTGCTGCTGATGCTGATCGCCCGGCCGGTCGCCCAGTTCATGACCGGCGCGGACGTAGTGGGACGCGAGCGCCTGCCCGCCAAGGGGCCGGCGATCATCGCCGCCAACCACAACAGCCATGTCGACACCCTGCTGCTGCTGACCATCTTCCCCGCCAGGCTGATGCACTGCCTGCGGCCGGCGGCGGCGGCGGACTATTTCCTCAAGGACCCCTTCATCGGCTGGTTCTCGCGCAAGCTGGTCGGGATCGTGCCGATCGAGCGGGCCAGGGCGGGGACGGGCCTGGATGTGCTGGCGCCCGCCCGCCAGGCGCTGGCCGAAGGCGCCATCATCATCGTCTTTCCCGAGGGCACCCGCGGCGCGGCGGACGACGAGATGGGCGAGCTGAAGAGCGGGATCGCGCGCCTGGCCGAAGCCTTCCCGAGCGTTCCGGTCTGCCCCATCTGGATCGAGGGCGCCGGGCGGGTGCTGCCCAAGGGCGCCGTCCTGCCCGTGCCGCTGAACTGCACCGTCCTGGTCGGCGAACCGCTGGCCTGGGGCGGCGACCGCAAGGCCTTCATGGCGGCCCTGCGCGAGCGCCTTCTGGCGCTGAAGGCCGAGGCGCCGCCGCAGCGCTGGCGTTGACGTTCGCCTGGCCGGACAGGCCGCAACGCGGGCGAAGATTCATCATGCGGCAAGACTCCGGGCCCGGAATTTAACCCTGACTCGGTGAACCGCGACCCTCAACAGCGCCGCTTGCACCCCCCCGGCCACAACAGATAGGGGGCCACGGTCGCCGTGGCGCCTAGATGTTGATTTGTTGTATTAACAATATAACAACAATAATTAGAGCTCGGATTAACCAATAAATATAACGCTCTGTCAGTACGCCTCCAGTATTCTCTTGAATGAAAACGTAGATCGGTATCTTGTGATCGACGTCTTCTTGATCGAACGGAGGATTGTTTCCTCCCCGACGCCAAAACAGCGTCGGAAACCTGAGAATGGGAAGCCAAAACAATGTCGCTTAGCGTCAATACGAATCCGGGCGCCCTGATCGCCCTGCAAAACCTCAACAACACCGAATCCCAGCTGCAAAGCGCGCAGAACGAGGTTTCGACCGGCCTGGCCGTTTCGAGCCCGTCGGACAACGGCGCGGTGTGGGCGATTGCACAGAACCAACGCGCGACCTCGCTGTCGCTCAATTCGGTGACCCAGTCGCTGCAGCGGGCTCAGTCGACCATCGATGTCGCCACCTCGGCCGGCACCTCGGTCTCCGACCTGCTGAACCAGCTGAAGGCGAAGGCGCTCGCCGCCTCCGACCAGTCGCTGGACACCAACAGCCGCACCGCCCTGAACGCCGACTTCACCTCGATCCTCAGCCAGATCACGACCGTTGTCTCCAACGCCTCGTTCAACGGCGCCAACCTGATCGACAGCGGCGCGAAGTCCCTCTACGCCCTGGCCAACGCCGACGGCACCTCCTTCCTGACCGTCGGAGCCCAGGATCTTTCGCTCGGCGGCGCCAACATCACCCTGGCGGCGACGGCGTCGATCAGCACCGCGACCCTGGCGCAAAACGCCATCGCGACGATCAACACCTCGATCGACAATGTGAACAACGCCCTGGCCAAGCTCGGCACCTCGTCGAACGCCCTGTCGACCCAGCTGACCTTCGTCGGCACGTTGCAGGACACCATCGACACCGGCGTCGGCAACCTGGTCAACGCCAACCTGGCCAAGGAAAGCGCCCAGCTCCAGGCTCTGCAGACCAAGCAGCAGCTCGGCATCCAGGCCCTTTCGATCGCCAACTCGGGCAGCTCGGCCCTGCTGTCGCTGTTCCGCTAAACCAACACGACCAAGACCTGATCCCCTCCCTCGGGCGGGCGGTGCAAACCGCCCGCCCGTTTCTTTTGGCTGGTGGTCGAATGAAATCGTTTTGACACGAAGATCACGAAGCACACGAAGAAGAGCCCTAAGGGCAAACACGGCGCCGCGCGCAAAGCGCTAGTCCTGCTCTTCGCGCCTTCCTTCGTGGTCTTTGTGTTCTTCGTGGTTCATTCTTCTCCTTCGACCGGCTCTTGCGGGTGTGAGCCGTCTTAGGTCTTATGGCGCGGCAAAGCCGCGCGCATCGTCGCCCGGCCGACCCGCGCGGAGGCCTCAGATGCCCGACGACGCTTCAGCCCTGGCCAACAGCGCCCGCGAGCGGGCCTATTCCACCCCATTGGACGCCTTTGACGTGGCCGACCCGGCCCTGTTCCGATCCGACACCCTGTGGCCCTGGTTCGAACGGCTGCGGGCCGAGGACCCGGTGCACTACTGCGCCCACAGCCCCTACGGTCCCTACTGGTCGGTGACCCGGCACACGGACATCATCGCCGTCGACTCCAACCACGGCGTCTTCTCCTCCAGTTCCGAACTCGGCGGCATCGCCATCGAGAACGGCTATGAGCCGTCGGACCGGGCCAGCTTCATCTCGCTGGATCCGCCGATGCACGACGCCCAGCGGCGCGCGGTGATGCCGATGTTCTCCACCGAGAGCATGGCCGCGCTGGAGCCGCTGATCCGCGAGCGGGCGGGGCGGATCATGGACGAGCTGCCCGTCGGCGAGACCTTCGATTTTGTCGACCGGGTGGCGGTGGAGCTGACCAGCCAGATGCTGGCGACGCTGTTCGACTATCCCTTCGACCTGCGCCGCAACCTGCCGCGCTGCTCGGACCTGATCCTGGCGCGCCCGGAACCCGGCGGCGTCGTCGAGAGCGAGGAGCAGCGGCAGGTGGAGCTGTTCAACCTGCTGATGCCCTTCATTCCGATCTGGGACCAGCGCAAGGCGCTGCCGCCGGCCAACAACCTGATCTCGATGCTGGCGCACAGCGAGGCGACGGCCAAGCCGACGCCGGAGGGCTATTTCGGCAATATCATCCTGCTGATCGTCGCCGGGTCCGACACCACCCGGCATTCGATCACCGGCGGCCTGCTGGCGCTCAATCAGAACCCGGACGAATACGACAAGCTGCGGGCCGACCCCGAACTGATCGACTCGATGGTCCCCGAAATCATCCGCTGGCAGAGCCCCGTCGCCCACATGCGCCGCACCGCCCTGGCCGACGTCGAGCTGGGCGGCAAGACCATCCGCAAGGGCGACAAGGTGGTCATGTGGTACGTCTCGGGCAACCGCGACGAGACGGCGATCGAGGCGGCGAACCGCTTCATCATCGACCGCGAGCGGCCGCGCCAGCACGTCTCCTTCGGGTTCGGCGTCCACCGCTGCGTCGGCAACCGGCTGGCCGAGATGCAGCTGAAGGTGATGTGGCAGGAACTGATCAAGCGCTTCGCGCGCATCGAGGTGGTCGGCGAGCCGAAGCGGATGAATTCCAACTTCGTGAAGGGCTATGAGGCGATGCCGGTGCGGATCGTGGCCTAGGGGCGAGCCCGCTCGTTCTGCGACCATCGACGCACGCGGTCGTCACCCCTAGCTCGCATCCAGCTCCGGATACCGCCGGAAGACGCCCATCTGGTTGAACGGGATGCGGCGCGGCGAGGCCAGGTAGGCGGCGATCCTGGGCAGCGCGGCGACCTGGTCGCGCACGGCCACCACCCGGGCGATGTCGGGCTCCAGCCGCTTCATGGTGTTGGGAAAGGCGTAGCGCAGCCCCTCGACCACCTGGAACAGCGACAGGTCCGCATAGCTCATCGCCTCGCCCAGCAGCCATCCCTTGTCGCCGCCGGCGCGGGCCAGGACACGTTCGTACCAGCCGAGATATTTGGGCATGCGATGCAGGCGGAAGCTCTGGGCCGCGCGCCTGGCCTCCGGCTGCTGGTCCTCATAGTACTGGCTGTTGTCGACCGGGTGGTGGGTGTCGTGGGCCTCGACCACCAGGTCGGTTATCGTGAGCTGCAACTGGTTGACCCAGAGCCGTCCGGCCTCGTCCTTCGGCGCCAGGCCGTGGCGGGCGCCGAGATAGAGCAGGATGTTGGCGGTCTGGCCGATCACCAGATCGCCATCGACCAGGAAGGGCGGCGCGTAGGCGGGATGGGCGCTCGCATCCATGGCCTTCATCAAGGCCGCCGCGCCGCCGCCCTGATCCTGCGGCAGGCGCGCGACGTCGACGTAGGGCGCGCCGGCCGCCTCCAGCGCCAGGCGCACGAACTCCCCGCGCCCCTGGATCGTCGGCCAATAGTGCAGCTGGTAGGTCATGAGGCGCTCCTCGCGGCATCCTAGTCTGTAAGCCCAACGCGCGAGAAGCGGTCGCTCGCCTCCCGTTACGGCATTTTTCGCTAAGGCCGCCGCGCGATCGCGCGTAGAACAGCCGCTCTTGGGGTCAATGGCCGACTTGGGATCGTGAGCGCAGCGTCCGTCACCGAAATCGCCGGGTATATCGTCCTCGGCCTTTCGGCCTGCGGGGCGATCTACGCCGCCCTGGCGACCCTGGCCCTGTGGCGGTTTCGCCGTCGGCCCGCGCCCGCGCCGCGCCAGGCCCCCGCCATCACCGTGCTCAGGCCCCTCTATGGCGACGAGCCGCAGCTCTATGAGAACCTCGCCAGCGTCTGCACCCAGACCTACGCGGGCGACGTCCAGATGCTGCTGGCGCTGCAGCGGCCGGCCGACCCGGCCCTGGCCGCCGCCCAGAGGCTGCAGGCTGAATGGCCTGACCGCGATATCGTCGTGGGCGGCAGCGCGACCCTGCACGGCGCCAACCGCAAGATCAGCAACCTGATCAATGTCGCCGGCCAGGCGCGGGGTGAGATCGTCATCATCGCCGACAGCGACGTCCGCTTCCCGGCCGAAAGCTTCGACGCCATCGTCGCGGCGCTGGAGCAGCCGGGCGTGGGCCTGGTCTACGGTCTCTACCGGGGGCGCCCCGCCGGCGGCCTCTGGTCCCGGCTGGCGGCGCTGGACATCAACACCCGCTTCGCGCCCAGCGTCGTGGTCGGTCAGGCGCTCGGCGCCAATCCGTGCCTTGGACCGGCGATGGCGCTCAAGGCCGAGGTGCTGGCCCAGATCGGCGGGCTGGAGCGGCTCGCCAACTTCCTCGCCGACGACTATGAGCTGGGCCGGGCGGTTCGCCAGGCGGGCTACACCGTCGCCTGCCCGCGCCTGGTGATCGACCATGTCTTCCCCGAAAAAAGCCTGGACGAGGTGTTCGTGCACGAACTGCGCTGGTCGCGGACGGTGCGGCTGGTGCAGCCGGCCGGCTATTTCGGCAGCGTGATCGTGCATTTCCTCGCCCTGGCCCTGATCGGCGCGGCGCTGACCGGGTTCAGCCCGCCGGCGCTCGCGGCCCTCGCCGGGCTCGCGGCGTTCCGGCTGATCCAGGCGGATACCCTCTGCCGGCTGATGGCCGCCGACCGGGGCGCGCTGTGGCTGATTCCCGCGCGCGATCTTCTCTCCTTCGCCGTCTTCATCGTCGGCGGCTTCGGCGACCGGATCGAATGGCGCGGCGCCCGCGCCAGCGTCGCCCGCGACGGGACGATGAGCGCGACGTGAGCGAGACCCCCGGCGAAGAGGCAGCCGCAGCCGCGGCGCCCGGCGGCAAGGGCCGCGCGGTCACCATCATCGCGGCCCTGATCGGGCTGATCGTCGCCACGGCGGTGATCGGCTACTTCAATTTCGGCGCGGTGCTCAAGGCGATGGCGCCGATCGGCGTCGGCGGCTTCCTCGCCGTGATCGCCGCCCAGGTCGTGCTGTTCGTTCCGCTCGGCGTGGCCTGGTGGCTGGTGGCGCCCGGGCAGCCGACCAACCGGACGCCGGTGTTCGCCTGGGCCCGCCTGCTGCGCGAGGCCTCGTCGGACGTGCTGCCCTTTTCCCAGCTGGGGGCCATCGTCATCTCCGGCCGCGCCGCGGTGCTCGGCGGGGTCGACGCCTCCATGGCGTTCGGCTCGATCACCGTCGACATTACCGTCGAGATGGTGGCGCAGCTGACCTACACCCTGATCGGCCTCGGCCTTCTGGCGCGCCACCTGGGCGTCGCCGCCATCCGCCACGGCCTGGCGCCGGCGATCCTCGGCGCCGTTGCGCTGGCGCTGTTCATGGTCGGGGGCACCATCCTGGTGCAGCGCCGCGGCCTGACCCTGGTGGCCGGCCTGGTCGAGCGGCTGGCCCCGGCGGCGGGACGCCACACCGACGCGGTGATCGAGGCGATCAAGGCCGCCCACGCCCGGCCCGACCGCCTGCTGGCGGGCCTGGTCCTGCACATGGTCTGCTGGTTCGGCGCGGCGGCGGGCACCTGGCTGATCCTCGCCTTCATCGGCCACCCCCTGCCCTATCTGTCGGTGGTGGCGATCGAGAGCCTGCTGTTCGCCATCCGCAACGCCGCCTTCATCGCCCCCAGCGGCCTTGGGGTGCAGGAAGGCGCCTATGTCCTGCTCGGCCCGCTGTTCGGCCTGCCGGCGGAAGCGGCGCTGGCCCTGTCGCTGCTGAAGCGGGGCCGTGACATCGCCATCGGCGTGCCCATGTTGCTGAGCTGGCAGCTACTGGAAAACAGGCGTGTTTTGCGCCAGACCTGAGCCGGGCATGAGGTGGAGCGTAACAGGCATGACGTCGGGCGGCGGAGCGGAGCGGCATGGCGCGGCCTGAGGGTCTGGCCCTGGTGACCGGCGCGTCCGGCTTCGTCGGCTCGGCGGTGGCGCGGGCGGCCAAGGCGCGCGGCCTTGGCCTGCGCCTGCTGGTGCGCGAGGCCAGCCCCCGCGCCAACATCGAGGGCCTGGATGCGGAGATCGCCGTCGGCGACATGGCCGATCCCGCGGCCCTCGCCAAGGCCCTGACCGGCGCGAAATACCTGTTTCACGTCGCCGCGGACTACCGCCTGTGGGCCCGCGATCCGGAGGAGATCGTCCGCCACAATCTGCAGGGAACCACTGCGGTGATGGAGGCGGCCCTGGCGGCCGGCGTCGAGCGCATCGTCTACACCAGCAGCGTCGCCACCCTGGGCTTCTTCGACGACGGCCGGCCCTCCGACGAGACGTTGCCGCTGAACCCAAACGAGGCCATCGGCGCCTATAAGCGCAGCAAGGTGATGGCCGAGCGGGCGGTGCAGCGGATGGCGGCCGAGCGCGGCCTGCCGGTCGTGATCGTCAGCCCCTCCACCCCCATCGGCCCCCGCGACATCAAGCCGACGCCGACGGGGCGGATCATCGTGGAGGCGGCGCAGGGCAAGATGCCGGCCTTTCTCGACACCGGCCTGAATCTGGTCCACGTCGACGATGTCGCCGAGGGCCAGATGCTGGCGCTGGAAAAGGGCCGGATCGGCGAAAACTATATCCTTGGCGGCCAGGACGTGAGCCTGGGCCGGTTCCTGGCCGACATCGCCGGCATGGTTGGGCGAAAAGCCCCCACCGTGGCCCTGCCCCGCGCGCCGCTCTATCCCCTGGCGCTGATCACCGAAGCCGTCGCCCAGATCACCGGCAAGGAGCCCTTCCTGACCCGCGACGCCCTTAAGATGGCCAGCCACCACATGTTCTTCTCCTCGGCCAAGGCCGAGCGGGCGCTGGGCTACGCGGCCCGCCCCTACCCGGAGGCCATCGCCGACGCCCTGGCCTGGTTCCGCGCGGCGGGCTACCTCAAATGAGCGCGGTCGTCGCCGGACTGGCGCTGCTGCCGCTGGCGGTCTGGATCTTCCTGATCCTTGGCCGCGGCATGTACTGGCGCGCCGCTGAGCGCGACGACGGGCCCCAGCCGGCCGAACCCGCCGTCTGGCCGGCGGTCGCGGTCGTCGTGCCGGCGCGCGACGAGGCCGACGTCATCGCCCGCTCCATCGGCAGCCTGCTGGCGCAGGACTATCCCGGCGTCTTCCGCATCATCCTGATGGACGACGGCAGCAGCGACGGGACCGCCCAGGTCGCGGGCGAGGCGGCGGCGCGCCTCGGGCGCACGGACATCCTCACCGTCAAGCCCGGCGCGCCGCTGCCGCCCGGCTGGACCGGCAAGCTCTGGGCGATGAAGCAGGGGGTGGATGCGGCGCTGGAAGCCGCGCCCGCGCCCAAATACCTGCTGCTCACCGACGCCGATATCGCCCACACGCCCGACAACCTGCGCAAGCTGGTCGCGCGGGCGGAGGCCGGCGGCCTGGCGCTGACCTCGCTGATGGCGCGGCTGAGCTGCGTGACCGCGCCGGAGCGGCTGATGATCCCGGCCTTCGTCTACTTCTTCGCCATGGTCTACCCCTTCGCCCAGGTGAACGATCCAGGCAGCCGCGTCGCCGGCGCCGCGGGCGGTTGCATGCTGGCCAGGGCCGATGCATTGCAGGCGGCCGGAGGGATCGCCGCCATTCGCACCGCCATCATCGACGACTGCGCCCTGGGCGCGGCCCTGAAACGCCAGGGCCCGATCTGGCTCGGCCTGACCGATCGGGCGACGAGCCTGCGCCCCTATGTGACCTTGAGCGAGATCGGCCGGATGATCTCGCGATCCGCCTACGCCCAGCTGGACTATTCGCCGCTGATCCTGGCCGGGGCGCTGGCCGGCATGGTCCTGACCTATCTGGCCCCGCCTCTGGTGACGATCTTCGCCCCGGGGCTGTGGAAGCTCGCGGGCCTGGCGGCCTGGCTGCTGATGGCCCTGAGCTTCTGGCCGATGTTGAAATTCTATCGCCGCTCGCCGCTGTGGGGCCTGGCCCTGCCGCTGATCGGCGCCCTCTACACCGTCTATACGGTCCAGTCGGCGATCGACGTCTGGCAGGGCCGCGGCGGCTTCTGGAAGGGCCGCGCCCAGGCCCAGGCCGCGCGCGGCGAGGCGGGGCGCGCATGAGTCAGACCAGCCCAGACCTCGCCCCCCGCAAGACCCACAAGCAGGAAAACTTCCCGGTCGCCTCCTTCATCCTGAAGCCGCGGCACCGGGCGGTGGTGATGGCCTTCTACCGCTTCGCCCGCACGGCGGACGACATCGCCGACCACCCCGACCTGTCGGCGGCGGAGCGGCTGGCGCACCTGGAGACCATGCGCGCGACCCTGGCCGGCGAGAGCGACGCGGACGCGCCCGCCCTGGCCTTGCGCCAGGCGCAGGTCGACGCCGGGGTCGACGCCGTTCACGGCCTCGACCTGCTGCACGCCTTCCGCCAGGACGCGACCCAGACCCGCTACGCCGACTGGGCCGCGCTGATGGACTATTGCCGCTATTCGGCCATGCCGGTCGGCCGCTTCGTGCTCGACGTGCATGGCGAGTCCCGCGCCACCTGGCCGGCGTCGGACGCCCTGTGCGCGGCGCTGCAGGTGATCAACCACCTGCAGGACTGCGCCAAGGACTACCGCGAGCTGGACCGGGTCTATCTGGCGCAGGACGAGCTGGCCGCGGCGGGAACCGGCGTCGAGGCGCTGGCGGAGGACCGCGCCAGCCCGGCGCTGCGCGCGGTGATCGTCTCGATGGCCCGGCGCACCCAGGGTCTGCTGGATCAGTCACGTCCGTTCGCGGCCCAGATCAAGGACGGGCGATTGGCCTATGAGGTTGCGCTGATCCAGCGGCTGGCCGAGGACTTGACCGCCCGGCTGATTTCGCACGATCCCTTGTCGCAGCGGGTGCATCATCGCCCGCTGGAGCTGGCCGGCCTGGCGATCCTGGCGGCGGGCGATCGGCTCGGCGGGCGCGGGTCCAGGACGGCGGTTGCGGGGGGCGGGGCGTGAGCGAACAGGCGGTATTCGACCAGGCGGCGGTCGAGCAGAAGGTTTCGGGCAGCTCCTTTTACGCCGGCATGCGCATCCTGCCGAAGGCCGAGCGGTCGGCCATGTTCGCCATCTATGGCTTCTGCCGCGCGGTGGATGACATCGTCGACGAGCCGGGCGGCGTCCCGGCCGAGCGCCGCGCCCAGCTCGACGCCTGGCGGACGGACGTGGAAAGCCTCTACGCGGGCGGACCGCCCGGCCAGATGGCCTTCCTGGCGGGCGATATCGCCCGATTCAAACTGGCGAAGGCCGACTTCCTGGCGGTGATCGACGGGATGCAGATGGACCTGGACCAGGACATCCGCGCGCCCGACGCGGCGACGCTCGACCTCTATTGCGACCGGGTCGCCAGCGCCGTGGGGCGGCTGTCGGTCAAGGTGTTCGGCATGGAGGCGGCGCCGGGGATCGAGCTGGCCTATCACCTCGGCCGCGGCCTGCAGCTGACCAACATCCTGCGCGACCTGGACGAGGACGCCGGGATTGGCCGCCTCTACCTGCCGCGCGAGGCGTTGGACGCGGCGGGGATCACCGGCAGCGACCCCGATGCGGTGATCGCCGATCCGCGCATCGACGCGGCCTGTCAGATCGTCGCCGACCAGGCGCGCGACTACTACCTCAAGGCCGACCGGGTGCTCGCGTCGCGCCCGGCCGGACGCCTGGCCGCGCCCCGGCTGATGAGCGCCGTCTATGGCCGCATCCTCGACGCCATGCAGGCCAAGGGCTGGGCGCCGCCGCGCGAGCGGATCAAGCTGAGCAAGGCGGCCATGGTCTGGATCCTGATTTCGCGCGGCCTGCTGGGATGACGGCCGGCTCGCCGGGCGAGAAGGTCCAGATCATCGGCGCGGGGCTTTCGGGGCTGGCCGCGGCCGTGCGGCTGGCGCAGGCCGGCGTGGCTGTCGAGGTCAGCGAGGCCGCGGCCCAGGCCGGCGGGCGCTGCCGCTCATTCCACGACGCCCAGCTGGACATGACCATCGACAACGGCGCCCATCTGGTGCTGTCGGGCAACCAGGCCGTCGCCCGCTACCTCGCGCTGATCGGGGCCAGCGACCGGCTGGCCGGGCCGGATCACGCGCGGTTCGTCTTCACCGACATGGCGACCGGCGAGCGCTGGACCATCCGGCCGAACGAGGGACCGGTTCCCTGGTGGGTGATGTCGCCCTCGCGCCGGGTGCCGGACACGACTGCCGCCGACTACCTGGGCCTGGCGGGTCTGCTCTATCCGAAGGCGGATGATCGGGTCGACCAGGCGATCACGGCCAAGGGGCTGGTTTGGGACCGGCTGATGGCGCCCTTCCTGCTGGCGGCGCTGAACACCGCGCCGGAGACGGGATCAGCGGCTTTGGCCGCGGCGGTGGTGCGCGAGACCCTGGCCAAGGGCGGGCGGGCCTATCATCCGCGGATCGCCGATCCGACCCTGTCGGCCGCCTTCGTCGATCCGGCCGTGGCCTACATCAGCGCCCGCGGCGGCCAGGTGCGGCTGGGCCGGCGGCTGCGAAAGCTTGGCCTCGCCGACGACCGGCTCGAGACCCTCAGCTTCTCCGACCTGGACGCGCCGGCGGAGGGTCCGGTCATCCTCGCCGTGCCGCCCTGGATCGCCCAGGAGCTGGCGCCGGGCCTGGAGGCGCCCGACGACTTCCGCGGCATCGTCAACGCCCACTTCAAGCTGGCGCCGCCGGCCGGCCTGGAGCCGATGGTCGGCGTAGTCGGCGGCATGATCGAGTGGATCTTCGCCTTTCCCGACCGCATCTCGGTGACCATCAGCGGCGCCGACCGCTTCCTGGACGCCGACCGCAAGCAACTGGCCGAGCAGATCTGGGCCGAGGTCGCCACGGTGCATGGCCTGCCGGCCGACCTGCCGCCCTGGCAGATCCTGAAGGAGCGCCGCGCCACCTTCGCCGCCACGCCTGAGCAGGCGCGCAAGCGGCCGGGCGCCAAGACCGCCTGGAAAAACCTCATCCTCGCCGGCGACTGGACCGACACCGGCCTGCCGGCGACCATCGAAGGCGCCCTGCGGTCGGGTTTCGCCGCGGCCGAGTTGGCCCTGGCCCAGCTTCGGCTATAGTCTCGCCGGCAATGGACGACAGACGATGACCCTGGTTCTCGACACCCCGCCGGCCGCCGCCAAGGCGAGCCTCGACGTGCTGGACGGCGCGGTCGACCGCGCGCGCGACGCCCTGCTCAAGCTGCAGCGCGACGATGGCCATTGGGTGTTCGAGCTGGAGGCCGATGCGACCATCCCGGCCGAGTACGTGCTGTTGAAGCACTATCTGGGCGAGCCTGAGGACTTGGCGCTCGAGCGCAAGATCGGCGCCTACCTGGTGCGCATCCAGGGCGACCATGGCGGCTGGCCGCTGTTCCATGGCGGCGCCTTTGACATCAGCGCCAGCGTCAAGGCCTATTTCGCGCTGAAGATGATCGGACACGACACGGCCGCGCCGCACATGGCGCGCGCCCGCGAGGCGATCCTGGCGGCGGGCGGGGCGGCGGCGACCAACGTCTTCGCCCGCATCCAGCTGGCGCTTTATGGCGCCGGACCCTGGTCGGCGATCCCGACCATGCCGGTCGAGATCATCCTGCTGCCCCGCTGGTTCCCGATCCACCTGTCGAAGATGTCCTACTGGGCCCGGACGGTGATCGTGCCGCTGCTGGTGCTGCAGGTGAAGAAGCCGGTGGCGCGCAACCCGCGCGGGGTGCGGGTCGACGAGCTCTATGAGGCCAGGGTCCACGTCAAGCCCGGCTCCAAGGCGGCCGACACCAAATGGCTGTGGACCGCCGGCTTCAACGCCTTGGACGTCGTGCTGAAAGCTGTCGAGGGCCTCTGGCCCAAGCGCCTGCGGGCCCGAGCCATCCAGGCCTGCGTCGACTTCGTCACCGAGCGGCTGAACGGCGAGGACGGGCTGGGCGCCATCTATCCGGCCATGGCCAACAGCGTGATGATGTTCGACGCCCTGGGCTATGCCGAGGATCATCCGGACCGCGCCATCGCCCGCAAATCGGTCGCCAATCTGGTGGTCGACGGCGAGGACGAGGCCTATTGCCAGCCCTGCGTCTCGCCGGTGTGGGACACGGCCCTGACCGTCCACGCCCTGATGGAGGCGGGCGGCGAGGCGGCCGAGCGCCAGGCGGTGCGCGGGCTGGAGTGGCTGAAGCCCCGCCAGGTTCTGGACGTCAAGGGCGACTGGGCCGAGGAGCGTCCCGACGTGCGCCCCGGCGGCTGGGCCTTCCAGTACAACAACGCCCATTATCCGGATACGGACGACACAGCGGTGGTGGTGATGGCCATGGACCGCGCCCGGGCGCGGTTGAACGCCGGCGACGGCTATGACGAGGCCATCGCGCGCGGCGAGGAGTGGATCGAGGGGCTGCAGAGCAAGAACGGCGGCTGGGGCGCCTTCGACGCCGACAACACCTACCACTACCTGAACAATATTCCGTTCGCGGACCACGGCGCCCTGCTCGATCCGCCCACGGTCGATGTGGCCGCGCGCTGCGTCAGCATGCTGGCCCAGCTGGGTAAGACCGCGGACGATCCGCGCATGAAGCGGGCCCTGGCCTATCTCGAGCGCGAGCAGGCCGCCGACGGCAGCTGGTTCGGCCGCTGGGGCGTCAACTACATCTATGGAACCTGGTCGGCGATGTGCGCCCTGAACGCGGCCGGCGTCAGCGGCCAGGCGCCGGTGATGCGCAAGGCGGTCGACTGGCTGGTCGCGATCCAGAACCCCGACGGCGGCTGGGGCGAGGACTGCGAGAGCTACGCCCTCGACTACAAGGGTTATACGCCGTTCGCGTCCAACCCCTGCCAGACCGCCTGGGCGCTGCTGGGGCTGATGGCGGCGGGCGAGAGCGAGCATCCGGCGGTGGCGCGGGGGATCGACTATCTGATGACCACCCAGTCGGCGGACGGCCTCTGGGACCAGCAGGCCTACACCGGCGGCGGCTTCCCGCGGGTCTTCTACCTGCGCTACCACGGCTATCCGAAGTTCTTCCCGCTGTGGGCCGTGGCGCGCTACCGCAATCTCAAGCGCGCCAACGACCGCCACGTCGCCTTCGGCATGTGATGATCCTGGTCGCGACGGGGCTGCAGCGCGAGGCCAGGCTGCTGGCCAGCCCGGAGCTGAGCATCGTCGCCGGCGGCGGCGACAGCGAACGGCTGGCGGCGGCGCTGGAGCAGGACGCGGCGCGGGCGGCGGGGATCATCAGCATCGGCCTTGGCGGCGCGCTCGCCGACGACCTGAAGCCCGGCGACTGGGTGGTCGCGCGGGAGGTGATCGCCGCCCACGCCCCGGTCGCCGCGACCGACGCGGCCTGGAGCGCGCGCCTGCTGGCGACGCTGCCGGGCGCGCGGGCGGGCGCCATTCTGGGGTCTGACGCCATCGTCGCCGACGCCAAGACCAAGCGACAGAGCTATGCCGACACTGGCGCGTCGGTCGTCGACATGGAGTCCCACATCGCCGCCGAGGTCGCCGCCCGTCACGGCCTGCCGTTCGCGGCGGCCCGGGTGGTTTCCGATGCGGCGGACCGCAGCCTGCCCAAGGCGGCCCAGGCCGGCATGGCGGCCGACGGACGCATGGATATCGTCGCGGTGCTGCGTTCGCTGGCCGCCAGCCCCTGGCAGCTCCCGGCCCTGATCCGCGTGGGATCGGAAGCCGGGACCGCCTTCAAGGCGCTAGGCCGTGGGCGCGACCTTCTTGGCCCGCGGCTGGGTGGCCCGGATCTCGGCCAGCTTCCGCTCGACGTGGCCTGAGAAGACGAACTTGGCCGGGCGCTGGCCGTCCAGCGGGATGTCGGCCGCCATCGGGCCGGAGGTCTTGACCCCCTTCATCGACACCATCGCCAGCTTCAGCGGGTTCTTCACCCCGTCGGCGACGGCCGAGCCTTCGAAGCCGCAGTGGACCATGCAGTCGGCGCATTTCTCGTACTTGCCGACGCCGTAGTCTTCCCACTCGGTGTCGTCCATCAGCTCCTTGAAGGTCTTCACATAGCCTTCGCCGAGCAGGTAGCAGGGCTTCTGCCAGCCGAACACGGTGCGCAGCGGCATGCTCCAGGGGGTGCACTGATAGGTCTGGTTGCCGGCCAGGAAGTCGAGGAACAGGCCCGACTGGGTGAAGGCCCACTTCTTGCCGCCCTCGCCGCGCTCGAAGATGGAGCGGAACAGCTCCTTGGTCTTGGTGCGGTTCAGGAAGTGCTCCTGGTCCGGCGCCCGCTCGTAGGAGTAGCCGGGGGAGATGGTGATGCCGTCGATGCCCATCTCGGTCATCACGTCGAAGAAGTCGGCGACGCGCTTGGGGTCGGAACCGTCGAACAGGGTGCAGTTGATCTGCACCATGAAGCCCTTGGACTTGGCCAGCTTGATCGCCTCGACCGCCTTTTCATAGACGCCGTCCAGGCAGACCGACTTGTCGTGCATGACCTGGTCGCCATCCAGGTGGATGGACCAGGTGAAGAAGGGGCTGGGCTTGTAGTCGTCGATCTTCTTCGAGAGCAGCAGGGCGTTGGTGCAGAGGATCACCATCTTCTTGCGGGCGATGAAGCCCTCGACAATGCGGGGCATGTCGCGGTGCAGCAGTGGCTCGCCGCCGGCGATCGACACGGCCGGCGCGCCGCATTCGTCGATGGCGCCCATGCACTCGTCGAAACTCATGCGCTGGTTCAGGATCTCATCGGGATAGTCGATCTTGCCGCAGCCGGCGCAGGCCAGGTTGCAGCGGTAGAGCGGCTCGAGCATCAGCACCAGGGGATAGCGCTTCTTACCCGTGAAATGCTGCTTGGCGACATAGGCGCCGATACGGGCGGTCTGTGCGAGGGGGAGGCCCACGGTGAATGTCCTTACAAATCAGAGATTAGGTTCGGTTGCGCGTTCGCGCAGCGAGGCCGGGGGGTGGAAGACGATCTTTTCCTCGATGCCGTCCATCAGGATGACCTCGACATGGGTGATTTTGCGCAAAGCTTCAATGACCCCGACCACCAATTCTTCCGGCGCGGAGGCTCCGGCGGTGAGGCCGATGGCGTCCACCCCCTCGATCCAGGCCGGATCCAGGTCGCAGGCGTCGGCGATCAGGAAGCTCGGAAGGCCCTCCTCCACGCCGATTTCGCGCAGGCGGTTGGAGTTGGAGCTGTTCTTGGCGCCCACCACCAGCAGCAGTTCGGCGACCTTGCACAGGTCGCGCACCGCCGTCTGGCGGTTCTGGGTGGCGTAGCAGATGTCGGCGGTGTCGGGGCCCATCACGTCGCTGAAGCGCGCTTCCAGCGCCGCGATCACCCCCTTGGTGTCGTCGACGCTGAGGGTGGTCTGGGTGACGTAGGCGATCGGCGTGTCGAGGGGCAGGTCCAGCGCCAGCACATCGGCCTCGCTGGAGACCAGATGCACCGGGGCGCCGATCTGGCCCATGGTGCCTTCGACTTCCGGATGACCCGCATGGCCGATCAGCACCATGGTGCGGCCGAGGCCGACATAATATTTGCCCTGATTATGCACCTTGGACACCAGGGGACAGGTGGCGTCGATCACCGGCAGGTCGCGCGCGGCGGCCTCATCCACCACCGAACGGGCGACGCCATGGGCGCTGAATACGGTGATCGCGCCCGCCGGCACTTCCGACAGCTCCTCGACGAAGATGGCGCCGCTGGCCTTCAGCTTGTCGACCACATGGCGGTTGTGAACGATCTCGTGGCGCACATAGACGGGCCGCCCGTATTTCACGAGCGCGCGATCGACGATTTCGATCGCCCGCTCCACGCCCGCGCAAAAACCGCGCGGCTGTGCCAGATACACCTTGACCATTGATCCCGCTGTCGCTTGGTTGACCACCCCTACTCAACCTAGTGCATCAGTCCCCGTTTCGAAAGCTGCAGGACCTCGCAATATACGGGCACAGCAAGATTTTTTGCCCGGCGCCTAGTTCGACAGCTTTTGCTTGCCGGCCGCCACGCATATCTTGACCGCCATGACAGATCCCACCCTCCCCAGGCCAAAGGCCGCGGCATGACCGGCGCCATCGAGGCTCCCATCGCCGACGCGGCCCGGCTCGAGTCGTTGCGCGCGGCGCTCAAACGCACCGCCAGTCTGGTCGACGTCACCCTCGACCAGGTGCTGCCGCCGCCCAGCGGGCCCGGCGGACGGGTGGCCGAGGCGATGCGCTATGCGGTGTTCGCGGGCGGCAAGCGGATCCGCCCCTTCCTGACCGTGGGCAGCGCGGGACTGTTCGGCGTGCCCCAGGACCACGCCCTGAGGGTGGCGGCCGCGATCGAGGCGCTGCACACCTATTCGCTGGTGCACGACGACCTGCCCTGCATGGACGACGACGATCTGCGCCGCGGGCGGCCCACCACCCACCGCCAGTTCGACGAGGCGACGGCCGTGCTGGCCGGCGACGCCCTGCTGACCCTGGCGTTCGGCATCCTGGCCGATCCAGCGACCCACCCCTCCGCCGAGGTGCGCGGGCGGCTGGTCGGCAAGCTGGCCGAGGCGGGCGGCGCGGCGGGCATGATCGGCGGCCAGATGCTGGATATGCAGGCGGCCGAGAGCGACTTCGGCGAGGACGAGATCATCCAGCTGCAGGCGCTGAAGACCGGCGCCCTGTTCGAGTTCTGCTGCGAGGCGGGCCCGATCCTGGGCGGCGCGGGCGCCGAGGAGCAGCAGCGCCTGCGCGCCTTCGCCCGCGAGTTCGGCCTGGCCTTCCAGATCGCCGACGACATCATCGACGCCACCGGCGACGTCGAGGAGGCCGGCAAGGCCGTCGGCAAGGACCAGGACCAGGGCAAGGCGACGCTGATCTCGCTCTACGGCCTCGAAAAAGCCCGCAGCGAAGCGCACCGCCTGGCCCACAGCGCGGCCGATCGCCTGTCGCCCTACGGCGCGGCGGCCGACGACCTGCGCGCCCTGCCCTTCCTGCTGCTCGACCGGCCAAGCTGACGCCGGTCGGCGGCCAGGACGGCCGACATAGACGACCGATAGTGGTCAACGAGTGAGATTCGCACGCCGGCGCCCCGCTTCGGGCTTCTAGCCGGCCCCGGTAAGAGATAGAGTTCGACCATGCTGCGCACCCTCTTCCTCCAGGCTCCCTCCTTCGACGGCTTCGATGGCGGCGCCGGTTCCCGCTATCAGGCCAAGCGGGAGATCAAGTCCTTCTGGTTCCCGACCTGGCTGGCCCAGCCGGCGGCCCTGGTCGAGAATTCCAAGCTGATCGACGCCCCGCCCTCGGGCGTGACGCTGGCCGATGTGGTGGCCCAGGCGAACGACTTCGACCTGCTGGTGGTGCACACCTCGGTCCCCTCGTTCGATTCCGACGTCAAATGCATCGCCGCGATGAAGGCGGCCAATCCGAAACTGAAGGCCGGGCTGATCGGCGCCAAGGTCGCGGTCAAGGCCGACGAGAGCCTGGTCGATGCGCCGATCGTCGACTTCGTCTGCCGCAACGAGTTCGACTTCACCATCAAGGACGTCGCCGACGGCAAGCCCTGGGACACCATCCTGGGCCTGAGCTATCGCGACGCCAACGGCGAGATCGTCCACAACGGCGAGCGGCCGATCATCGAGGACATGGATTCGCTGCCGTCGGTGATCGACGTCTACAAGCGCGACCTGAAGATCGAGGACTATTTCATCGGCTATCTGAAGCACCCCTATCTGTCGGTCTACACCGGCCGGGGCTGCAAGAGCCGCTGCACCTTCTGCCTCTGGCCCCAGACCGTGGGCGGCCACCGCTACCGCACCCGCTCGGTCGAGAACGTGGTCGCCGAGATCGCCGCGGCCAAGGAAGCCTTCCCGCAGGTGAAGGAGTTCTTCTTCGACGACGACACCTTCACCGACGACCTGCCCCGCGCCGAGGCGATCGCCGAGGGCCTGGGCAAGCTGGGCGTGACCTGGTCGTGCAACGCCAAGGCCAACGTCCCGCGCGCGACGCTGGAAAAGCTGAAGGCCGGCGGCCTGCGCCTGCTGCTGGTCGGCTATGAATCCGGCGACCAGCAGATCCTGTTCAACATCAAGAAGGGCATGCGGATCGAGGTCGCCGAGCGGTTCACCCAGGACTGCCATGACCTGGGGATAGCCATCCACGGCACCTTCATCGTCGGCCTGCCCGGCGAGACCCGCGAGACCCTGGCCAAGACCAAGGCGTGGGCCTGCAAGATCAATCCGCATACGGTGCAGGTGTCCCTGGCCGCGCCCTATCCGGGCACCTTCCTGTACGATCAGGCGGTCGAGAACGGCTGGCTGGACGCGGCCAACGCCGAATTGGTGAACGACAAGGGGGTGCAGATCGCGCCCCTTCACTACCCGCACCTCAGCCACGACGAGATTTTCGCGGCGGTCGAGGACTTCTACAAGGCCTTCTATTTCCGCCCACGGAAGATCGGCTCGATCGTCAAGGAGATGATCAGCGACAGCGACATGATGAAGCGTCGGCTGCGCGAAGGCGTTGAATTCTTCCAGTTTCTGCGGGAACGAAAAGCGGCCTGACACATTTAATAACGGTTTGTGCGTTGAAATCGACGCGCCCATGGGCCAAATGCGCCCAATGGGGTCGCTCGTCACCGTTCATCGTTTCAAAGTCGCCGCCGCGCTGCTGATCATTTCACTCAGCGCGATCGCGGGGCCGTCGCTCGCCGCCAATCCTAACGAGAAGAAGTGGCGCAAGGCCTGCACCGCCGACGCCTTCGCCCAATGTCCTTTGCAGGCGCTGACCGGCAATCGCAACGGCGTGCGCGACTGCCTGCTCAAGCGGATGGATAAATTGTCCGAGCCCTGCGTAGCCGTGATCCACGAGGCTCAGCAGCAGTCGCTCGCCGCCGGCGCGTCGACGCAGCAGACCCTGGCGATCAGCGGCATGCCGGTCACGCACTAGTCAGCCGACGCTGGCCCCCTAGGAGCGGCCGGCGCCGAGCAGGGTCCCGGCGACGAACGCCGCGAGCACCAGGAAGGCGAACAGGTCGCTGACCATCGCGATCACCTCGTTGCCCGACTTTTCGCGCTCCGCGACGTGCCGTACGCCGGCGACGCCATAGAAGACGCCGGCCGAGATCGCCGACGGCATCACGAAGTCCGGCGCAAACAGGCTGGCCAAGCCGACGACCGCCGCGGCGAGGTTGGCCACGCCCAGTTCCGTCACCAACGGCAGCGCCTCATCGCTCTTCATGTGAAAGATTTCGGTCGCGGTAAATCGCGGCTGCAACACCTGTCGGGCCCCGGCCAAACCCAGGCGCACCCCGACGCTCCAGAACACGAACCATTTGCCGGTCAGCCAGACCAGCGGCTCAGCCGGATAGCGGAGATGCTCAAGGCCGATTGAACCGACCGGCAGCAGGAACATCGTCAGCGCAACGACGGCGAGATACACGGCGGGCTCCCATGACAGGCGAATCCGACATTAGGGCCAAGCTTGAACGGCGCCAATCGGACGACGCCGCGCCGTCGGGCGCCATCGCCGCCGGGCCGAATCGCCAACAACCATCCTTCCCCCCTCGCCGCCGATAGGCTGAAATGGCCGCTGATCGCAGCCAGGCGAAACAGATCGGACAGCCGCATGAGCACCCTCGGGACCCGCGAACACCAGATGTTCCCCGTGCTGACGCCGGCCCAGATGGAGATCGCCCGGCGCTTCGCCAGCGGCCCCGAGCGGCGGTTCGCGCCGGGTGAGAGCGTCTACGCGATCGGCGAGCAGGGCGCGCCGGCCTGGCTGGTGCAGGAGGGAACCATCGAGGTGATGCGGCGCGACGGCCTCAGTCACGAGGCGCCCGTCACCACCCATGGCGTCGGCCAGCTGACCGGCGAGGTCAACCAGCTGGCTGGGCGCCCGTCGATGGCCAGCGGGCGGGCCGGACCCGACGGCGCGGTCGCCCTGCCGTTCGACCCCGCCCACCTAAGGGCGCTGATGGTCGGCTCGGCCGAGCTCGGCGAGATGGTGATGCGGGCCCTGATCCTGCGCCGCGTCGGCCTGATCGAGGAAGGCGGCGCGGGGACCCTATTGATCGGCGCGCCCGGCAGCCCCGACCTGGTCAGGCTGCAGGGGTTTTTGACCCGCAGCGGCTATCCCAACCTGGTGCTCGACGCGGCCACCGACGCCGAGGGCAGGGCGCTGGTCGAGCGCATGGGGGTGCTGGCCGAAGACCTGCCGCTGGTGGTCTGTCCGAACGGCGGCCTGTTGCGGCGTCCGAGCGAGCTGGAGCTGGCGGCCTGCCTGGGCATGACGCCCAACCTCGATCCGGAGACGCTCTATGACGTCGCCATTGTCGGCGCGGGACCGGCGGGGCTGGCCGCGGCCGTCTACGCCGCCTCGGAGGGCCTGTCGGTGATCGTGCTCGACGAGCGGGCCATGGGCGGCCAGGCGGGCGCCTCGGCGCGGATCGAGAACTATCTGGGCTTTCCCACCGGCATCTCCGGCCAGGCCCTGGCCGGCCGCGCCTTTAACCAGGCGCTGAAGTTCGGGGCCGAGATCGCCGCCCCGCTCAAGGTCGACCGGCTCGACTGCGCGGCCGAGCCGCTGACGCTGGAGCTGCCGGGCGACCGCCGGCTCAAGGCCAGAACCATCGTCATCGCCTCCGGCGCCCGTTATCGGCGGCCCGACATCGCCAACCTCGACACGTTCGAGGGCGGCGGGGTGTCCTACTGGGCCTCGCCGATCGAGGCCAGGCTCTGCGCCGGCGAGGAGATCGCCCTGGTCGGCGGCGGCAATTCGGCGGGCCAGGCGATCGTCTTCCTGGCGCCCCAGGTCAAGCGGCTGCACCTGAGCGTGCGGCGCGACCTGTCGCAGACCATGTCGCGCTACCTGATCGACCGGATCGCCGCCCTGCCCAACGTCGAGATGCACGTCGGCAGCCAGATCGTGGCGCTGGACGGAGACCGCGCCACCGGCCTGACCGGCGCGCGCTTTCGCCACCGCGACGGCTCCATCCAGCAGCGCGATCTTCGCCACCTGTTCCTGTTCATCGGCGCCGACCCCAACACCGACTGGCTGGCCGGCTGCGTGGAGACCGACGACAAGGGCTTCATCGTCACGGGCAAGGGCGGGCTGCCGCTGGAAACCAGCCTGCCGGGGGTATTCGCGATCGGCGACGTTCGCGCCGGCTCGACCAAACGCGTCGCCGCCGCCGTCGGCGAAGGCGCCGCCGTCGTCGCCCAGATCCACACCTTGCTGGGCGAACGGGCCGCGCAGGCGGAACGCCAGGCCTCATCCGGGAGATCACAATGAAAATCGCCGCCCTCGCCGCCCTGCTCGCTATCGCGGCCGCCGGAACCGCCCTGGCGGTCGAACCGCCGCCGTCCGCGGATCACGGCCAGACCTTGGCCAACCAGACCCTCGCCACCCAGACCACCGAGGAAGGCCAGACGGTGATCTATGACGGCTACACCTGGCGGCGGCGGGAGCTGGCCAAGCGGTTGCCGATCGGCGAGCCCTGGCCCTCGGAAAGCGCGATCGGCGCCCAGTTCAAGCGGTTCAATCTGGAGTCCGCGCCGCTCCCCGAGGAGATCCCCACGCCGTCGCGGATCATGCAGGACATCTATCTGGTCAACACCGCGCCCAACCTGACCTATCTGATCGACGCGGGCCCCGGCCAGCTGGTGCTGATCGACCCGGGACTTGAGGGCAACGTCGACCAGATCCTGAAGAAGGTCGCGGCGCTGGGCTTTTCGCCCAAGGACATCAAATGGGTGATCAACACCCACGCCCACTTCGACCACGCCATGGCCGACGCCCATTTCCAGCGTCTGGGCGCCAAGATCCTGATCGGCCGCGACGACGCCCCCGCGGTGGAGAAGGGCACCGAGATCACCGGCAAGATCGCCGCGCCGCGCGATCCGTCCGGCCATTACCCCACGGCCCATGTTGACTGGCCGGTCGATGACGGCGAGGACCTGGTGCTGGGCGACAAGACCTTTCTGGCCATCCACACCCCCGGCCACACCGAGGGCTCGACCTGCTACGCCCTGCAGGTCGGCGGCAAGACGGTCCTGTTCGGCGGCGACACGGTGCTGTTCGACTATCGCCTGGGCCAGCAGACCGGTCCGTTCGCCGACAATGTCGCCTATCTGGCGTCGCTGAAGAAGCTGCTGCGCTTCGGCGCCTACTACCGCTGGGACGTGCTGCTGCCCGGGCACGGGACCATGGTCATGGACCGCGCCTATCTCGACGTGCTCAAGGCCGAGCGCCAGGTCGAGCTTGACGTGACCGACAACGCCCCGGTGGAGGCGCTGCCGTTCGGGACGGGGGACTATCGACGGCTGATGTTCGGCAGGCCGTGAGGGGGGCTCAACCGGGCGTGGGGTCGGCGATGCGGGGCGACCCGACACGGCAGACCTCATAGCTGAGGGTCGGGCCGGCTTCGTCCGCGATCAGGCCGGCCGCCAGCGCCGTCAGATAGGCGGCGCGTTCGAACGCGCGGTCGGAATGGTCGCCGCCGCCATTCGGCGCGGTGATGCGATAGGTCGCCACGCAATGGCGATCCGCGAGCACCGTGACCACCCTTGAGGCCGCGCCCGCCGACGCCGAGCGCCGCGCGCGCGGATTTGTGGGTTCGGATCGCGCTGGCTTTGAGTCGGGCGCCGGGCCGAGCGCCACCCAGTCGAAATGGCGATCGGCGAACGCCAGCAGCCACGCCAGAAAGCGCCATGTCGGTTCGTCATGCGCGAGGTGGTGGGTGAGCAGACCCACGGGCTCGCCGGCGTCGCCGGAGAGCCGCCGACGACGCAGCGCCTTGATCAGCGCGCTGCCGACGCGCGCGCGCCCGCGAAACCTTGGCCCGCCGCGCCATCTCAGGACGTCCACCTCGCTCGCCAGATAGATCGGCGTGGACGGCGACGGCCGCTCCGGCCCGGCCCAGAGCTGGTCGAAGCCGGCGATCGAGAGGGCGTCCGCCAGATGGCGATGACAGGCGTTCCAGGGCGGGGTGAAAAAGGCGGGCTCAAGTCCCGCGTCGACAAGCCGGGCCTTGCCGGCGGCGATGGCCTGGCCCATGTCCGCGGCCGTGACGTCGCCCCTGTACTCGCTCGGCGGCCCCTCGCCCGCGTTGATATTGATGTGGCTGACGCCGTGCTGGCCGACGCGGATGTTGGCGTGTTGAGCCAATCGAGCGGCCAGCGGGCGCAGATCGTCTGAACTGGGGATGACCGCCAGGGCCAGCGGGCGTCCGTCGGCCAAGGCCAGCAGGCGGTCGAGCGCGGGCGTGGGCTCGCGCGCGTCGTCATCGCGCCAAAGCAGCCTGGGGCGCGCGCCCGCCGCCCGCCAATGCCTCAGTTCGGTCTCGAGCCGCAGCTGGAGGGGCCAGGACGGCTCCGCGCTGAAAAAAACCATCACTCCGCCGCGATGGTGATCGCCGCCGTCGGCGCGGCCGCGCGGGTGACGACCGCCTGCTGACCTTGCGGCTCCAACCGCGCGCGCAGCGTGGACAGCAGGGGATAGAGGCCCGCCATCAGGGCGATCAGAAAGCCCCAGCCCCCCTCGCGATACCCCTTCCGCGAAATGTAGCATTTCAGGAATCGGCGCAGGCCGCGGAAGGCGTTCTCGCCGACGCCGCCGACCGCGCCCCGGTCCACCAGGTCCTTCGCCCGAAGGCGGGTGTAGCGGTCGAGCCGGGCGATCATGTCGGAGATGTCGTCGTCGACCTCGTGGCGAAGCGGCTGCGTCAGCTTCGGCCCGGCCCGTCCATCGATCCGGACCGTCGGATGCAGCCGCTCGTCGCCCCAGCGCTTGGCCTCGCGCCGATAGAGCCGGGCCACCGAACTGGTGCCGAACGAGCCGCCCCATCCATAGCGCACGAGATGGCCGCCGATGTAGTTGTCGATCGGCACCTGGAAATGGGTGGCGTCTCCGGCGTCGATGATCTGTTCACGGATCTCGCTCGCCAAGGCGGCCGACACCCGCTCGTCCGCGTCGACCTCGATGATCCAGTCACCCGTCGCCGCCGCGAGCGCGACGGCCTTGCGGCGGCCCTCGAGCGGGAACTGCCCCCTCACGATCGTGCACCCATGGCGGCGGGCGATCTCGCCGGACCGATCCGAGCAGCGGTCCAGCACGACGACAATCTGGTCGGCGAAGGCAAGGCCCTCAAGGCACGCGCCGAGCCGGGCCTCCTCGTTGTGGACGCACACCACAGCAGAGAGCGTATTGTTGGTCATCGCCGGCCTGCCCCAATCTCTTGAGTGCAAGACGCCGCCGCGGCGCGCCGCCCCTACCTGTGCGGCAGTCGGTCGCAATTCAACGCGCGCATGTCGCCAGGACGATCGGGCCGCTCGCCGGGCGGACTCAGGCGGCGTTCTGGACCACGTGGCTGTTGGCCTGGTCTTCGCCGTGGACCGCCAGCAGGTTCATGCCGCCGGGATTGTAGAGGCGGTAGCCCTTTTCCCGCAGCCAGTCGGTCATCGCCGTCGCGTCGGACTTGTGGTGCTCGATCAGCATGATCGGCCGGTGCTTTTCCAGCACCTCGGCGGCGCCGCGCAGGACGTCTATTTCCATCCCCTCGACATCGATCTTGATCAGGTCGAGGCGCTCCAGGCCCAGCGAATCCAGGCGCAGGGCGCGCACCGGCGTGGTCGCCTCGTCGCGATAGTCGATGGTCTGGCCGATGTTCTCGGGCCTCGCCAAGGGCTTCAGCTCGAGACTGCCGAAACTGGCCCGCTCCAGATAGTTGGGCGTGGGGATGCGCATGGTCCCGTCCGCGTCGGCAGCCGCGGCGTGGATGGCCTGGACGTTGAAGCAGTTGTTGATCGCGATGTTGCCGGCCAGGGCGTAATAGATTCGCTCCTGGGCTTCGATGGCGATCACCCGGCCCCAGCCGGCCATGCGGCGGCCCCAGTCGATGGCGTGGACGCCGATGTTGGCGCCGCAGTCGATCGCCACCACCCCGTCGCCGTGCAGCGTGCGGCGCAGCTCCAGCAACTTCAGCGCCAGATCCACCTCCTCGGGACAGAAGGCGCCGTTGGTCAGGATCTCGATGCCGACGCCGAAGCGGGCCGCGCCGACGCTGTGCTCGTCATTCCGGTTGAGGATCAGGGTCCCGTGGTCAGTGCTGGCGAGCACGAAGGCGATCTGCCGTTTTGTCTTGGCCAAGGCGTTTTCCTGACTAGGGTGGGCGCGCGGACGCAAGTTTTGCGGCCCTTTTGGAGGCGGGTGCAAGTGCAGTTCAAGACGTGCGTGCGGGCGAGAGGCGTTAATTCTGAAGAGGTTGTACAGTCGAACAAAGCGCGCGGCCCCGAATTTGCAGTCGCCGCCCCGTTTAGGGCGCCGCGGGAGACACGCTAATGGACGGGGCGGCGACAAGCGGGCAAGCGACGGATTCCGCGGCCGCGTCCCTGGCCTTCATCCTGCAGCTGCTCGGCCTGCCGGCCAATCCCGCCGAGATCCTGCATCAGAGCGGCAAGCCGCGCCTGGACGAGACCGACCTGTTGCGCAGCGCGCGCCGGTTTCCGGTCAAGGCGCGGCTGGTTTCCGCCACTCTTGAGCGGCTGAAGGCCATGCCCATGCCGGTGCTTGCCGGCCTGCACGACGGAAGCTGGGTCGTGATCGGCCGGATCGCCGACGACCGGATGCTGATCCAGAACCCGGCCGCCGCCGCGCCGGAAGCGCTGGGCGCCGACGCCTTCGCCGAGCGTTGGAGCGGCCGGATCCTGCTGATCGCCCGCCGCGCGGCGCTGAGCGACCCTTATGGGCGCTTCGGCGTGGGCTGGTTCCTCGACGCCATCCAGAAGTACCGCCAGCCGCTGACCGAGGTGCTGATCGGCTCCTTCTTTGTCCAGCTGTTCGCCCTGCTGACCCCCCTGTTCTTCCAGGTCATCATCGACAAGGTTTTCGTGCACCGTGGCCTGTCGACGCTGGAGGTGCTGGCGCTGGGCCTGATCATCCTGTCGGTGTTCGAGGTGGTGCTGGGGGGCCTGCGCACCTACGTCCTGGCCCACACCTCCAACCGCATCGACGTGGAGCTGGGCGCGCGGCTGTTCCGACACCTGTTCGCCCTGCCGCTGGCCTATTTCCACGCCCGCCGCGTCGGCGACACCATCGCCAGGGTGCGGGAGCTGGACAACATCCGCCAGTTCCTGACCTCGGCGGCCCTGACCCTGGCGCTGGACCTGTTCTTCGCCCTGCTCTTCCTGATCGTGCTGTTCATCTACAGCCCGCTGCTGACCCTGATCGTGGCCCTGTCGCTGCCCTGCTACCTGCTGCTCAGCGTCGGCGTCACGCCATCCTTCCGCGCCCGGCTGAACGAGCGGTTCCGGCGCGGATCGGAGAACCAGTCCTTCCTGGTCGAGGCCGTGTCGGGGGTCGAGACGGTCAAGTCGATGGCGCTTGAGCCGGTGATGCAGCGGCGCTGGGAGGAACAGCTGGCCGCCTACGTCAGCGCCTCGTTCCGGGTGATCACCCTGGGGACCACCGCCAGCCAGACCGCGGCGATGATCAACAAGATCACCACCGTGCTGATCCTGTTCTTCGGCGCCGGCCTGGTGATCGCCAACAAGCTGACCGTCGGCGAGCTGGTGGCCTTCAACATGATCTCCTCCCAGCTGGCCGCGCCGGTGCTGCGCATCGCCCAGCTGTGGCAGGAGTTCCAGCAGGTGCGCCTGTCGGTCGACCGGGTCGGCGACATCCTCAACACCACCCCCGAACCCGGCCAAGCGGGCCAGGGGACCGGGGGGGCGGCGCTGCCGGCGATCCGCGGCGACATCGCCCTGGAGACCGTCAGCTCCCGCTACCGCATCGACGCCCAGCCGGCGCTGCGCGAGGTGTCGCTGGCCATTCCCGCCGGCCAGGTGATCGGCATCGTCGGCTCTTCCGGCTCGGGCAAGAGCACGCTGGCCAAGCTGATCCAGCGGCTCTACGTGCCCGAGACCGGACGGGTGCTGGTGGACGGCGTCGACCTGGCCCTGGCCGATCCGGCCTGGCTGCGGCGACAGATCGGGGTGGTGCTGCAGGAGAACATCCTGTTCAACCGCACCGTCCGTGAGAACATCGCCCTGGCCGATCCCGGCCTGCCGATGGAACG
>Ga0302196_10000381_pt1 | contig 43094 bp, 33 predicted proteins | sample II_Bog_N1_3_FD_198794 | JGI IMG/M metagenome (GOLD analysis project Ga0302196, IMG submission 198794) | Peat permafrost microbial communities from Stordalen Mire near Abisko, Sweden - II_Bog_N1_3 | ecosystem: Environmental > Terrestrial > Soil > Wetlands > Peat | place: Sweden: Abisko... | reverse complement strand
GACGCGCAAGGACCATTGGAACGAGGTCGCGCTGGAGATCTATTACCAGCCCGGCCACGAGTACGATCTCGACGAGATGATGAACGGGATGAAGGACGCGCTGAGCTACTACAGCAAGAACTTCACGCCCTATCAGTTCCGCCAGGCGCGCATCATCGAGTTCCCCAACTATGCCACCTTCGCGCAGTCGTTCCCCAACACCATCCCTTATTCGGAGAACATTGGTTTTATCGCGCGCGTCAACCCCGCCAAGGCGGACGACGTGGACTATCCCTATTACGTGACCGCGCACGAGATCGCGCACCAGTGGTGGGCGCACCAGCTCATCGGCGGCAACGTGCAGGGCGTGACGCTGCTGGACGAGACCCTCGCTCAATACTCGGCGCTGATGGTGATGAAGGCGAAGTTTGGCGCGCCGAAGATGCGCCGCTTCCTCAAATATGAGCTCGACCAGTACTTGATGGGACGCTCGATGGAGCAACAGAAGGAGGTGCCCATCCTCCGCGTCGAGAACCAGCAGTACATCCACTACAACAAGGGCAGCCTCGTCATGTATGCGCTGCAGGACTATATCGGCGAGGAGCGGGTGGACCAGGCGCTCAAGAGTCTGCTGCTTCAATGGCAGTTCAAGGGCCCGCCTTATCCCAATGCCAACGCCCTGCTCGATGAGCTGAAGAAGGTCACGCCGCCAGACATGCATTATCTGCTGCACGATCTCTTCGAGACCATCACGCTCTATGACAACCGCGCGCAGACGGCGGTGGCGAAGAAGCTGCCCGACGGACGCTACGAGCTGACGCTCGAGGTGAGCGCCAAGAAGATGCAGGCCGGCGAGCAAGGTGATGAGAAAGAGGTCCCCGTCGACGACTATATCGATATCGGCGCGCTCGACGCAGACGGCAATGCGATGGCCATCCAGCGGGAGAAGATGAAGAGCGGCAGCGCGCAGTTCAAGCTGGTGGTCGACAAGCTGCCGGCCAAGGCGGGCATCGACCCGCTCAACATGCTGATCGATCGCCACCCCGACGACAACGTGGTCGCGGTAACGCTGCCCTGACGAAACAGGGCACGAATGAGATGGGCGCGGTCCCCTGGCGGGTCACCGCGCCCATCCTGCTTTTCATCGCCCGCATCGGCCGAGCGGTTCAGCGCTCTAGGCTGGCGGCAGCGTAGACTTCTCGCGGAAATCCTCCGCCGCCTGGAAATCCTCGGGCGCGAGGTCGCGCATGGGGACGCCGCTGCCGCGGTGCTGCTTGAAGGTCTCGATGACGACCAGCTTGTGCGGGCGCACCGCCGAGAGCGGGCAGGCGCGGTAGGCCTTCTCGTCCTCGTCGCAGTAGCCGAGGCGCTTCTCGCCGCACTTGGGCTGCATATATCGGCCCAGCTCGGGGACCTTCTGCATGATCGCCGCGCGCATCTTGGCGATCATCTGCCGGATCTCCCACTGCGCGCGCGTGCAGAGTCGCAGGTCGCCAATGTGCAGCAACTCGGCGAAGTTCACCATGATCTGGAAGTTGGTCGGCGCCGCATTGGGCAGCACGAAGCGCGCGTCTTCGGCGGGGATGCAAGCAGCCACCGCATCGCGATAGACGCGGGTGATCTCGGTCATCAGCTTCTCGAACTCAGGCCCCTTGCCGGCGTCCTTCCACGAGTCGGGCATGACGTAGTCGAGCCGCTCTTCATTCTTGCCGGTGAATCGCACATATCGCTGCGACTGCTGCTCGAAGGAGATGCCGATCCGGTGGCGCACGAACTGGTGCGAGAGCGAGCGCGAGACGCCGGAGATGCCGAACCAGAAGACGACCTGTTCGAGCGGCGAGACGTGGCCGGTCTTGAGCCGCTCCTCGACGAACGCGGCGATCTTCTCGCGCGGCACCGCGCCGGTCTCGATGTCGTCCCAGACCTCGCGGGGCGTCTTGGGCGTGTAGCAAGTCCGATAGGCCCCATAGAGCTTGACCAGCGGGTCGGTGGCCATGTCGATCAGCAGGACGTCCATATCGGCTCCTATCGAGTTGCTATCGAGGAACTATCGCGAGAGAAGCGCCGCTACAGCTTGCGCTGCGCGACCTTGTAGAGCGTGAGGCCCATCGCCGCGAAGAAGGCGACGCCGAGCAGCTGGTATCCGCCGTCGCCGAGCGCCGAGGCGAGCGCCGGCGACAAGTCGACGTGCTTGAGCCCGGTGGAGATGCTGTCGTTGACGCTGAGCACCGCGACCAGCACGCCCGCGAGCGCGCCGCCCGCGACCAGGCCGGTCGAGAACAGGCTGCCTGCGCCCAGCTCGCTGTCGTGGTCGGCGTCCTTGCCGGCGCGGCGATCGACGATTCCCTTGATTGCGCCGCCGATCCAGATGGGCAGCGTGGTCGAGAGCGGCAGATAGGCGCCCACCGCGAACGAGAGCGGCGAGACGCCGCACAGCTCGATGGTGACGGCGAGGAAGACGCCAACCAGCACATATTGCCAGTCCAGGTTATGCGCGAGCAGGCCGCGGATGAGCGTCGCCATCAGCGTGCCCTGCGGCGCGGGGAAGGCCTCGGTGCCGATCATATGGTGCACGCCAGCCGCGACCGCCGCTGCGTTCGGCGTATCGAGCACCTGCACCGTCAAGCCGATCACCAGCGCCGCCGCCACCGCGCCGACCATCAGGCCGATCTGCTGGAATCGCGGCGTCGCGCCGACGAGGAATCCGGTCTTCAAGTCCTGCGAAGTCGCGCCCGCGTTGGCCGCCGCGATGCAAACCATGCCGCCCACGCAGAGCGCCATCGGCTGGTAGATATCCGCGGTCCAGCCGATGCCGACGAAGATGAGGCAGGTCGCCATGATGGTCGCGATGGTCATTCCCGAGACCGGGTTCGAGCTGGTGCCGATGATTCCGACGATGCGCGAGGCCACCGTGACGAAGAAGAATCCGAAGACGACAATCAGGACTCCGAGGAGGAATCGGCCGCCGATGGTGCCCGGGAGAAACGGCAGGAAGGCCATGATGCAGATGAGCGCGAGGCTTCCGCCCACCACCGTGGAGATCGGCAGATCGCGGTTGGTCCGCTTGGTATCGGCCAGCTCCTTCGCTCCGCCGCGGATGGAGGCGAGGCTGCCCTTGAAAGAGCTGACGATGGTCGGCAGCGTCTTGAGCAGCGTCATGAAGCCGCCCGCCGCCACCGCGCCCGCGCCGATCTGCCGGACATAAGCGTTGTAGATGGCGCGATTGGTGGCCGCGAACGTCTGCAGCGCCGGATCCCAGCCGTAGGCGCCCGCCTTGGTGATGTCCGCGAGATATCCCAGCTTCACCAGCTGCAGCGCGATCACCGGCGCGGGAACCAGCGAGGCGATCAGCGGAATCAAGCCCAGCCAGGCGAGCACGCCGCCCGAAACGAGCACGCCGGCGATCTTGGGGCCGATGATATATCCGACGCCCATATATTCTGGAGTAATCGCGGCGTTGACAGTGGCGGCCGGGAAGATCTTCGAGGTCGCCTTGGTCACATATCCCGGCGCCTCGGCGATGACCTTGAAGATCTGCTGGAGAATCGCATAGCCGAAAGCGAAGAAGAGGCCTTGATAAGCCGTCTTCGCCAGCTCGCCGCCCTTCTCGCCCGCGATCAGCACCTGCGCGCAGGCGGCGCCCTCCGGATAGGGCAGATTGCCGTGCTCCTTGACGATGAGCGCGCGGCGCAGCGGGATCATCATCAGCACGCCGAGCATGCCGCCCAAGAGCGCCAGTGTGAAGATGGTCCAATACGAGAAGTATCCGGCGCCCACGCTCTGGTGGGTCGAGGGGTCGAGCGCAAGGAAGAGAAAGCCAGGCAGCGTGAAGACCACGCCGGCCGCGATCGACTCGCCAGCAGATCCGATGGTCTGCACCAGGTTGTTCTCGAGGATGGTCGAGCCGCCCAGCTTCTTGAGCAGCGAGATCGAGAGCACCGCGATGGGGATCGACGCGGAGACGGTGAGTCCGGCTTTGAGCGCGAGATAGACGGTCGAGGCGCCGAAGATGAGGCCGAAGAGCGCGCCGATGATGATCGCCTTGGGAGTGAACTCGGCGACCTTGTCGCCGTCCGCGACATAGGGTTTGAACTCGGCAGGAGCAGAATTGATTTCGGACATGGGTTCTCTTGGCGTCTTGATTGAATGAAAGCGATTCAAGTCTTGGTGCGCTGGGCAGCCCAATGCTCTTCCCGGGCCAGCTCGAGGTCCGCGGCGACCATCATCTTGGTGAGCGCGAGGAAGTCGACCTTCGGCTTCCAGCCCAGCTTCTCGCGCGCCTTGCTGGCGTCGCCGCAGAGGTGGTCGACCTCCGACGGGCGCAGATATCGCGGGTCGTGGCGGACGAAGTCGCGATAATCGAGGCCCACTTCGGCGAAGGCCACCTCGCACAGCTCGCGCACGCTGTGGCTCTCGCCGGTCGCGACCACCCAGTCATCGGGCGTCGCGTGCTGCATCGCCATCCACATCGCCTCGACGTAATCGCCGGCAAAGCCCCAGTCGCGCATCGCGTCCAGGTTGCCGAGGAACAGCTCTTTCTGGAGGCCCAGCTTGATGCGTCCGACCGCGCGCGTGATCTTGCGCGTCACGAACGTCTCGCCGCGCCGCGGGCTCTCGTGATTGAAGAGGATTCCATTCACCGCGTGGAATCCATAGGCCTCGCGATAGTTGATCGCGATCCAATAGGCATAGACCTTGGCGACCGCATACGGCGAGCGCGGATGGAATGGAGTCTTCTCGCCCTGCGGCGGCGGCGCCTTGCCAAACATCTCGGAGGAGCTGGCCTGATAGTAGCGGGCCTTGGTCAGCCCGCTCTCGCGCATCGCCTCGAGGATGCGCAGCGCGCCCACGCCGGTCACTTCGGCGGTGTATTCGGGGACATCGAAACTGACGCGCACGTGGCTCTGCGCGCCCAGGTTGTAGATCTCGTCCGGGTGCGTCTGCTGCAGCAGCACATTGAGCGAGCTGGCGTCGTTCAAGTCGCCGTAATGGAGGATCAGCCGGCGGTCCTTCACTTGCGGGTCTTGATAGAGATGTTCGATTCGCTGGGTATTGAAGGAAGAAGAGCGGCGGATGATGCCGTGAACCTCATATCCCTTCGCGAGCAACAGCTCGGTGAGATAGCTGCCGTCCTGGCCGGTGATGCCGGTAATCAAAGCTCGCTTCACGAACGGCTCCCTTTCACCTGGTGCGCGCGATACCAATCGATGGTCTCGCGCAATCCCTCTTCGAAGCCGATGCGCGCGGAGAAGCCGAACGCCTTGGCCTTCTCGACATCCAGCTTGCGGCGCGGCTGGCCATTGGGGCGCGAGGTATCCCAGCGCAGCCGGCCGGTGTATCCGGTCAGCCGCTGGATCAGCTCGGCGAGATCGCGAATGGTGATCTCGAATCCGGCGCCGAGGTTGACCGGGTCGCTCGAGTCGTATCGCTCGCAGGCGAGCAGGATCCCCTCGGCCGCGTCGCGCGCATGGAGGAACTCGCGCGAGGCGCTGCCGTCTCCCCAGACCGGGATCTCCGCATCGCCGCGCGCCTGCGCTTCGACGCACTTGCGGATGAGCGCGGGGATGACGTGCGAGGATTCGAGGTCGAAGTTGTCGCGCGCCCCGTAGAGATTGACCGGGAATAGCACGCAACTATTGAGTCCATACTGCTCGCGATAGGCTTGCGACTGCACCAGCATCATCTTCTTGGCGAGGCCGTACGGCGCGTTCGTCTCTTCCGGATATCCGTTCCAGATATCCTCTTCCTTGAAGGGAACCGGCGCGAACTTGGGATAGGCGCAGATGGTCCCGAGCGCGACCAGCTTGGGCAAGCGATGCGTGCGCGCCGCCTCGATGAGCTGCGTGCCCATCATCAAGTTCTCGTAGAAAAAGCGGCCCGGGTTCTTTTGGTTGGCGAGGATTCCACCCACGCGCGCGGCGAGGTGGATGACCAGCGTCGGCTGGAGCTCCTCGAGCATCTTCTCGGCGCTGCCGGGGCGCACCAGGTCGTAATCGCGCGAGGCGAGCGGGAAGATCTCGCCCGCGCCGCGCGCGCGCAGCCCCTCGACGACATAGCTGCCGAGAAAGCCGGTGCCGCCGGTGATGGCGACGCGGGCGGCCGGCCAGGAGAAGCTATTGGGGGTCATTGCTGTATTGGCTCCAGGTCCAGGAGAGCGTGCGGCGGTTGAGCACGTCGTCGTTCATCTCGTGGTTGGGCACGGGGCCGCCGGGCCAGTCCGCCTCCCAGGTGTCGCTGCCTTTATCATGGGCCTTGAACTGCAGCGGGGTGAGAATGAAGTCGTGGTTGGCGAACGCCACCGGCGCGGTGCTCCACGTCCCATTGCCGCCGTCGGTGAGCGGCGCCCCGTCGCCGGCGGTGAAGCTGCCCAGCTCGGCCACGTTGCCCAGCACCTCCTTCTGGGCGCTGGTGCCGCCGGGGTCCGCGACCGCGAAGGTCAACGAGAAGGAGTGGCTCGCGGAATAGGAGGTGCCGTATGCGAGCGCCGGCAGCGACTCGGCCGCGCCGGAGAGGGTCCAGATGCGATCGCTGCCGGCGGGGAACTCGTCGGTGCCGCCGAGAGAGAATTTGAAGAAGAGCTCCTGCGCGCTCCCGCCGAAGTTGAAAGCGCCCGAGTAGATGCCGTCGCCAGCCGTGACGTCGCCGCCGGTCCCGTCGTCGCGCAGGGCGAACGATACGTCCGAGAGCGTGTAGCTGAGCGGGTGCAGCGAGCCCTTGAGCGACGGAACCTGGGCGCTCTGCACCGAGAGCGTCACCAGCGCGGCCGCGGGCGAGAGCGGGCTCACCGCCGGCTGCGCCGCCTGCGCCGACGCGCTGGGGGTCCAGAGGTTTGAGCCCGGATTGAACGAGGCGGTCGCACTGGCGAAGTAGCCGAGCACGTCGATGGCCTGCGGGTTCTGCGGCGCGAGCGCGTAGACGTCGCCGTTGCTCGTGTTCACCGCGGCGAACGCGAGCCGCACGCGCGCGGGGCTGCCGAGCGCGGAGGCGGGGACCGACAGTTCGCTCGGCCCGCCCGAGGACGCGCCGTCGTAGTCGGCCGCGCTGGCGAGCGCCGGGCAGTCGGAGCTGGCCGGGCTGGTCGGGGGCTGGTGCACCAGCGCGCAGCCGCCCGCCGCGCGGATCTGCACGCGGGTCGCGAGCCCGTCAGGGAGCAGCTGGATGACGTAGTCGGCCAGGAAGGGCCAGAGGATCTCGTTGCTGCCCACGGTCGGCGTGCGCGCCTCGCCCGTCGCGTCGACGGCCGGGTCGGTGTCGACCGCGATCCAGAGCGCGTCCTGGCCTGGCGCGAGCAAGCTGCCGCCGTCGGCGCTGCCGAGCGAGGCGTAGAGATGGTTGGTGTCCCACGTAAATGCGAACGACGCGCCGGTCGCGCTGGTGGTCGCGCCCAGCGCGGTCTGGCCGCTGGTGAAGTCGGCCGCCGAACCGCTGAACGCGGTGGTCGCCGACGCGTTCACCCCCGCGCTCTCGTTGCCCGACTGGTCGACAGCGGTGACCACAAGCCGGAACGCCGTCTGCGGCGCGAGGCCCGTGAGCTGCGTCTTCACCGCCGCGCCCGGCGCGCCCGGCAGCTGCGCGACGGAGGCGGAGGCTTTCGGATCGCACGTCGAAGAAGACGAGCAGAGATAGACGCGCGAGAGCGCGAAGTCCGCGTCGGTGGGCGCGGTCCAGGAGAGAGACAGCGACTGCAGCGCCGGGCTCACGGAGAGCGCCTGCACGTCGCCCGGCGGCGTGGTGTCGGTCGAGGTGCCCGTGGTGAAGTCGGCCTCCACCGCGGCCGGGAGCGGCGCGCCCGTCGCGTCGAGCGTACCGGTGGTGATGAACAGCTGGTACGCGCTGCTCGCCGCCAACGGCGATGCCGGCGTGAGCGAGACGCTGGTGCCGTCGCTCGACAGCTCCGCCGAGGCGAGCTCGACGCAGTCCTGGTGCCCTTGCGCGATCAGCCGGATCGACGAGCCGCAGCTGGTCTGGATGCTCGCCGCGCCGATCGGCTGGTTGAACACGACCTGCACGCGCGTGTTGAGCGTCACGCCGGTCTGGCCGTTCGCAGGCTGCGTCGAGACGACCGCGAGCGCCGCGCGCGCGGTGAATCCTGCCGAGGTGAACGCGGCGGGCAGCGGCAGCCCGGTGTCGTCGAGGAGCGAGGTGTCGATGCGCAGCTGGATCAGCGCGCCCGACGGCAGCGGCGCGGCCGGCGTGAGGGTCACGTTCGTGCCGCTCACCTGCGCGCTGGCGATGGCGAGGCAGCTGTCCGCCGCGAACCCGTCCTGCGAGAGCTGCAGCGCGCCCGTGCAGGCCGTGCCGCTCGAGCTGAACGTCGCGCTCGCGGCGGTGAGCGGGCGGTTGAACGCGACCACGATCGGGCTCGAGCGCGGCACCTGCGTGGCCCCGTCGGCGGGCGAGACGCTCGCGACCGCGAGCGCAGGCACCGTGGTGAACCCTTGCGCTTGCGTGAAGGTCTGCGCGAGCGCAATGCCGCCTGTGGTGCGCACAGCGGTGGTCACGCGCAGCGCGTAGGTGGCGCTGCCGTCGAGCGGCGCCGGGAGCGCGAAGGAGAACGACTGCGTGTTCGCGTCGCTCGCGGGTGTGCCCAGCGCGGCGCAGGTGGCGAAGCCGTCGCGCGAGAGCTGCACGCTGCCGCTGCACGCGCCCGCGCTGCTCTGCCCGGTGATGCTGGCCGCGCTCGCCGATCGATTGAACACCAACGATATCCCCGCCTGCCGGTGCACAGCGGACGCGCCGTCGGCCGGCACCGTCGAGGCGACGGCGAGCGGCGCGCTGCTCTGCGGAGTCGCGGTCGCCTCGGCCGAGAGCCCGCTCTCGCCCCAGAGCCCGCGCGCGGCGACCGCGAATCGATACGAGGTCCCGTCGACGAGCCCGCTCACCGAGACGAAGAGCGCCGCTCCCGCGTCGACCGTCAGCGAACTGGTGGTGAGCGGGCCGGCCGAGGCGGCGCCGTAGTAGACGCGGTATCCGGTCGCGTCGGTCGACGACTCCCAGCTCACCGTCACCGCGCCGTCGCTCGCCGCCGCCGCGACGCCCACCGGCGCTGCGGGCGGTGTTCCGCTCTTCGAGCCGCACGACGCGAGCAGAGCCGAGGCCAGGCAGGCGAGCAGCGAGGTCGTCTTCCAGCTCATCTCAACATCCTTAGCGGAGGGGCGCCTCAAGGAGATCGCGCTCTTGACAGCGCGCGCTTGGAGCAGCCATGGAGTGCGCGCATGCAGGATACACCAGCTCCGCCGGACCGCCCGGCGCACGCGCGGCCGCTCCATCTCTCGCCCGCGTGGCTCGTCTTCGCGGCGCTCGCGCTGGCGGTCCCGATCGGCGCCCTGCTCTTTCGCGCGGAGCGCCCGGCCGCGCCCATGGCCGACGCGCGCACGCAGCTGCCGCGGCTCTCGTCCCTGCCGGACTTCGCGCTCATCGATCAGGCGGGCCGCCCGTTCGCGCGCAAGGATCTCCTCGGCCGCACCTGGGTGGCGGACTTCGTCTTCACCCACTGCGCCGACGCCTGCCCGCGCCTGACCGCGACGATGAAAGAGCTGCAGGACGCGCTCAGCCCCTCCGAGCGCGAGAGCGCCGTCGGCCTGCTCTCCATCTCGGTCGACCCGGCGCGCGACACGCCCGAGGCGATGCGGACCTACGCGCAGGCGCACGGCGCCGACCCGCGGCTGTGGCGCTTCCTCACCGGCGACCAGACGCAGATCGAGCGCGCGGTGGTGCAGGGATTCAAGCTGGGCATCGAGCCGGCCGGCGATGTCCACTCGGCGGCCTTCGACATCATGCACGGCGAGAAGTTCGTGCTGGTCGATTCGTCGGGCAACATCCGCGGCTACTACGACGTGAACGACGCTGGCGAACTGCAGCACCTGCTGCGCGACGTGCGCCAGCTCGCCCGAGGTGACCTGTGAACGAATCGCTCCCGTCCGCGCCCCGCGCGGAGAACGACCGCCTCTTCTACGTCGCGAACGCGGTGCTCTCCGCGGGCGCCATCGCGCTCTTGGTCTGGCTGCTGGTCATCCGCAAGCCAGTGGCCGGCTCGAGCCCGCTCATCGACTTCCTGCCCACGCTCAACGCGCTGCTCAACTCGACCTCGGCGGTGCTGCTGCTCTTGGGCCGCGCCGCGATCCGCCGGCGCGATCGCAAGCGCCACGCGCAGCTGATGCTCGGCGCGTTCACCACCTCGACGCTCTTTCTCCTCTCGTATCTCGCCTACCACTTCGTCCACGGCGACACGCTCTACGTGGGCGCGCAGGCGATGCGCGTGACGTACCTCGCAGTGCTGGCGAGCCACGTGCTGCTCTCGATCGCGGTGGTGCCGCTGGTGCTGGCCGCGCTCTGGTTCGCGGCGCGCGGCGCGTTCGCCAGGCACACCAAGGTCACGCGCGTGCTCTACCCGATCTGGCTCTACGTGTCGGTGACGGGCGTGGTCGTGTACCTGATGCTGTATCGGCTGCCGCACCAGTAGATCGCGCCGCGCCCCACCGCAGGTGGCCCCTCCGGAAAAAGAAAATGCGAGGGCAGGCGCGGCCGAGGTGGCTGCGCCTCACGCCTCGCGCGGGAGAGAACGGCTGCGGTGACTACTCGTCCGCGGCGGGCTTCTCTTCGACTTCGTCGTCGTCCTCGTCTTCCTCGGTCTCCGTCTCGGGAACCTCGGCGGGCTCCTCGACGGCGCGCGGCGCGGCCGAGCGGCGGCCCGCAGGCTTGGCGACCGGCTGCTCGCGCTGGTCGGTCCCGCACTTCGGGCAGGCGGGAATCGGCTTCTTCAAGTCGTAGAACTTCGCGCCACACTTGAAGCAGGTGTACTTGATGCCCAGATCCTTTGCGGCCATGTCTTGATGCCCCTCTCGGAAGTCGGCGGCGGGCCCAATAGACGAGCCCTGCGGGGAAGTCAACGTCTAGAAATTCTTGGAGAGGAGCGAGCGTGGCTTTCCAAAGCGTGTTCATCACCGGCGCGTCGTCTGGCTTGGGCCGCGGGCTGGCCCTCGATTACGCGCGGAAAGGCGCGACGGTCTTCGCGGCGGCGCGGCGCGCGAGCGAGCTGGAGGCGCTCGCGAAGGAACTCGCGGCGGGGGCCGGCCGCATCGTCCCGGTGCCGCTCGACGTCGCCAATCTCGACGCGCAGGAGAAGGCGATCCGCGCGGCCGAGGCGCAGAGCGGCGGCGCGCTCGACCTGGTGATCGCCAACGCCGGCGTCGGCACCCCCACGCACGCACTCGACCTCGACTGGCGCGACGTGCAGCGCATCCTCCACATCAACACCACCGCCGCCTGCGCGACGCTCTCCATCGCCCTGCCCGCGATGGTCGCCCAAGGCCGCGGCACGGTGGTCGGCGTCTCCAGCCTCGCCTCGTTCCGCGGGCTGCCGGGCAACGCTGCCTACAGCGCGAGCAAGGCCGCGCTGGCCACCTTCCTCGAGAGCCTGCGCATCGATCTGCGCGGCACCGGCATCCAGGCGCTGACCATCTATCCCGGGTTTGTGCGCACGGAGATGACGGCGAAGAACAAGTTCCCCATGCCGTTCATCCTCGACGCCGACCAGGCGGTGCGCACGATGGTGCGCGGCATCGCGCGGGGCAAGCGGAGCATCGCGTACCCGCTGCCGCTGGTGCTGGGCACGCGCTTTCTCGCCTCACTTCCTGCACCGGTATACGAATTTGTCGGCAGCCAGATCGCGCCGAAGCGGCCGCGCAAGAAGGGCTAGGCGCGCCCCACGCAGGTCGCCGATCCGCCTTCGAGTTGTTGTGTTCAATGGGCGCGACCTGTGCAATCTTCAGCCATGCCACGTCCCAAGCGCGAGCTGATCGATCTTCACATCCACGTCGGCGGCGCGGTCGCGCCCCACATCCTCTGGTCGATTGCCCACAGCCAGGGCTTCAAGCTCCCCGTCCGCAACTACTGGGAGTTCGTCGACCTGGTCACCGCCAGCGCCGACAAGGTCAAGTCGCTCGACGACTACCTGAAGATCCTCCACACCTGGACGGAGAAGATCCAGTCGAGCCCGGCGGCCATTGAGCGCGCGGTCTACGAGATCATCGGCAAGGAGTACCGTGGCAGCGGCGTCACGCAGATGGAGCTGCGCTTCAATCCGATGAAGCGCAACCTCGGCGGCGAGCGCGACTTGGACCACATCATCCAGGCCGCCATCCGCGGGATGGATCGCGCGGTGCTCGAGTACGGCTGCCACACCGGCCTCATCTTCTGCCTGGCGCGCGAGTTCGACGCGAACATCAACGAGATCATCGTCGACAAGGCGATCAAGTACCGCAGCTGGGGTGTGGTCGGCATCGACCTCGCCGGCTCGGAAGATCACGCGATGGAGCTGATGCCGGACGAGGCGCTGCGCTACGCGGAGCTCTACAAGCGGGCGCGCGAGGCGGGGCTGAAGACGACGGTGCACACCGGCGAGACCAAGAGCTCGGGCCCCGAGGGCGTGCGCGCGGTGGTGGAGCTCTTGCGGCCCAACCGGATCGGTCATGGAGTCCAGGCGGCGTTCGACGAAGGCGCGATGAAGCTGCTGGTGAAGAACAAGGTCGCGCTCGAGCTCTGCCCCTCGTCGAACCTCTCCACGCACGCGGTCGCGGACTGGGCGGAGATGAAGCACGTCGTTCGCACGTTCATGGATCGCGGCGTGCAAATCACCATCAACACCGACGGCCCCTACCTGCTGGGCACGGATATGAAGCGCGAGTTCGAGCTGTGCGAGAAGCACGGCATCTTGAGCGACGCCGAGATCGATCAGTGCGTCGCCACCGCGCACAGCGTGAGCTTTCTCTCGAACGAGCCCTGAGCGGCTGCCCGCGGACACGATCGCGCCCGGCCGCGCTGGGAGCGGCTCCGCCGCTGCGCCGCTTCCGTGCTCTCGCGCCGCGCTTGTTTGCTACTGTTGCCGCTGCAAATCCCTGGAGAGCCCGATGACGACGGCGCTGCGACGTGCCCGACCGATGCTCCTCATCGCGCTCTTCGGCGCGGCCGCGCTGGGCGGGCGGCCAGCGCGCGCGGACGATTCGAACCGCGTGGAGCTGCAGCGGGTACAAGCCAACGCTCCGGCCGCGGAGCCGTCGCCCGCCGAGGCGGCGCCGCCGGAGCCTGCCGCGCCGCCGCCCGCTCCCGCCGACGCCGCCAATGCGCTGCCGCCGCCACCGCTGCCGGTCGATCCCTCGCTCTTCGGTCCGTCGGCCGAGGCGCCGCCCAACAACATCAACGCCCTGGGCAGCAGCGCCGTCAGCGCGCGCGAGGCGGCCGAGGACGCGCCGCCGCCCAACACAAACTGCCCGGAAGGAACCAAGCCGGTGATGCAGGACGGGCAACAGGTCATCGACACCGACGGCACGCCGCTCTGCAAAGCGCACCATCCGTTCATCAAGGGTGAATTGACCAACCTGGGCGCGACCAAGCTGAAGCTCAAGGACAGCCGCTTCGGTGTCAGCTTTGGATATACCCGCCTCGACGGCTCGAGCTATCTGCACGTCGAGCCGCAGGTCGACCTCGCCTTCGGCAAATTCTCCTTCGGCCTCGGCGTGCCGCTGAATATCCGCGCCTATGCGAATGGCTTCATCGACGGCGGCGGATTCCACCTGCGCCCGAACGACTATTCGAACGCGAGCGATTATGCGCGAGTCATCCGGTTCATCACCTACGGCGCCAAGGAGGACAATCTCTATCTGAATATCAGCCAGCTCTTCGCCGCCAGCATCGGCCACGGCGCGATCGTGCGGCGCTATTCGGGCGAGGTCGATCAGAACATCACCCGCGTCGGCGGACAGCTCGACGCCTATGGCCGCTTCGGCGGATTCGAAGCATTCATCGGCGATGTCGTCCAGCCGACCCACTTCATGAGCGGGCTCGCGTTCCTCAAGCCGCTCGGGTTCCTCTCCGGCTCATTGCTCGACACGCTCGGCCAGACTTCGCTGGGCGTCTCGACCGCGGTCGATCTGCACGCGCCGTTCACGCTGACGCGCATCCCCGGCGGATACCCGCAGGTCGGCAACGACGGCGAGCCGATCGTGGGCATCGAGCGCAAAGCGCAGATCCTCGGAGGAGACATCGAGACGAAGATCGTCAAGACCGACAGCGTCGATTTGAAGCCGTTCCTCGATTACTCGCGCATGCTCAATATCACCGACGAAAACGGCAAGACGCTGGAGGGCGGCGGCGGCGCCACGCTGGGCATGCTCGGTCGATTCAACGTCGGAGACGTGAAAGTGCACGCCTTCCGGGTCATCGCCGAGGGCCGATACTTCGATGGCAATTATCAGCCGGGATACTTCGATACCTTCTATGAGGTGCAGAAGTTCCAATACATCACCGGCAGCGCTTCCACTGCCTACGATCCGAAGCTCAAGACCATCATGAGCCGCGACCCGAACCAGAAGCGGGCCGGCTTTTATGCGGAGTTCGGATATCAATACAACCAGGGGCTCGCGCTGATGGTGGCCTATGAGAACTCGTATCAAGTGAGTGGCCCGGCCACCGCCTGTCCGCCCGCGCCCGCCTATTGCAACGACCCCAACCAGGGCACGCAGAACCTGACCGTGCATATCGAATATCCGGTCTACTCTTGGTTTCAATTCTTCGCGTCGTTCTACAAGCGCTCGTTCAGCGGCTCGCCCTTCGCGTTCAACAATGGCCTGGGCGACAACACGCTCATCTACACGGCGGCGCGCCTGCACATCCTGCCCATTCTCTTTCTCAACGTGCGCTACTACCGCTCCTGGCAGGCCGATCCGGTGCTGGGCGAGATGAAGAACGTCCCCGGCTTCGAGGCAGATCTCGAGTTTGGATATGAGTTCGATCGCAGCAAGAAGTAACCACTGCGACCCACCGGACCACGAGACCCTCCTCGATATGATCGACACTCCGGAGATCGTCCAGACCTTTGCGTTTCCGGTCGCGCTGCTGCGGCTGCGGGTGCCGAGCCGGACCATTCGAGAGATCATGATGCCCGCGCGCGAGGAGCTGTTCGCCGCGGTGGCCGCACAGGGCATCGCGCGTACCGGCCCCTGGTTCACCCACCATTTCCACGCGCCCGGAGAGTTTTTCGATTTCGAGCTGGGCGTTCCGGTCGCGTCGCCCATCGCGCCGGCGGGCCGCGTGAAGCCGGGGAGCTATCCCTCGGTGCGCGCCGCGCGCACGAACCACCGCGGCGGATATGAAGGTCTGGGCGCGGCCTGGGGCGAACTGGAGGCGTGGATTGCGAAGTCCGGCGACGCGTCGGCCGAAGAGCTCTGGGAGTGCTACGCGGCCGGCCCGGAGAGCGGCACCGATCCGTCGAAGTGGCGCACCGAGCTGACGCGCCCGCTCAAGTAGCGCCCTATTCGCCGCGGCGGCGATGGAGATCGATCACCGGGTCCGCGACCAGCCGGGCGGGCCCCGAGGGCGCCGGGCTGGGATGCGAGTCGACCTGCGTGAGCACGCGCAGCGAGGGCACGCTCGCGCGCACCTCCGGCGGCGGCGAGGAGAGCCCGCCGACGTGAATCGCCATCAACGTGCGCACGAACGCGGCGCGGATGTGGGCCAGGTCGCGCAGCGTCAGATCGCACTCGTCGAGCTGCGCGTCCTGCACCACGTTGGCGATGGCGTGGTCGACGATCGAGCCGAGCTTCTCCGCGGCCGAGGCCGCGTCTCCCTCGATGGCGCCGCGGGCCGTGGCGACGACGATGTCGCCGATCATCACCAGCGCGGTCTCGCGGCTCTGTGGTTTCGGCCCGAGATATCGATAGTCGGCGTCCGCGGGCGGCGGCTGCCCGAGCCGCTCTGCGTCTGATTTGGCCTTGTGGAAGAAGTATCCAATCAGCCGCGTGCCGTGGTGCTGCGAGATGAAGTCGATCACCACTGTCGGCAGGCGCGCCTGCACCGCGAGTTGCACGCCGTCGGCCACGTGGCGGCGGATCAGCTCCGCGCTGGTCAGCGGCGAGAGCGCATCGTGGCGGTTCTCCGCCTTCTGGTTCTCGCCGAAGTAGAGCGGATTCTTGCCCTTGCCGATGTCGTGATAGTACGCGCCGACCCGCGCCAGGAGCGGGTTTGCGCCGATGTCGCGCGCGGCCGCCTCGACCATCGCGCCGAGCACGATGCTGTGGTGGTACGTGCCTGGCGCCTGGACGATGAGGTCCTTCAACACCGGGTGGTTGAAGCTGGCGAGCGAAAGAAGGCGGCTGTCGGTGACCGCGCCGAAGATCGCTTCGCAGACGGGCGCGACCAGGAGCACGAGCAGCGGCGTGAGCAGCGCGCCGCCGACGAACGCGCCCGCGAGCGCCGCCGCGGTCTCCGTCGTGAACATGCGGGCCTGGATGAGCGCGAAGGCCGCGACCAGCGCCATCTGCGCGGCCGCGGTCCAGATGCCGGCGCGAAAGACGGCGGCGCGGCTGCCGGCGTGACCGACCCGATCGGCGGCGACCACGCCGACGACGAGCGCCGCCACCGCGGGCTGCAGGCCGCTGCCCGCGAGCACGCCGCAGAGGGGCGCGAAGGCCGCGGTCCAGATCAGCGCGGCCTCGCTGAAGAGCAGGTAGCGCACCAGCATCGAGCCGGCCGCGACCGGGATCAGCGCCGCGAGAAACTCCGCCAGCGCCTGCCCCTGCGAGGGGCGCAGCGAGAGCGCGTCGCGCAGCAGATCGTGCAGCCGGTCGATGCCGGTGAGCGAGCCGCGCACCACCAGCAGCTGCAGCACCAGCATCGCCGAGAGCAGCAGCACGTCGCGGCTGCGCAGGCGGAACTTGCGCACGTTGCGCCGGCCGAACTCGAAGAGCGCCGCGCAGACCAGCGCCGCGAAGAGCGCGCTGCCCCAGCGGACCTGCTCGGCGCCCGCGCTCTTGCCCGCTTCGCGCAGCGCGCGGAACGCGAGCAGGTGCTGCTTGGTGATCACCTCGCCGTCGCCGACGATCCGTTCGCCCTTCTTGATCTGGAGAATCACGTCGCGCACCTGCGAGCGCTTCTCCTCGGTGCGGCGGCGCGTCTCGGCGTCGTCGTAGGCGAGGTTCGGCCGCAGCGCGCGGCGCACCAGCTGCGCGACCGCGCGGCGCAGAGGCGGCGGCAGATCGCTCAGCTGATCGGGCGCGAGCCGGTCGACCTCTTCGCGAACCTGCGCCAGATCCTGGATGCGATCGATGTCGCGCACCTGCTTCTCGGCGCCGCCGGTGGCCGAGAAGCCGCGCGCGTCTCCAGAGACGACGCGCACGGTGATCGCGCGATCGCGATCGGCGTTGAGCAGCTGCCGCTCGGCGACGGTGAAGCCGGGCGAGACCAGGCCCGCCAGCCGCACCGCCGCGTGCTCGACGGTCGCGTCGAACCCCGCGCGCGCCAGCTCCAGATAGTCCTCGTCGTCGATGACCTCCTGCAGCGACTTGAGGAACTCGTCCTGGTCGGCCGCCAGCGCGCGCAGCAGCTCCGCCTCTTCGGGGAGCGGCTTGTGCTTGCTCGCGGTCGCCAGGTGCGCGCGCTCCGCCTCGGCGGCCGCCACGCGCGCGGCCTTCGCCGGATTGTTCGCGAGCCACCGCTCGATCGCCCCGCGCCCCTCGGCGAACGCCGCCTCGATGCGCGCCTCGAGCACCGTGGCCGCGGTCGCGTCGTAGTCGTAGACGGGCGAGACCGAGCGGGCCGCCTCCTCTCGCTTCTGCGCGGTCGTCTCCGGATCGAGCACGTCGTAGTCGCGGCTCGCCTTGATGGTGGCCGTCGCGATCTGCCCGAGCTTGTCGTCGTCGGGGATCTCCGGCGTCAACCGCGCGGGCGTGAGCACCAGCGCGGCCAGCACGACGACCAAGAGGAGCAGCCAGAGGCCGAGCAGCGGGCGCACGCCGCGCACCCGCATGATGCGAATCCACCAGAGCGGCGCGCCGAAGGTGCGCGCGGGAACGGGCGTCGGCCGCACCGGCTCGGGAGGGATCGAAGGCATGCGCGCGGGATATTCGGCTGCAGAGAGTGCGCGTGCAAGCGGGCAGCGCGCGGACGGCGGCTACGGGCCGCGCCCGAACCAGCCCGCGATCTTGCTGCCAAGCGAGCCTGCTTGGGGTTGCGGAGTGAGCCAGAGCGCGCCGTCGAGCGCGCGGCGCGAGTCGAGAAATTCGCGAAAGCGCACGCAGTCGCTCTTCGTCAACGAGAAGCCGTGCCGCTCGACGGGCCGCTCCGCAGGGCCGATGGCAAACAGCTCGAGAGGCACCGGGCACGCGGCCAGCAGCTGCGCCGCCTCGTCGGCCCGCATCGGCAAGACGCCGTGCGCCCGCTCGAACGGCGCGGGCGGCACGCTCTGCACGCTCATCGACTGCGCGGCATTCCCCAGCTCGGGGAAGAGGATCTCCTTCACCTCGGGCGCGAGCCCGCTGCCGACATAGACGTTCAGATAGTGCGCGAGATCGGGCAGCGCTTTGTACGCTGCGCCGACGCGGCCATAGGTGTGCGAGATGAGCAGCGGCGCCGTCGCGGCGGTCACCGCCGACAGGTCGAGCTCATAGATCGCTGCGCGGAACTGCTTCAGATCGATCACTCGATCGGGCGTCGCAAAGTCGAGCGCGTTCTGTTCAAACATGGCTGAGCCCTCGCGCATCGATGGCTCTAGGGCTTCCGCGCCGCGCGCTCTTTTTGAATCTCGGCCTCGACCGATTTGATCTGCGCCTCCGACGGCCGCTGCGTCGCGGGAAGGTCGTGCATCACCTGGAGCTCCTCGCGCAGCACGGCCTCGCGCGGCTTTCCTTCGGCGGCGAGGATCTTCGCCTTCAGGCCGAGGATGCCCACGCGGCGCGGGCCCTTCGTCATCCGCGCGAGGGCGCGATCGACCGCGCCCTCCGCGGCCGCGAGCTTCTTCGCCTCGAGCAGCACGCGCGCGAGCCGGGCCGGCGGGTTGTAGTCGGCCGGCAGATCCTTCTCGCGCTGCGAGAGCAGCGCCTCCGCCTTGTCGAGCTCGCCCAGCTGCACGTAGCAGTCGGTCCGGTGCGCGTCGAAGGTGGCGGCCGTCTCCGCGTCGGGCGCGGCCGCGGCGGCCTGCTCGAGGAGCCGCTCGCGCTTGCGCAGCGTCGCCTGCGCCGCCGCCTGGTCGCCCGTGTCGGACTGCAGCGACGCGAGCGAGGCCTGCACGTCGCTGCGATCGTCGACCGAGAATGGCACCGAGGGATCGTCGGTCATCGCGACCAGCCGCGCCACCGCGCGCGTGCGCAGCTCGTTCGCATCCGCGCCGCCCTTGAGCTCCTGCGCGCAGCCCGCCACCGTCGCGGCGAAGTCCGCCCCCACCGCGTTCGCCGGCATCTGGTCGAGCTCGGCGAGGCCCAGCTTGATGCAGTCGATCGCGCCCTGCGTGCCGTTGTGCGAGAGCGCGCCGGCGAGCAGATCGAGCCGCGCCGCGCGGGCCTCGTCGCTCGCCGAGGTCAGCTCCGCCGCGCGCCGGAACGCCGCCGCCGCCGCGGTGTAGTCGCGCTTCATCGAAGCGAGATCGCCCTCGCGCTGCGCCTGGGCCGCCGCGCTCTCCGCCGGTCCGCCGCGCTTGGCCTGGTACGCCTGCACGCCCGCCTGCACGAACCCGCGCATCTCGTTCGCCGAGCCGGAGCCGAGCCAGCGGCCGAGCACCTGCTCGTCGTCGGGGTCGATGATGAGGAACGTGGGCAGCCCCTCGGCGGGGAACTTCTCGACGAAGGCCCGGTTGCCCTCCTGCTCCGTCTCGATGGAGAGCCAGACCACCGCGTCCTTCACCGAGCGCAGGCCGGCGTCGGGCAGCACGAAGCTGCGCATCGAGAGGCACGAGTGGCACCAGGTGGCCCAGCTGTCGACGAAGATGGGCCGGTTGGTCGCCCGCGCTTCTGTGCGCGCGACCGCGTAGTTGTCGTCGACGAATCGGATCTCTGAAGGCCAGCGCGAGCTGCGCGCGTCGGCCGCGGGAGCCCCGTTCACGGCAGGCGCGGACGGCGCCGCGGCAGGCGCAGAGACCGCAGCAGCAGGCGCGTCGGCCTTCGCCTGCGAGCCCGCGCCCGCGCACCCGGGGAGCAGGAGAGCCGCGCCCAGCGCGGCCGCGAGCGCCTGCCCTACCCCTGCCATCCCGCTTCGATCCATCCGCATCGTCGATCCATTTCCGCGCGAAAGAGCTGCCGCCGCGCGCGTCGTCATTTCATTGGGACACAAATGATTGGCACTCAACTCATCTCGCGAAACCGGACGACCGCGCTAGCCGCGGCCTTGCGCGTCCGCTCGCGCGGAGATCTGAAGCCGCGTGTCGACCGGCCTTGGCGCGATCGCCGCCTCGTAGGCGCGCACCACCTCCTGCACCAGCGGGTGGCGGACCACGTCGCGGTCGGAGAAGAGGCAGAACTTGATCCCCTCGACGTGGCCCAGGACCTTCTGCGCCTCGGCGAGACCCGACAGCTTGCCCAGCGGCAGGTCCACTTGGGTCAAGTCACCGGTGATGACCGCCTTGGAGCCGAAGCCCATGCGGGTGAGGAACATCTTCATCTGCTCGCTGGTGGTGTTCTGCGCCTCGTCGAGGATGACGAACGCGTCGTTGAGCGTGCGGCCGCGCATGAACGCGAGCGGCGCCACCTCGACAATGCCGCGCTCGAGGAAGCCCTGCGCGCGCTCCGGCTCGACCAGGTCGTGGAGCGCGTCGTAGAGCGGGCGCAGGTAGGGCGAGACCTTCTCCGCCAGATCGCCGGGCAGGAACCCGAGCTTCTCGCCCGCCTCCACCGCGGGCCGGCAGAGCACGATGCGCTTGACCCGCCGCTCGATCAGCGCCGCCACCGCCATCGCCATCGCCAGGTATGTCTTGCCGGTTCCCGCGGGCCCGACGCCGAACACCATGTCGAACTTGCGGATCGCGTCGATGTACGACTTCTGCGCGAACCCCTTCGGCGTCACCGGGCGCTTGGCCGCGGTGGTGATGATGGTGTCGAGGAAGATCTCCTTGAGGTCCGCCTGCGGGTCGGCCTGCAGCACCTTGATGGCCTGCTCGACGTCCTCGAGCGCGAGCGGGTAGCGCTTCTTCACCAGCTCGTTGAGCTGCGCCAGGAGCTTCTCGGCGAGCTGCACGCTCTCGGGCGCGCCGGAGATAAGCAGCACGTTGCCGCGCTGTCCGATCCGGACCGCCATCCGCCGCTCGATCAGCTTGAGGTTCTCACCGTGCCCGCCGGTGAGGGTGCGCACTTCGTCGTTGTCCTGCAGCTCCAGTCGCGCGGAAGGCTCGGTCATCGATCCCTTGGGAGCGCGGCCGTCGAGAGGGAGAGCGCGCGGCCGCGCCAGAAGAGAACTCTAATCACTCGAGCGGGGGCAGCAAGGCAAACCCCTTCGCGGCCCGGTGATAGTCGTAGGGCTCGCGGAACGGGTAGCTCAGGTCGCGCGGCTCGAGCAGCTGCGTGTCGATGAGCGGCTGCAGCGTGGCGGGGTACTCGCCGTGCTCGAGCTTGTAGACATCGAGCGCCCCCTCGATGCGCAGCAACTGCGCGCGGGCGAGCAGCTGGCGCGCGGCGGTGCGGCCGGCGGCCGGCGCCGCGTCGGGCTGGAGGCCGTCGCGCGCGGCGCTGAGCTGGCGCATCCCGAGGAAGACCAGCGCGAAGCAGAGCGCGCCCACCGCGATGCGCACCAGCCAGCCGCTCTGCGCCAGCGCGCGCCCGCCCGCGGCGAGCTCCTTGATGGCCGCGCGTCCGCCGCGCGCCGGGGGCACCAGCTCGAGGTAGCGCCACGAGACCAGCTCGTGCAGCACCTTGAGCGCCTCGAACTCGCCCAGGCGCGAGAGGTCGGCGATCTTCTGCAGCGAGCGGTCCGGCTCGGCGAGGCGGAAGAGCGCCTCGTGCCGCGGACTGGGCCGCGCGCCACCGTGCACGCCCGCGCCGTCGTGCTCCGCGAAAGTGTCGAGCGACTTGAGCCGCCGCGTGGTCGCCTCGCGCACCGGCAGCGCGTCCTGCACGGCGGGCCACTCGTCGATGCGGCGGAACCCCTCGAGCAGGATCGCCTCGGCGCGGATCGGCTCGAAGGCGTGCTTGCCCGGATCGACCTCGCGCTGGTTGAACTCGTACGTCCCGCTCTTCCAGTCGAACAGCCGGTACGCGGTCTCGGTGGTCTGCAGCCGCGCCATCTGGATCAGGTCGCTCTCGAACACCGCGCCCGAGTCGATGAGGATGTCGCCGAGCCGCTTGAGCGAGCGCTTCTGCTGCGAGAGCGCGTCGTCGAGCTGCGGCTGCGTGAGCAGCGCCGCGCGCACCAGCATCGCGCCGAGGAAGCGGCTCGACTTGCGGTTCTTCTCGGTGGCCGAGACGATGTTGCCCTCGGCGAAGCCGATCTCGACCTCTTCCGCGCCGTTCTTCAAGACGAGCGCGCCGGTCTTCTGCTGGTTGCCGATGAGCTGGAAGATATCGGCGATGCCGAAATCCTTGAGCGTGCCGGAGAGCGCCATCGCCTAGCTCTCCGCTCGCTGGCGCGCGAGCAGGTCGCGCACGCAGAGGCCGTAGACGAGAAGGAACAGCGCCGAGGTGCTCGCGGCCCGCAGGCTGGAGACGCCCGCGTGCAGCGCGAACGGCGCGCGGATGAGGCCGCCGCCCAGCAGCACGCTGGCGACGAGCAGCCCGGTCGGGATGAGAAAGAGCATTCCCAAGAGCGGCCGGCCCATCAGCACGTGCGCGGCGCCGGAGACGACGCTGGAGGCGCGCACCAGCAGCATGCGGCGCTTGCGGTGGCGCGCGACCGCCACCTCCTTGCGCGTGCGCTCGTTGGGCTCGACGCTGCTGCGGCGGATGAAGACGTTGACGCACTGGGCGCAGAGCGCTTCGCTCGGGCGCGCGTCGGCGTCGCAGCGCTTGCAGACCTCGCGGCCGCACTTCTCGCAGCGGCCGCTCGGCCGCAGGAGCGTCCGCGCGCGATGGATGAGCAGCAGCAGCAGCGCGGCGAGGATGGGCAACATCGGCGCGAGCTCGCCCCGCGACGTGCCGTTGAGGCGCGCGCGCGCGGCGTCGGCCACGATCTGCGCGCGGGCGCTGTCGGTGGCGCGCAGCGAGGAGAGGCTCGCCTCGGGCAGCCGCACATCCATCACGAAGCGGTTCGCCTTGCGGTTCACCTGGAGCTGGCCGCCGGTGAACGCCTCGACGAGCGGCCGGTCGAGCTCGAGCGCGCGCGCCTGCTCGGCCTGCACCTTCTCGAGCGACTCGACGCCGCCCAAGCCCAGCGCGCGGCCGAGGTTGAAGTGCGCCGCCGCGAGGCTGTCCTGCAGCTCGATCGCCTCGGCATACTCGGCGCGCGCCTTCTGTGCGTCGCCCATCAGCAGCTGCACGTTGCCCAGGTTGTTGTGCGCGGCCGCGAGGCTCTCGCTCGAGGTGCCCGGCGCTTCGATGGCCTGCTGGTAGAGCCGGGCCGCGGTGGTGAGATCGCCTTCGCGCTTGGCCCGCCGCGCGAGCGCGAACGCGACGGGAAACTCCGGGCTCGCCTGCTCCGCGCGATGGCGCAGCCGCGCGAGCCCCGCCTCCGAGCCCTCGCCCCGCTCGACCATCCAGAGGTCCGCCGCCGGCCCCGCGTAGGAGACCGTGCTCGCGAGGCTCTCGATGGCCATCGGCGCGAGCGCGAGCAGCAGCAGCAAGAGCGCGCTCACCGCGAGCTCGCGCGCCGAAGCGTAGAGCGCCGCGGCCGCGAGCAGCGTGAAGAGCAGCGGCACCGGCCCCAGCTGCAAGAGGAGCGGAGAGAGCACCAGCGCGCACGCGAGCATCGCCGTCTGCCAGCGCCGCGCGCCGCGGGGGAACAGGTGGTGCACGTCGTGGATGTAGAGCTTCGCGTAGCGCAGGAAGAGCAGCAGCGCGTAGGCCGCGCCAGCGAGCGCCAGGCCGAGCAGCCCGATCGCGCCCGCATCGACCCGCAGCGCCGACCAGGTGCGCGCGTCGCGCAGCGTCGCCGAGAGGCCCTGCAGCAGCGAGCGCATCGTGTCGCGCAGGTCGGATGGGCTCAGCGAGAGCGACGCGCGCGCCGAGCAGAGATAGGCCGCCGCCAGATCGGGCGCGAGCTGGATGGCGAGATTGCACCGCTTGTGCGCCAGCGAGCGCGCGCCCGCGCCCAGCGCGGAGTCGCTCTCGCGGACCAGCGCGCCGGCGATCGAGTAGAGATCGTCGATGGCCAGCTCGTCCTTGAGCTGGGCGATGTGCTGCTCTTCGTCATCGGCCCGCCGCTCGTCGCGGTCGCGCAAATAGCCAAGCCGCTGCGCCCAGTGCACCTCGAGCTGCGCGAACTTCTCTTGCGGCAGCGCGATGCCGAACTTCACCGCGCCGAGCGCCGACTCGGCGTCTTCGAGCGCAGCCGGCGCGGCGGCGGTGGGCGGCGCGGGCGCCGGCGCAGCTTCGCTCTTCGGCTCGCGCACCTCGCCCCTCGCCACTGCGAACGGCAGCGCGCAAGCCAGGCAGGCGATGAACGAGCGGGCGCGGCCGGCGCCGCGAAGAGCGATCACGGCGCGCATCCTAGCAGGCCGGCCGTGAACCTCCATTCACATCTGCGGGCCGTGCGGATTTTCGCCAACGCGTGCTAAAGCCGGCCCATGACCGCGCCCACGAATGAAACTCCCGCCGGCTCGCTCACCCGCGCCCAGAGCGCCTGCGCGCGCCTGCTCGGCATCATGGACCGCCTGCGCGATCCGGGCGGCTGCCCGTGGGACCGCGAGCAGACGCTGCGCACGCTCACGCCCTACCTGCTGGAGGAGGCCAACGAGGTCATCGAGGCGATCGAGACCGGCGACCACGAAAACCACCGCGAGGAGCTGGGCGACCTGCTCTTCCAAGTCGTCTTCCAGTCGCGCATCGCCCGCGAGGAGGGCCGCTTCGACTTCGCCGACGTCTGCGACGCCATCTCCGACAAGCTGACGCGCCGGCACCCGCACGTCTTCGGCGAGGCGAGCGTGAGCGGCTCGGCCGAGGTGCTGAAAAACTGGGAGGTCATCAAGGCTGAAGAGCGCAAGGCGCGCGGCGACAAGCCCCGCTCGGCCATCGGCGGCGTGCCGGTGGGCCTGCCCGCGCTGGTGCGCGCCGAGCGCATCACCGACAAGGCCTCCGCGGTCGGCTTCGACTGGTCGCGCACCGAGGACGTGCTTGCCAAGGTGCGCGAGGAGCTGGGCGAGCTCGAGCGCGAGATTCGTCCCGGCGCGGGCGAGCCCGACCGCGCGCGCATCGAGGCCGAGCTGGGCGACCTGCTCTTCTCGCTCGCCAACCTGGGCCGCTTCCTCCACGTGCACCCCGAGGAGGCGCTGCGCGGCACGGTGCGCCGCTTCGAGAGCCGCTTCCACCACGTCGAGGCGCGGCTCGCCGGCCAGGGGCGCGGCCCGCGCGAGGCCTCGCTGGAAGAAATGGACGCGCTCTGGAATGAGGCCAAAGAGGCCGAACGCGCCGCCGCCGATGCAGCGGTGAAACCGGCTTGAGCCGGGGCGGAACCCCACGAGGCTGAACGCAACTCCGCGAAACCTCCGACGGGTTGCTTGCTCGCGACAATTCCCAGCCGCCGCCGACCCCTGTGGGCAACTTGTGGATTGCCCATTTTTCCCCACTCGATCTCGCGCCCTCGAGGGAGAAGATAGGTACACCAACGATCTCCAGGATAAATCAAAATATCCAATAATTTCATATATTTTTGTTGCATCTATAATCTCGCGACTGAACGGCTCGATTTCTGGCCGCGGGACATTTTCTTCAATCCCCAGAGGAGTGGACAACGTGTGGGGGACCGGCGATCCTGCTATCGGCATTGGATGGCAATTGTCCGGCCGATTTCCGCCCCCTCTGTACGGTCGATATCGGCGAAGAAAGCGGCGCTGCAATGGTTGATTCCAGGCCAATCGAGATCAATCGCGGCCGTTGACAGGGCGCGGCTCGGGTGCTATCTGCGCCGTCCCTTTTTGCCCAACGTTTTCCAAGAGCGAGCACCCAGTGGCCAATACGAAATCCGCAGAGAAGGCGAACCGCCAGTCGATCAAGCACCGCGCGCGCAACCAGCACGCCAACTCGACCGTGCGCACCTCGGTCCGCAAGTTCCGCGAGACGCTCGAGAGCGCCGATGCCGCGACGGTCGCGACGGGCCTGAAGTCCGCCATCCGCGAGATCGCCAAGGCCGCCAGCAAGGGCATCATCCACAAGTCGCAGGCCGCGCGCCGCATCTCGCGCCTGAGCAAGGCCGCGCACGCGAAGAGCGCCGCGAAGTAGTTGCCGTTTCGCGCCGCGCGCTCGCGGTGCATCGAGAGACCCGCGGTCCCCCTCGTGGCGCCTTGTGCGTTCAGGCGAGCGGTCGCGGGTTTCTTCTTTTGTCCAGCAGCCGCGCAGCAAGCGAGCGCCCTCGCGCCGGCCGCGCGTGCGCTACCCGCCTGACAGCTCCATCCGCTCGAGCGCCTCGCGCATCAGTTTGTCCGCGAGCCGGCGCAGCGCGGCCCGCCGGTTGGCCTCGGTGCCGAGCACGTCGACGCCCTGCAGGTAGTCCTCGCCTGCGCGCGCGGTGTCCTCGTAGGCCGTGCCTTGCGGGCCGCGGATGCGCAACAGCACCTCGGCGTCGAGGTGGAACGCGGAGGCGCCGGTCGCGCCCAGCGCGCTCGGCGAGTCGTGGATGGCGCGCAGCTCGCCAGTCAGCTCGGCGGCGCGCTCATCGCCCTCAGAAGCAAGCCTGCCGTGCGCAGCCAGCGTGTCGCGCGCGGCCCCCGCGAACAGGCCGCCCGCCTCGGCGAGCGCGGTCTGGTTCGCAAACGGCGCGACCCGCAGCGCGCGCCCGCCGCCCGGAAGACGCGCACCGCTCGCGAGCGAATAGCCGCAGCCCGCGAGCAGCAGAGACGCGAGCAGCGCGGCCTTCATGCGTTAGCCGACCACCACGAAGTTGACCAGGCGCTTGGGGATGACGACGACCTTCTTGATCGTCTTGCCCGCGATCCAGGTGCGCACGCGCGGGTCGTGCGTGGCGATCTCGCGGACCTCGTCGTCGCTCGCGCCGGCCGCGACCTGGATCTCGCTGCGCAGCTTGCCGTTGACCTGCACGGCGATCTGGAAGACGTCGTCGGCCACCAGCGCCGCGTCGGCGACCGGCCAGGCCGCCAGCGACAGCTCGGGGATCTCGCTCGCCGCCACACCCTCGTGCAGCGCGGCCCAGAGCTCCTCGGCCACGTGCGGCGCGAACGGCGCGAGCAGCTGCACCAGCGACGAGAGGCACTCGAAGAGCGCGCCCTGCGACTCTGGCAGCGCCGCGTCCAGCTCGGCCGCCGCGTTCGACAGCTCCATCAGCGAGGAGATGCCGGTGTTGAACTGGAGCCGCTCGAGCTGCTGGGTGACGCGCGCGATGGTCTTGTGCGTCTTGCGGCGCAGCTCGAGCGCCGGGCTGCCGGCCGCGGGCGAACCGATCTGGCCCGCGCCCAGAGCGGCCCGCGCGCGCTGCACACCGGCCGGGCCCATCTTCGCGAGCGCGCCGTGGAACAGGCGGAACAGGCGGATGAGGAAGCGGTGCTGGCCCTCGATCTGCTCGTCGCTCCAGTCCATGTCCTTCTCCGCGGGCGCGGCAAAGAGCATGAACAGACGCGCGGTGTCGGCGCCGTAGCGGGTGATGATGTCGCGGGGCGAGACGGCGTTGCCCTTGCTCTTCGACATCTTCTCGCCGTCGCGGCCCTTGACGATGCCCTGCGTGACGAGGCGCTGCGCCGGCTCGCTCACCGCGCAGAGGCCGAGCTCGTGCATCACCATGGTCCAGAAGCGGAAGTAGAGCAGGTGCATGACCGCGTGCTCGGGCCCGCCGACGTAGACGTCGATGGGCATGAAGCGGTCGGCGTCCTTGCGCGAGAACGGCGCGGTCGTCTCGTGCGGCGAGAGATAGCGCGCCCAGTACCAGGTCGAGTCGACGAAGGTGTCCATCGTCTCGGCCTCGCGGCGCGCAGGGCCCCCGCACTTCGGACAGGTCGTGTTGACCCAGTCGTGCACCTTGGCGAGCGGCGGCTCGCCCTTGCCGGTCAGCACCTCCTTCACGTCGATGTCGGGCAGCACCACCGGCAGCTGCGTGTCGGGCACCGGGATGCCCTGGTGCTTCGGATCGCACGCGTCGCAGTAGACGATGGGGATCGGCGTGCCCCAGTAGCGCTGGCGCGAGACGCCCCAGTCGCGCAGGTGGTAGTTCACGGTGGGCTTGCCCACGCCGCGCCGCTGCGCCTCGGCCGCGATGGCGAGCCGCGCTTGCGCGCTCGGCATGCCGCTGAACTCGCCCGAGTCGAAGAGCAGGCCCTGCGCGGTGAACGGCTTCTTGGTGTCGACCACGCGCTTCTTGCCGACCAGCGTGATCTCCTCGCCGGTCGCCTCGCGGATCACGTAGGTGATCGGCAGGTCGTACTTCTTGGCGAACTCGAAGTCGCGCTCGTCGTGCGCGGGCACGCTCATCACCGCTCCCGTGCCGTAGCCCGAGAGGACGAAGTTCGCGGCCCACACCGGGATCTCCGCGCCGGTGAAGGGATTGCGCGCGGTCAGCCCGGTGAAGATGCCCTGCTTCTCCGCGGCCGCGGCCCCCGCGCCGTCGCGCTTGGCGGCCAGCCGGCAGTCTCGCGCGAACGTCGCGATCTGCTCCTGCTTGTCGGCCGGCGCGAGCGCGAGGATCGGGTGGTCCGGCGCGACCGCCATGTACGTCGCGCCGAAGATGGTGTCGGCGCGCGTGGTGAAGACGCGGATCGACGCGTTGCTGCCCGCGTTGCCGTGCGCGTTCGAGACGGCGAAGTCGATCTCGAGGCCGTCCGAGCGGCCGATCCAGTTGCGCTGCATCGCCAGGATGCGCTCGGGCCAGTCGAGCGTCTTCAAGCCCTCGAGCAGCTTGTCGGCATAGGCGGTGATGCGGAACGCCCACTCGGGGATCTCGCGCTCCTCGACGATGGACGAGCAGCGCCAGCACTTGCCGTCCTCGACCTGCTCGTTGGCGAGCACGGTGTTGCACGAGGGGCAGAAGTTCACCCGCGCGATGCGGCGATAGACGATGCCGCGCTCGAGCATGCGCAAGAAGAACCACTGGTTCCAGCGGTAGTAGGCCGGGTCGCTGGTGGCGATCTCGCGCGACCAGTCGACCGAGATGCCCAGGCGCACCACGTCGCGCTTGAACGACGCGATGTTCTTCGGCGTGCGGATGGCCGGGTGCACGCCCTCCTTGATGGCCGCGTTCTCCGCGGGCAGGCCGAACGAGTCCCAGCCGAAGGGGTGCAGCACGTCCATCCCCTTCTTGCGGTAGTAGCGCGCGAGCACGTCGGTGATGGAGTAGACGCGCGCGTGCCCCATGTGCATCTCGCCCGAGGGGTACGGGAGCATCGCGAGCACGTAGTACTTGGGCGCGCCTTCGCGCGAACCGGCGCGGAACAGCTCGCGCGCAGCCCAATGTTCCTGCCACTTCGACTCGAACGTTTGCGGCTCGTACCGGTCCTGCACGTTTCGTCCCGCCTCTCTCGCGAAAAAGGGGGCGGAGTTTACATCAAGCGCGCGGGGTTTGCGCGATTCGTCGGGCGGGCGTCGGCCGGCCCCTTCTGCTCGCGGCGCGCCGCTCGCGATGCGCGCGCGCTCATGTCAGGGCCACCGCGCGCTCGATCAACGCGAGCTGACGATGCGACACGAGCAGCGCGCAGCGGCCGAGGAACGCCGGGGTGGGCGCCCTGCTCGCTTGATGAAAATTGTCGCTTTGCCCAGACTGGGCCCCAGATGAGACGGGCCGCTGGTGGCTCGCGACCTCGACGAGGGTGCCGTGCAAGCGATCGACCCGCTCCAACAACTCCAGAGCGACGACGCGCAGCAGGCGCTGCAGGCGGCGCAGGATCTGCTCGAGGCCAGGTCTCGCGAGGCGGTGCCGGCGCTGCTCGCGCGGCTCGCGCGCATCGACGGGCAGGAGGCGGGCGACGGATTCCTCGCGGCGGCGCTGATCGAGGCGCTCGCCGAGCTGGCCGAGCCGCAGGACCCAGCGGTCTGCGCCGCGCTCTTCGCGCTGATGGAGTCGGACGAGGTCCCCTCGTACGACGACGCGCCCATCGAGAGCGCGTTCATCGCGGCGCTGCGGCGGCTGCGGCCCGCGGGCGCGGCGGAGTGGCTGCGCGCGCGCTTTCTCCTCGAGGAGTGGTGCCCGTTCGCTGACGAGACGGCCGAGGCGCTCGGCGAGTTGGAGGGGCCCGCGTCGGCCGCGTTCTTCCTCGAGGCGGCGCGCGCGAAGGTCGATCCCGATCGGCCGGAGTGCGTGATCGCGGCGGTGCGCGAGCTGGGCCGGCTGCACCACGGCGAGGCCGCACCGCTCCTGGAGAAGCTCAAGAGCTCGCCCATCGAGGCGCTGGCCGAGGCGGCGCGCGATGCGCTGCTGCAGCTGGTGCCGGGGCGCGCGGAGACCAATCTGCTCGAGGAGATCGCGGCGCTCGACGGCGCGGCGCGCGCGCAGGCGTGGGAGCCCATTTGCCGGCGCGTCGTCGATCACAAAGCGCGCGAGTCGGTGGTGCCGCTCTTGCGCAAGATGCAGAGCGCGGTCGCGGTGCGCGGGAGCGAGTCCGACTTCATCGAGCGCGCGGTGTGGAGCGTGGGCATGCGCACGGCGCCCGAGAAGACCCGGCCGCTCCTCGAGCAGGCCTATGCGGACACCGCGCGCAGCTCTTGGACGCGGCTGTGCGCGGGACTGTGGCTCTTGCGCGGCACGCACGGGGAGCGGCTCGACGAGATCCTCGCGCTCGCGCGGCAGGTGGAGCTCGACCGAAGCGGGACGGGAAAAGTGGCGCGCGTCTACGTCGCGCACCTCTGCGAGCACGAACTGCCTGAGCAGATGCTCGCGCTCGCCCGCACTGGAGCGCGGCTGAAGATCGACGTGATGCGCGCGCTCGACCGCCTCCGGCGCGGCCCGCAAGCGCTGCCGGAAAACGCGGCGCTGCGCGAGGCGGCCGCGCAGATCATCCACGAGCAGACCGGCATCGAGCGCTACTCGCAGTTCGAGAAGTGGCTCATCGATCAGGAAACGGCGCTGCACAGGGCGAATTGAGGGAACCTCAGCAGCCTGCGGAAACACGCGCTCGAGGGACCGTGCTCTGTCGCCCTACTCGGCGTGCGCGCGGAGGATCACGTCGCCGACTTGCAGCGCGTCGAGCACGTCGTCGCCGCCCTCGAGTTGGCCGGCGACGGTGTAGCGGCCGTCGAGGTGCGGCTGCGCCGAGTGGCAGAAGAAGAACTGCGAGCCCCCTGTCTCCGGACCCGAGGTGGCGATGCCGAGCGTGCCGCGGTCGAAGTGGAGCGCGGTGTGCTCGTCGGGGAGCGCCCAGCCGGGGCCGCCTTCACCGTCGCCGAACGGGTCGCCGCCCTGCGCGACAAAGTCTGGGACGACGCGGTGGAAGGAGAGGCCGTCGTAGAAGCCGCGGTTGGCGAGCGCGGCGAGCGCCGCGGTGGTGAGCGGCGCCTCGCCGTCGGCGGAGAAGAGGTGCGCGCGCAGCTCGCCCGCGGTGGTCTCGAGGACGAGCGTCTGCGCGCGCGGACCGCGCCCCGCGCGGCCCGCCTGGGATTCGACTGGCAGCGCGGGCGCGAAGACGGGCTCCGCCGGCGGTGTCGCGTTGGCCGCGGACGCAGGCGCGCCGCCGAGCGCCGCGCGGAGCTCGGCGAGCGAATGGAGCAGCGAGATCGAGGCCGGCGGCGGTCCGTCGAGAGCGAAGAGCGCGCGCACAGCGGGCCGATCGACCTGCGGCACGGAGAGAGAAACTGCACTCGATTCTGTTGCAGTATCGGCTGCCGCGCTCGCGGGCACGGGAGGCGCGAAGGCGGCGGCGAAGAGGCTCGCCAGCGCGGCCAGCGCGTCGGCGCGCGCGTCGCCGGTGGCTGCCGAGCGGGCATCCGAGAAGCGCCGGGCCGCGCGGGCAGCGGCCGGGAGCGATCGGCGCGCCGCCGCGGCGTCCTTCGCGAGCGAGCCGGCGGCGCTGCCCAGCACGAAGGGGTCGGGGTCGTCGAGCCGCTCGACAAGCGCGTCCGCGAAGGCGGGCGACGCGCTCCCGGCCGCGGCGCTGCGCACGCGGGGATCGGTGTCGACGAGCGTCGCCAGGAGCAGCTGGCCCGCCGGGCTCTCGGGGTGGTCGCCGGCCAGCTCGCCCGCGAGAGCGGCGGTGCGAAAGCGCGAGCGCCACGGCGGCTCCAGGCCCGCCGCGCAGAGCGGCGTCTCGAGAACGGCTTGCGCCGCGCGATCGCGCGCGTCGGCGGCAGCGCAGCGGACGGCAGCGGTCGCGGCGGTCGTGGGCGCGCGGAGCGTGCGCGGCTCGGGCAGCTCGCCGCGCGGCAGCTTGAGCGCGACGGCGCTGGCGAACAGCTGCACCAGGGGGTGCGCCCAGCGCGCGTCGGCCTTGCCCTGGGCGCGCTCGAGCAGCTGGGCAGAGATGCGGATGGCCGGACCGATCAGCTCGCCGCCGCCGGGAGCTTGCGAGAGCGAGTGCGCCACCTCGACGCGCACGCGCCAGTCGAGATCGGCGAGCAGCAGCGCAAAGTCTGGCGCCGGGAGCCCTTGCTTGCCGGCCGCGCGGGCCGCGGTCGCGCGCGTCTCCGGGTCCGCGTCGCGGAGCGCCGCGAGCAGGGCTGCGTGCTCCCCGTCCGACAGCGCAGTGGCGGCCTTCGGGTCCGCGCGCGGGATGCGGCCGAGCGCGTAGGCGGCCGCGCGGCGCACCTCGGTCTCGCGGCGGGCGAGCGCGAGCCAGAGCGACGCGCGGGCTGCGCTCGCGACCTGCGCGTCAGCGCCCTTCTCGCCCGAGCGGGCGAGAGCGCCGAGCGCGAGACCGGCCGCGGCCGCGACCGGCGCCGACCCGGAGAGCGCGCGCGACAGCTCGGCCAGCGTCGCCGGTTCGCGCGGCTGCGACCCGAGCGCGCGCGCCGCCGCCTCGTCCGCCGGACAGTTGGTGTGCAAACAATCTCGCAGCAGCGCTTCCGCCGCGCGATCGTGCGGCATCCGGCCGAGCGCCCAGGCCGCCAGCGTCCCGTCGCGGTGGGGCTGGGCGAGCAGCGCGCCGAGCGCAGGCACGGCCGCAGCGTCGGCGAGCCGCCCCGCGGCCAGCGCGGCGCGGGCGCGCGCGTCGATCGAGCTCGAGCCGAGCAGCGCGCGCACTGGGGACGACGGCGCGCGCGACAGCTCCGCCTGCGCGCAGAGCGCGTCGATGGCAGCCGTCGATTCAGCGCTCGAGGCGGCCAGGGCGGCGGCTGCGGGCGGCGGCGCGCGGAGGATCGTGTCGTGTTGACACGATCCCAGCAGGACCGCCACCAGAGCGGCCGCGCCGATTCTTGCGGTCGGCAAGCGGAGCCGGTCCGCGGGCTACTTCGCCGCCGGCGCGGCGGGCGCCGGGTTGGCCTGCGCCGAGGCCCCCGCGGCCGCCGGAGCGGCCGCCGGCGCGGCGATCTTCTCGCGCGCAGCGTTCGACTCGTCGAGCGCGCCCTGCAGCGTGACCACCGCCGCGCGCAGCTCGCGGATTTCGCCCTCCTGCCGCGCCATCTGCGGAACCAGCAGCACCCAGGTGCCCACCGAGAAGACCACCACCGCGATGAGCACCGCGATCAGCGTGTTGAGCACCAGGGCGCGGCTCGGCGGCATCGTCTTGACTTCGGCCATGTCAGTCCTCACTTGCAGAGTGGTCCAGAGCAGATCGCGCGCGTCGGCGAGCTGCCGGCGGCCTGCGTGTCATCGTAGATGGGCGGCAAGGCTCCGCCGCCCGCCGTGTCGAGCGCGCGCAGGTAGCCGCCGAGCGCTTCCCACTCCTTGATTTCCACGTCAACCCCGGGCTCGAGCTGCGCGTACTCGATGGCGTCGATCGGGCTCGCCAGCGGCAGGCCGGTGGTCGGGTCCTTCAGGTGCACGCCGGCGAGGGCGGCGAACTCTGCGACGTAGAGGTTCGTCGTCACCGAGTAGAGCGAGAGCGGACTGACCAGGTACCCGGTCGAGGACTCCGCGAGCACCGCGGGATCGACCGAGAAGACGAGCGTGCCCGCGGTCTCGCAGGCGTCGAGCTTGGTGTGGTCGGCCATGATCCGGATCTCGGTGACGCGCCCGTTGGTCGGGTCGAGCGCTGAGCCGCTGCTGTCGAACATCGGCCGGCTGGTGTCGTACTTGAAGCAGAAGCCCGACGGCACGAGGAAGTCGTCGGAGCCGTTCGTGGTCGCGTAGGCGTAGCCCGCGGTCACTTCGAAGGCGGCCTTGATCTCGGCGAGGTAGATGCCGAAGCGGGTGAGCGGATAGCCGGGCAGGCCCGACGGCGAGATGCCGAGCGGCACGCTCTCGAAGAGATCGGCGAACGAGATCTGCCCCGCCTTGTCCGGGATGATGTCGCCGCGCAGGACGCCGGCCGCTTCCACCGCGAGGTCGGTCGGGCCCTGCGAGCTCTCGGCGGCGGCGAGCATCGCGTCGGCGGCGAGGCGCAGGAGCGGCGTCTCCTCGAGCAGCGCCCCCTGGTGGATGGTGTAGCTGCTCGCCGCGATCGGCGCGAAGGCGAGCGAGCCGGCCTTGGCCGGGTTCGCGGTCAGCGTGGTCCCCGCGGTGATCGACGCGGTGTACGCGAGGTACGAGATGTTCCCCAGCGCCGCGACCGGCGTGTCCTCGATGGCGCCGAAGACGCTGGAGACGAACGTCTCCGCGTCCGCGCTGCCGACGGTGGTGTCGTCGATGGGCACCGTGGTCGAGCGGGTCATGTCGAAGGTGACCGGGTGCAGATCGCCCACGTCGGCACCGACCTTCACCGTCATCGCGATGCGGCCGTAGTGATCGCCGTAGCGGCCCGCCTGCTGGATGAGCACCTGTCGGCCGCTCTTCGGATTGGTGACCAGCGTCGCCGGATAGTTGGTGTGCGTGTGGCCGCTGACGATCACGTCGATGCCCGAGACGCACTGGGCGATCTGCGTGTCCTCGCCGTTGGCGGGCGTGACGGTGTCGACGCCGGAGTGGCTGAGCGCGACGACCAGGTCGACCTTCTTGCCCGCGCGCAGGCCGTCGACGAGCGGCTGCAGCTCGTCGCAGAGCTGGCCGAGCGCCGAGGGCACGTCGTCGTCGCCGCCGCTCGAGTCGGTCGAGAAGACCACCGGCGCCTTGAGCGGCGCGACCGAGGCCGCGTTGATGCCCATGATGCCGACGAAGCCGACCTTGATGCCGCTCGGGGTGGTGACGATCCAGGTGCGGTGGATCGGCTGCGACGGGTCGGTGCCGCTCTCGTCGAAGAGCGCGCCGAGCGGCGCGTCGCCCGAGGGAGAGCTCGAGCCGCTGAAGTGGATGTTGCTGGAGACGATGACCGGCAGGCCCTCGGGGCTCGCCTTGGCGGCAGCGATCGACGCGGCCAGCGCGCCCGGGCCGTAGTCGAACTCGTGGTTGCCGAAGGTGGTCACGTCGTAGCCGAGCAGCGCGAGCGAGCGGTAGTCGGGCGCGGCGCTGGTGAAGCCGAGCTGGGTGACGGTGCCCATCGCGTTGTCGCCGGCGGAGACGACCAGCACGTCGGCGCCCGCGGTCTTGGCCTGCGCGCGCTCGCTCGCGAAGAGCGCGGCGCGGCGGGCGAGGCCGCCCTTGACCGAGCCGGTGCCCGCGGTGGTCGGCGCGGGGAAGTCGTCCGCCTCGGGGCCTTCGCCGACCAGGTGCGAGTGCTCGTCGTTGGTGTGGAGGATGACGAGCTGCTGGCTCGTCGGGCTGCTGCTGCACGCGGGGGCGAGCGCTGCGGCGAGGGCGGCGGCAGACAGCGCGGCAACGCGGAGCAGCTGCGGGATCGGGGCGCGGTTGGGAGTGTTCAAGGTGCGGCACAAAAATCGGCCGGGCGCGCGCCTGTCAAGACGGGGCGCGTCAGCCGTGCGCGCCGCTCGCCGAGTGCGGATCGCGCTCGCCCGCGCGGACAGCGGCCGGGAGCAGATTCTCGCGCGGAGGGATCGGGCAGTTGAACAGCGGAGAGAATGCGCAGCTCGGGTTGTAGCAGCTGTTGAAGTCGAGCAGCCACGCGCTGCCGCCGGGCCCGTCGAGCGGGCGCGGCTCGAGGTAGCGGCCGACCGGATAGCTCTCGTGCCCCGAGGTCTGATCGCGGAAGAAGATGGAGAAGCCCGCCTCGTCGGAGCCCGGCTCGAGCAGGCGCAGCGCGCTCAATTGGAACGGCGCCCCGCCGAGTTGGAAAGAGAGCTGGCCCAGGCGCAGCGCGCGCCGGCGCTGTCCGCGCGTGGAGAGCACGATCTCTTCGCGCGGCGCGGCGTCGCGCACGAGCTGTCCCTCCGCGCGGAACGCGGCGTCCGGCTCGAACCAGATCGGCGGCGGGCCTTCGACCAAGCGCGGGCTCTGCGCATCGAGCACCAGCGCGGCCGGGAAGTTCTGGTGCGAGAGGCGCAGCAGATAACGGCCGAGCTGCACGCGCGCGCCAGCGGGCAGCCGCGCGCGCGTCTGCTCCGGGCCAGGCCCCGAAGGACCGACCACGCAAAAGCGCGCTGCTGGATCGATCGACTCCAGCTCGAATGAATCGCCGTCGACGCGCGCGCGCAGCTCGTGCGCCGCGAGCCCCTCGAGCGGCGCGTCGCAGTCGGACGCGCTGCCAAACACGAGCGGCGCGCCGCCAGCGAACTCGTGTCGCGCGACCGCCGCATACGGGCTGCGCAGGGGATCGCGGAAGTTGCGCAGCGTCTCGGCGCGCGCGCGCAGCAGCTGTTCTCGCCAGGCCGCTTCGTCGAAGGGTTCCATGCGCGCATTGAACGGCAAAGGCGCGCCGCGCGCTACTCGTGGTGGAAGAGCCGGCGCAGCCGATCGCGCAGCCGCTCCTTTTTGTCCGCCTTGTCCTCCGGGCTCTTCGCGCCGCTCTTCGCCGCCGCCTCCTCGCGCGCGTGGACCCACGCCATGAACGGGGTCGCCGCGTCGGCGGAGGCATCGAACGCCGCCGGGCCGCTCGTCCCCTGGCGCGAGAAGCGCAGCTCGCGCCCCGGCTCGACGCGGTGGCTGAACGCCGCGCGCGTGCCGTCGACCTGCACCGCGCCCTCGTAGAGCCGGAGCAGATCGGGCGCGACCGCCGAAGCGACACCGGGATTGACCGGCGCGGCCTCCGGCGCTGCTTCGACGCGGAAGATCGTGCCGCGCACGCCGGCCACCGCGTTCTGCGTCTCCACTTCGAACCGCTCGCCGCCGACCAGCTTGATCACGTGCGCCCAGAGGTTGCCGACCCAGAGCCGCGCGCGGAAGCGGCCGCCCTCGAGCGGCGCCTCGCGCAGCTCGACGCGCGTGCTCTCGCCGATGCGCAGCAGCGTGCCCGACTCGAACGTCACTTCGAGCCGGGAGCTCGCGGCCGTCTCGACCGTGGCGCCCTCGGCGAGGCGCATGCCGGTGGCGAGCGGCTGCGGCGCGCGGGCTGGCTGCACCATCGACGCCGTCCCCTCGAGAAACGTGACGGTCATCGCGCCCGGTTGCGGAGCCGGCGCGTCGGCGCGCGCCGCCGAGAGCGCGAGGAGCCAGCAGACCGCGAGAGCGCCGCGGGCGCGGCCGATGTGCCTTTGCATTTGAAATCTCCTCGCCGTGCTGGCCGGACCCGAAGGCCGCGCGAAAGTGAAAAGCCTCCCACCAAAGTCTTCGCGCGGCAGTTCGTCGCAAGAAGCGACCAAAGTCGCAGCCGCGCCGGCCGCAACTTTCGAGACCATCGCACGGGGGCCTTTTCCGCGCGCGCGAACGGCGCGCCGCCGGGGTGCTCCTCGAGGAGAACTCGTTGCGGTTCAAAGCATCGGCCGCGGCACCCTTCGGGCCGCGCGATGTTTCGCCTTCGTTCCGGGCACCGTTGCGCCCTGGTTTCGCAGCGCCCGCTTGCGTTGACCCACCCGGAGCACGCCGATAGAAGCCACCCCGATGCGACCCACTCAAACGCTCTCTCTTCCGCGGGCAGCGGCGCTGCTCGCGCTCGCGGCTCTCTGCGCCTGCACGCGCCACAAGGCGGAGCAGTACCGGACCGACACCTCCGATCGCGGCCCGATTGTCGAGCAGGTCTCGGCCACCGGCGACGTCGAGGCGATCATCAGCGTCAACGTGGGCAGCCAGGTCTCGGGGACGATCAGCAAGATCTACGTCGACTTCAACTCGGTGGTGAAGAAAGGGCAGCTGCTCTGCGATCTCGATCCGCGCCTGTTCAGGGCGGCGCTGGAGAGCGCAGAGGCCGGGCTGGCCGCGGCGCAGGCCAACGTCGCCAAGGCGCAAGCGGCGCTCGACGATTCGGTGCGGCAGGAGAAGCGCGCGCGCGAGCTGCTCGCGCAGAACCTCGACTCGCAGGCCGACGTGGACACCGCGATGGCGACGCGCGAGCAGAACGCGGCGAACCTCCTGGCGGTGAAGGCCGCGGTGCTGCAAGCCAAGGCGAACCGCGACAGCGCGGCGGCGAACCTGGTCTTCACGCACATCACCAGCCCCATCGACGGCGTGGTCATCTCGCGCGCGGTCGACGTGGGCGTCACGGTGGCCGCGTCGATGACGGTGGCGACGCTCTTCACCATCGCCAACGACCTGACCAAGATGCAGATCCTCGCCAACATCGACGAGGCCGACGTCGGCAAGGTGCTCGAGGGCCTGCCGGCGCACTTCTCCGTCGACGCGTGGCCGGGCGAGGACTTCATCGGGACCATCCGCGAGGTGCGCCAGTCGCCGAACACGATCAACAACGTGGTGACGTACGCGGCGGTCATCGACGCGCCGAACCCCAAGCGCAAGCTCAAGCCGGGCATGACCGCGTCGGTGCAGATCACCACGCAGCGGCGCGACAACGTGGTGCGCGTGCCCAACGGCGCGCTGCGCTTCAAGCCGAGCACGCCGATCGCGTCGGACGAGAAGACTCGCGGAGAGCCGCGCCCAGAGCGGTCGGGAGACTTTCCTGCTCGCGAGGGCGCGCCGCGCGGCGTGGCGGACGGCGGCGCATGGGCCGGCGGCGATCACCCGCACCACCACCGCGACGGCGCGGGCACCGACGGCGGCAGCCCGATGTTCGCGCGCGCCGACGGCGCCCCCGGCGCAGGCGAAGAGTCCCGGCCGCAAGGGCGCTCGGGCCGCGTCTACAAGCTGGTGGACGGCAAGCCGGTGCTCACGCGCCTGCGGCTCGGTCTGCAAGACACGCTGCACACCGAGGTGCTCGAGGGCCTCGACGAGGGCGAGACCGTGATCACCGGCGAGATCGGCAGCGGCTCGACGCCCGCGCAGAACAGCTTGATGGGCGGCCCGCGCCCGCCCGGCGGTGGCGGCGGCGGGCGGCGCTAGCCCATGTCCGCCCAGGCGCAGAGCGAGCCGGCCGTGCGCGCACCGAAGCCCGGCAAGGAAACGGCGCCGCAGTGGAAGCCGTCTCGCCCGGTCGTACAGACCGAGCAGCTGGTCAAGACGTACGACATGGGCGACTTCAAGGTCCGCGCGCTTCGTGGGATCACGCTCACTATCGAGCAGGGCGACTTCGTCGCGGTGATGGGCCAGAGCGGCTCCGGCAAGAGCACGTTCATGAACCTGGTCGGCTGCCTCGACAAGCCGAGCAGCGGCCACTACCTGCTCGACGGCGAGGACGTCAGCCGCCTCTCGCGCAACCAGCTCGCCGGCGTGCGCGGGCGGCAGCTCGGCTTCGTCTTCCAAGGCTTCAACTTGCTGCCGCGCACCAGCGCGCTTGAGAACGTCGAGCTGCCGATGCTCTACCAGGGCGTCAAGGGCAAGGAGCGCCAGGCGCGCGCGGCCCGCGCGCTCGAGCGCGTGGGTCTCGGCGACCGGCTCGATCACACGCCGGCGCAGCTCTCGGGCGGGCAGCAGCAGCGCGTCGCCATCGCGCGCGCGCTGGTCAACAACCCGCGCCTCGTGCTCGCCGACGAGCCGACGGGAAACCTCGACAGCCGCACCAGCATTGAAGTCATGGCGATCTTCCAGGAGCTCGCGCAGCAGGGGCTCACCGTCATGCTGGTCACGCACGAGCCGGACATCGCGCAGCACGCAGGGCGCGTGGTCACCTTCCGCGACGGGCTGGTGCAGCGCGACGAGCGGGTCGCGAGGCCCCTCGTCGCGCGCGAAGAGCTGGTGCGCATCGACGCGGAGTCGCCCGAAGACGGCGCGGCCGAGCTCAACCCGGCGGTGGCGCGATGAACCTCTTCGCGTCGCTGCGGACCGCGCTGCGCGCGCTGCGCAAGAACCTGCTGCGCTCGATGCTGGCGATGCTCGGCATCGTCATCGCGGTCGCGGCGGTGGTCGCCACCGTCGCCATCGGCGAAGGCGCCAAGCAGCAGGTCGCCGATCAGATGGCCTCGCTCGGCGCGAACTTGCTGATGGTGATGCCCGGCTCGATCAACACCAAGGGCGTCGCCACCGGCTCGGGCGCGACGCAGAACCTGACCCGCGCCGACGGCGCCGCTATCGAAAAGGAAGTGAGCTCGGTCGCGCAGGTCGCGCCGCTCAACCGCTCCAACGGCCAGGTCATCTACGGCGACTCGAACTGGTACACGACCATCCAGGGCACCACCGCGGCGTTCCTCGACATCCGCCAGTGGCAGATCGCGCAGGGCGAGATGTTCGGCCGCGAGGAGGACGCCGCCGGCGCGAAGGTCTGCGTGCTCGGCCAGACGGTGGTCGACAAGCTGTTCGGCGACGCGAACCCGATCGGCATCCAGATCCGCGTCAAGCACGTGCCGTGCAAGGTCATCGGCGTGCTCGCCGCCAAGGGCCAGGGCTCGTGGGGCCAGGATCAAGACGACCTGGTGCTGATGCCGTGGACGACGCTGGTCCATCGCATCAACGGCTCGCTGGCGGACACGGTGCAGCAGCTGATGGTCTCCGCGCGCGGGCCCGAGCTGGTCGACCCGGCCCAGCGCGACATCGAGAGCCTGCTCAAGCAGCGCCACCACATCGCCGAAGAGGGTGAGCCCGACTTCATGGTGAGAAACCTCGCCGAGATGCAGAACGCGGCGAACGCGCAGGCGACCACGCTCTCGGTGCTGCTCGCCAGCGTCGCGCTCATCTCGCTCCTGGTCGGGTCGATCGGAATCGCCAACGTGATGCTCGTCTCAGTCACCGAGCGCACGCGCGAGATCGGCATCCGCATGGCGGTGGGAGGCCGCGGGCGCGACGTGCTCCTGCAGTTCCTCACCGAGGCAGTGGTGCTCGCGCTGGTGGGCGGACTCGTCGGCCTGGTGCTGGGCGCTGGCATCGCGCACTGGATGGCCGCGCAGCAGGGCTGGCCGGCGGTGATCTCGACGACGGTGATGCTCTCGACGCTCTTGCTCGCGGGCGCGGCCGGCGTGATCGCGGGCTTCTATCCCGCGCTGCGCGCGTCGCGGCTCGATCCGATCGAAGCGCTGCGCTTCGAGTAGCGCTGCGAAGCTCCGCGCTTCGAGTGGCGCTGGCGATGCGCCGCGCTTCGCTGGCGTCGCGCTCCACGCCGCGCGACCGCGCCAGCGCGCAGGTGCATCGCGGGCGCGCATGTGCGAGAGGGAGCGCTCGTGAACTCCGACCCGCAAGCCGCGCCGCTGTCGACCAGCCCGATGTTCGAGGCGGCCCATCCCTGGGTGCGCCGGCTCACCCGGCTCGGCTTCGTCGCGCGCGGGACTCTCTATTCGCTCATCGGCGCGCTCACGCTCTGGAGCGTCGCGCACGCGGGCGAGCGCGCGCACGGCGGCATGAAGACGACCTTCAACTGGCTCCACTCGGTCGCGCCAGGCGTGCTGCTGCTCGGCGCGCTCGCCCTGGGCTTCGCGGCCTTCGCGATCGGGATGATCTGGACGGCGGTGTTCGACTGGAACTTCGAGGGCAAGTCGACGCTCGGCATCACCCGCCGCGCTGGCGCGTTCATCGCCGGGCTGGTGCACGTCAGCCTCGCCGCGACGACGGGGTTGCTCATCGCCGGCCACCAGAGCCAGGACCACGCCACCCGCCGCTGGACCGAGCTCGCGATGGGCGTGCCCTTCGGCCGCGTCGGCGTCGCCATCGGCGGCCTCTACGCGGTCGGCTTCGGCATCTTCCTGCTCTCGAAGATCGTCACCGGCAAGCTCGACAAGCTGCTCGACCTCTCCTCTCTGCACCCGATCGCGCGGCACTGCGCCAGCTGGATCGGACGCATCGGCGAGTTCGCCCGCGGCGTCATCTACATCACCATGGGCGTGGTGCTCGCGTTCGCCGGCCTCCGCAACGACGCGAGCAACGTGGTCGGCCTGGGCGGCGCGATGCGCGCGGCGAGCGACGAGGCGTTCGGCACGGCGGCGCTGGCGACCATCGCGGCGGGCCTGGTCGCGTACGGGCTGTTCATGTTCCTCGAGGCGCGATACCGCCGCATTGGCGAGCGCGAGTAGGCCCGCCGCGGAGCGACGCCGCTCTACGCGAACCGCGCCAGCACCGGCGCGTGATCGCTCGCGCCCGCGCCCTTGCGCTCGTCGCGATCGACCTCGGCGGTCGTGCAGCGCGCGGCGAGCGGCGGCGTCACCCAGATGTGATCGATGCGCAGCCCTTGATCGCGCGGGAACGAGCCGGCGCGGTAGTCCCACCACGAGTAGACGTTGCCCTGGTGGTGCAGGCGGAACGCATCGACGAACGCCTCGCCGCCCGCGCCGCTGGCGCGCACCGCCTCGAGCCGCGCGCGGATGTCGGGCGAGTGCAGCACCGTGCTCTCCCAGCGGGCCGGGTCGTAGACATCGCGCGGCTCGGGCGCGACGTTGAAGTCGCCGCAGAGCGCGACCGGCACCGACGCGTGTGTGTGGAGCGCGAGCCACTTCTGCAGCCGCGCGATCCATCCCTGCTTGTAGAGATACTTCTCGCTGCCGAGCGCCTGGCCATTGGGAAAGTAGGCCGAGATCACCTGGACGCCACCGACCCGCGCCGAGATGAGCCGGGCCGGCTCGGGCCCCTCGCCATCGCCGCTGTCCGCGAGCCCCGCGCGCACATCCTCGAGCGGCTCGCGCGAGAGGATCGCGACGCCGTTGTACGTCTTCTGCCCCACCGCCGCGACGTGCCAGCCCTCCTCGGCGAGAAACGCCGGCAGCTGCCCCAGCTCGCACTTGAGCTCCTGCAGGCAGACCACGTCGGGCTTCTTCCGCTCGAGAAACGCGCGCAGCCGCGCCTCGCGCGCGCGGATCGAATTCACATTCCAAGTCGCCAGCAGCATGGCGTTCTTCTATCCCGAACCCTGCACCGTGACGTTCGCGAAGGAGGGCCCGCTCGCCTCGCTTTCGTCCGGACCAACCGCCGCGGGGGAGCGGTGGAGGCGGCCGCGCGCAGTTCCGCAGTCGATC
>Ga0302196_10000374_pt1 | contig 43338 bp, 34 predicted proteins | sample II_Bog_N1_3_FD_198794 | JGI IMG/M metagenome (GOLD analysis project Ga0302196, IMG submission 198794) | Peat permafrost microbial communities from Stordalen Mire near Abisko, Sweden - II_Bog_N1_3 | ecosystem: Environmental > Terrestrial > Soil > Wetlands > Peat | place: Sweden: Abisko... | reverse complement strand
AGAGCGCGGACGAGATCATCGCGAGCGTCGCGAGATTCTGCGCCCGCACCGTCGAGCAGGCCATTCCCCAACGTTCCACTGACTCAGGACACTAGGAGGATGTCGGGCAATCCGTGGGTTGCAAGCAACCCCCGGGCGATTGGATGGGCTGCGAGCAACCCATCCAAGTGCCCGACATCCTCCTAGCGGGTGATTCGCAAGATCACGTCCGACTCAGGAGGGCATGTCCCGCGGCCGTCGCAGTTGCTGGTCGTCACGTAAAGCTGGCCGTCCATGCCCATCACGACGTCACGAAGCCGGCCGTAGCCGCTCGGTACATCCCCCTGGAGATACGTCTCGTGCTGGACGACGTGCCGCGGGTCATACGGATCGAAGACGATGCGCTCCAGGTGCTTGGACGCCAGCGTCCCGACGAGGAGGCTCCCCTTCCACTCGGGGATGGCCTCTCCCGTGTAGACGGCGGCACCTCCCGGGGGCACGGCCTTCTGCCACGTGAGCGACGGCGACACCATCCCGGTCTCCGCCTCGCATCCCCAGATGACGGGCCAACCCAGGTTGTCGCCTCGCTTCGCGACGTCGATCTCGTCGTGCCCGCGCCGATCGCCCAGCTCGCCGCTCGGCCCGTTGTCGGTCACGGCGATGGTGCGTGGGTCAATCCAGTCGAAGCCCTCGCTGTTGCGAACGCCGGAGAGGAAGACGGCGCTGCCCCGCCGCGGATTGTCCGCCGGGACGACCCCGTCCGGCCTCATCCGCAGGAGCTTGCCGGACAGGCTTCGCGGGTCCTGCGCCATCTCGGGCTTTCGTGCGTCCCCCGTGCTGACGTAGAGCATGCGGTCGGGGCCGAACCGGATGCGGCCGCCGTCGTGGAGGGGCGAGGATGGGATGTCGTCGAGGATGACGCGCTCGGCCGTGGCGCTGCGCCCGTCCTCGGACAGACGGTAGCGCTCGACGCGGTTCACGGCCCGGCCCTCCTTCTCGAACGTGTAGTAAACGAAGAAGGCGCGGGTCCTCGCAAAGTCGGGATCGACCGCGATGCCGAGGAGCCCGCTCTCGCGGACGGCACGCACGGGAATGGTCGCGACCGGCTGCTTCAAGAGCCTGCCGTTCCTGATGAGGCGCACGCGCCCCGGCCGTTCCGTCACGAGCATCTCGGTCTTCGACACGAACGCGATCCCCCACGGCACCTCGAGGCCGCGCGCGATGACGTCGACACGGATGTGCGATCGGCCGTGCGGCCCGTCCCCGTGCGCCACGAGCTGGCAGCCCTGCGCGGTGTCTGGGGCCCTCGCCGGCTTCGTCTCCGCGAGCAACGGGCGCGGGACCAGCGCCAGGACGACGGCCACGCCCAGAGCGGAGGCCGCGAGGCTCTTCTTGACGTGCGCGCGAGAGTCCACGTCCAGGATGCGTGCAATCGCCATGCACGCGGGCGCGCGGCCCGTCGCGGCAACCGAGCACGGCGGGCGGGGAATGCGGTCGACGGATGGGCGGATGCACAGGGCCGAGGCACGACGAATGCTTAGGTTTCAGGTGGCTTGAAAGCCTTAGGAGAACCGTCATGTCGAGCTCCGATTCCAACCCCTGCAAGCAGCCTCGAGCCCCGCACCGCCACGGTCGCCCCGATGGAGGCGATGCATTCTTTCCCGACCCGGGAGGCGGCCCCACGAAAACCTCGGACCCGCTCGCCGAACAGCTCGGTGAGGAGTACGTCACGTCCGCGACTTCGGCGGAGGAGGCCGCCGAGGACGACGTCAATCAGCTCCTCCCCGAGGAGATCGGCGGCCCTTTCCTGGAGGAGCCAGCAGAGCTGCAGTTCGCCCGCACCTCCGACGCCACGAACCCGCTCAACGGCGACAAGGAGCCCTTCCCGACCGCGATGCGCTCGGAGAAGTGAGCCAACCCGGCGCGGCCGCTTGGCGCCAGGGCAATCTCTGTCTACGACGGTTGGGTGCTCTCTGCCCGCCACCTCGTCAAGCACTACCAAGTGCACTCGCGGCCCCCCGGCCTGCTCGCGGCCCTGCGGTCGACGTTTCGGCGTCAGTACGAGACCGTCCGCGCCGTCGACGATATCTCCTTCGAGATCGCCGCCGGTGAGCGCGTGGGCTTTCTCGGACCGAACGGTGCCGGCAAGACGACGACGCTGAAGATCCTCTCCGGCCTCCTTCACCCGACCTCCGGCGAGGTCCGCGTCGCCGGCTTCGAGCCGAAGAAGCGGGACGGGAGCTTTCTTCGATCGATCATGCTCGTCACCGGCCAGAAGCAGCAGCTGCTCTGGGACCTGCCGCCCATCGAGACCTTCGAGCTCAACCGCGCCATCTACGACGTGCCGCGGGCGGCCTACAAGACGACGAAGGACGAGCTCGTCACCCTGCTCGAGCTCGAGCCTCTCCTGAACAAGCCGACGCGCCAGCTCTCCCTGGGGGAGCGAATGAAGTGCGAGCTCGCCGCCGCGCTCATCCATCAGCCGAAGGTGCTCTTCCTCGACGAGCCGACGATCGGCCTCGACGTGAGCATGCAGACGGTCGTGCGGGAGTTCATCAAGGCTTACAACGAGCGGCACAACGCGACCGTGCTGCTGACGAGCCACTACATGGACGACGTGCTCGCGATCACGCCGCGCGTCATCGTGATCGACAAGGGACGCCTGACGTACGACGGCACCCTGGCCGATCTGGTCCACGAGACGCGCCCCGAGAAGACGGTCACGCTCCGGTTCGGCGCTCCCGTCGACCGCGCGCGGCTCGACGCCTTCGCGGCGAGCGTCTCCGGCGCGAAGGCCAAGGTGGTGAGCCACGAGCCCCAGCTCGCCGTCCTCCAGGTGAACACGGGCGAGATGAACGAGCTTGTCACGCGCGCGATATCCGAGTTCAAGGTCGCCGACCTCAAGGTGGAGGACGCGCCGCTCGAGGAGGTGCTCGCCGATCTGTTCGCGCGCGGCAAGGCCGGCGCGAAGGCTCCCGACGTCGCCGCCCCGGTGGACCCCGAGGCCGCCGAGTAAATGGCCACAGAACCGCGTGACGGCGGCGACCTGCGGCGCACCGCACGTGCGCTGCCGACGCTCTTTCGCATCGGCTTCTCGTCCGCGCTGGCCTACCGCAGCGAGTTCATCGTGTGGATCCTGGCCACGAACATGCCGCTGGTCATGCTGCTCTTGTGGACCGCGGTGGCGAAGGACGGCCCCATCGGGCGCTTCGGCGAGAAGGAGTTCACCGCGTATTTTCTCGCGACCTTGATCGTCCGCCAGCTCACGGGCTCGTGGGTCGTCTGGGAGATGAGCATGGAGGTGCGGCAGGGGACCCTGGCCATGCGTCTGCTCCGGCCGATCCACCCGTTCCTGTCCTACGCGGCTGACAACCTCGCCGCCCTGCCCCTGCGCGGGCTCGTGGCGCTGCCCATCGCCGTCGGAGCGCTCTTCTGCGCGGGCGGGGAGCAACTCACGAAGGACCCGGTGCTCTGGGCCATCGTGCCCGTGTCCATCCTCGGCGCGTGGCTCCTCACGTTCGCGGCGATGCTGGCCATCGGGTCGCTGGCGCTCTTCTTCGAGAGCTCGCTCGCGGTCTACGACATGTGGCTCGGGCTCTTCTTCATCTTTTCGGGCTACCTGATGCCGCTCGAGCTGCTGCCGAAGGAGCTGCACGCCGTGGTCAACGCCTCGCCCTTTCCCTACGTGCTGAGCTTCCCCGTGCAGACGATGCTCGGGCTGTCGTCGCGCTCGGAGGCCTTCGCTTCCCTCGGGATCGAGTGGCTCTACGCGGCCGGGTTTCTTGCCCTCGCTCTCGTTCTCTGGCGCCAGGGGCTGCGGCGCTTCGCGGCGTACGGAGGCTGACGCATGCGTCGCTACCTGCGCCTCCTCGGCGTCCAGCTGCGCGCCTCGGCGCTGCTCGCGATGCAGTACCGCCTCGACTTCCTGCTCGACGCCGTCATGGGCGTCTTCTGGACGGCGTCGGCGCTCGTCCCGCTGCTCGTCCTCTTCTCGCAGCGGAAGAACGTTGCCGGCTGGACGTGGCCCGAAGCGCTGCTCGTGGTGTCCTGGTTCACCCTCCTCAAGGGCGTGCTCGACGGCGCCATCCAGCCTTCGCTCGCGAACGTCGTCGAGCACATCCGCAAAGGGACCCTGGACTTCATCCTCCTCAAGCCCGTCGATGCGCAGTTCATGGTGTCGACGTCGCGTTTCGAGCCCTGGAAGGCGACCGACGTGGTTGGCGGGCTCGGGCTCCTCGCCTTCGCCCTTCAGCGGATCAAGAGCTCCGGCGGCCATCTCCCCGGCCCGGGCGACGCCGGCACGGCGGCGCTCCTCCTCGTCGGCGCCGTCGTGATTCTCTATTCCATCTGGATCCTGGTCGTGGCGCTCGCCTTCTACGTCGTGAAGGTCGACAACCTGTCCTACCTCTTCTCGTCGATCTACGACGCCGCGCGGTGGCCGTCGTCGGTCTTCCGCGGGGTCGTGGCGTTCGTCTTCACGTTCCTCATCCCGCTGACGGTGATGACCACGTACCCGGCGCTCGCGCTCCTCGGAAGGCTGGAGCCGTGGAAGGGGGCGGCTGCGGTCCTGGGGGCCTTCGCCTTCGCGTTCGTCGCCAGGCGCGTTTGGCTCACGGCCATCGGGAAGTACACGAGCGCGGGAGGCTGACCGCGACACCAACCGCCGCGAAGACGGTGTCGACAGACGGGGCGAGCAGTGAGATCTTGGAGCGCATGCCCGCAGCCGTGGCGGACGACATACCGGACCTCGAAGAAGAGCCCGCTGCGCCAGCCCTGGTTTCGCCCTCCCATTTCAAGGAGCTGACGGCGCTCGGTCGCTTTCAACGGCGCACGGCCAACACGGTGGCGGTCGACCGCGCCTACGCGGCGTACGTAAAGGAAGGGGCGGCCCATCGGGAGAACCTCGACGCGCCCGCGATGCGCGAGGTGAGCCTCGTGTTCCTGGAAGCGCTCCGCACGATGCGCGTGGCGAAGGGAGGCAGCTGGACGCTCGTGGAACGAGACAAGACGGGCGTGCTCAGCAACTGGGAGCGCTTCCTCGATTTCACGTGGGGAGATTTCTCGGCGCAGGAGGCGCGGGACGCGCTGGCCAAGCGTCAGGGTCTGAGCTGGGAAGTGAAGCGCGCGCGCTTCGGCGTTCTCTACCTGCTCGGAAACGTGAACCTGAGGACGGACTGGGCCGTGGGCTTCGAGGCGGCCGGGGCCATCGGCGGTGCGGCGGCGATGGGGTCTGCGGTCGGAGCACTCCGCGACGCGACGGCAGCCACCCGCGAGTTCCTTGGGTACAAGATCGGCACGGAGATCGCGCTCGGTGCCGGAGCGTGGGGGGGGGCGAAGAGAATGGCCGCGAAGCCGGCGGAGGATCGCGACTTCTCCGCGAGCGCGCTCCGGGGCGGCCCCAGGCTCCTCAGGGAGACCGAGAACGACAAGCTCGTGGGTGAGCTCTTCCCGGGCTTCGAGGCGACGATGTCGGTCTGGGACGCAGCGAAGGAGGGCTACGACGGCCCGGCGGACATCCCTGGCCTCGTCGTGGGCGGCGCGATCGGCGGCAGCGTGGGCCTGGCGATCGATCTGCTCCGGAACACGTTCTCGTTGATCGGCAGGGGTATCTACGAGGCGGTCATCCGCTTCGCGAACTGGTGGCGGAAGAAATGCTTTGGCGACGATGCCTTCGCCGCACGCACCGTCGGTGGCGTGGTGCGGACCGCCGTGAAGGTCATCATCAGCCAGGCATGCAAGGCGGCGGCGCCCTTCATCGGCGGAGCGTTGAACGTCGCGCAAGGCGTCGCGCAGACCCTGCAGGCCACGAGCGACGCGTTCGCGACCTGGTACGACCGGCGCCGGATCACGGTGACGGCAGGTCACTTTGCCCTGATCAGCTCCTCCATCGAGGACCAGGTCTCGAAGGGCCTGCTCCAGGGGCTATGGACGTCGCTCAAGGGCGCGGGCGACCTCGCCATGACGACCCTCCTGCCGGGCGCAGGATCGCTCGTGTCGGTCCTGATGACCGGCCTCGAGTGGGTGGCGAAGCTCATCTACCGGGTCGTCGAGTGCCGCCGGATCGAGGCTTTTCTGGGGAAGGCCACGGCGCTGTGGGAGCGCGAGAAGAGCAACGTCGCGAGCTTGCAGGAGCAGCGGGCGGACGCCGGAGACGACGCGCAAGAGTGGAAGGGCACGCGCGCGCCGCCGCAGTTCAACCCGTCGAAGAAGACCAGCCAGGGCAGCATCATCCACGACGCGCGGCGCTTCTCCGACTTCTTCAAGGAGGGCTGCGAGGCGAGCGTCCTCATCCCGATGGTCACGCTCAACTCCGGCATCTGCGGCAGCATCTTCGAGCAGATCCAGATGCTCGACGCGCAGGACCGCCTGGTGAGCCAGGCCACGTTCGACGCGGGCGTCCGCTACTTCTCCACGCTGCGGCGGATCTCCGCCCGCTACCTCGGATCGTCCGGCTACGAGCTCAGCGGCAAGAGCCCCTCCGCGCAGGCCTTCGTCAGGCACGCCGTGCGTGACCAGTCCACCGCGACGACAGGCGACAAGGTGCGGGCGTTTCTCGGCGGAGCCTGAGGCGCAGATCAAGGAGTCGTCGCGCCTCTCGCAGCGAGCGCGCCTCCAGGCGCGGTCGGCACGCAGACGGGGACCCCGGGTGCGCACGGCACGCCGCGAGGCACCTCACGTAACGAGACCGTCACGTGACGCCCCGGCGCGGCCGGGGTACGAGTGGCAATGGCGAAAGCTCTCCCCCGGCCCACCGGCGGCCACGGCCACGCGGCCCCGCTCTGGCCGACCGCGCTGGGCGCCATCGGCGTCGTGTTCGGCGACATCGGGACGAGCCCTCTCTACACGCTGCAGGTCGCGGCCGACGCGCAGCCCGGAATGCCCCTCGTGCGCGACGACGTGTTTGGCGTCATCTCGCTCATCCTCTGGGCGCTCGTCCTCGCCGTGTCCATCAAGTACGTCACCTTCGTGATGCGCGCCGACAACCACGGCGAGGGCGGCATCCTCGCCCTGCTCGCGCTCCTGCCGAGACGCTCACGCGCGGCGGGCATCGGCGTCATCGCCCTCCTGGTCATCGCGGGCGCCGCGCTCCTCTTCGGCGACGGCATGATCACCCCGGCCATCTCGGTCCTGAGCGCGCTCGAAGGGCTCGAGCTCGCGGCGCCCGCGTTCAAGCCGTACGTGGTCCCGTTGACCTGCCTCGTGCTGCTCGGGCTCTTCTCGATCCAGCGCCGCGGCACGGGCAGCGTGGGACGGGTCTTCGGCCCGGTCATGCTCGTCTGGTTTTTCACCATCGGCGCGCTCGGCATGAAGGAGCTCGTCAGGAACCCGGAGATCCTCGGTGCCCTGTCCCCGACGTGGGGCGCGCTCTACTTCGTCCACCACGGAGTGCGCGGGGTCGCCATCCTAGGGGTCGTCGTCCTGGCCATCACGGGCGGCGAGGCGCTCTACGCCGACATGGGACACTTCGGGGTGCGGCCCATCCGCCTGTCGTGGTTCGCGCTCGTCTTGCCCACCCTCGCGCTCTCGTACCTGGGCCAGGGGGCCCTCGTCCTGCGCGATCCTCGCGCCCTCGCGAACCCGTTCTTCGCCATGGTCGGCACCGGCCCCGCGACGTACGCGCTCGTCGGGCTCGCCGCGATGGCCACCACGATCGCCTCGCAGGCCCTCATCAGCGGCGTCTTCTCGCTCACGCACCAGGCCGTGCAGCTCGGCTACTTTCCCCGCGTCACGGTGAACCACACGTCGCGCGAGGCCGAGGGGCAGATCTACGTCCCCCTCATGAACTGGGGGCTCATGGCTGCCTGCATCGGCCTGGTCATCGGCTTCAAAGAGTCGGCGAGGCTGGCCTCGGCGTACGGCATCGCCGTCAGCGGCACGATGGCCATCACGTCGGTCGTGTTCTTCGACGTCACGCGCAAGACGTGGAAGTGGCCTCTCGGCCGCGCGCTGGCGGTCCTCCTGCTCTTCCTGTCGTTCGACCTCCCCTTCCTCGGCGCCAACCTCATCAAGTTCATCGACGGCGGCTACATCCCGGTCATCGTGGGGGTCGCCTTCTTCGTCGTGATGGTCGACTGGCGCATCGGCCGGCAGGCGCTGATCGCGCACATGGAGGAGCGATTGCGGCCGCTGGCGGACTTCCTGCGCGAGCTGCCCGAGAGCGGGGTGGCCCGCGTCTCCGGGACGGCGATCTACCTGTCGCCGACCAGCGGGGTCCCTAACATGCTCAAGATGCAGGCGGCGCGCGTGCGGTCGATCGCCGAGCGCGTCGTGCTCCTGAACGTGGTCATCGATCACGACCCTCAGGCCGACGAGGCGCGCCGCTTCGAGGTGGAGAAGCTGGAGCGCGGGTTTGTCCGCATCACAATCCACTTTGGGTACATGGAGAACCCTGCGGTGCCCCCGATGCTCGAGCGCGCGATCCGCGACGCAGAGCTGGCCATCCCGCTGGCGGACGCGACCTACTACGTGGGTCGCGAGACGTTCCTGGCCGGCGTGGGAGGGAGAATGAAGCCCCTGGCGGAGTCGCTCTTCGCCTTCCTCTCCCGCAACTCAAAGAGCGCGACGTACCACTTCGCCTTGCCGCCCGATCAAGTCGTCGAGCTCGGGACCCTCATCGATCTCTGACGGGCCCCAAGACCCGGTGCGGAAAAGGCGGGCTTCGAGCGCTCGCGGTCCCTCAGCCGGGTCGCTTTCCGCTAGGCTGCCGACCTTCCAGGGCACGGCGTGCTTGCGCAGGACGTGCCGACACCGACGTTGAGGAGGTTCGCATGAGTTACCTCGGATGGTTTCTGGCGGTTGTAGGGCTCCTAGGCGTCATCTTCGGCATTCTGCAGATGCTCAAGGCAAAGAAGATGAACACCGTGCCCTTCCGGAAGCCTTCGGAGATCACGGGCCCGGCGGCGGCCGACGCCAAGGGGCTGGTGTCGACCGAGGGCGCCATCCTCGAGGGGCCGCAGCCCCTGCGCGGACCGATGAGCGGCAAGCCCTGTCTCGCCTCCGAGATCCTCATCGAGCGAAAGTGGGAGAAGTGGGTGATGACCGAGAAGGGCCGCGAGAAGAAGACCGGCACCGACAAGGCCTTCACGCAGACGTACGGAACCATGTTCGCCGTGAGCGACGCCGGGGGCCGGGTCGTCGTGGACACCACGGGCGCCCTCGACGCCGACATGGAGAAGAGCCACACGCACACGGTCGCGGGGAACGTGTACGGAGGTCTCGCCTTCGGTAACTTCCAGTTCAACGCGTCGGCCAACTACGGCGACTCGCAGACGACGAGCTGGGTAGGCACCGAGAAGATCGTCGCGATCACGCCGAGCATCTACGTCCTCGGGCAACTCGCGCCGGGCGCGCAAGGGCACACGATCGGTACCCCGAAGGGCATCGGCACCGGCAAGCTCGTCATCTCGTCGCGCGGCCGCGAGAAGCTGCTCAAGTCGACGAAGCTCAAGATGATCCTCGGGCTCGTGCTCGGCGTCCTCTTTCTGGGCGGCGGCACGGCGCTCGGCGTCTTCGGATCCGCGCCGGTCTCCATGGACTGCGACACGAGCGACATCGCGAAGGGTCCCATGGCGAAGAACGGGACGTGCACGGGCAGGCTCACCAAGAGCTCCCTCGAGAACAAGTTCGGGTGGAACGTGGCGGAAGCGGGCGCGTACCGCCTGAGCGTCACCCATCCGTCCGGCCTCGCCTTCCCGATTTTTCCGAAGGTCACCGTCACCGACAGCACGGGAAAGCAACTCCTGCTCGTGTTCGCGAATGGACGAGACGAGCCCGTCGGCTTCGAGGACAACGTGCCGGCCGGCAAGTACACGATCACGGTCTCGGATCGCGACGGCGGCAACGTCCTGCTCGACCCGAGCTTCGAGGGCGGCTTCAGCTACGTCGTGCGCCTCGAGAAGATGGATCACCCGGCCACGCCGCCCGCGTCCGTGGCGCCGACCGCCAGCGCGCCGCCGCCTGTGATGATCGCATCGGCCAAGCCACCCCCGGGCAAGCCCGTGCCGGCGCCCGCGCCTGCCAAGCCCGCACCGAAGAAGAAGTAGTCCCGAGGCCCGCCTTGAAGAGGCGGCGCCTCTTGCTTGGCGCGCCACTCCCAACGTTGTACCCCCGGCCGGCGTGAACGCAGCGGTGATGGCAGAGAGGGTGGCCCGTCGTTGAAGGCCCTCCTGGCGGCGGATTGGTGGCTCGGGCGGGTCAAGCTGCGCCTCGAGCATTTGCCGACCGCGCCGTGGTGGCAGCGCGCCCTGGCCCTCGGCGCGCTGGCGTTCGTCCTGAGCCTGATCTCCTGGGCGGAGATGCTCGGCCATTACCCGAATACGCAGCAGGGTGACGGCCAGGTCTTTCACGAGATGCTCGAGGCCGTCCGTGTCTCGATCGTCGACTACCACGAGCTTCCCCTGTGGAATCCGTACCAGTGCGGGGGCGCCCCGCTCTGGGACAACCCCGAGGGACTCGGCGCGGCGCCCGTCGTCCTGGCGTTGTTGCCCCTGGGGACGACTATCGCGAGCGAGCTCTCGTACGTCGTTCATTCCGCACTCGGCTTCGTCTGCATGTGGCTCTTCGTCCGCAACGAGATCAAGCTCTCGCGCGGCGCCGCGCTGGTCGCTTCGGCGGCGTTTGCGTTCGCAGGCGTACACAACCAGCACCTGACGGGCGGGCACCCCACCTTCGCGCCGTACCTCTACTACCCGCTCGCGCTCCTCTTCTGGCGGCGCGCCGAGTCCGACCTGCGGGCCGCCGTCGGGCTGGGGGCTCTCGTCGCCCTGATGATGCACGAGGGGGGGACCTACCCGCTCCCTCAGCTCGCGCTCTTCCTGGGCCTCGAGACCGTCACGCGCCTCTGGCCCCCGAGGCGTCTCCTGCCCATCGCGCGGGCCGCGGCCGTCGTGGTCGTGGTGGGCATCTGCTTGGGCGCCTCTCGTTTCCTTCCGGTCATCGATCAGCTGCGGGCGCACCCGAGACAGCTTGGCGAGGAGCACGATGCGATGAAGTGGCAGACCGTCTGGGACGCCTTCTTCGCGCGGGACCACGGCCGGGGGGTAGTAGGCCAGGAGTACGCGTGGACGGAGTACGGCGACTACATGGGCCCCGTCCTCTTCGTGCTGTCCGTGCTCGGCATCCTCCTCGGCGGTCTGGAGAACGCCTGGATGCTGGTGCTCCTCGGGGTCGCGTTCGCTCTGATGATCGGCCACTTTGGGCCCCTCGCGCCGGCGTCGATCCTGAAGGCTCACGTCTATCCGTTCAAGCAGATGCGCGTGCCCTCGCGCTTCGTCGCCTGGGTGGCCGTCTTCCTCGCCGCGTACGCCGGCGTTGCGGTGGACCGCTTGCGTGCGCTCGCGAACCGGCTCACGCCGGGGAAGCACGCCCCGGAGGTGAGGGCAGCGATCCTCGTGGTCGGCCTCCTGGGCGCCGCGGACCTGATGGCGGTCGGGATCAGGTTCGGCGCGCAGTTCTTCAACGAGGCACCGGCCGGCCACCCGCCGGCGTCGCCCCGGCTCACCCTGGGGGGCAAGGACATGGCCGCGTTCATCGACCAGCCAAGGCAACATCGTGGGCGCGTCGAGTGCTGGGAGGAGTGGGCGTTCGGGGTGGGCGCGCCGCTCTGGCAAGGGGACGTTCCGCAGGCCCGCGCGGCCAGCCCAAAAGCCGTCATCCGCTCGGTCGACCGCACGCAGAACACGTTCACCGTCGAGGTGCATGCGTCGGCCCCCTCCCGGGTCCTCTTGAACACGGCCTACGACCGCGGCTGGACGTCCAGCGTGGGGACCGTCGTGGAGAAGGACAAGCTTCTGGCGGTCGACGTCCCCGCCGGCGACTTTCGTATGGTCGTGAGGTACTGGCCGAGGGGGCTCACTCCGGGCCTGTGGCTGTCGGGCATCACGGTCACGGCGCTCGTGGCTTTCTGGGTCTGGCGTGGCCGGCGCCGGCGTGCGCTGCCCATGTTCACCCTATGACGTTCACCCTGTGACAGGTTGAGCCGCGAACGGCGCTGATTCATCTTCGCGCGTCGTGGCGCGAACGACCCGTCGCCGGTAGCCTCGCCGGACGTATGCGATCGCTGGTTCTCGGAGCTCTGTCCCTTGCCGCTCTGGCGTGCGAGACGCCGACCGCCATCAGCGTCTCCGTGGACAGCGAGCTCGCCTGCGATGCGGGGGCTACGGTCGTCTTCGTGGGCGGCGCGAGCCTGTCGAACCTCCCTGCGCAGGCGGTTTCGTCGTCGTCGACGGAGTGCTCTGCGGACGCCGGTGGCGAAACGAACGTCGGCAACGTCGTGCTCGTGCCGAAGAGCAGCAAGAGCGAGAGCGTCGCCTTCGCGGTCATGACGCGCGACGACGGCCAGCCCGCGGCCGGTTGCCTCGACCCTGCGATCACGCCGGCGGACCTCACCCACTGCATCGTCGCAAAGCGCGAGCTTCGGTTCATCCCGCAGGTCACGCTCACCATGCGCGTCGACCTGCGCCGCTCTTGCCTCGGGATCGTGTGCGCGACCGACCAGACCTGCGTGAAGGGGGGATGCGTGGGGGCGGAGCTGCCCGCCGGGTCGTGCGCCCCGCAGTGCGGCGAGTCGGCCCTCGACGGTGGTGTCGCGACCTCCTGCCAGGCCGTCCTCGCCGGGGACCCGGGCGCGACGAGCGGGGTCTACACGATCGCTCCGGCAGGATCGGCACCGTTCCAGGTCTATTGCGACATGACCGACAGCGGTGGCGGATGGACCCTCGTGCTCAAGATCGACGGGACAGGGAACCCGGCGATGCCTCAGACGTTCAGCTACGAGGAATCGATCTGGACGGACAGCTCGACGCTCAATCCGAGCTCCACGGACATGTCACGTACCGAGGCGAAGTTCCTGTCGTTCTCGACGATGCCGTTCACGTCGATGCTCGGCATGATGTCGGGCGCCACCGCGACCAATCAGCTCGTCATCCCGGTCGGCGATCCGACCTCGATGCAGGACCTGATGGCGAGCCCGGTGAACACGGTGACGACCCACCTAGGCCGCGCCGCATGGGTCGGCCTCACCAACCCCACGGCGATGCCTCAGCTCAACTGCAACGCGGAGGGGATCAACGTGTGGATCAATAGCGCTTCGAACCCGCGTCAGCGAATCGGCCTGGTCACCAACAACGAAACGGATTGCTCCAGCCCGGACTCGAACACGGGCTTCGGTGGACAGAACTACGAGTGTGGCGAGAACTTCGGCCCATCCGCGGGTAGCGCCGGAGGCGCATGCCAGATGGGCGGGCTCGATGTTCTGAACTTCGGCTACGTCTTCATCCGCTGAGCAACGGCAACGTGGGCCGGGACCTCGAGGCTTCGCGCTCGATCCGAGGCGCGGGTGAGCCGGGACGGTCGCCGCCGCCGGTGTCCTGAATCGCGACCACGTGCCGTCTTTCGCGACGGTGTCGTGCCGCGCCTCCGGACTGGGTGGGGCAGAAGGCCCGGTCGGCTCCTCGCTGCGCACCGCCCTGTCCACGCGGACCGGGACAGAGGATGTCGGTGTGTGGGGCAAAGTGTCGTGCCGGCGAGTAGCCTCTACAACGTGGCAGGAACGTTGCACTTTGGACGTGTACCGACCCATGAGACGCTCCCCTCTCGCTGCCGTCCTCCTCGCCTTCTCCCTTCTCACCAACGCCTGCGCCATCGCCACTGCTCCGAGCGAACCGACCCCCGGGTTGCCGGGAAGCACGACGACGCCGACGCCACACGCGCCGTCGCCCGCGCCCGCGCCCGCGCCCGCGTCTGCGTGCGTCCCGTCTTGCGGCCCCCGCACGTGTGGGGACGACGGCTGCGGAGGCCAGTGCGGGACGTGCAAGAACGGAACGACCTGCGGGCGCGGGGTCTGCGCGCCTCCGGGCTCCGGCACGAACGGCGGTCCGGGGACGGTGACCGACCCTGGCGGCACGACGGACTGCGACGCCGATCCGGCTGCCTGCACCGGCTCGAGCGGGGTCCCGCCGGTGGACCCCGGCACGTCGCCCTCGGGCCAGGGCGACACGAGCGGCAGCGCCTCGAACGACGGCTCGAACGGAAGTGCGGACGGGACGGGTGGTCCGGATGGAACGAATGGCTCCGATGGAGGCTCGGACGACGCGACGGCGTCGCAAGACAGCTCGGACGACTCCACGTCGTCGCAAGACAGCTCGGACGACGGCTCGGACGACAGCGACTCGAACGCCCGCAGGCCGCACCACAAGGCGCACCGTCAGCCGTGAGCTGACGGTAGCCGCGATGGGCCGGCCACCCTTGCAGAGCCTCGTACATCCGACATTCGCAGGCAATGCGAGGGTGATAGGACTATTGAATGCGCATCGCGATCCTGACTTCCGGCGGCGACGCTCCCGGGATGAACGCCGCACTCCGGGCCGCGGCCCGCGTGGGCGGCGCCCTGGGCTGCGAGGTTATCGGCATCGAAGAAGGCTACGTTGGGCTCCTCGAGGGCCGAGCTCGTGTGCTGGACGTCCTCCAGCTCGACGAGGCGTCGCGGCGAGGCGGCACCGTTCTCGGCTCGGCGCGGTCGAAGGTGTTTCCCACGCCCGACGGCCAGAAGCGCGCGCGCGAGTCCGTCGCCAAGCTGGGCATCGATGCGCTCCTCGTGGTCGGCGGCAACGGCTCGCTGACCGGCGCGCGCACGCTCTTGCAAGCGACGACGCACTCGGGCGCGCCTCTGCGCGTGGGCGGCCTTCCGGCGTCGATAGACAACGATCTGGCCTGCACCTCGATGGCAATCGGCGTCGACACCGCGCTCAACACGATCGTCGAGGCGTGCGACCGGATCTGCGACACCGCGTCCGCCCACAAGCGCACCTTCATCATCGAGGTGATGGGGCGTGATTCGGGCTACCTCGCGATGACGAGCGCCATCGCCGCGGGCGCAGACGCGGTGCTCGTGAGGGAGGTCGGCAAGACCGAAGACGCCATCGTCGAGCAGGTGGTGACCGCGATGCGGCGCTCGTACGGTCGCGAAGGGGGCAAGCGACGCGTGCTGGTGGTGAAGGCCGAAGGAGTGAAGGTCGACAGCGTGCGCCTCAAGGAGGCGGTCGACGCGCGCATCGCGAACGAGCTGTCGGACGTCGACACGCGCGTCACGGTGCTGGGTCATGTCGTGCGGGGCGGTTCGCCCAGCGCCTTCGACCGCCTCCTCGGTGCGAGGCTCGCGAACGCCGCGGTCCGCGCCCTCGCCGATGGCCAGAGCGACTTCATGGCGGGCTGGTACGGACCGGGCATCGTGCGCGCCGCCTGCCCCTGGGATCCCTACGTTGTCCTCACGCCACTCACCGAGGTGCTCGACGAGACGGCCAAGCTCATGGCCGGCGATTCGCCTCTCGCCCGCTGGCGCAAGCAGGTCTTCGAAGAGGTCGAGCCCATCCTCTCTCGGTGAACCGGCTCTCTCGTCGGCGCGGAAAACTCGCGCACCACTGCCAAGGCTGCAGCGGGTTTCGTGTCGAATCTGCACGATGGGATCGAGCCAATCGATGCAGGAAGGGTCGGTGACGTTCTCGCTCTTGGAGCTGGGGAGGCTCGAGGAGGAGCGGTTACGCGAAGAGCGCGAAGGCAAGCAGCGGGCGCGGGCGGTCGAGGAGGCGGCGCGCGCCACCGCCGCGCGTCGGGCAACCGAGGAGCGCGAGGCTCGGGAAAGAGAAGAGGCCCGTGCGCTGCGAGAGGAGGAGCAGCGCGCCCGCGAGGAAGCGGCCCGCGTCGATGCCATAAAGACCGCGGTGCTGGAGAAGGCCCGGAAGGAAGCCGAGGCGCGCGCGTACGCGGAGGAGAAAGAGCGCCAGCACCGCCGTGAGGTCGAGCTGGTAGCCATCACTCGCGGGCACGTGGAGAGGCGCCTCCTCCGGATTGCCATCGCGGAGGGCGTCGGGCTCGTCGCGGTCCTCGTGGCGGGGGCCGTCGCCTACGGCGCCGGAATAGCGCCCGACACCGCTCGGCGAATTGCTGCAGCGAACGCCGACGTCGCCGTTCGTGATCAGACGATCCAGTCTCTTGGTGCGCAGGCCGCCTCGCGTGACGGCGAGCTCGCCTCCGCCCGCAAGGACCTCGCTGCCGCGACCGACCGCGCCGCGTCCCTCGAGCGAGAGCTGAACGACGCGCGCCGAGCTCCCACGCTCGTTCACCCGCCTCCGTCGGCGCCGCATCATGTGCCTCATCCGGGGCCCGACACTGGCCTCAACACCCATTGCGAGCCTGGCTCGCTCGATCCCCTCTGCGCGCGCCTCGGCAACTGAGCCCACCCGGGCGCGCAAATCGTAGGCGTGGGGCGTAAGGCTCCGGCGGGGTCGTGCGTTCGAGCAGCCTGGACGAAGCGTCGCGCGCGCGATCCGTGGTCCACACCGGAGAAGACTTCCATGCGAAAGCTACACTTGTCCTGCCTGGCCGCGCTGACGGGGGCGCTGGTCGGCTGCGGCGGTGCCAGCAGCTACGTGCACACCGACACCACGCTCGGACGGGTGGTCGTCTACCGCAACGGCGTCGCCTACTTCGAGCGCTACGCGAACGTCAGCGGCGACCAGCTGAAGCTTGCCGTCCCGGCGGACAAGGTCGACGATTTCCTCAAGTCGCTAACGGTCGTAGACGCCGTCACGGGCCAGCCTGCGCCCGTGGCCTACCCGACCAGCGCGGGTGGGAACGACGACGGCCTCATCGACATGAACATCCGACTCCCGGTGCCCGCTCCTCACCGCCTGAAGCTCTCGTACGTGACCGAGGCCCCCTCGTGGAAGCCCAGCTACCGCGTGACGCTCGGCGTGGACGGCAAGGTGGGCGTGCAGGCATGGGCCATCGTCGACAACACGTCGGGGGAGGACTGGAACGACGTGAAGCTCGGCGTGGGCTCGAGCTCCGCCCTGTCTTTCCGGTTCGACCTGCGATCGGTGCGCGTCGTCGAGCGCGAGAAGCTCAACGCCGCCGATCTGTTCGCCCTGGCGCCACCAACGGGGGAGTCGACGATTCGCGTCGAGCCCGGGGCGGAGCGGGCGACGCTCGCGGGCAGGAGAGCCTTCGACTTCCCGGACCAAGGTCCGGGACACGGGGTCCTGGACGCTTACGCATTCTCGGACGATCCGCTGTCCGCCGGAGGGTTCGGCCCGAACGACGCCACGATCCGGTCTGCGCCCCAGGCGACGCCGCCGTCGTCCCACGACAAGGCGCCAGTCGCTGCAGAGTCGCCTCGCAAGTCAGGTCCCGGCAGGGCGCGACAGCGGCAGTTGCCCTCCGCGACGCCGGCCCAGCCGCCAGCCACGGATACCGGGGGCGACGGCTCCGATCGCTTCACCGCCCTGGCGAACGCCCTCCGAGGCGGGCGGGACCGCGTGGTGGTCGAGGGCTACGCGAGCGCATCCGACGGCGACAAGGCGTCCGCATCGCTCGCGCGGGCCAACCGCGTGCGTGACGAGCTTGTACGCGCCGGCGTCGACGCGAACCGAGTCGTCGCCGTGGGCAAGGGCGCGCAGCCCGGCCATCCCGCCGGCGTGCGCGTGGTGCAGGCAGACGAGGCGAAAAAACAGGAGGACGCGAAGCCAGGCTCGAACGCCCAGTCCGCCGCAGAGCAGCCGGGGGATCCGATCGGCATCTCGCACTTCGAGACGGGCTCGGCGATGACCGTGCCGCGCGGCAGCTCCGCGATGGTGTCGATCCTCCACTCGGACACGGATGGTGAGGTCGTGTACCTCTACGACCCCGAGACCGCGCGCGGCAACGCCGTCTACCCCTTCCGCGCCGTTCGCATCAAGAACCCCACGGACTCGGCTCTCGAGAGCGGCCCGGTGACGGTCTTCGGGGACGGCAAGTTCATCGGTGAGGGAATGTGCGAGCCCATTCCCGCGCGCGCGACGGCGTTCGTCCCCTTCGCGCTCGACCGCCAGATCGTGGTCGATCACAAGGAAGCCGAGCGAGACGACATCGCGCGGATTCTCGCGGTGCAGCGCGGCGTGCTCTCCACCGAGGTCCAGCACACGAGGAAGCAGACCATCACGCTGCACAACCGCCTTCCGGAGAAGGCGACCGTCTACGTGCGGCACACGGTCCTCGCAGGCTACAAGCTCGGCAAGTCGCCGCCCGTCGCCGAGCACATGGGGGCCGCGGACCTGTTCCGGATCGAGCTCGGCCCGAACGCCAGATTGGACGTCGACATCGAGGAGTCCACCCCCGTGCTGAAGACGACCGACCTGCGGACGCCCGACGGGCTCGACATGGTGAAGGCCTTCGTCTCCTCCGAGGCGGCGCAAGGACCGCTGAAAGCATCGGTCACGGAGCTTCTCCATCTGCACCGCGATGCGTCCAACATCGAGGAGCACATCAAGACGACGCGCGAGCAGATGCAGGAGTACCGCCAGCGGATGGACGAGCTGCACGGGCAGATCGTCACGCTGAAGATGGTCAAGAGCGCCGGCCCCCTGATGCAGAGCCTCGAAAAGAAGATGCAGGAAGTGAGCGACAAGCTATCGAAGGCGACGATCGACGTCGTCGCCCTCGAAGAGCAGCTGATGGTGGCGCGCGTCCACTTCCAGCACAAGGTGGCCGACCTCACGCTCGAGAAGTCGGACGAGCCCGCCAAGGGCGCCGCCGCGCAGGCGAAGCAATGACATCGTCAGCCTGACGCTGTTGTTCCGATGCGGCACCCGCGGTGGAGGTTGCATGTGCGGCACGGACGTTGCGCGCGCCGCGCTCGATGCGCAGGTTCTGCGTCCATGAGCTACGACGAAGACCACGACGGTTCAGAGCAGAGGCTGCATTCGGAGGGCGGTGCGGCGCTTTCCGCGGCCGCTCTGGGTCCCACCAGTCAGGCCGCCGAGGCCGACCTGGAAGCCCTAGACGCCTACTCGCGCGCGGTCATCGGCGTGGTGGAAAAAGTGGGCCCGGCCGTCGTCAAGATCTCGCGAGGGCGGGGAGCCGCAGGCGGTGGAGGCGAGGGGTCCGGTGTCGTCCTCGCGCCTGACGGCTACGTCCTCACGAACTCGCACGTCGTTCACGGAGCGCGCGAGCTCGAGGCCCACTTCACCGATGGCAGGAGCTTTCCCGCGCGCCTGGTGGGCGAGGATCCCGCGACGGATCTCGCGCTCGTGCGGGTGGGCGCCTCGGATCTGCCGCACGTGTCTCTCGGTGCGCCGTCGGAGCTTCGCGTCGGGCAGCTCGTCATCGCCATCGGCAACCCGCTCGGCTTCCAGTCCACCGTCTCTGCGGGCGTCGTGAGTGCGCTGGGGCGTAGCCTCCGTGGGCGCGACGGCAGGCTCATCGAGAACATCGTCCAGCACACGGCGCCGCTCAACCCTGGTAACTCGGGGGGCCCGCTGGTCGACTCGCACGGCAGGCTCGTTGGGATCAACACCGCGATGATCGCTTACGCCCAGGGGCTCTTCTTTGCCGTGCCCGCGTCGACGGTCGCCTGGGTGGTTCCGAAGCTCATGAGCGACGGCGCCGTCCGGCGTGGCTACCTGGGGCTGGCCGGTCGCCAGCGCCCGCTCGATCGGCGGCTCGCGCGCGCCCATTCGCTCTCCCAGCCTTCAGGGGTCGAGGTGATGAGCTTGGAGAAGGACGGCCCGGCCGGCGCCGCAGGCGTTCGTGACGGAGACATCCTCCTCGCCATCGACGGCGAGGCGGTCACGACTGTGGACGATCTGCACCGCGCGCTCACGCGGTGGTCGGCGGGCGAGGTGGAGCTCTCGATGCTCCGTCGGACCGAACGGACGCAGGTACGCGTCCTGCCGCGCGCCTCGTAGGACGCGCAAGCGCGCAGCCAGACGATCATCTGCGCGCCGCGTCCGCGGGGTGGCACCGCTCTTCGCGGTGGAGCACGCCGTCGCGGCCCCGCACATCCACAGCGCGAGGCAGGGCAGCCGCGAACTCTGCATGGCTCAGGCTAGCATGGGCCTCGCGGGCTCCGGACCCAGCGCCTCAGGTCGTCTTGGCCATCTGCAGCTTCATCCGGACGAGCGTGGATGCGATGGCTTCTTCGACCTGCTCCTGCCCGATCTCGTGGAGAAAGCTCACGTACTCGGCTATTCGCGCACGCAATGGGTCGCCCATGACGACCCGGTTGCCCTCGAGGATCTCCACCTGCGCAGCGTCCGCGTCGGAAAGATCGAAGTTGATGAAACCGCGGCAGCCGGGCGACCCGCACCGGCAGGGGTCGCGCCCAGTAGCGTTCCGGGTGACCCATCCGTAGAAGATCGTCACTTCCTCCCCGGGCGCGATCGGGCGGAGGCACTGGATGCGTCCTTCGCCGCTGGCGTAGAGGGTCGCGTTGGGGTTGCAGCTGTGGTTGCAGAGCCACCCGCCAGGCACGCTCGTGTCGGGGATGATGACCTTCTCGCCCGATACGATGGTGAGCTTCGTCTCCGCGGCCTCGAAGGCGTCCGCGCTCGCCGCGTCTACCTTTCTCTGCCTGGGGGCGTAAGGAACGACCACCTGCCCGGGCTCGAAGCGCCGGCGCGCGAACACCCCGCGCCCGGCGATGTCACTGTTCCGGAACGTGACCGGAGAGAGGCTGTACATCGCCTTCGCTGCGCGGCTCTTGCTCATGGGGACCCTCGGAGTCGCGCCGTTCTCAGTGTCGCCGAACGATCAGCGAGAGGCAGAACATCGTCCCTAGCGTGAGGATGATGGTCGCGCCGCTCGCGACGTTGAGATGGTACGAGAGCACGAGGCCGAGCGCCGCGCCGGCCACGCCGAGGGCCACTGCGATGAGCGCGACACGGGCGAGGGTGCGGCCGAGAGGACGCGCGGTCGCCGCGGGGATCACGACGAACGAGCTGACGAGCGCGATGCCGACCGTCTTGACGGCGATGACGATGACGACGGCCGTGAGCGCCAGCAGCATGTAGTCGAGGGCGGCGACGCGCACGCCGGACAGAGCCGCCAGCTCGGGGTCGAACGTCGCGTACGCGAGGCGCGTCCACGTCGCGAGGAGCAGGCCCACCGTCAGCACTGCCACTGCGCCGACCACGACGAGGTCATGCGGGGAGATGGCAAGAATGCTGCCGAAGAGCACGGTCTCCACGTTGACGGGCGGGGCGCTCGTCGGGCGTAATCCGAGGAAGAGAACGCCGAGCGCGAACGACACGGCGAAGAAGACGCCCGTGGCTGCGTCGCCACGCATGTTTCCGCGCCGGAGCACGTACGCGATGCCGAGCGCCACGGCGACGGTGAAGGGCAGGGCCACCCAGGTCGCCCGATCGACGGCGACGCCGAGGAGGAGGCCGAGCGCGATACCGCCGAAGGCGGCGTGGGCGAGGCCGTCACCGATGAACGCGAGACCACGCTGGACGACGAACACTCCGATCATCGCGCACAGACCGCCGACGATCATGCCAGCGATCATGGCGCGCACCATGAACTGCTGCTGGAACGGCTCGAGAAACCAGTCCATGCGTGGCTCAGTCTTCGTCGGGGTGCGGGTCGTCTATGCGGGACGACAGGGCCGTCAACGCTCGTTTACCGAGGAGCTCGCCCGGTAGCCCCCAGGAGACCAGCCGCCCCTCCAGGTAAACGACCCGCTCTGCGCAGCGCGCGACGGCGGCCAGGTTGTGCGTCACGAGTATCGCTGCCAGCTCGTCGCTCGCCGAGATCTCGGCGAGGAGGTCGAGAAACTCGGCGCGACCCCGGACGTCGACGCCGGCGGTCGGCTCGTCGAGGATCACGAGCGCCGGGTTGTTCACGAGCGCTCTCGCGAGGAAGACGCGCTGCGTCTCGCCGCCGGAGAGCCCGGCGATGCTCTTGTCGACGAGCTTCTCGCCGTCGACGCGCCGCAGCGCCTCGAGCGCGACGACGCGCTCGCTCTCTTTCACGTGGAGCGGCCAGAGCCCTCGGAGGTTGGCCACGACGAGCTCGAGGGCCGTCGCCGGGAAGTCACGATCGAAGGTCTTTCTCTGCGGCACGTAACCTACGAGCCGTCGCGCCTTTCGCGGCGGCTTTCCCAGGATCTCGATCGTGCCGCTCGTCGGCTCGATGAGGCCGAGGACGGTCTTGAGGAACGTGCTCTTGCCGGCGCCGTTCGGACCGCAGAGGCAGAGGAATTCGCCCTTGGGGATCCAGAAGGAGACGTCGTCGAGGATCCGCCGGCCCCCCAGCTCGACGGTGATCCCCTTTGCCTCGAGGACGCGGGGCGCCGACGGGTCGGGGAGCGTGTAGGTCTGCCGGAGGACGGAGTCCGGTGCCGCGCTCATTTCAATGCCTGTTCGAGGATGTCGGTGTTGTGCGCGAGGAGCTTCTCGTACGTCTCGACGCCCTCCGTGCCTCCCACCGGATCGAGCTCGAACAGTGGGGTGTGCGCCTGATCCGCGATGACCTGCGCAGGCCGACGATCGAGCTGCGGCTCGCTGAACATTGCCGCCGCCCCGCTCGTGGCCAGTGCCGCGAGGACGTCGTGGACGTACCTCGGGGTTGGCTCGCGACCGGGGAACGGTTCGACGACTGCGGCGATCGCGAGGCCGTACCGATCGGCGTAGTAGCCCATCGAGCCGTGGAAGGTCACGATCGTGTGGCGCGACCACTTGTGCGCACGCTCGCCGATCGCTGCGTCGAGTGCGGTGAGCGAGCTCTTGACCGCCTCACCGCGGGCACGGAAGCCGTCCGTCGAGGCGGGGTCGAGACGGGCGAACGCCTCCACCATCGCATCGGCGGCCGTGCGCATGCGGACCGGGTCGAGCCAGAAGTGCGGGTCCTCTGGCCCATGGTGGTGCTCCTCCGAGCCAGCCGGGCGTGCCTCATCGGCCGCTTCGTCGCCGACCTCCTTCTGGGTCATCGACCGGGGCTGAACACGTGGTCCGAGCTGCAGCGAAGGAACCTCGGACCCCGCTGCGCCCTGGATGATGCGCTCGAGCCAGTCGTCCATGCCCAGGCCGACGGAGATCGCCAGGCGTGAGTCGGCCACCCGCGCCATCTCCTTCGGCGTCGGATCATAGCTGTGCTCGGAGCGACCGGGCGGAAGCACGAGCACGACATCGAGGCGGTCTCCCGCGACACGGCGGGCGATGTCGTAGAGCGGGAAGATGGAGACTGCGACGCGAGGCGGCCCCACGCTGGCTTGCTTGGGCCGGCATGCGCCCGGGAGGAGCGCCACGACCAACCCCAAGACTCCTCGAATCACAAAACCGAATTGAGCGCGCATCATGCCCCGTGCCACGACTCGCAAGAACCGAGGAGGGGTCAACCAAGTAGCATGAAACCGAGACGGGCGACCGTGTCCTGTTGGAGCGGCGCGGCGCGGACGCTGGGAGTGGTCCTCCTACCTCTGCCCCGTTAACTGCGGAGCCTGCCGACCGTTCTTCTACGTGAGCGCCCGCCCGCGATCGGCGCTGCGGGCGAGACGCCATGTGGAAGTCCTCGATCCAGGGAAACGTATTCGGCGCCATTTTCGCGTCCACGAGCCTTCTCGTGGGTGCGCTCACCGTCTACTTCCCGGTGCGGCACCTGGAATCGGTGCGGCGCATGATGGAGGACAAGGCCACGACCTACGCGCGGCTGCTCTCGCGCGAGGCCGAGCCGGCGATCGCGTTCGACGATCGCCAGACCGCGCGCGAGCTGTTCGATGCAACCGCGGAGGACGCCGACGTTCGCGCGATGGCCCTCTTGGGCGCGTCCGGAAAGCCGCTCCACGTGCTCGGCCAACCTTCTTCGCTCGACGTTCCGCGCGGCATGACGCAGCTCCATACGGAGGTGTCGGCGAAGCGGATCCGGGTCACGGCGCCCGTCATTTCCAGGGAAGGGCCGACGGGAGTGCTCCTCGTCGAGTTCTCGACGGACTCGATCGAGGCCGAGCGTGTTCGATTCCAGGGCATCGCTTGGGGCGTGGGCGCGCTCGCGCTGTGCGTGGGATTCGTATCGGCGCTCGTGGTCAGTCGGTCGCTGTCCCGGAGGCTACGCGCGATCGCCGACGCCACGAAGGCGGTCGCGTCGGGGAGTCTCGACCGGGCGCCGCTGTCGGACAGGTCGTCGGACGAGGTGGGACAGCTCGCCGGGAGCTTCAACGCGATGGACGCCAATATCAAGGCGCTCGTCGCGCAGACCGCGGCCACCGCTGCCACCGAGAAGGAACGCCTCGACGCGCTCGTCCGGGAACGCACCGCGCAGCTCGACGTGGCGCTCGCCGCGGCGGAGGAGGCGGGGCGCGCGAAGGCGCGGTTCCTGGCCACGATGAGCCACGAGATCCGCACGCCCATGAACGGCGTGATCGGAATGACGGCTCTGCTCCAGGACACGGCCCTGACGAACGAGCAACGTGACTATCTCGACACCATCCGTAGCTGCGGTGAGTCGCTGCTCGCGATCATCAACGACATCTTGGACTTCTCCAAGATCGAGGCGAAGAAGCTCACGCTCGAGAGGGTTTCCTTCGATCCTCGCGGGCTCATCGAGGACGTCTCCGCCATCGTCGTCACGCCCGCGCACGCCAAGGGAGTCCGAGTCGTCACGAACCTCGTCGCGGTGCGGCACCGGGCGCTCGGCGATCCGAACCGGATTCGCCAGGTCATGATCAACCTGATCTCGAACGCCGTGAAGTTCACCAGCGAGGGTGACGTGGTCGTATCGGCCAGGACGGAGCTCGACCAAGGCGGACGGCTCGCTCTCCACTTGTCCGTCCGGGACGCTGGCATCGGCATACCCGCCGCCGTCTTGCCCCAGCTCTTCACGGCGTTCACGCAGGCGGATCTCTCCACGACCCGAAAGTTCGGGGGCACGGGGCTGGGCCTCGCGATAAGCCGTCATCTGATCACGCTCATGGGGGGGACTGTCGACGTCCAGAGCGAGGTTGGCGTAGGCAGCCTGTTCCAGGTCTCGCTGAACCTGCCGTCGGCCGGCGACCACGAGCCTGCCGAAGCACCCTACAAGGCCTTACGCGTCCTTTGCGTCGAGAGGCACTCCGAGGAGATGCGCGCGCTGTGCGCAGAGCTGTCGGACCTCGGCATGGACGTGGAGGAAGCTTCGACCACGGCCCAGGCGCTCGAGCGGCTCTCCGGTCCCAGAGCCAAGCCACTCGACCTCTGCGTCGTCGACGAATCGTTCCTCGGGGAGGAGGACGGCCTCTTTCGGTCCCTCGCCAGCGGCCTCAACGGCGGTTTGAAGGTCGTCTCGACGACGGACAGCAGCAATCGCTCGCCGGGCGCCGGGCCCTGGACGGGCAAGCGGATCACGAAGCCCCTCCGGCGGCGGCAACTCCTCGAGGTCCTGAAGAGCACCTTCGACGAGGCAGCCGTGGCGAAGCGAGCTTCGCCCGTAGCTGCCGTGGCACGGTCGCCCGGCGGCAGAGCCCTGGTGGTCGAAGACAACGCCGTCAATGCGCGTATCGCAACGGCCATGCTCCAGCGCCTCGGTTGGGTGGTCGAGCGCGTGGGCGACGGAGTCGAGGCGCTCGAAGTCCTCGCCAAGGCGTCGTTCGACATCGTGTGGATGGACTGCCAGATGCCTCGCATGGACGGTCTCACGGCGACGCGCACCCTGCGCGCCCGCGAGCACGGCCCGGTGCGAAGCTACGTCGTCGCGCTCACCGCGAACGCCATCGCGGGCGACCGCGAGGCGTGCCTGGAGGCCGGGATGGACGACTATCTCGCCAAACCGGTTCGCCAAGCTGACATGGAGCGCGCCATCGAGCGCTGGCGTGCGCGGCTGCTGGCCGACGCCGCTCCGTCTGCCGCCGAGGAGTGACGACCTCGCTCACGCCAGAGGCGGCACCCCACCCCGAGTGGTAGTGTCGAGCGAGCGCGCGTCTTGATGCCTCGCGTCGCGCTGGGAGATCTCGATGCGCTTGTTCGATGTCGTAGGCACGCTCCTCCTCTCGGGCGGCGCTCTCTTTTCGGTTGGCTGCAGCGGATCTAAGGACAAAGGCACCACGTATCTCCCGGACGGCGCCGTCGCAGGCGACACCGGGGCGGCGGGCGACGGCGGTGCGACGAGCGACTCGGGTGGGCCGAGCGACGGGAGCTCGCCGCCTCCGTCGACCGGGATCGTCGTCACCGTGATCCCCGACGGCACGAAGGACGCTCAGGGGCTGCTCAGCGCAATCCAGGGCGCGAAGGTCGCGGTTCACGTGGAGATGTACCTCCTCACGAACGCGACCTACCTCAGCGCGCTCACGACGCTGCACCAGGCCGGCGTCGACGTGAAGGTGGTGCTGAACCAGACCTTCCCCTCGGGAACGTCGGCGTCGGACACCAACGCGAATTCGTACCAAGAGCTACAGAGCGCCGGTGTCCCGGTGAGCTGGGCCCCGACCACGACGGGCTTCGACAGCTACACGCACGAGAAGACCGTGATCATCGACCCTGGCACCGCCGCGGCGCAGGCGTGGATCATGACGATGAACCTGGACACCGACGCGCCCAAGTACAACCGTGAGTACCTTGCAGAGGACACGGACCCGGCCGACATCGCGGAGGCCGAGGCCATCTTCGAGGCCGACTATGCGTCGATGTCGATCACGCCCACGGGCGACCTCGTCGTCGCTCCCTCGCCACAGAACAACGCCCAGCAGGTGCTCCTCGGCCTCATCAACGGCGCGACGAGCTCGATCGACGTCGAGGCCGAGGAGTACGATTCGTCGGGTCTCGAGGAGGACATCGCCAAGGCGCTCGAGAGCAAGGCGGGCGCGGGTATCACGGTGCACATGGTGCTCGAGACGTCGACGGATTCCGAGCAGACGAGCGCGGTCAGTGCGCTGCAAGCCGCTGGAGGAAAGGTCGTCGGCTACGCGTACGGCGGCTCGGCCCTCGACATCCACGCCAAGGCGATAGTCATCGACCAGGCGCGAGCGTACATCGGGTCGGAGAATCTATCGGGCGGCTCACTCGGGTACAACCGGGAGCTCGGAGTCTCCTTCACCGAGGCGAGCGAGGTGATGAAGGTCTATTCCACCATCGAGGCCGACTTCGCCGGCGGCACGACGTACCAGTAGCCGCGCGAAGAGGGCACCGTGCCAAGCCCGGTGGCGAAGACGTTTCGCGAGTCGATCTCGCTGCTCGCGACGAGGCGCTTCGGGACGTTCTGGTTTGCGAGCCTGCGCCAGCCCGCACCTCCTCGGGCAGACGGTCAGCTTGTTCATGCTCGCGGTCCGCGGAGGCGTGGCGATTCAGACGATCGTGGCGCGGAGCTGGCTTCGAGCGCCGATCCCTGGCCCTGCGCCGCGCGACGGACCGCCGATTGGTTGAGCTTGGTCGGTTTTCAGTGTCCACTGAGGCAGGATGGTCGACTCGAGCCGCCGTGCGGAAGTGCAGGTGGCTGCGGTGGTGGAGGAGATCCAGAGCCGGATGCTCCGGCTGACGCGTCCTTACGTCGTCGTCGGGATACCCGTCTACGTGGTTGCCGCGGCAAGCGAGCTGCTGCGTGGTCACGTGACCGTCTGGATCGTCTCGGAGCCCATCGTCGTCGTCCTCATGGCGCTCGCGTTCCGGGCGTCCACGTCGACCCGACGCGTCGCTGCGGCGCAGTGCCTCGGGCTCACCGCGCTGAGCACGGCCGGTCTTCTCCACTACGGCCCGCTGCTCGGTACGGGCTTGCTCTTTGCGCTCTCCGTGCTCGAGGTAAGCTTCTTTTTTGGCCGGAGGGTCGTGGTTGGCACGGCCGGCTACCTACTGCTGCTCATGGTCGCCGCAGCGGCGGGAGCGTCTCGCGGATGGGCGCCGGCCTGGTGGCCGGGCGCGCTTACCGTCTCGGACTGGGCGCGGCTGGTGGCGGCAGCCCTCATCATGCTCGGTGCGCTCGCCGTCGCCTTCGAGAACATCCAGGCCTCGATGCGCGTGTCCATCTCGAACGAGGTGACCGCCCGGTTCAAGCAGCAGGAAGCCGAGGAGGAGCGGGAGCGCGCCGTCACCGCCGCGATGACGGCCCAGCGCCTCGAGACGCTCGGGGAGCTCGCCGCCGGGGTCGCCCACGACACCAACAACACGCTCGCGGTCATCCAGGGGGCGCTGGAGGCGCTCGCCAGCGCCTCGTCGGAGGAGCGCGGTCAGCTCGTGGCGGAGGGGCTCGCGGCCGTGAAAACGGGATCGGGCACGGCCCGCCGTCTGCTCGGGCTGGCGCGACGGAGCGCGGAGGACGTCGGGCACTGCGATCCGGTCGCGGTCATCGATGCGACAGCGTCCGCCGTACGTCGCGTGCTGCCCGCAGGCTTCGCCGTCTCCCTGGACATGGAGCCCTGCCCCGACGCCGCCATCTCGGACGGGGTGCTCGAGCAGGTGCTGCTCAACCTCATCGTGAACGCCCGCGACGCGACGGGGGGACGGGGCCGCGTGGACGTCCGCTGCCGTCACGAGGGCGGGCACGTGCGAATCGGTGTTGCGGACGACGGCCCCGGGATGACCGCCGAGGTGAGGGCGCGCGTGTTCGAGCCCTTCTTCACCACCAAGGCCCGCGGCGAAGGTACGGGGTTGGGCCTGTCCTTGGTGAGCCGCCTCCTGCACAACGCGGGTGGCTCGATCGACCTCGAGACTGCCGTGGGCAAGGGCGCCAGCTTCACGATCGTCCTTCCGGTCGCTGCCCCGCCGAGCGTTCCGCCGTCGGTCGCTCCGCCGGTCGCAGGAACCCAGCCACAGGGCGGAAGGGTCCTGGTCGTCGAGGACGACCCGCAGGTCAGCCGCCTGCTCAAGCGAATCCTCGAACGAGCCAAGTACGATGTCACCGTGGCCGCCTCGGTTGGCGAGGCTTCGAAGCAGCTCGAGGCGGCATCTCGCTACGATCTGCTCATCACCGACGGTCAGTTGCCCGATGGCAATGCGGGCGGGGTACTCGCGGCTTACCGCGTCCACCACGGCAAGGGGCCAGTCATCGTATGTACCGGATACCTCGACGACAAGGAGGTGATCTCCCAGGTCGAGAAAGACTCGAAGTCGTCGGTGTTCTTGCACAAGCCGTTCGCGACCGACGATCTGCTCCACCTGACGAGCCGCCTCATCCGCAAGGCGCAGTGACGTCAGTCGACGACGCCCGCGCCTCGAAGCAACGTCTCCAGGTGAGGCTCCGTCGGGGCTGACCCCCTTCGAACCTGCCGCCGCAGGCTCGCGATCGTGTTGTAACCCCAGCTCTTCTGGAACAGGTTCACGATCCACGCGGCGATGCTCCCCTTCGGATCGCAGTGAATCTCGGCGACCACGTGCGTCTTCGTCCCGTGCTCGATCGACGTGAGCGCGAAGACGCTGTCCTCGAGCTCGGCCCGCACGAAGCTCGTGTGGGGCGCCGAGGGGTCGGTCGTGGAGCGCATCTCGATCGACATCGCCTTGCGCGGAGGGTCCAGCTTGAGCGCGACGTCGGCGACGAACTCGCGGTCGGACATCGTGACCGGCGTCCCGAGGTGCGAGTAAACCACGTACTCGGTGTCGCTCACGCGGCGGAGGATCTTTGCGTCGACGACGCTGTCAATCCACTCCTTTTCGTGGGGCACGTCGACCAGCACGTTGGCCACGGCGAGGAGTGGAGCGTCGACGTCTCCCTCGCCCCGGAACGCGACGAAGGGGCTCCCGGGCACCTCCTTGCGGGACACGACGATCCCGTCCTCGGTCCGGATTCTCTCCCACGCGCTTCGTGCGCCGTCCGCCCAGCTCGCGCCGGGCAGGGCGACGGTCACCGCGAGAGCGGCGGCGGCCAGGTATCCGGAGTGTCTCTTCATCTGATTCGGCGGCATGGTGGTTCTCTCTCCCGTACTTGGTGGTCCTGGTTGCCTGGCGCTCAGCGGCCCTGAAGCTGGAGCGACGGCGGGGTGGCCGCTGACGACTGCGCTAGGCGCCGCCGCGTGAAGCCCACGATCCGCCCCATGATGAAGTCCGCGAGCCTCGTCGGCATGGCGCGGAGGAAGCCGACCATGATCTGGGCGCGCAGCGGGGCGACGTAGCGAGCGCGGGGCCATCGCGCGGTCGCTGCCTTCTCGATGGCGAGGGAAATGCACTCCGGCCCGACTGCCGTCTTGTCGCTCATCCGTCTCATCTCCTCGGCGTGATCGAGGACCGGCGCGTAGGGAGAGTCCGGGCGCTGGTACTTGCTCGCCTCGACCATGGAGCGATCGGTGAACCCCGTGTCGATGACGCCGGGCTCGATGAGCGAGACCTGAATGCCGAACGGCGCCAGCTCGATCCGGAGGGCGTCGGACAGCGACTCGACCGCGAACTTCGTCGAGTTGTACACGCCGAAGAGGGGCAACGTGTAGAGCCCTCCCAGGCTGCTCACGTTGATGAGGCGTCCGGCGCCCCGGGCTCGCATCTGGGGGACGAACGCGCGGACCATCGCCATGAGGCCGAACACGTTGACCTCGTACTGGGCCCGCATGTCCTCGTCGGTGATGAGCTCGGTCGGGCCCAGCGCGCCGTAGCCCGCGTTGTTGACGAGCACGTCCAGCCCGGCACCCTGCGTCAGCCTGGCGACCGCGCCCTGTGCGGACGCGATCGAGTCCTTGCTCGTGACGTCGAGCTCGAGAGTCTCGAGCGACGCTCCGGCGGGGGTCGCCTTCTCGAGCTCCGCGAGAGCGCGCGGGTTGCGTCCCGTCGCGATGACCTTGTGGCCGCGCGCGGCGAGGTGGAGCGCCGCGTGTCGACCGATGCCGGAGGTGGCGCCCGTGATGAGGATGACGAGAGACTTCATGGTGGACCTGGCTCCTGGTAATTGAACGTTCATTCGATAGGAGGGCAAAAAAGGGGACGAGTCTGGCGGTCAGGCGCGAATGGCTTCCCAGCCGCACTGCTCGGCCTGCATCAGCGTTTGCAGGGTCAGCGGGAAGCGGCCCGCCAGCGACCCGCGGAAGACCCCGATGAAGGCGCCGTTGGCGAACTCCATCAAGAGGGAAGGGGGCAAGGGTTTCAGGGCCTGGGCGGCCTGGGCGCGGGTAATCATGGCGACACCGAACTCGACGAGCTGGTGCTCGATCGCCTGGCTCTCGGCGTCCAGGTAGGACCCGTGGTGGTGGAGCTCGAGGAAGGCGAAGGGCTTCGGGTGCTTCACGGCGAACTCCGCCATCCGCTCCCAGACCGTCCGAAACTGCTCGCGGGGAGGAGCGTCGAAGGGGAAATCGCGAAGCACTTCCGCGCTGATGGCGGCCTTCCAGCGCTTGTAGAGGGCGTTGACGAGGGCCTCTTTGCTCGCGAAGTAGTGGTAGATCGTGCCCGTCGCCACGTGGGCCTTGTCCGCCACCGAAGGGACGGAGGTGCCGTAGAAGCCCCGCTCGACGAACAGATCGAGGGCGGCCTCCAGGATGAGGTCCCCCTTCTCGCTGTCCGGCGCGGCCATGACCGAATGAATATTCATTCTCGTGTCGAGCGTCAAGGAGGAATCGTCCTGTGGCGCGTGCGAAAGGCGGTAAAACCCCCTCGCCATGTCCGAGAAGCCCGTCTTTCCCGACAATTTCAACCTGGCTGACTACTTCCTCTTCGACCGGCTGGCCGAGGGGCTCGGGCACAAGGTCGCCGTCCGGTACGGTGAGCGCGGCTACTCGTACGAGTTCGTCGCGAACCGCACGCGGGCATTCTGCTCGCTCCTGATGGCCGCGGGCGTCCGTCGGGGCGAGCGCGTCCTCCTCGTGCTGCCCGATTCCCCTCCGTTCGCGTGGGCGTTCTTCGGCACGCTCGCGCGCGGCGCCGTCATCGCCATGGGAAACCCCGACGCGCCCGTCGAGACGCTGGAGTACCTCGTCGGCTACACGCGGGCGACGGCCGTGGTCACTGTGCCGCGCTTCGCGGAGGCGCTGCGCGCGGCGATGAGCAGCCGCGGGATCGGCGCCGAGGTCCAGCACGTGTGGGTCGTTCCCGACAGCGCCACCGGGGAGGATCCGGAGGCCGCGCTCGCCCTCCCCCCCGATGGCCTGTTCTCGGAGCTCGCGAAGGATCTCGCGGAGGTCACCATCCGGCACGAGCCCGTGCCGATGCACCGCGACGAGCCGTGCATCTGGCTCTTCACGAGCGGCTCGACGGGCGAGCCGAAGGCGAACATCCACACCCACAGGGATTTCGCTTTCAACACGGAGGTCTACGCGAAGCGCACGGTAGGCTACGCGCAGGGCGACGTGACGGTGAGCGTGCCGCGGCTGTTCTTCGGCTACGCGACGGGGACGAACCTCATGTTCCCCTTCGCGGTAGGGGCGACGGTCGGGCTCTTCAGCGAGCGGCCCACGCCGGAGTCGCTCACCCGCGCCATCGCACTCTACAAGCCGACCGTCATCACGAACGTACCCACGATGATCGGCAAGCTCCTCGAGCACGACCAGGCGCTCCGGAGCGAGGGCGGAAAGGGGCTCGATCTGTCGAACGTCCGCTTCTCGCTCTCGGCGGGCGAAGCCCTGCCGGAGGCCCTGCTCCGCCGGTGGCAAGAGCGGTTCGCGAGCGACATCTACGACGGCATCGGCTCGGCGGAGATGTTTCACATCTACGCGTCCAACCGTCCGGGCGACGTGAAGCCAGGGTCCCTCGGCAAGGTCGTCCAGGGCTACGAGCTTCGGATCCTTCCCGAGGAGGCCGAGGGGGCCGGTGCGACGCCGTGCGCGCCGGGCGAGATCGGCGTCCTCTGGGTGAAGGGCGACAGCGTCTCGTTCGGGTACTGGCTCGATCGCGACAAGAGCTGGAAGACCTTCCACGGGCACTGGTGCCGCACCGGGGATCTCTTCCGGATGGACGAGCAAGGGTATCTGTACTTCGCCGGTCGCAGCGACGAGCTGCTCAAGGTGAGCGGTCTCTGGGTCGCGCCCATCGAGGTCGAGGAGTGCCTCATGGGTCACGAGCGGGTCTCGCTCGCGGCCGTCATCGGCTTCGAGGAGCTGGGGCTCATGAAGCTCAAGGCCTTCGTGGTCCTTCGCGAGGCGAGCGGGGCGAAGGGCGTCCAGACGACGGAGCTTCTCGCGGCGGAGCTGCAGGAGCACGTGAAGGCGCGCCTCTCGAAGCACAAGTACCCGCGCGCCATCGAGTTCGTCGACGATCTGCCCAAGAACGATCGCGGCAAGGTCGACCGCAAGGCGCTCCGTGCGCGCGGAGCCAAGGAGTCGTGAGCGAAACTTCGCCGGCGTTCGAGCTCGCAGCGCTGACGACGGAGGAGGTCGCCGCGATCTTTGCCGCGCCGCCGAGCGCGATCCTCGTTCCCGTGGGGAGCGTGGAGCCGCACGGGCCCCACCTTCCGCTCGCCACGGACACGGTGATCAGCGTGGAGGCCGCGCGCCGCGCCGCGCGTGCGCTCAACACGGAGGGGGTCGCCGCGTACGTGGCGCCCAGCGTCGCGTACGGGGTGACCGACTTTGCGGCGGGGTTCGCCGGAGCCGTGGGCATCAGCGCTCCCTTGCTGACCGCGCTCCTCCGCGAGCTCGTCCACCGCTTCCTGGAGGACGGCTGGTCTCACGTCTGCCTCGTCAACAACCACCTCGAGCCCGCCCACGACGCGGCCGTCCGGGCGGCGATCGCCCACGTGCAGGCGGGGCGCGCGTCCGTCGCGTGCCCGCTCACGCGCCGCTGGGCGCGCACGCTGAGCGACGAGTTCAAGCGCGGCAACTGCCACGCCGGCCGCTACGAGACCTCGCTCGCGATGGCGGCCGGCGCCGACGTCCGCACCCAGTACAGCCGCCTCGCGACCGTCGCCACGAGCCTGTCGGACGAGATCAAGGCCGGCAGGAGCACGTTTCTCGCGATGGGGCTCGAGCGCGCGTACACGGGCGCGCCGGCCGAGGCGTCCGTCGCCGAGGGGCACGCGCTCTACGACAAGCTCGCCGAGATGATCGTGGCGGAGGTGGTCGAAGGGGTACGAGCCACAGCTGTCCCGGCTTCGACGCCGTGAGCCCCCGGCGATGGGGACAGAGAGCGAGCCTCCTCTGCTCGCTCGCCCTGGCAACCGGGAGCTCCGCATGCGTACGCGAGGGCCGCGGCGCCGCGAGCCGGACCGCGCACGAGCCTTCGACGGCCGGCGCGCACGCCGATCCGGAGGTATGGCAACGGCAGGTCCTCTACCTCGTCTTGCCGGATCGCTTCGCCGACGGAGACCGCTCGAACGACGATGCCGGGCAGCCCGGCTGCTTCGATCCCAGGGGCCCCTCGATGTTCCACGGCGGGGACCTGGCGGGACTGCGCCAGCGTCTCGGGTACCTGAAGGACCTCGGGGCGACCGCGCTCTGGATCACGCCTCTGCCGGCGCAGGTGCCGCGGCGCCAGGACTCGTGCGGCTACCACGGGTACTGGGCGGATCTCGCCGTTCCCGACGACGGCGCGATGGAGCCGAAGCTCGGCACCGTCGCGGACGCCGTCGCGCTGGCGGGCGACCTGCACGCGTCGGGGATGAAGCTCGTCCTCGACCTGGTAGTCAACCACGCGGGACGCGGGGCGCGTATCGCGGCGCAGCGTCCGTCGTGGTTTCACGACGAGGCGACGTGCAAGGAGCTGGGCGACCCCATCGTCTTCTGCTCCCTCAAGGGCCTCCCCGACTTTCGCCAGGAAGACCCGGCGGTCGCGTCGTACCTCACGGCGTCGAGCCGCGGTTGGATGTCCCGCATCCCGGCGGATGGGATCCGGATGGATACCGCGAAGCACGTTCCCGTGGGCTACTTCGCGGACTCGTTCGTCCCCGGCGTTCGCGCGGTCCGAGGGGACGCGTTCCTCGTCGCCGAGTACTTCGACACGGGGCCCGTCGCGCAGCTCGACCCGCTCTTCCACGCGGGCTTCGACTCGGCCTTCCACTTCCCCCTGCGGAGCGCGCTCATCCAGGCCTTCGCCCAGGCAGAGAGCGTGAGCCACGTCGCCGATGCGGTCGCGTCGACCATCGCGACGCTCGGGGAGGACCGCGCGAGGATGCTCGTGACCTTTCTCGACAACCACGACGTGCCCCGCTTCCTGAGCGACGCGTCCGCCTCGGCAGGCGACGACGCCGCGCTCGCGGCTCGCTACACGCTCGCCCTGACGTCGCTCTTCACGCTGCCCGGCATCCCTCAGATCTATTCGGGCGACGAGCTCGCGGCGGTCGGCGTGTACCCGGACAACCGCCGCGACATGCCGGAGTGGGCGTGGGACGCGGCGACCCGGCGGGGACCGCACGCGGGCTACGTCGGCGACGGGCAGGCCACATGGTCGCTCGTGCAGTCGCTGGCGAAGCTCCGCCACGACGAGCCGGCGCTCTGGAAGGGTGCGTACGCCGAGCTGCGACGCGACGCGCCGGGCGGTCCAAACGTGCTCGCCTTTCTGCGCTCGTCGGGCGCGAGCCGCGTCCTGGTCGTCCTGAACGACGACCCGAAGCCCATCGGGCCCATGCGCGTGCCTCTCCAGGCGTGGGGAGACGGGACGGTCCTCGAGGAGGTGCTCCACCGCGGAGCGCCGGAGACCATCGCGGTCGCGCGCGGCGAGGTCTCCCTCGAGCTGCCGGCGCTCACGGCGGGCGTCTACCGCGCGCGGTGAGCCTCAGTCGACCTGCGACGGCCGCTCGTCTTCCGGAAGCCACCGGTGCTTTCGCAAGAAGACCCGGATCTTGCCGAGCCACTCGGTCGCATCCATGTGCGCGAGGTACTCCTTCGACAAGGGCAGCGGCGAACGGTCCCGGGCGACGAGGACGATCCGCGCCGTGTCGACCTCCGGTCCGACCTTGCTGTCGATGAAGCGCATGGCGGGTATGGGGCTGTTGCCATCGGTCACGCGCTGGATGGTCTTGATGTCGAGCTCCACGTCGAGGAGATCCTGGAGCGGATAGCGCTCGAGCACCGTCTCCGAGCGCTCCGTCCTCACGAGCAGGTCTCCGTCGTCGACGCGGAGCACGATGCCCGGGGCCTTGGGCGCCCGCTTCCACCACCAGACGAGGCCCCCGGCGGCGGCCCCCATTCCAGCGACCGCGATCGTCGGCGTCGCCACCATCGCAAGGATCATCCCCACGGTCGCCGGCAGCGCGAAGACCTGGAAGATGGCGACGCCGGGGCTGTTCCCGCTCCGGTTCACCGCGGGGTACACCATCTCGGCGGGGGCCGCTTCTTCGGGCGGAGGGGGGGCCGGTTCCCGGTACATGCCCACCCACTCCATCATGGGCCCCGGGGCCTGCCTAGCTGCGCGCGAGGGCCTGTGGCTGAGGCCGGGAGTGACCCGAAGCTGGTCCGCGGCTACAACGCGACCGTGGATGCGAGGCGCTACGAACGCTCGGTGGCCCCGCACACGCGCGCGAAGCACGGGCTCTTCTACACGCCTGACCCGCTCGCCGACCGGCTCGTGTGGGCGGCGCTCGGCGAGTGGCTGGCGCAGCGGGGCGTGCCGTTCGAGCGCGCCTGGGCTCTCTTCGCGTCCGGCACCGCACCGGGGCGCGGCGCCGCCGCTGCGCGACGGGCGCTCGCCGGGCTCGTCGTGGTCGATCCTTCGTGCGGAGCGGGCGCCCTCCTCGCGGCCGCCGGGCGGGCGATCGCACGGGCTGGAGCGGCGCTGGGGGCGCGCCCGTCCGCGCGCCTCGTCGGTACCGACCGCGACGCAGCCGCGATCGCCCTCGCGCGGACGCGGCTCGCAGCGGCGGGAGCGACCCTCGTAGAGGTCGGGGACGCGCTCGACCCGAGGGGCCCCACCGGGGACGTCGTCCTCACGAACCCGCCGTACGGCTCCGCGCAGGAGGGGGCGAAGACTCGCGCAGGGGCGCGCGGAGACGTCGACCGCTACGTCACCTTCTGGCGCGCGGCGGCGGCGCGCGTGAAGGACGGAGGGGTGCTCGCGGTGCTTGCGCCCACCTCGTGGCGCACGGGGCAGAGGTACCGCGACGCGCGCCGCACGGTCATCGAGCCCTCGGGCCTCGCGACGGTGCTCCTCGTGCCGCGCGGCGCGTTTCCTGACGCGTACGTGGACACCTGCGTCGCCATCTGCCACGCGGGGAGGCCCTGCCGCGACGTCCGCGTCGCGCAGGTAGACCTGGGCACGATGTCCCCGCCCGCGGCCGCGGCGAGGGTGCGTGCGCCCGCGCCCGCGCCCGCCGCAGAGGCGCGCACCGAGAGCATCGATGCGCTCTTTCGCTCGACCCGCGGCGTCCTCGCGATCCCCGCCGCGCGAGGCGGCGAGCGGCTTCTCGTCGGCCCCGTCGCCGCGTTCGCGTGGCCGGCCGATCCGCGCGCCTTCTCCCGCGTCCTGCCCGGAGGCGTCCGGGAAGGAGCGGCCTCGCTTGCCTTGAGCCACGGGCCGCGCCTCCTCGTCCGGCGCATCGTCGGGCGCAGCGAGCGGCTGACCTGCCTCGTGGTCACCGAGCCTGCCGTCGTGAAGAAGGACTTCTACGTCCTTGTGCCCCGCGTCGCGGGCGTCTCGCTTCACGCCTACGCGGCGCTCCTCCACGCCAGGCCCGTCGCAAGGGCGGTCGCCGCGCGGGAGGTCGCGTCGACCAAGAACGACTTTGCCCAGCTCTCCCTGGCTGTCCTGCGCGATCTGCGCGTGCCGCTCCTGCCGCGACCGGGCACCCGCGCGCGCGCGACCGCGAAGGCGACGGCGGACGCGGCCCTCGACGTGGCCGACGCCGAGCTCGCGAGCGCCTGGCTCGAGGCGCGCGCCATGGAGGGCCGCCGCATCGGCCGCGAGCTGCTCGAGTCCCGGGTGCGCCGCATCGACGCCGACGAACGGTGGACGGTGCTGCGCGCCCGCCTCGACGACTTCGCCGCCCGCTTCGTCGACGCGTGGGGAGTCTGAGGGCCCCTCGCTCCCGCGCGCCGCACGTCGCGAGAACAGCGGGAGGCTCGCCGCACCTACTGCGCGTTGAGCTGGACGTACCCGCCCGCTCCTCCACCCCCGCTGCCGCCGTTGTTGCCTCCGTTGCTGGAGGCCGACGTGGGCGACGTTCCGGATGCGCCGTTGAAGACCCGGGTTCCGCCCGCTCCAGCGCCGCTGTTGCCCCCGCTCGCGCCCCCGGCACCTCCGGTCGCTGTCACGCTTCCCAGGAGCATCGCGTTGTGGCCCTCGAGGACGATGTCCCCCGCAGACCCGCCTCCTCCTCCGCCCGTGCCGGAGTTCGACCCGGTGTTGCAGTTGGAGGAGCCGCCCCCCTCCGTGCGGCCCGTCCCGCCTGCGCCGCCGTTCGTCGCGATGACGCTGGTGCTCGTGAGCGTCAGGCTACCCGCGGCGGAGATCTGTACCGCGCCGCCGCCGGCGCCGCCGGTCGCCTCGCACTCCGTCCCGCTGTTGCCACCGGCGCATCCCGCGAGGAGGGGCTTGGCGTCGGTCATGCCGCGCGCCGCTCCCCCGGTGCCGCCCTGGTAGCTCCCGGTGGCGCCGCCTGTGCCGCCCCCCTGCGCCAGTCCGCCGCCTCCACCGCCCGTGCGCTCCGCGCCGGTGTTGGCGTGGCCTGCGCTGGAGCCGCAGCCCGGGGCATTGCCACCGGCGCCCGGCACGCCCAGCTGCCCCATGCCCTGGTTGTTCGTGGGGCCCTGCGCTCCGCTGCCGCCGCTCGCGTCGATGGTCCCTGCCACCGTGGCGTCGCCGTACACCGCGAGGATGACCGGGTTCGTCCCCTGGAGCGTCAGCGTCATGCCCACGGGGATCGTGAGGTCACTGAAGACGAGGATGTCGACGCTGGGGCCTCCGGACTGAGGGACGCTGATGACGGCGTACGGACCGGGCTGGCTGCACCATGTGAGGGGGCCGCCCGTGCCGCCGCTCACGTACGTCACCGCGCAGCCGAGCGTGGTCGCCGTCCCGGGGACGTCGCTCGTGTAGAGGGCCGGGTTGAAATTGCTCGGCGTGTAGTCGAAGACCTCCACGACGGTCGCGTCGGGCACCGTGGTCGTGTCCGCCGTCGTGGAGTCCGCCACCGCCGAGTCCGGCGCCGCGGCCTCGGGCCCGGCCTCGGCGATGCTGCCCGTGTCGCTCGGGCCGCCCTCCGTCCCCACGTCATCCTTGGCGTCGGCGTCGGCCGCGTCGGCGCACCCCGAGCTGCAAGCGCTGTCGGCGCTCGAGTCGGGTCCGGGGCCGTCTGTGTGGGTCGTCGTGTCGGCCACCCCCGAGTCGCCGATCGACAGCCCCGTGTCGATGGCCGTCCCGCCGTCTTCTACCGCGTCCCCGTCGGCGGTGAGCCCGCACCCCAGCGCGAGGCACGCTCCTGCCGCCAGCACGGAGATTCGAGGGACGTTCGAGGCCACGCTCGGGATCCTACATGCGCGATCCGGCTGGCAACAGCTCGTCGATCACGTCCGCGGCGGACGGAGCCATGCCTTCTGCCCCCAGGTGCAGCGAAACGCGTTCGGCTTGGTCAGCACCCAGAGGGTCGGGACGGGCGGAGGCTCCTTCGAGAAGGGGCCCTCGCCGTCCGTGAAGTAGACGACGCCGTCGATGTCGTGCGCGCCGAGCAGCGAGGGCGCGAAGACGGGGCGCAGATCCGTCCCGCCGCGGCCGACCACGTTCTCGATCCTGCCCGCGAACGGGTAGACGCGCGCCACCGACACGTCACACTCGGCGATGGTCACGTGCGCCTTCTCGCCGAGGACCACGAGCTGCCGCGCGATCCCCTCGAGCTCGCTCTTCGTCATGCTGAGCGAGGTGTCGATGGCGACGAGCAGGCGTGGGTTCTCCTCGCGCCGCGGCGCCCAGCTCCGGCCGGGGACCTCGAAGATGCGGCTCGGAAAGCGCCGGCTCGGCCGTGACCACGTGTGGACGGGCGAGCGCGCGCGCGCGACGAAGAGGGCGAGCGCCGCGCGCCAGTCCATGGGCTCCTCGGGGGCGCGCGTGGTCTCGAAGAGCTCCTCGACGAGGCGGGCAGGGGAGCGTCCGGCGATGAGGAAGCGCCGGTCGCTGCCTTCGGCCTCGTCGAGCTCCTCGTCGGTGGGGTCCTTCGTCTGCGCCTGCGCATCGCCCGGCTTGGCGCGGCCGCGGCCCTTCGGCTTCGGCGGGGCAAAGAGCGGGGGCGGAGGCGGCTCCTTCGGCGCCCGCTCCTCGCGGGCCTGCTTGACGGCGCGCTCGACGAGGAGGGCCGTCTGCGCCGTGGCGCCCGGCATCACCTTGCCCCGCGCGAAGAAGCGGTGATCGTCGAGGACGCCCGAGCCCTCCTCGTCCCGCGAAGGACGCGGCCGCTTGCCGGTCGACTGGAGCCAGCGCACGAGGACCTCGTAGCGCTCCCAGGTGCTCTGCCCCGGGCGGATACCGACGGCGGAGTAGGCGCGGCAGGTGATGGCCGGCGGCAAGGGCTCCTCGATGAACTCGTTGGCCGACATCTCCACGGCCAGATCCATCAGCTCCGGCTCCTCCACCTCGGTGAACTTCGGGTGCGTCAGGTGACCGAGCACCACGTGGTGCACCTCGTGGAGGAGGACGCCGCGGATGAACTGGGGCTCCTTGAGGAAGGAGTCGACGTTCAGGTGGAGAAAGAAGCGCCCGTCGTGCAGCGAGACGGCCATGCGCCCGACGGACGGGTCAGACACGGGCGAGATCTTGCCGAGGATGGCGGCGTAGTAGGGGTAGGCCTCGAGGAAGCCCGTGTCGCGGAGGAATCCGTCGAGCCAGGCCTCGATCTCGCCGCGCTTCGCGCGCTCTACCTGCACGGCCGGCGCCTCACGAGCCCGGTCGCACCGGGGTGATGCCGATGCGCTTGAGCGTCTCGACGAGAGGGAGCGCGTCCCGCTCCGGTAGCTGCACGAGGAGCTGCCCGAGCGCCGCGCGCGCGACGTTGCTCTTCTTCAGCTCGGCGAGCCGCGAAGGCTGCGCGAGGAAGGCGCGCAGCGCCGTGACCGCCAGCGTGACGCGGTGGCGCTTCGTGGGGTCGGCGCGCCACGCCGCGAGCTTGCGCTCGGCCGCGCTGCCCGCGAAGTTGCCGAGCAGATCGGTCGGATCGATGTCGATGAGCACGGCGGCCGTGGGGTTGCCGCCGAGGGCCTCCTGGAGCTTCTCGCGCTGGTCTCCCGGCAGATCCGCGAGGAGCGACTCGAACGACCCCAGCGTGAGGAGGTTCTGTCCCGCGAGGACGCCGGCCTCGGGCCCCGCGAGGAGCGGCGCCAGGCGGTGGACGATCTCGTCGATGCGGTCGGTCTGCCCCTGCTCGCGGAACCCCGCGATCTGCTTGGCGAGCGTCGAGCCGGGGGCGTAGGTCGCGAGCAGCTCGCGCACGTCGAACGCGAGGCGCGAGCCCCAGCCCCCCTTGGCCGCGAGCAGCGTCTCGACCCAGGCCGCCGGCAGGTAGCCCCCGATGGCGTCACGCAGGAGGGCGCCGTCCTCGAGCTCGCCCGGCGTGAACGCCTGGAGAAGCTGGGAGACGTACGTCCACGTGCGCGGCGGCACGTCGTCGAGCGCGCGCTCGTGCTCCTGGACGAGGCCGACGATGCCGGGGTGCAGGCTCCGTGTCTGCGCCCACGCCAGCCACGACGCCCGGTCCGCGCGCACCGACACCTGGAGGAAGCGCGCGCGCAGGGCCTTGTCGAGCGCCGTCACGTGGTACTCGGCCGTCTGCGGGTTCACCGTCGCCACGCAGACCCAGCCCTCGGGGAGCGTGTACTCGTGAAGACGCCGCGCCGAGAGGAGCTGGAGCGCGGGCTGCTGGATGTAGCGCTCGGCGCGGTTGAGCTCCTCGAGCAGGAGGATGCCGGCGCCCCCGCTCGGCAGGACGTGGGGCAGGGCGTACTCGGTCCGTCCGTCCCTCACGACGGGGAGCCCGACGAGATCGGGCGGCTCGAGGAGGCTCAGGTCGAGCACGATGGTCTCGATGGAGAGCGACTGCGCGACGCGCCGCACGATCTCGCTCTTGCCGACCCCCGTGGGCCCCTCGAGGAGCACCGCGCGCCGCGCCCGGTAGGCGACCGTGAGCACGCGCTCGAGCCGCGGACCGACGGGGACCGCGAGCGGACGGAGGGCCTCGCCCGTCGGCGACCTCTGGGATGCCGAAACCATGGCCTTTCACCTAGCACGTCTGGCGATGCCCCCACCCGCAGGTGCTCGGCAGCTACGCGCGGCTCAGCGTGAACGGAGAACGCACGCCGGCGCATCTCGAAGAGCAGATCGTGCGATTGCACGTCGAGCAGCCTCAGCTCGGCGCGGGGCAACGGATGCGTTTGGCCGAGCGGGTCCTGGTTTCCGCGAGGCTCGCGAGACCTTTCGACAGATCCTCATCCGCACCGGCTAGCAATCCCTCCCGGGTACTCGTAGCAACGCGAAACGATCCGCCCCCCGTCGTCGTACATCTGCACCCGCTGGTGCCCATCGGGGTAGGTCGGCGTCTTGTTGCGGTCGAGGACGTCGTAGGTGAAGAGGGCTGAGCTTGCTTCACGTTCTCTCCGGTGCGCCCCGTCGGCTCGTCCTCGCATGGACGCGCACCGTCTTCACGACGCAGGCGCCCGTCGTCGGCACGAAGCCCCGCATCCTCGACGTGCCGCGGCTCGTCCGGCACCCGACGTCCACGCTCCTGGTCACACGGCGCCGCGTCCTCGGCACGGAGCACCTCGTCCTCGGTACACGCTGCGTCACGCGCGACGCGTGGCGCTCCGTCGTCGTGACGAGCGGCCTCGTTCTTGGTGCAAGCCGCCGCGTCCTCCCGCCGGTCCTCCGGGATCGGCGTCACGGCCGCGTCGTCCTCGTCGGGCGCGGCGAAGGGGCGATTTCCCGGCCGGGCGAGGGGACGACCCCGGCGCTTGTCCTCGGTACCCGGGCGCCACGTCGGTGGTACCCGGGCATCATCGCCCCGGTACCGCGCGTCGTCGCCCCGGTACCGCGCGTCGTCGCCCGGGTACCGCGCGTCGTCGCCCGGGTACCGCGTGTCGTCGCCGGAGTACCCGGGCATGATCTCCCCTGTAGGCGGGCATCATCTCCCGGGTGCCCGGGCATGATCTCCCCTGCAGGCGGGGATCATCTCCCGGGTGCCCGGGCATGACCTCCCTGCAGGCGGGCATCATCACCCTGGTGCCCGGGCATGACCTCCCTGGAGGCGGCACCATCGCCCGCGAGCGCGGGCACCTGATCCCCTGTACCGCGCGTCACCACCCCTGCAGGCGGGCACCACCTCCCGCATGCACGGGCACGGCATCCCCGGTGCGCGGGATCACCCTCCCGTGTACCCGGGATCGACCGCCCGCGTGCCCGGGATCACCCTCCCGGGCACCGGGGATCACCATCCCGGCCAACGCGGACGAACGCCCGGATGCAAAGGACAACCGCCGCGGACGCGGGGCCGACTACACGACGCGCCGTCGGAGTGGTCTCGTCGTCGCGATCACGTGGTTGTGCCGAATCACCGCCCAGCGTGCCTCGCTGGGCCACCGCCGGCCGTTGCCGTTCGCGCAGCGTCCTGGCGAAAGGATCGTGGGCCATGATCTTTCCCCGAGCGTCCCGATCTTTTCCCCGAGCATCCCGAGGAATCGATCGTGGGCCATGATCTTTTGCCCGAGCGTCCGGAGGAATCGATCGTGGGCCACGATCTTTTCCCGCAGCGGCTTGAGGAATCGATCGTGGCCCACGATCCTTTCGCCCAGCGGCTTGAGGAATCGATCGCGGCCCACGATCTTTTCCGGGA
>Ga0302196_10000357_pt1 | contig 44659 bp, 42 predicted proteins | sample II_Bog_N1_3_FD_198794 | JGI IMG/M metagenome (GOLD analysis project Ga0302196, IMG submission 198794) | Peat permafrost microbial communities from Stordalen Mire near Abisko, Sweden - II_Bog_N1_3 | ecosystem: Environmental > Terrestrial > Soil > Wetlands > Peat | place: Sweden: Abisko... | reverse complement strand
CGGGAACCCAAGCGGGAGGGGGGCGAGTTGGGGTGATGGCCAATCGTTCATGTTTTGTTCTTGACATTTCGCACACCCTAGACTAGTGTCTGCCCGGTCTTAACTCGCATGGCGATTAGCCGGGGGGTCGCTGTTGCTTGAAGAGCGCTTGAAACGAGCTTGGCGCGACAGATCGTCAATGGTCGATCCTGACGAATCTCCGCGCTTCAGAGCCGATGGATTGGTGCTGGGGGCTGGAACGCTTCTCGCCAAGATCGCGGATGGCGAGACGCCGCGCGCCCACAAGCGAGACGTCGATCGCCTGTCCGCCCTTCTATCGGTCGCCTATGCGCGTCCCATCACCGGCAGCGCCCTCGCGCACGTCGAGGCCGCTATCGTCCGTCGCCGGGAAGGCGATGAATCGTTGGCCGGCCTGCATCTGGCGCTGTCGCGTCTGGGCCGCATGGCTGATCCGGTAGAGTCCGCCCGTCGCCTATTCATGGCCGAAGCGCTGATGCGGGGTGGTCTTCGGCCTGAGTCGGTGCTCGCCGCCGCCGGCCTCGGCGTCAACGAGGCCTCCAGGACCCTGAAATACGCACCGGGTCAGCCGCATGTGCCTGCCGGCAACGGTCGCGCGAGCGGCGAGTTTGCTAGTAATACAATTTCGGGGCCTTCAACGCCGGCGACGCCAGGACGCACCCCGCCACCGCGCTCAGCCCCGACAGCCTCAATCTCCCGGCCTTTGGGCGCAGCAGCGTCTTTGACCGCGGAAGCACCATCCGCAACTGGTTTGGACCTGGGCGCCCTTTCAGAGGCGGCGCTGGCGCAGCTAGCCAGGTTTCTGATCCGTCTCGGCGAGGCGGGCGCGAGCGCGACCGCCGCCGGCGCGGTCACCTTCTTCGGCGTCCTGTTCATTCCCAGCACCGGCCCTCAAGGAAGGTGGGTCAAGGTCGGCGGCCCTGGGAATATTCGCTACTATCACAACCCTGACGTCACCACCTATGAGATCGAATACACCGGCGCCGACGGGGTAAGGCGAAGATTGTTCCTGTCGCCAGGTCCGAAGGGCGACTATCCGGGTCCGGACGGCAAATCGATCATTCGTGCGGTCAAGGTCGGCGCCAAGTACGGCGTGTTGATCTCGACTGCGGCGCTGCTCGGCGAGGACTCCGAGGAACCAAGGCTGTGCCCCAAGCCTCAGCCAGATCGAAACCGCACGAGCCGGGGCAAGGCCTATGAGGACTTCATGAAGCTGCGTACAAACCCGCAGCAACCAACGCCAAGCGGATTGGCCTACGATTTTTTCAGTCCGACGAGGGGCGCGGGCGTGCTGGTGGACGACTGTCAGCAGTCGACAGGAAATATATTCGAATACAAGGGAACGGGTTACGATAAGCACTTTCAGAAGAAAGATTTCATTTGGGATCACATGGAGAGCGAGATGATGAGTCAGTCGGAAGCTCAGTTTTCGGCCAGGGGGTCCAGGAAACTCACCTGGATATTCGCTGAAAAACCTGTGGCGGATGAGATGCGAAAGCTGTTTGATGACAGGAAGCCCGGCATCGAGGTTGACTGGGTTCCGCTTCCAGGTGCGCCACAATGAAGGATATCTATTATTCCGTGGTTTCGAGCTGGCGAAACGATCATGGCACACCGGCCTTGATCGGCGCACGGTTTCTCGACACGCTCGATCAATTGAAGCCGCTCGGTCCGGCGATGAACAACTGGGTGCTGTTGGACACGGTGAACAGCGCCGGCGTGCCCCTGGTCGCGATCGAGGACATCACCGCGTTTGTCGAGCACAACATCGATCGCGACGAATCTGGCGAAACCTATCCGAACTCTGGTTATTTCGTCCGCGCCTATGGCGGCGAGGTGACGCCAACGCGGACCGGCAAGGACATTGTCAAAGTGTCAGTCGACGCAGGCTCCCCTTCAAGCAACACATTACGCTTTGAGATCGGCAATATCGGGGATCCGCCTGATCTCCCGGCGATCAGCTACCCGGTGTTTCGGGGCGCGCTGGAGGTGCTGGCCCGGAACTGGCCGTGTCCATGGGCCTATGCCCGCGCCTTTGTCATCGACCTGCCGCCGCTGGTTGAGGCGACCTTTCCCCTGGTGGCGCGCGAGCGAGCCTTGCCGCCGCCCTTTGAGGGCGCCTGGATCGCCTATCTGTCAGCCCCCTTGGCCAAGGGCCTGAGGCCGCCGGCGGACCTGGTGCGCCAGACCACCCCAGGCGGGGGCTTGATCCTCAGCGCGGCGCTGGAGCGTCTTGATCCTGACGATCCGGATCATGCCCGGCGCTCCGAGTTGCTGCGCGCCATTCTGCAGGACCGTGTGGGCGGCTGGCCCTCCGACCCAAGTCAGCCCGCCCGAGACGGGGCCTATTAACGGCCCGGGCGAGCAAAGCTCGGGCCGCCGCCTCTGGCCCGCTTGCGCTCCGGCCTACAGACCACCCAGGCCAACCGCCCAATTCACCGCTTGTCGCCACCGGTGTCAGACTGGAAATCCGCCCGCTGGGATGCGATGTTATCGTTATCATAAGAAGGCGGGAGAGCGGCTCTGATGAAACGTGCGTGGATTTTGGCGATCGGCATGGTCCTGGCTGGCGTGACGGCCGCCTCGGCTCAGACCTATCAATACCCGTTCCAGGACCCCACGCTTCCCGCGCAGACCCGGATCGACAACCTGGTCTCGCTGATGACCACGCAGGAGAAGGTCGACCTGCTCGGCACCCAGACCGCGATCCCCAGGCTCGGCGTGGCCGGTTTCGGCGGCTCCGAGGGCATTCACGGGGTGGTCGAGCGGGGCAATCCGGATCGCAACATTCCCGCCATCACCACCACCCAGTTTCCCCAGCCGCCGGGCATGGGCCAGACCTGGGATCCGGATCTGGTGCGCCAGGCCGGCGGGGTCGAGGGCTATGAGGCCCGCTACATCACCCAGTCGGATCCGAAACATCGCCCGATCCTGATGCTGTGGGGTCCGCAGTCGGACCTGGCCCGCGACCCGCGCTGGGGCCGCAGCGAGGAGGTCTATGGCGAGGACCCGTTCTTCAACGGGACCATGGTGGTCTCGTTCATCCACGGCCTCCAGGGCGACGATCCGAAATACTGGCAGGCCGCCGCGCTGATGAAGCACTTCCTGGCCAACAGCAATGAGAAGGGCCGCGGCAGCTCGTCGTCGAACTATGACGAGCGACTGTTCTGGGAATATTATTCCGTGCCGTTCCGCATGGGTTTCCAGCAGGGCGGCGCCAGGGCGGTGATGGCCTCCTACAACGCCTGGAATGGCGTTCCGATGGCGGTCAATCCGATCCTCAACAGCCTCGTCATCGACCAATGGGGGGCCGATGTGGTCTCCAGCGACGGCGGGGCGGTGACCAATCTGGTCAAGCTCTATAAGCGCTATCCGACCCAGGAGGCGGCGGTGGTCGCCTGCCTGAAGGCCGGGATCAACCAGTTCCTCGATCACTATAAGGACGAGCTGAGCGCCGCGCTGAAGGACGGCTCGATCACCGAGGCGCAGCTCAATCCGCTGATCGCCCGCAAGCTGGCGGTGAGCCTCAAGCTGGGTCTGCTCGACCCGCCGGCCATGGTCCCCTACGCCGCGATCGGGCAAGGCCCGGCGCCTTGGACCCTGCCGGCGGATCAGGGCGTGTCGCGCCGTATGGCGCTGGAATCGGTGGTGCTGCTGAAGAATGCGAGCGATCTGCTGCCGTTGAACAAGGGTGCGATCCATTCGATCGCGGTGATCGGCCCCCTGGCCGATAGCCTCCATTGGGACTGGTATGGCGGCATCCCGCCCCATGCGGTGACCCCGCTGGCCGGGATCAAGGCGGCGCTGGGGCCTGGGGTGACGGTGAACTACGCCGCCGACAACGCCGATGGCGCCGCGGAGAAGGCGGCGCGGGCCTCCGACGTGGCGGTGGTGGTGGTCGGCAATGACCCGACCTGCGGCCCGAACATGGCCCATGAGTGGAACGATGACGGCACCAAGCCCTGCGCCAGCCCCGCCGACGGCCGCGAAGGCCGCGACCGCGAAAGCATCACCCTGGGCCAGGAGGCCCTGGTCAAGCAGGTGCTGGCGGCCAATCCGAAAACGGTGATGATCCTGGTCTCCAGCTTTCCCTTCGCCATCGACTGGTCGCAGGAGAACGTGCCGGCGATCCTGCACATGACCCACGCCTCGCAGGACGAGGGAACCGCCCTGGCGGCGAGCCTGTTCGGCGACTTCAATCCCGGCGGCCATCTGGTGGAGACCTGGCCCGCCTCGCTCGACCAGTTGCCGCCGATGATGGACTATAATATCCGCGATGGGCGAACCTATATGTATTTCAAGGGCAAACCGCTCTATCCGTTCGGTTGGGGCCTCAGCTACACGAGCTTTCGCTATTCGAACCTGCGGACCAACGCGCCGAGCCTGGCCAGGGACGGGACGATCACGGTCAGCGTCGACGTGACCAACACCGGCGCCCGCGCTGGTGACGCCACGCCCCAACTCTATGTCGCCCACCTGGCCTCCAAGGTCGCCCGCCCGGCCAAAGAGCTCGAAGGCTTCCAGCGCGTCACCGTCTGGCCCGGCGAGACCCGCACCGTGCAGATCCCGCTGAAGGCGTCGCAGCTGGCCTACTGGAACACCGCGCGCGGAGCCTTGGTGGTGGAGGCCGAACCGATCAAGCTGATGATCGGGACCTCCTCGGCCGACATCGCGCTGACGCGGACGGTGACGGTGCGGTAGGTGAACCTGAGGCGCCCCTCACCATTCCGCAGACTGTGGCGATCGCTTTCGACGCTACCGGACCCGTCAGGCTGGCGGTTCTCGGCCTTGGTCGCACTATTGGCTGTTGCGGGGATTTCGGCGATTGGTTTCGGCGGAGGCGTGCTCCACCTGCGCCCTCCGGACTTGGCGGGGTTTGGCGAGCGACTGGCCAGCACCCTGTTTATCCCAGCGCTAGGCGAGGAGGCTGCGTTCCGCGGCTTGTTCGTTCCGGATCGGGCCGCGGCGAGGCGTCCGTGGCTAGCCTTGCTGACAGTCACCGTCGCCTTCACCCTTTGGCACGGGGTCGAAACCCTGTTCCTACGCCATGCGGCCTCGATCTTTCTGCGGCCGGATTTTTTGGCCTGCGCCACGATCCTCGGCCTCGTTTGCGGGCTGATGCGCTGGAGGACCGGGTCGCTGTGGCCCGGAGTGCTGCTGCATTGGAGCGCCGTTTTCGTCTGGCAGACTTGGCTCGGCGGCCCCGGATTGCAGGCGCTGCGCTAGGGCGTGTTGAAATCGGATCGAATCAGCTCACAAATTCCGCTCATCCCCGCGAAGGCGGGGACCCAGGGCCGCATTCACCGAGCGCACCGCCCCTGGTTCCCCGCCTTCGCGGGAATGAGCGGATGAGTCTTGGCTCGATCGACGGTAAGCCCTCACCATGCCTGACTTCTACGAATTCTTCGCCGGGGGCGGGATGGCGCGGGCCGGGCTGGGGCCGGGCTGGACCTGCCGGTTCGCCAATGATTTCGACGCCAAGAAGGGTCTGGCCTATCAGGCCAATTGGGGCTGCGGCGGCGAGCTGACCATCGGCGATGTCGGCGCGGTGCGCGCCGACGACCTGCCGGGCCGCGCCGACCTGGCCTGGGCCTCGTTCCCCTGTCAGGACCTGTCCCTGGCCGGGGTCGGCGCCGGTCTGTCGGGCCAGCGCTCGGGCGCCTTCTATCCGTTCTGGTCGGTGATCGAGGGGCTGGTCGCCGAAGGCCGGGCGCCGAAGCTGATCGCCATCGAGAACGTCTGCGGCGCCCTGACCTCGCACCAGGGGCGCGACTTCGCCGCCCTTTGCCAGACCCTGTCGGGCGGCGGCTATCGCTTCGGGGTCTTGGTCATCGACGCGGCCCTGTTCACCCCGCAGTCACGCCCGCGCCTGTTCATCGTCGGGGTGCGCGAGGATGTGGCTGTTGATCCGGCCCTGCTCGCCCCCGGGCCATTGACCCCGTTCCACACCCCCGCCCTGGCCCGCGCGGTCGAGCGCCTGTCCCCCGACCTGCGCGCGCGGGCGCTTTGGTGGAGCCTGCCGACCCCGCCGCGCCGGGTCGCCGCCTTCGCCGACCTGATCGAGGCCGAGCCGACCGGCGTTGACTGGCGCACCGATGCTGACACCCAAGGCCTGTTGGCGATGATGTCGCCGCTGAACCTGGCCAAGGTCGAGGCCGCCAAACGCGCCGGGCGGCGGATGGTCGGCGGCGTCTATCGCCGCACGCGTCGCGATGACGCGGGCGGACGACAGCAGCGGGCGGAGGTGCGCTTCGACGACGTCGCCGGCTGTCTTCGGACCCCGTCGGGCGGCTCCAGTCGCCAGCTGATCCTGGTGGTCGAGGGCGAGCGGGTCCGATCGCGCCTGATATCGGCGCGCGAGACGGCGCGGCTGATGGGCCTGCCCGACAGCTATGTCCTGCCCCGCGGCTATAACGAAGCCTATCACCTGACCGGAGACGGGGTGGTGGTCCCGGTCGTCCGCCACCTGGCCCAGCATCTGCTGGAGCCGTTGATCGGCGCACGGCCGGCCGAGCGGCGGGCGGCCTAAGCTTCAGGGAAGCGACGTCCCCGCCGGCGGCCAGGCGTAACGGTCGCCGGTCATCGACCCATCCGTCCCGGTGATGTTGGTCGCATAGCGACAGTCGTCCAGATACCAGCCAGGCTCAGGCGCGACCGACCAGACGGCTCCGGGGCATCGGGCCGCAAGATCCGTCGCGGTGGGCGGGCGTCGTGACCAGGCCTCCCAGACCACGCGCCCGACGTCCTTGGCCATCAGGCTGCGCTCCATCGCCGAGGCGCGGGCCAAGGTGGCGGCGTTGAAATGCTCGGAGATCACCGTCGGCAGGGTCCGATCGACCCGGCGGCCGCCGATGATGAAGGGCAGCGAGACCGCCTCCAGGCGATAGCGGGTGAGGGCGAAGCGGTTGGCTTGGCAGGGCGACGGGATCGGCTCGCCTCGCAGCCGGGCGACCGTGGTGGCCCAGCGTCCGCTTGGCGCGTCATTGCGAAACAGGATCCAGCCCGTTCCGCCACAGGCGGCGCCATAGAAGCCCTGAACGACGTGCATCTGGCCGCCGTCTTCGGTGGCGGCGATCCGCACCGATGGGCCGTCGACCACATAGACCTCGCCGCCGTCACCCTTGCGTGCGTCGAAGGGGCCGAACGGCGGGAAGGAGAACAGCGTGACGAAGGATCGACCGTCGTCGGCGACCAGGGCGTCGGTGACCTGAAACCCATCGGGCGCCGGCCAATCACGGCGGCGCATCAGCATCGGATCGCGCGCGCGTTGCGGCTGGGCGCCGGCGCATCGCAGCTCGACAACCTCCAACGCCCCATCGGCGCAGCGGCTCTGGGCCAGAAAGACGCTCACGTCAGGGATGGTCGCCGGTCCGGACGGCCCCGGCGGCGCCGTTTGCGCGCACGCGCCCATCGCCGAGATCAAGGCCAAGGCGAGCGCGATGAACATCAGCCTTGCCGGTCGCACGTTCAGGCGTCCATGGTGAAGATCACGACCGCCTAGGTGGCTCGCCGCAGTCCGTCGTCGCAAGCCCCAGGGCGCGGCTGACAAAAAAGCGCCCGCCGCTTGGGGGTCGGAGCGGCGGGCTTAGCAAGGGTCTGGATGGTCAACAAAGACAGCGTCCTGCAAAAGCTTGGCCGCGGCTTTGATCTGGCTCAAAGCCGCGCGAAATTCAGTCACCGCTCGCCGCCGTCCGCCGTCCGCCATGGCTGTTGGGTCCGCCGAAACGGGCGCGGTTGGCGGGCGTATCCGGTATCGGACCATTGGTGACCAGCTCCGCGCGCACGACCGTCGGCCGAACCCCATCGATCAGCGGGGCGTCCTGCGGCTCGGCCGACGACGTGGCCGAAGCGGGCGTGGCGACCTGACTGTCCATGGCGGAGGGGGCGGACGGCGTCGATGCGACGGACGCGTCGTCGGTCGCTGGGGCCTGGGCCTGAACGGAGAGGGGGATTGCGGTCATGCCCATCAGAGCAGCGGCCAAGAAGAGGTCTCGGGTCATTGTAATGGCGCCTTCAAGGGTGAGCCCCTCGCCAGAAAAACGATGACCGAGCCGATTCAGTTGCCGTCCGGCGCGCGCGTTCGGCGAATCTGCGCGCCCCCGGCGTTGTCAGCACAAAATTGACACTCGACCTCTAGGCTTGCGAATCGACGCTGGACAAAACGCCCTGTCCAGGGTCGCCACGCCTTTGATCAGAGGTTGGAACTTGGTCGATCTGCCCTACCGCGCCACTGACAGGATCAACCTGTCCTGCGCGGAAATCCTGCTGGTGGACAGCACCCGCGAGGGCATGGCGCTTCTGACCCAGATGTTCGCCGGCTTCGGCGTGCACACGCCCCACACCTGCGGTTCCGGAACCGAGGCGATGGAGATTTTCAAGAAGCGCGACCTGAACATCATCATCATCGACTCGGTCCTGCCGGACATGAGCGGCTATGATCTGGTGCGATGGATGCGCCGCAGCAAGAAAAAGCCCAACTGCTTCGCGCCGATCCTGATCATCTCCGGCCACACCCCACGATCCATGGTGCTGGAGGGTCGCGACTGCGGCGCCAACTTCATCGTCACCAAGCCGGTGACCGCGACGACCATGCTCAAGCGCATCATGTGGATGGGCGCCGAACAGCGCGAATTCGTCAGCGCGCCCGGCTATACCGGACCTGATCGGCGCTTTCAGCGCCTGGGGCCGCCGCCTGGAACCAGCGGACGGCGCAAGGACGATCTGTCGGCCCACGTCGGCCAGGCGGTCGCCCCCAACATGTCGCAGGACGAAATCGACCAGCGCTTCAAGCCAAAGAAGATCAGCCTATGAGCGAAGCGCACAAGATCAAGGTCAAGAACCACCTCGCAGACATGATGCGACAGCCGGGCGGCCGCTCGGTGATCGAGGCCCTGCGCGGGGCCGAGGCCAGGCTCGATCGCAACAAGGGCCAGTTTCTCGAGGCGCTCGATCGATCGATTTCGCGCATGGAGGTGGCCGGTCCGCAGCTGAACGAAGCGCCGAACGGGGCCGCCGCGACCGAGATCTATCAGGCCGCCAATGACATGATCGCCATGGCTGGGGTGGTCGGCTATCCGGCCCTGGACGAGGTGGCCCACGGCCTGTGCGACCTGATCGACGTCCTGCGGATCGAGGGAAACTGGAACGACCAGGCCATCCGCGTCCACGTCGACGCCGTGCAGCTGCTGCGCGGTTTGCGACCGGAGGACGAGATCGCGCGCGAAAAGGTGCTGGAGGGCCTGCGTAAGGTCTGGACGCGATTCGGCGTCGAGATTCGCCGGGGCTAGGCTGCGCGGCCTATTTCAAGGGCGCCATAGTTTTGGCGGTTCGCTGGCCTATGGTGTCGCTCTGCAAGGAGCGGCGTATGGCTAACCTTCGTTTGATTTCCGTCATCGGAATCGCCGCGGCCCTGTCCTGCGCTGCGTCCGGCCGGGCGACGGCCCAGTCCGCGTCCCCCGCCAGCGCGGACGCGCCGGTGGCCACGGCCAAGACCCAGACCGCCGCTCCCGCCGAAACCGCCGCCAGCGAGATCCAGACCTTTGAAGGCGGCGCGTCCCCGACGACCGCCGACGATTCGACCGAAAAGCCTAAGGTCCATGGCTATGTCGAGGTCGGCGTCGGCAATCGCGGCTACCGCGAGGTCGCTGGCGCCGTCACCGTTCCTGTGGGCAAGGACGGCCAGGATGGTCAGGTGACCCTGGCCATCGATGACGCCCAGGGCGACCGGGGGCGGCGGTAAGGCAAGGCCGCGGTCTGTCCAGCGCTGAGACTCGAGCGACGAGTCAAAACCCGTCGATATCGTCGGGTCCGCGAATGGTGGCGTTCAGGTCGGTGATCAGGCCGTTGGCCAGCGAATAGACCCAGGCGTGGATGGTCAGCGCCTGCCCGCGCGCCCAGGCGTCGCGCACGAACACGTCATTGGCCACATTGCGCGACTGGCGCAGCACATTGAGTTCGCACAGCCGGTCCAGGCGCTCACGGCCCTCGGGCAGGGCTTCCAGGTCATGACGGTGCTCGGCATAGGTCTCGCGGATCGGATGCAGCCAGTGATCAACCAGGCCCAGGCGCTTGCCGTCAACCGCGGCGGCCACGCCCCCACAGCCATAGTGACCGACCACCATCACGTGCTTGACCTTGATCACCTCGACGGCGAACTGCAGCACCGACAGATAGTTGGCGTCCTGCGGCGGGGCCAGGTTGGCGACATTGCGGTGCACGAACAATTCGCCCGGATCGAGGCCGACGATCTCATTGGCCGGCACCCGGCTGTCAGAGCAGCCGATCCACAGATAGTCCGGCGTCTGCTGACGCTCCAGGCGGCGGAAGAAGTCGGGATCGACCTGGGTCTTGCGAACCGACCAGGCGCGATTGTTGTCAATCAGGTCTTCGATCATGGCCTAACGCTCCAGGGCGGATGGCTACGGTTATACCAAGCACCCTTGAGTATGACCTTTAGATCAGTCCCTTTCTCTCGTCTTGGCCGGGCTTGTCCCGGCCATCCATGCCGTGAACGCCCAGCATTCAAAGCAGACGGCCGTTCATTCACGGCATGGGTCGCCGCGACAAGCGCGGCGATGACGGTGAGGAGGGGTTTGTCTCAACGGCGCTTGGTATTTAGTGGTCGGCGATCAGCGGGGCAAGCCTCCAAGCGCGGCCCGACCGCCGCGCCTTCAGATCAGTCGAAAGGCGACCCGACCGACGTCATCGATCGCACCCTCGACCTGGTCGCCGACGATCAGCGGCCCGACGCCCTCGGGCGTGCCGGTGAAGATCAGATCGCCCGCCTCCAGCCGCCACAGGCGCGAGGCCTGGGCGATGACTTCGGCCAGGCTCCAGATCATGTCGCTGATCAGGCCCTCTTGGCGCACGGCGCCATTGACCGACAGGGCGATGCGGCCGGTCGGATGGCCGCTGCGATCGACCGGCCGGATGGCGCTGATCGGCGCCGAGGCGTCGAAGGCTTTCGCCGCCTCCCAAGGCTGGGCGCGGTCCTTGGCTGCGGCCTGCAGGTCGCGGCGGGTCAGATCAACGCCCGCGGCGTAGCCCCAGATCAGATCCAGGGCCTCATCGACGGGGATATCCGATCCGCCGGCGCCGAGCGCCGCGACCAGCTCGATCTCGTGGTGGAGGTTGTGGGTGGCGCCGGGATAGGGGACCGAGGCGCCGGGCGGGACCAGGGCGTCGGCCGGCTTCATGAAGAAGAACGGCGGGTCGCGGTCGTCGCCACCCATCTCACGGCGGTGGGCGGCGTAGTTGCGGCCGACGCAATAGATCCGGCGCACCGGAAACAGCGAGGATGACCCCTCGACGGGGACCGCGGCCTGAACCGGGGCCGGCAGGACGAAATGGGTCATGGCTTGCTCCAAATGCTCAGTCGTCCAGCGGCCTGCCGCGCGTCTCGGGCAAGAACAGCAGGGTGGCGACCACGCTGAGGGCGGTGAAGCCCACCGGATACCAGAGGCCGGCATAGATGTCGCCGGTGGCGGCGACGATGGCGAAGGCCACAAACGGCAGGAAGCCGCCGATCCAGCCGGTGCCGATATTATAGGGCAGCGACATGGCGGTGTAGCGGATGCGGGTGGGGAACAGCTCGATCAGGCAACTGGCCAGGGGGCCGAACAGGGCGGTGGCGGCGACCACGAAGACCATCAGCACCACGAACATCACCGCAAGGTTCAGCCGCGCCGGATCGGCCTTGGCTGGATAGCCGGCCGCGACCAGGGCGGTCTTGAGCCGGGTCTCGACGGCGGCGCGCACCGCCTTGGCCGCCGGCTTGGCCAGGCCCTTGGCGCTGGCCGAGGCGACCAGCGTCTGGCCGATCCGCACCTGCGCCGGCGCGCCCGGCGCGGCGGCGTGGTTGGCGTAGGCCACGCCGGCGTTGGCCAGGAAGCTCTTGGCGATGTCGCAGGCGGAGACGAAGGCCGCCTTGCCCACCGGATCGAACTGCAGCGCGCAGTCGGCCGGATCGGCGATCACGATCACCGGCGTGCGCGCCGAGGCCGCCGCCAGGGCGGGATTGGCGGCGCGCTCAAGCGCGTGAAAGCCGGGAAAGAAGAACACCAAGGCCAGGCTCATGCCGAACAACATCACCGGCTTGCGCCCCAGCCTGTCCGACAGCCAGCCAAACAGCACGTAGAGCGGCGCGCTGGCCGCGACCAGACCCATGAGCAGAAGATTGATGGTCGCCGGATCGACCTTGAGGAACTTCTCCATGAACACCTGGACATAGAAGAAGCTGGCGTACCAGACCGCGCCCTGGGCCGACATCATGGCGAAGAAGGCCAGCAGCACCAGTTTGAGGTTTTTCCACCGACAGAAGGCCTCGACATAGGGCGCGTCCGAGGCTTGACCGGCGTCCTTCATCCGGGTGAAGGCCGGGCTTTCGTGCAGCTTCAGCCGCATCCAGATCGAGATGGCCAGCAGGCCCATCGACACCAGGAAGGGGATCCGCCAGCCCCACGCGGCGAACGCCGCCTCGCCGAGCCACAGGCGGCTCAACCAGATCACCCCCAGGGCGCCGAACAGGCCAAAGGCCGCCGAGGTCTGCACCCAGCTGGTGTTCCAGCCGCGACGCGCCGCCTTGGAATGCTCGGCGACATAGATCACCGCCCCGCCATATTCGCCGCCAAGGGCGAAGCCCTGGACCACCCGCATCAGGATCAGCAGGGCCGGCGCCGCCAGGCCCCATTGGCTATAGGTGGGCAACAGGCCGATGCCGAAGGTCGCCGCTCCCATCAGGCTGACGGTGACCAGGAACGCGCCCTTGCGGCCCAGTTGGTCGCCATAGCGACCGAACACCAAGGCCCCGATCGGCCGAAAGGCGAATCCGACCCCGAACAGAGCCAGGGCGGCGATGTAGCCGGCGGTGTCATTCAGCCCGGCGAAAAAGGTCTTGGAGATGATCTGGGTCAGGCTGCCGAAGATGAAGAAGTCGTACCACTCGAACGCCGTGCCCGCCGCCGAAGCGGCCACCACCACGCCCATCGACGTCGCCGGACGCGCCGACACGGCCGCAGCACTGTGCGTCATCTCTGGAAATCTCCCCCGTCTTGGCGGTGCTCTAACATCACCGTTCTTGATGGGCAAAACATGGGCCGCGGCGACGGCTAGCCCCCGCGGGCGACGAACCAGCCGTTCTTGAAGCCTTCAGCGACCTTGCCATAGACAAAGGGCGCGCCGTCCGGCGCGGTCAGGGCGCCGCCGGCGGCCTCGAGCACCGCATGGCCGGCGGCGATGTCCCATTCCATGGTGGTTCCATGGCGCGGATAGAGATCGGCGCCGCCTTGCGCCACCACGCAAAGCTTGATCGACGAATCCATCGATTGGCGGTCGGTGTAACCGTATTGCGCCCGCAGCGCCTGGTCCTGCTGGGGCTTGAGGGTGTGGCTGGACAGGGCCAGCACCCGCTCGCCGCGGGGCCGCACATGGATCGGACGGCCCCCCGTCTCGCCGAACGCGCGGATCGCGGCGCCGGTCGAGGTGGTGAACCAGACCTGGCCCGTGGCCGGGGCGGCGACCGCGCCGGCGATCGGGCGGCCATCCTCGATCAGGCCGATATTGACGGTGAAATGGGCCTCACCGCGGACAAAGGCCTTGGTGCCGTCCAGCGGATCGACCAGGAAAAAGCGCCGGCCGATGGCCACGGGCACGCCATCGTCGGCGCAGGCCTCCTCGGCCACCACCGGGATGTCTGGAAATTCGCGCGCCAGGGCGGCCAGGATCAGGGCCTCGCCGCGGCGGTCAGCCTCGGTCACCGGGCTGTCGTCGGACTTGACGTCCACCGTCAATCCAGTGCGCCACAGCGGCAGGATGACGGCGCTGGCCGCCTCGACGATGGCGGCGAGTTTTTCGCCGATGCCGTTATCTTTGCTCATCGGGCGTGTCTGGCATGGGCGGGCTCTTTGCGAAAGCCGCAAATCAGCCCAGCATTCGGCCTTTAATGAGCAGCGTCATGAACCCAATCTTTCCCATCCAGACCGCCGATGGCGCCCCGACCCCTGCCGAGTCGATCGCCTCTCCCGCGCCGCCGCCGATCACGCCCAATGAGCTGGCCTCGCATCTGGCCGCGCGGCTGTGCCATGACTTCATCAGCCCGGCCGGCGCCATCGTCTCTGGCCTGGATCTTCTGGACGATCCCACCGCCCAGGACATGCGCGAGGAGGCGATGAGCATGATCGCCGCCAGCGCCGGCAAGCTGGTGGCCCTGATCAAGTTCAATCGCATCGCCTTTGGCGGCGGCCAGGGCGCCGAGGTGTTCGACACCCGTGAGTTGGAGGCCCTGACCCAGGGCGTTTACGCGGACATGCGCGCCAAGCTGGAATGGGCCGTGACCGCCAAGGGCCTGGACAAGCCCGCCGCCCGCGCCCTGCTCAGCCTGGCCCAGGTGGGCGCCGGGGTGCTGCCCACCGGCGGTCTGGTGCGGGTCGAGGCTGAGGCCGGCGATCAGGGATCGGTTGTCATTGTCCGCGCCACCGGTCGCGCGCGCCTGCGCGGCGAAGTGGCCGAGGGCCTGCGCGGCGAGCGGTTGAGCGAGGGCCGCACCGGCCATTGGGTGCAGGCCTTCTATCTGCGGCGCCTGATCGATGAAGCGGGTGGGACGCTGCGGATCATCACCGAAGAAGGCCAAATCACCTTCGTCGCCCGCTTTCCCTGCTGAACACATTCCCGCCACGGGTGTCTCGAGGAAATAAACCAATCGCCAGAACCGTCCCTTAACCAAGGGCGGCGCAAAACTCCTCACGCCACCGAGCAGAAAGCACGGAACGCCAAGGAGCCCAATCCGTGAAGACCTGTCTGGTTGTTGATGACAGCCGTGTAATCCGCAAGGTCGCTCGCCGCATTCTGGAGGAGCTCGGCTTCGACGTGGCCGAGGCCGCCGACGGGATGGAGGCCATGGCTTGGTGCCGGACCGAGATGCCGGACGCCATCCTGCTCGACTGGAACATGCCGCTGCTCAACGGCCTCGATTTCCTGCGCCAACTGCGCCAGACGCCGGACGGCGACCAGCCGGTGGTGATCTTCTGCACCGTCGAGAACGATATCGAGCACATCGCCCTGGCGCTGGAGACCGGCGCCGACGAGTACATCATGAAGCCGTTCGACGGCGATATCCTTGAGGTCAAACTCACCGAAGCGGGGGTCTATCCTTGAACCCCGATGACGCCGAAGTGGTGCGCCTGGTGGTCCACGCCCGATCGGGCGTGACCATCGACCCGCACAAGACCTATTCGATCGAAAGCCACCTCGCCCCGATCGCCCGCCGCGACGGCTATGCCGGGATTGACGAGCTGGTCGCGGCCATGCGCACGCGCCGTGACGAAGCCCTGATGTGGGCGGTGACCGAGGCCCTGATCCAGGGCGAGACCAGCTTCTTCCGCGACCGGCGCCCCTTCGATCTGTTCCGCGACGACATGCTGCCCGCGCTGGCCGCCAGCCGCGGCGCGCAGCCGATCCGGATCTGGAGCGCGGCCTGCTCGACCGGGCAGGAGGCCTATTCGCTATGCATGGCCATCGATGAGATGGCTGGGACTTTGCGTAACCCGAAAATCGACCTGTTCGCCACCGACCTGTCCGAACGCCGGCTGGAGAAGGCGCAGAGCGGGGTCTACAGCCAGTTCGAGGTCCAGCGCGGCCTGCCGATCCGCAAACTGGTCAGCTATTTCGAAAAGGCGGACGAGCATTGGCGAATCTCGTCGCGGATTCGCGAGATGGTCCGGTGGCGCCGGGTCAATCTGCTGGCCGACCTTCGGCCTCTGGGCCAATTCGACGTGATTTTTTGCCGTTACGTACTGTGCACCCTTGATCCGACCTTGCGCGGGCGGGTGGTTGAGCAGCTGGCCCGCGGCCTGGCCGAGGACGGCTGGCTGGTGCTGGGCCAGGGTGAGACCGCCGAGGGCCTGACCGAGCTGTTGCAGCCGGTTCCCGGATGGGCCGGCGCCTATCGCCGCGATCCGAGCCGACGCGTCGCGGCCTGAGGCGCTGAGACCAGCCCCCCGTGAGTCTGTCCTTCCGATCTGTCAGTTTTCCTCGTCATGGCCGGCTTGTCCGCCCATCCATGCCGTGAAGGCCCAACACCTACAATTGACGATGACGCGAACTTCCCTCCGCCACCGCAGCGCCTACTCTAACCGATGCGGACGATTCCAACTTACAAGGATGACGTAGCACACAGTGCGCCGCGCAGGTTTGGATCAAAGGCGGTTAGCATCAGCACCCACCCGGACCCCAGACTCGCCGGCGAATTGAAGCCCGCTATTCGTCCGGCATGAGGATGTGCGGCGCATCGGGGGGGCTGAATTCGAACAGGCCGATATCCAGCGGCTTTTGCGACTTGAGTGGACGCAACGGCCGATTCAGCCGCTCTCGCAACGCCTCAACCGAGGCGGGATCGCCGCGCGCCTCGGGAACCGCCGGCTGCTCGTCGGGCCTGACGCGCCAATAGCTGATCGACAGCCGCCAGACGGTCGCCGGCGCGGCCCGCGGCGTCGGCCAGCGGCGGCCGTCGCGAAAGACCGGCTTCAACGGGATTGAGGCCTTGGCCCCCTTGGCGGCCTCGACCCGTTCCTCGCGCAGAACACAGAATCGATCTTCGGCGGCCAGCGACGGTCCGCCGGCGCGCTCGTCGTCGAGCCGCCCGCGATAGGCGTCCAGCGCCGCCTCGCGGGTGGCGAAGCCGGGGCCAACCCCCTCCTGGGTGAAGATCACCGCAGCTCCGGCCAGGACTTGGGCGTCGCCAGCCCTGGCGGCGCGACCGAGCGGGCGCGATAGCGCCGCTTCAGCGTTTGGGGCGATCGGATAGCGCACGGCGGTCATCATCCTATTTTGCCGTCAGCCGACCTCGGAGTCGAACCCTGTGCGGGGCCAGCGGCGCATTTGACGGCGCTCTCCCTTAAGCGCCCTTAACGGGCTATGCTGCGATCCATGATTCGGCGGCCTTGCAGCCCGTGAGCGGCCCTCCTTGACGGCCTCGCCCGACTTCGTGGTGATGGCGGCGATCGGAGGGGTGTGCCTGGCCTTGGCCGCGGTGCTCTATGCCGTCTGGGCGGTCAGGGCGGGAGACCGGCGGATCGCCGCCTATCGCGTCCAGATCGATCGCCTGCAGGGCCTTGCCGACGCCACCCAGGCCTCGGCCGAGGCCTTCGACAGCGCCATGATCACTGTCGAGGGCAACAGCGCCCGCCTGGCCTGGGGCGGCGATACGCTTGGCCTGTGCGCTTCGGCCCTCGGCGTCTCGCCCAGCGACGCCCGCGCGGCCCCCGGGGTGGTGATCGAGGCCTTGATGCGCGCCGATCCAGGCCACCGGCGCCGGCTGATCGCCCTGTTCGAATCCGGCGAAGGCTGCGCCTTTCAGGTGCGCGGACCCCGGGGGATCGTCGCGGTCGATGGTCGTTCGGCCGGCGCCTGCGTCTGGCTCAAGCTGCAGCCGCAATTAGCCATCGACGGCGCCCTGCCGTCGGCGGCGCGGTTCGCGGTGCTGATCGACGCCCTGCCCCAACCCGCCTGGGTCTGCTCGGCCAATGGCGCGCTGATCTGGGCCAATCGCGCCTGGCTGGAGGCGACCGAGGCCACCTCGCTGGAGGACGCGATCACCCGCAAGCTGGTGTTCGACCGCGCCGCCTCGAGCCTGATCACCGAGGCCGCCGCCGCCGGCGAGTCACGCGAGATTCTGCGCTGGGCGCCCGTGCGCGGCCAAAGGCGCGCCTTCCGCATCACCGCCGAGCCTTTGGAGGGCGGCGACATCGGCGTGTGGGCCATGGACGTGACCGAGGCCGAAGACACCCGCGAAGCCTTGAAGCGCCACATAGAGGCCCATGACGAGACCCTCAACCATCTGGGCGACGCAGTGGCCATCTTCAGCGCCGATAAGCGGTTGATGTTCCACAACACCGCCTTCGCCACCCTCTGGGGCCTGGAGCCGGCCTGGCTCGCCGAAGGGCCCACCCACGCCGAGGTGCTCGACCGCCTGCGCCAGCGCAGGCGCTTGCCGGAGACCGCCGACTACAGCCGCTGGAAAACCGGGGAGCTGTCCTGGTACGAAACCCTCAGTCCGGCGCCGGATGATCTGTGGACCCTACCGGACGGGCGCACCCTGCGCGTGGTGCGCCAGCCGCACCCGCTGGGCGGCCTGCTGCTGCTGTTCTCCGACATCACCGGCGAGCTTAGGCTCAAGGCGCAATATAACGGGCTGATCCAGGTGCAGCAGGCGACCCTGGACAAGCTCAATGACGCCGTGGCGGTGTTCGGCTCCGACGGGCGGCTGCGGCTGCACAATGAGGCCTTTTCGCGCTTCTGGAACGTCACCCCGGCGGCGGTGGAGGCGGCGGCCGATTTCGATGGGGTGGTCGAGCTGTGCGTGCCTAGGCTGCACGACGCGCAATTCTGGCGCGAGCTGAAGGGCCGGGTCACTGATCCCGACCCCCGCGCGCGCATCGCCATCAGCGGTGAGGCCAAGACCTCCGACGACCGCATCGTCGCCTATCAGTCGCGCCCCCTGCCCGATGGCGCCACCCTGGTGGCCTTCGCCGACATCACCGACACCCGCAAGCTGGAGCGGGCCGTGGCCGATCGCTCAGCCGCCCTGGCCGAGGCCGAGCGGCTGAAGCGCGATTTCGTCGGCAATGTCTCCTATGAGCTGCGCACGCCCCTGACCACCATATTGGGCTATTCCGAGCTGCTCGACCGCGCGGGCGACGCCCTGTCCGAACGGGCTCGGGGCCATGTGACGGCGGTGCGCTCAGCCGCCAGCCAGCTGGCCCGCTCGATCGACGACGTGCTGGACATGGCCCAGATCGACGCCGACGAAATGGCCCTGGACCTGCGCGACGTTGCGGTCATGGACCTGCTGAAAGCCTGCGCCGACCGCTGGGCGCGGCGCGCGGTCGAGATCGGCGTGAACCTCGAGGTGGTCTGCGACAGCGCCATCGGCGGCATCCGCGCCGACCAACGCCGGCTGGGTCAGATCCTCGACCATCTGGTGGAGAACGCGCTTGGCCAGACGCCGGCGGGCGGCGTGGTCACCCTGGCCGCGCGCCGCGCCCTGGGCGAGATCCAGCTGCAGGTGTCAGACACCGGACGCGGCATCGCCTTCCATGTCCAGGCCCACATCTTCGATCGCTTCGTCGGCCGCGACCGAGGCGGGCCGGGCCTGGGTCTGGCCCTGGTCAAGGCGCTGATCGAACTGCACGGCGGCTGGGTGGCGCTGGAGAGCGAGCCCGGCGCCGGCGCCACCTTCACCTGCCACCTGCCAGAAACCGCGCTGGGCGCCGTGGCGCACCCGGCGGAGAGTATCTGACGGGGAGACGCAGGCCAGCCACCGGCGTTCCGAATCGGGCGCCCGCCAATGCCGCGCCGCTCTAGGCCTCGAAATAGGCGGGATCATCCAGGTCGGCGAGCAGACCGGGCTGCTCCGGCGACCAGCCGAGCCTCTCGCGGGTGCGGGCGCTGGAGGCCGGAGCATCGATCGCGGCGAACATGGCGAACCAACCGAAGTGCTCGGCCGCCTCGGTCTGCGGCTTGGCGACCACGGGAAGGTTCAGGCGCCGGCCGATCACCTCGGCGATGGCCTTGAGCGTCACGCCCTCCTCGGCGACGGCGTGGAACGGGCCGCCAGCCGCGCCCCGCTCCAGCGCCAATCGATAGACGCGGGCGGCGTCCAGCCGATGCACGGCCGGCCACCGGTTGCTCCCCTCGCCGATATAGGCCGACACGCCTGTCTCGCGCGCGATCTGGATCAGCCGAGGGATGAAACCGTGGTCGCCATGGCCATGAACCGACGGGGCGAGCCGTATGGTGGCCGCGCGCACCCCACGCCGAGCCAGGGCGGCGGTCGCTTCTTCCGACTTGCGAGGAAAGGGCGCGGGCGAGGGAGGGTTATCCGCCTCGGTCGCCGTGCGGCCGGGCGAGAGCAGCGCCACGCCGGAGGAGACCAGCAGCGGACGATCGGAGCCTTCGAGCGCCGCACCAAGCGCGGCGATGGCGTGTTCATCCTCGGCGCAGTTCTCGGCGAAACGCGAGAAGTCGTGGTTGAAGGCGGCGTGGATCACACCGTCCGACTGGGCCGCGCCGCGCGCGAGACTGTCGAGGTCTACAAGCGATCCGGGCTGAACCTCGGCGCCCACGGCGGTGAGCGCCGCTGCGCCCTGATCCGAGCGAGCCAGACCAAGGACCTGATGACCGGCGGCGATCAACTCCTGGACAACGGCTGAGCCGACCCAGCCGGTGGCTCCGGTGATAAAGACGCGCATGTGAAAAGCTCCTGATTACGATGGAGACCCGTATGCAACCGCTGTCTATCCCGGTAAAGTTGTTACCTTATACGGGTATGTCAGCTAATAGGATGGGCCAGGTCATGAAAGCCGATAACCGCCTTGGGACCTATTTGAGGGATCGCCGGGCCAAGCTCGATCCTGCCGCCTTCGGCCTGTCGTCGGAGCGGCGGCGCACGCCGGGGCTGCGCCGCGAAGAGGTGGCCCAGCGATCGAACATCAGCGCGACCTGGTACACCTGGCTCGAGCAAGGGCGCGGTGGCGCGCCGTCGGCCGATGTGCTCGACCGGATCGCCCGCGGCCTGATGCTGACCGAGGTGGAGCGCGAGCACCTGTTCCTGCTCGGCCTCGGTCGGCCGCCCGAGGTGCGCTACCGCAGGGACGAGGGCGTCACGCCCCGACTGCAGCGCGTGCTCGATGCGCTGGAGCCGAGCCCCGCCCTGATCCGCACCGCCATCTGGGACGTCGTCGCCTGGAACCACGCGGCGAGCGTCATGTTAGTCGACTACGGCTCGCTTCCGCCGAAGGAGCGCAATGTGCTGCGCTTCATTTTCCTCGATCCGCGTGCGCGCGCCGTCCAGTATGACTGGGAGAGCGTCGCGCGGTTCGTTGTGGGGGCGTTCAGGGCCGATGCGGCGCGAGCGGGGGCGGCGGCGGAGGTGCAGCCGCTGGTCGACGACCTTCGCCGCCTGAGCCCTGAGTTCGAGGCCATGTGGCGTGACAACGACGTGACCACCCATGGCGAGGGCGTCAAGCAGATGCGGCATCCGGTGCTGGGGCCGATCGCGTTCGAATATTCGGCCTTCGCCGTCGACGGACGGCCAGACCTGAGCATGGTGGTCTACAACCCCGCGACGTCGGCGGAGGCGCAGCGGATCCGCGGCCTGATGGAGGCCGGTCCTGCCGAGGGTCAATCGGTCTGAGGCCAGGAGAACCCTTCAGGGCCTCCGCCTGATCGAGGCTGGCGCCGGTCGCTGTCCCGCGACAGGCCCGGATCAGCCCAATCCGGCGGTGCCGGAGTCATCGCCTCTCTCCGCACGGGCCACCGCCTTGCGGAACAGACTCAAGACGATCGCCAACACGACGCAGGATCCCGCGGTCACGGCTGCGTCAGCCGCCAGGCCGCCGTTCAGACCATGGGCGGTGAAGACGGCGCCGTCGATGATCTGCATATAGGTCAGCGGCACGGCGCTGGCGGCGAACAGCAGGCCGAACTGTGTCGCGGCGAGGGGATTGTCCTCGCCCAGCGAATTGAGCGCGATCAGGTTGGAGACGGCGAAGGCCGCCGCCTGGAAGATGTTCTCGCCCAAGAGCGCCGCGCCGAACATCGCGGGAGTCCTCGGAACCGCGATCAGCGCCAGGCTGAACCCCGCCCCGACCAGGCCCAGGGCGAGGTAAAGCACGCGGGGGCGAAGGCCGGCGCCCAGCCTCGGTGTCAGCAGGCTGCCGACCACACCGGCGACGCACACGCCGGTCCCGCCGATCAGGCCAGCGAGGGCCTCAGGCGTGTGAAAGTCGCCCGCGAAGCCCGACAGCGAATTGGTCAGGGCGAAGGCGGTGGCCGGCGACAGGAACAGCAGCAAGGTCCACAGCACGATCGGCCGGAGCACGACGCCGCTGACATCCTCGGCGAAGGCGACGACGCTCTCACGCGCCAACCGCCCATCGGCGGGCGGGCAAGGGGTGACCAGTAGCAGCGGCAGGGCGAGCAGGCTGAGCGCGCCCAACGCCAGCGCGCCCCAGGGCTGCGGCAGGTCGCGAAAGATCGGGATGGCGACCGCGGCGGCCAGGCCGCCCGAGGCGATGTTCACCGCCGCGAACCAGGCGCCCAACGCGCCTTGCCGCTCGCGCGCCACCAGCTCGCCAAACCAGCCTCCGCAAGCGGCGGCGACCAGGTAGGCGCCAAGATTGGACAGGAAGAAAAAGATCGGAAGCAGGTCGAACCTACGCACCATAAGGAAGGCCGCCGCCCCACCCAGCCCGGTGACCAGGGTGAAGATCACCGCCCAGGTCCGCCGCGAAAAGCGCCAGTCGAGCAGCGGGGCCAAAAGGAAGCTGACGAACCCTGGCGCCAGGGCCATGGCGGTGATCGCCGCGATGCGGCTCTCCGGGGCATGCAGCGCCACCAGCAGCTGCGGCATGGTGGTCAGCAGGAACGCCCCATTCACCCCAAGCGGCCAAAGCCCAAAGCCGAGAAGCCAGATCGGAGGATGGGGCGCGCGCTGCGGCATGGGTTCGTTGTTAGACGCCGCAAACCGGGCGGTAAAGCCAGCTGAGCAAGGCTCCCAGCGCGGCTAGAGCAAACGGCGCTCAACTTGACTCAATGGCCGCGGAGTCCAACCCGGTCCTGACCCCGGCGCCGTTGGCGCACCCCCATCCCAACCCTTCCCCCTCGATGGAGGAAGGGCAGGGTTGGGGGTGCGATGACGAAGGTGCGGCGCAATCGAGGAAGACTCCGCAGCTGGCCGAGCTCGCAGCATCCGACAACCGGTTCAACCGAGCCGCCGACCGCTTTAGCGTCCCGGCGGCGCCGCGCTCTCCGCCGCGGGCGCTTCGGGCGGCGGGACCGCCGCATCGGTCGGCGGCGGGCTGTCTGAGCGGTAGAGGATCAGCACGTCGGCCTTGCCGTCCGAATAGTCGAAGCCCTTCACCTGCCCTACCGGATGGGCCTTGAGCCGGTCGACCGCCAGCTCGGCCAGGAAGCCGGGCTGCAGCCGCTGTTCGACCAGCGCCGGGCGGCCCTCGGCGATGGCCGCGCCGCCGTCGCCAACGTCGCCAAGTTCGGTCTCGGTCCCCAGGGCGAACACCAGGCTGGGCTCGGCGTAGCCGACCACGGTGACAGGGCCAGGCACCAACCCCTCGATCGGTTGCATGTGCTTGCGGTCGAGCAGGGCCGCGGCCCGGCGCGACAGCCACAGGGGATTAAGCTGCGGGGCCAGGCCGCCGGCGATAGCGCCGTGGGCCAGGGCGCCGGACAGGAGCGCCGCGGCGAGCAAGGGCCAGCCGCGATCGGTGAGCAGGAAGCCGGCGCCGGCGAAGCCGCTGACCAGGGCTAGGATGGCCGCGGCCAGGGCCCAGTAGATCGCCGCCGCGCCACCGAACCGCAGGGCCAGGTAGATCGCCGCCGCCGCCCACACCACAGCCGCCAGCAGACCCAGCCCGACGCCCAACCACCGGACCCACCGTCCGGACGGGCGACCAAAGCCGCGGCCGAGACCGGCGACCGCCAGCCAGGCCAGGGCCCCATAGAGCGGCAGGGTGTAGTGCGGCAGCTTGGTGGGGGTGAGCTCGAACACCAACCAGCTGGGAATCAGCCAGCACAAGGCGAAGCGCACCCCCGGCTGAGCCCGCGCCCGCCAGCCCTGGGCCATGGCCGCCGGCAGCAGGAAGGCGGCGGGAAACAGCAGCAGCGGACTGATCAGGGCGTGCAGACCGAACGGCGCGCCATGGCCCTCCTGGCCTCCGGCGAGTTTGGGCGCAAGGTCCGAGCCCACCGCGGCCCCCCAGAACCCGCCGTCGGTCTTGACCGTGATCGCCGCCGCCCAGGGGCCGACCACCGCGACGATCAGGATCAGTCCCCATAGCCAGTTCATCCGCGCCGCCCAGGGCGCGCGGCGGTCCCAGGCCCACAGCGCCAGGCCGGTGAGCGCCACCACCATCGGACCGATCGGCCCCTTGTCCAGGATGGCCACCGCGACGGCCAGCCAGAACAGAGTCAGGGTGCGCCAGCCGACGTCGGGCGCCGCGCCGCCGGGGCCGTCCTCCTCGCGCAGGCTGGCCGCGTAGAGCCTAGCGAACGCCGCCAGGGCCAGGGTGGTCACCCCGCAAAGCACCGCATCGGTCTTGGCGATCCCCGCCTCGGTCGACAACAGGAACGAGACCCCGAGGATCACCCCGGCGGCTAGGGCGCGCCGGGCCCCGAAAAACACCGCCGCGCCCCAGGCGCAGGCGGCCGCCGCCAGCATGGCGCCGAGGAGCGATGGCAGGCGATAGGCCCAGATTTGCCGCGCGCCCGGCGAGGAGACCAGGGCGACGCTGGCCGCCTGCAGCCAGTGGATGCCGACCGGCTTCTTGTCGCGGGCCTGATCCTGGAACTGGATGTCGACGAAGTCGCCGCTTTCCAGCATCTGGGCGGTGGCCTGGGCGAAGCGCGCCTCGTCGCGATCGAGGGTCGGCAGGGCCAGGGCGCCGGGCAGGCCCGCCAGCAGCGCCACCAGGGCGGCCAGCAACGGGCCGCGCCACCCGGCGATCCAGCGATCCAGCCCGTCAAACCGTGTCATCGCCACCCTGATAGCACGATATGGCCTGGAAAGTTTGACGCCGCGCGCGTGAAAGCGATATCGGAGCCCCGGTGAACGTCGTCAACGGCCCCGCTATGAGTCCTGATTTTTCCGTGGTCGTGCCCGTTTTCAACGAGGCGGGCTCGGCCCCGGACCTGGCCAGAGAGATCGCCGAGGCTTTCGCTGGCCGGGCGTTCGAGATGCTGTTTGTCGACGACGCCAGCACGGATTCGAGCCGCGCCCAGCTGGCGTCGTTGAAGACCGATTTGCCGATGCTGCGGATCATCGCCCACGGCCGCAATGCGGGTCAGAGCCGGGCGATCCGCACCGGCGTGTTGGCGGCCCGGGCGCCGATCGTGATCACCCTGGACGGGGACGGCCAGAACGATCCCGCCGACGCGCCGGCGGTGGCGGCCCGGCTGATGCAGGGTCCGGCCAGCCTGGGCCTGGTCAGCGGCCTGCGCCGAAATCGCCGCGACAGCCGGGCCAAGCTGTGGGCCTCGCGGATCGGCAACGGCCTGCGGCGGCGGCTGCTCAAGGATGGGGCGACGGACACCGGCTGCGGGCTGAAGGCCTTCCGGCGCGAGGCCTATCTGCGCCTGCCCTATTTCGATCACCAGCACCGCTTCCTGCCGGCCCTGTTCGCCCGCGAGGGCTATGAGGTGGCGTACGAGCCGGTCAGCCATAGGGCCAGGCGCTTCGGCGCCTCGAAATATACCAACTTCGGACGGCTGATGGTCTCGATCCCCGACCTGCTCGGCGTGGCCTGGCTGATCAACCGCACGCGCCTGACCGGCGGGGTCGAGGAGGTCTGAGGCCGGCGGCGCCCAACAATCCCTGCCGACCTGACCGCCTCACCCAGCGCTTTTTGCCTACGACCGCGAATGCCGCTAACCCTTGCGCCTGACGACACGCCTGGGGGATTCGACCCATGTTCGCCGCCCTGCCGCTGCTGGCCTTGCCGGTGCTGTTCTACAATCTGTTCGCCCTGCTGGCCGGCGGCGGGCTGCGCTCGGCCGCCACCGCCGAGCGTTTCTCGGCCGTGATGGTCAGCATACCGATGGCCTCGCACGTGCTGTGGTCGGTGAGCCTCAGCGACCTGTTCCTGGCCGGATCGCTGGTGGTGCTGTTCGTTGAGCTGCTCAAATCAACCTCCAGCCATCAGGCGGCGATCATCAACCACTCGCTGTCGATGGTGCTGTTCATCGCCTGCCTGGTCGAGTTCCTGCTGTTCCCCGCCTTCGCCACCTCGACCTTCTTCCTGCTGACCCTGATGGTGCTGCTGGACGTGCTGGCGGGGTTCATCGTGACCATCGTGGCCTCGCGGCGGGAGATTGATCTGCGTTAGACGAAGATCGTGAACACCAGGGCCACGACCAGGATGTCGAAGGCGCGGACGGCGGAGGTGGCGATAAGGGTCATGCGACGTCACCAAACCAGATCAAGGTAAGGCGGCGTTAAGCAAGAACCGCGCCAGGTCACGGCCCGGCGGAGCCCTGCGTCAGATCTCGGTCTTGGCGATGCGGCCGCGGCGGATGCGGCGGTCGGCGGGGCCGGAATATTCGGTTTCCAGATAGGCGCCACGCGCCCGCTGGAGGGTTTCGTCGCCGCCGCGCAGGCCGCGCTTGATCCCGCCCTGGCCCATCACCTGGGCGGCGAAGGCGGCCGCCGCGGCCTCGGGCTCACGCGGTTCGCTGAGTGGGGTCGCGGCGAGCACCGGCAGGTTGGGGGTCGCGCCGCGATCGCTCGGGCCGCTGGTGGTGGTTACCAGCGAGGTTCCCGCCGAGCCGGTGCGGCGCAGCAGGCGGCGAAGGGCGCTGACGGGGCTGGTGGGCTCGATCGGGTCAGTCATGTCCGCCATGTGCTGGTGGGAAGTCTGCTGGCATAACGCACGAGCGGTTAAAAAGCCGTGCGGACCTGGGAATGTCGCCGCCCCAGCCGCGCCGCTCAGGAGACCAAACCCTTTCCCCAGCGTCACGCCGCCCGGCCGCGGCCTCAAGCCTGTCCTGAGCGACGCCGCAGGCGGCGTCGACGGGGCCGCTTCGCGCCGCTGCGCGGTCTCGCTTCGCTCGCGCCTTGGCCCCGCGTCCGGACGGCGTTCGAAGGCCTCCAAGGGTTTGTCGGGGCCCCTCGCGTCCAACGGAGGCGCGGCCTATCACCAAAACCCTTGCCGAGCCTGTTGCGACGGAGCGGGCCTGGGTCAAGCCGGGCCCTCTTGGGCCCCCGCGGAGCGGCGCGAAGCGGGCTTGAGGCAGGACCGGGCCGGCGCGACCTCCGGGCTCAGGGTTGGGAGGCGCCGCCCTACCCCTTCGCCGCCAGCTTGGCGATCTGCTGCTGCATCTCCTCAATCCGCTGCTTCAGATCATCCAGCGAGGTGTCGGGCGCTTCCGGGGCGGGCGCAACGGCGGCGGCCGCAGGCGGCGGCGCAGGGTCAGCGGGCGGCTCGCCTGTCGCAGCATGCGCCGCCGCCTCGTCCGGCCTCGCGAAGGCGAAGGGCGTGAACATCTTCATCGCCCGATCGAACATCACCATGTTCTGACGCACCTGCTCCTCCAGCAGGCCAAGCCCCACCGCCCCGCCCATCACCCCGGGGGGCTGGCCGCGCAGATGGTCCTGCTGGCGGCTGAAGCTGTCCAGAGACAGCTCCAGAAAACCGGGCACGAAGGCCTGCATGCTGTCGCCATAGAAACGGATCAGCTGGCGCAGGAACTGGATCGGCAGCAGATTCTGGCCGCGGCTCTCTTCGTCGAAGATGATCTGGGTCAGCACCGAGCGGGTGATGTCCTCATTGGTCTTGGCGTCGTAGACCACGAAATCGACACCTTGCTTAACCATCTCGGACAGGTGTTCGAGGGTGACGTAGGCGCTGGAGCGCGTGTTGTAGAGACGCCGGTTGGCGTATTTCTTGATGACCACACGGTCGCCAGACGGCTGGGCTTCAGTCATCTCTCTCCTCAAGCGCCGGTCAGGGCGACGCGCTGGAAACGTTGCTATCCCGCATTGCAGTATCGCGGATGCAGCAGACAAGCGCTAGTCCTCTATTCACAGGGGATTTTTTTGATCCAGATGGGTGACGAACCGCGCAGGGTGGTTCAAAAAGCCTCTGCGCGCGCACCGAGCCCGGCCAACTCGCCCGGGTGGTCACGGAAAGCCGAGGAGTCGTCCCATGAGCCACATCGTCATCGTCTCCGCCGCCCGCACCGCGGTCGGCTCGTTCAACGGCGCCCTGTCGAGCCTGCCCGCCCATGAACTTGGCGCGGTGGCCATCCGCGCCGCGATCGAGCGCGCCGGCCTCGACCCGGCGGAGATCGAGGAGGTGGTGCTGGGCCAGGTGCTGCAGGCCGGCGCCGGCCAGGGCCCCGCGCGCCAGGCGGCGATGAAGGCCGGGGTTCCGCAGGAGGCGCCCGCCTGGAGCCTCAACCAGCTGTGCGGCTCAGGCCTTCGCGCCGTGGCCCTCGGCGCCCAGCAAATAGCCCAGGGGGACGCGGCGATCGTGGTCGCCGGCGGCCAGGAAAGCATGAGCCAGGCGCCGCACGCGGCCAACCTGCGCAATGGCCAGAAGATGGGCGACCTGGCCCTGGTCGACACCATGATCAAGGACGGCCTGTGGGACGCCTTCCACGGCTACCACATGGGCCAGACCGCCGAGAACATCGCCAGCCGTTGGCAGATCACCCGCGAGGACCAGGACCGCTTCGCCGTCGCTTCGCAGAATAAGGCCGAGGCGGCGCAGAGCGCCGGCCGCTTCGCCAGCGAGATCGCCCCGGTGACCATCAAGGGGCGCAAGGGCGACACCGTCGTCGACAAGGACGAATATATCCGCCACGGCGCGACCTATGAGAGCGTCAGCGGCCTGCGCCCGGCCTTCGCCAAGGATGGCACGGTCACTGCGGCCAACGCCTCCGGCCTCAACGACGGCGCCGCGGCCGTGGTGCTGATGAGCGAGGCTGAGGCCGCCCGCCGGGGCCTCAAGCCCCTCGCGCGCATCGCCAGCTGGGCCCATGCCGGCGTCGACCCGGCGATCATGGGCACGGGCCCGATCCCGGCCAGCCGCAAGGCGCTGGAAAAGGCCGGCTGGAGCGTCGGCGACCTGGAGCTGATCGAGTCCAACGAGGCCTTCGCCGCTCAGTCGCTGGCGGTGGTGCGTGAACTCGGACTCGACCCGGCCAAGGTCAACGTCAATGGCGGGGCCATCGCCATCGGCCATCCGATCGGCGCCTCCGGCGCGCGGATCCTCACCACCTTGCTGCATGAACTCGCCCGTCAGGGCGTCCACAAGGGCCTGGCCACCCTCTGTGTCGGCGGCGGCATGGGCGTCGCCCTCTGTGTCGAGCGTTATTAGGCTTTTTGAAGAACCGGGATAGCGTATCTCGGATTGAACAGGATTTGAGGAACACCATGGCGCGAGTTGCAATGGTCACGGGTGGGACCCGTGGCATCGGGCATGCGATCGTCGAGCGGTTGAAGGCCGACGGCTTCAAGGTGGCCGCCGGCTACGCCGGCAATGAGGCCGCGGCCAAGGCCTGCGCCGAACAGCTTGGCGTGATGATCGTCAAGGGCAATGTCGGCGAGTTCGACGATTGCAAACGGGCGGTCGAGCAGGTCGAGGCTGAACTGGGACCCATCGACGTGCTGGTCAACAACGCCGGCATCACCCGCGACGCCATGCTGCACAAGATGACGCCGGAGCAATGGAACGAGGTGATCTTCGTCAACCTGGCCTCGATCTTCAACATGACCCGTCAGGTGATCGAGGGCATGCGCGCCCGCGGCTATGGTCGGATCATCAATGTCTCGTCGATCAACGGCCAGAAGGGCCAGATGGGCCAGACCAACTATTCGGCGGCCAAGGCCGGGGTGATCGGCTTCAGCAAGGCCCTGGCCCAGGAGAGCGCCAATAAGGGCATCACCGTCAACACCGTGGCCCCTGGCTATATCGACACCGAGATGATGTCGGCGGTGCCGCCTGCGGTGCTCGAGCGCATTGTCGGCGCGATTCCGGTCGGACGACTGGGCAAGGCCGAAGAGATCGCCGCCTGCGTGGCCTTCCTGGCGCGGGAAGACGCCTCGTTCATCACCGGCGCGACCCTGTCGGTGAATGGCGGACAATATATGGCCGCCTGATCGCGCGCGGCGGCGTCCCCGGCGACGCCCCTGCGGCGAATGCGACCTTGGAGCCTCGACCTGACGCAAAAGTCCGATGGGTCCAAAAACCGCCCCAGTGCCAGTGCATCGGCATGAACATGGGCCGACGATCCTGTTCAATGCTGTTGCTGCTCTGCGGCCTATCCCTCGGATTGATCGCCGGGCAGGCCGACGCTGGCGACTTCAGCCTGCGGATCACCCTGTGGCGATTTCACAGCGAGGCGGACCTGGCGCGGCGCAATGACGGGCCGCAGGTCGCGCGCTTTGAGATTGAGCATGGCGAGGCCTTCGTGCTCGACCGCTCCGTCACCCCGCCCCTGCTGCGCTTCGACGGCAGCCCGGAGATCTGGATCCTGCAGCCGCAGCCCGCGCCGCGGGGGGACACCATCTATCGCAACGACATCGGCCAGCCGGTGCTGCGCGCGACCAAGCTGGGCGGCCTGACCCTCTACACGGCCGAGGCGCCTGACGGCGCGGCGGCGGCCTTTAACGGCGAGGCCCCCTCCCTGCGGCTGCCGCCGTTCATGTCGCCCGCCGCCCTCTATGATCATGTGATGCAGTCGGGGGTGCGGTCTCTGTTCGCCACCCAAAAGCGGATCAGCTTCTCCACGGTCGATGACGCCACGCCGCAGACCGCCTCGCTGATCGCCGAGTCCGCCATTGTCACCGCCGAGGCCATCACCCGTATTTCGCGCAAGGTGGACGGCCGCACCGAATTGGCGCGGGTCAGCAAGGTGCTGCTGGCCCGAGGCCGGCGTCCGGACGCCCAACTATCCGGCGGATCCTTGACCGTGACCTACGCCCCGAGCGCAGGCGTGGGTAGCTGGCCATCCTCCGAGCGGATCATGCAGGTGATCGAAGCGCCCGCCGCCTGGACCGCGCAGGCGATCAGCGCCCCGGCCCACCCGGCCCATTGACGCCGGTCGGGCGCCGCCCTCAGCCCTGGAACGCATCCTTGGCCGCGCGGATGGCGCCGAACCGGGTCTCATCTCCAGCGAGTAGAAACGGATTGGTGACCTTCTCCAGGCCGATGGTGGTCGGGACCGTCGGCTCGCCCCGCGCGCGGGCCGCGAACACCGCCTCGGCCCGTGCGGCGAGCGCCTCGCCATGGTCAAGGCTGAGCGCGAAGCGGGCGTTGGCGGCGGTGTATTCATGGGCGCAATAGACGGCGGTTTCGTCCGGCAGCGCCGCCAGCTTCGACAGGCTGGCCCACATCTGCCGGGCGTCGCCCTCGAACAGGCGCCCACAGCCGAGCGCGAACAGGGTGTCGCCGACAAAGGCGATCTGATCCTCGGCGTCAACATAACTGACATGGCCCAGGGTGTGGCCGCCGGTGTCCAGCACGGAAAAGCGGGTCTCGCCCACCAGCACCACGTCATCCTGGCCGACGATCCGATCGAGGGTCGACACCCGGGCGACCTCGGCCGGGCCTACGACAAGCGCCCCGGTCGCCGCCTTCAGCGCGGCGTTGCCGCCCGCGTGGTCGGGGTGCCAATGGGTGTTGAGAATATGGGTCAGGCCCCAGCCCAGCGTCTGCAGCTCAGCCAGGATCGCCTCGGCGTCCGGCGTGTCGACGCACGCGACCGCGCCGGTGGCCTCATCGCGTGCTAGAAAACCGTAATTGTCCTTGAGGCAGGGGAGCTGGCGCACGGTTAGCGGCATCGGACCGATCCTTGGGCGCGGGGGGCGCCGCGCAGGGAGATGGCGCCGCGCGGCGTAGAGCGCAACCGACGCGCGGCCGGCAGGTCCTTACGTTGTTCGGCGAAGCGCACTAGATTCGCGCCATGCGCCGCGACGTGCTTGACCTACGCCAATTCTACGCCAGCCCGCTGGGACGGACCACCCGGGCCGTGCTGTCGCGGCGGCTGACCGAGGCCTGGGGCTCCGCCGCGCGGCTGGATGTGATGGGATTTGGCTACGCCACCCCTTACCTTGACCCGTTTCGCGAGCACGCTCGCCGCGCCATCGCCACCATGCCAGCCAGCCAGGGGGTCGAGGTCTGGCCCAATGGGGGCCTTGGCCTGTCCTGCCTGTCCGACGACCGCAGCCTGCCCTACCCAAACGCCCTGTTCGACCGGGTGTTGCTGGTCCACGCCCTGGAAGAGGCTGACGACCCGCTCGGCCTGCTGCGCGAGACATGGCGGGTGCTGGCGCCGTCCGGCCGGGTGATCGTGGTGGCCGCCAACCGACATGGCTTTTGGTCGGATGCGGAATCCACCCCGTTCGGCCATGGCCGGCCCTTCACCCAGCACCAGTTGGAGGTGTTGATGCGCGAGGCCGAGCTGGAGCCGGTCACCTGGTCCCGCGCGCTGTTCGCCCCGCCCCTCCACTGGACCGCCCGCTGGGCCGATGCGTTCGAGCAGGTCGGCGCGCGGCTGTGGCCGCCGCTGTCGGGGGTGATTCTGCTCGAGGCGGTGAAACACACCTTCGCGGTGAAGCCGAAAGGCCGCCGCGCGCGCGCGCGGGTGTTCGCATCCGGCCCACTTCAGCCGGCGCCGGTCGGAAAGACGCAAAAAAGCGACGCTTGGCGCGGATGCGACTAAAACGCCGCTTTTGCGGCGCGGAGCGAAAGATTAGCTTAGCACGCACGTTCGATCTGGAGACGCCTCATGAAATTGATCACCGCGATCATCAAGCCCAGCCGTCTCGATGCGGTGCTCGAAGCGGTCACCGAGGCCGGCGCGTCCGGCCTGACCGTCACCGAGGTGCGCGGCTACGGTCGTCAGAAGGGCAAGACCGAGGTCTATCGCGGCGCGGAGTACGAGGTGAAGCTGCTGCCCAAGGTCAAGCTTGAAATCGCCGTCGCCGCCGACCTGGCGCCGACGATCATCGAGGCGATCACCCGCTCGGCCAACACCGGCAAGATCGGCGACGGCAAGGTGTTTGTCAGCGATCTGGAATCGGCCCTCCGCATCCGCACCGGCGAAATCGGCCTCGACGCCATCACGGGCTAGCGGACGACGAAGGATGGGGGCGAGACAGCGGCCCTCGCATTCGCTATTGACGGGCGGATCGTGCGCGGCGACTGAAACGCTGGCGACATCAAGCTGACACGATCGCCGCCGAGAAAGGCCGAAATTGCGTATGGTTTCGAGGGGACACGGCCGCATGAAGCGCCTTTGGCTGGCCGCCGCGCTGGCGCCTTTGTCGTTCGCCGCCGCCCAGGCGCAGCAGACGATCTCGACCAGCACGTCGACGCCGGTGAACACACAGACCGCGGGCGGCGATATCACCATCAGCTCGGCGGGGTCGATTGTTCCGACCACCGCCGGGACTTCGCCCACAGCGCCGATCGCCGCGGTGACGGTCAACAGCTACAACAACGTCACCAACAATGGCACGATCAGCTTCAACGGTCTGAACTACACCACCGGCATCCTGGTCCAGGGCGTCACCGCGCCGAGCCCCAGTTCAGCCCTGTTGTCGATCACCAACACCGCCACCATCACCGACAACGAAAACACGTCCTACAAGGACACCAACGGCGACTACATCAACGACGCCAACGGCTCCAACACCAATGGCGCCAATCTGTTCGCCGCCGGCTCTTACCGCTTCGGCATCGCCACCACCGGCGCGTCCGCCTTCAACGGTTCGATCGTCAATTCGGGCACCATCAACATCGTCGGCGAGAACTCCGCCGGCATCCAGATCGGCTCGGCCGGGATCAATGGCGACCTGCTAGAAACCGGGACACTCACCGCGACCGGCGGCGACCCGAACACGTCGGACCTCACCTACGGCATCCTCGCCAAGGGCCTGATCGGGGGCGCCGTCGCCATTTCCGGCACGGTCAGCGCGATCGGACAGCATTCCGTCGCCGTCGCCCTGGATGGCGGCGTGGGCGGCGTCGCGGGCGGCTCTGGCTATGTCGATATCAACGCCTCCTTGACCGCCACCGGCTACGAAGCGACCGCTCCGTATCAGATCAGTTCGATCCAATCCCTGGTCCAGGCCCAGGCCGCCGAGGAGTTGCTGCAAGGCGGCCCCGCGCTTCGCATCCAGGGCACGGTGACCGGCGGGATCAGTCTGGACGCACCCATCCTGGCGTCGGGCACCACCAGCGCCGTCGTCGGCGCGACCATCACCGCCTACGGCAGCGCGCCCGCGGTCCAGATCGGCGGGACCCTGCCGACGGTGATCAGCCCGATCAGCACCGCCAGCGCCGGCGCGTCGTTTCCGGACAGCGCCGGCTATGGCCTGGTCATCGGCGGCGCGGTTTCCGGCCTGGGGACCTATGCGTTCGACAATAATCTGCAAGTGGTCAACGCCACCGGCGTCGCCATCGGCGCACCCGGCCCGTCCGCCACCACGCCTCAGGTCACCCTGAATGGCGGCGTGAGCGTCACCGGCAGCATCGAGGCCTCGACCATCGGCGCCCCGATCACCACCGTGACCGGCGACACCGGAACAGGCAATCCGACCGCGCTGTGGGTCGACAACGCCAGCCTGACGGCCAACACCACGACCACGCCCGGAACCAGCGGGGCGATCACGGTCAGCGGCGTCATCACCGCCGCCAGTCAGACCCAGACTGTCGATGGTGTGAGCATCGCGGCCATCGGCGCCCCGTCGAAGGGCGCGACGATCAACCCGGTTCAGGCCACGGCGATTTTGCTGGGTCCAGGCGCCAATGTGCCCTCGCTGGTCAATACTGGGACCATCCAGGCGGTGATCACCGGCCTGTCCTCGACCATCATCACCGCCGGCGGCGGCACGCAAGGCTATGCCTGGGGCGTCAAGGATCAGTCAGGCACGCTCACCTCGGTCGTCAACGAAAACACCATCGCCGCCCATGTCGAGCCGATCATCGCCGACAAGCTGGTCGATCCGGCCTATAGCGACACCGTCGCCATCGACCTGAGCGCCAACACCACCGGCGCTGTGGTCACGCAACAACTGGCCAGTCCCGCCGTGCTGGCGCTTGATTCCACGACAGGCTTGAGCACCACAGTGACGCCGACGATCAGCGGTGACGTGCTGTTCGGCTCCGGCGCCGGAACGCTCAATCTCTACGCCGGAGCCATGGCCGGGGGCGTTCAGTTCGGCGCCAGCGCGAACAACGCGATCAACGTCAACAATGGCGCGATCCTCCTGGGACCGCTCGCCGAGGCGACTGGCGGCCAGCTCTCCGTCAATGTGCAGAGCGGCATCCTCGGCATCTCTACGCCGGTGACCACCGAGCTGGCTTCAACCTATGATTCCACCAACCACATCGAGCCGCCGGCGAACCCCACGCCCCCGTCCAACCAGGTTGCGATCGGGGTCAAGTCGATCAATATCGGCGCCACGGGCCAGCTGGTGTTCTCGGTTTTCGCGCCAACCAGCACAGCCTCGGTCAGCCTGGTCGGCGCGCCGCAATTCAATGTCAGTGGCGGGGTCACCGTCGCCTCCGGCGGCGACATCGGCCTGAACTTCCTGACCAAGCTGACCCAAGCGGCGACCTACGATATCATCAAGGCCACCGGCCCGATATCGATCGCCAGCACCTCCACGGCGCTTGGCCAACTGCCCTACATCTACCAGGGCCAATTGAATGTGGTCCCCTACAACGGCGCGCAGGCGGTCGAAATCACCGTCAGCCAGAAGACCGTCAGCCAGCTGGACTTCAACCCAGCCCAAGCCGCCGCCTACTCCGCCTTCTATGCGGCCTTCGACAAGGGCGTGCAGCCGGGGACGGGCAATGTCAGCGGGGAGGCGATCGGCTCGGTGACGGACGCGGTCTTGACCCAGACCACCAAGGCCGACTTCGATCACCTCTACAACCAGTTCCTGCCCGACTATTCCGGCGGCGCGTTTGAGACCCTGACCATGGGCCAGGAAGCCCTCGCCGCGGCTGAATCCGACACGCCGCCCAAGCTGGGCGATCAGGGCGGCCATGGCTGGGTGCAGGAGATCGGCTTTTCCGAAAATCGCGACTCCAAGGACGTCGTCGGATATTCGGGCAAGGGCATGGGCTTCGCCGGCGGCACCGAGGTCGTGTCAGGAGCCGACACCGCCGGCGTCGCCGTCGCCATCCTGACCACGGCGATCAATGACACCGGCCGCCCTGTCGGCTCATCGCAGACCAGCAGCGCCGTCGAAGGCGGGGTCTATTGGCGTCGCGGCGGCGAAGGCCTGAACCTCAGCGCCAACGTCAATGGCGGCTTCGCCTTCATGCAAAGCCACCGCGTCCTGTTGGAGCAGGGCGGGACCGACAACGCCACCTTCCTGCGCGAAGCCAAGGCCAGCTGGGACGGCGCGATCGTGTCGGCGTCCTTGACCGCCGCCTACAAGGCCAGTTTCGGGCGCTATTTCATCGAACCCCAGGCCACCGCGGAATATGTGATGCTGTACCAGACCGCCTATTCGGAAACAGGCGGCGGCGACGCGGTCGATCTGAACGTCAATTCCCAACTCAGCCAGCAGGGCGTGGTCCAGGGCGACGTGGTGTTCGGAGCCTCCTATGGAACCGCAGTTCACTGGACGCCTGAAATGACCATCGGCTGGCGCCAGATTGTGGCCGGCGGCCCGGCCAACACCGTCGCCCATTTCAACGGTGGCACGTCCTTCAGCCTGTCGCCCCAGTACCAGGATCTGAAGAGCGGCCTGTTGGCCCGAATGGGCCTGAGGGCCAGCGGCGTCTACGCCGACTTCAGCGCCAATGCGGGCGGGGTGTTCGGCTCCGACTACAACGCGGTCGACGCCCGCGCGACCGCCCGGTTCCTGTTCTGACCACGGCCGCCAGCGCCGAATGCTCAGGCCCTGGCCTGAAACCTATCGGGCGAACAGGTCATCGGATGGCGGCCCCGGCAGGGGCGTCCGACCGCTCGATCCCGGTCGGCTGAGCAGGAAAATCGCCTGTTCCGCGCGCCAGTTCTCGGACCAGCGCGACGGATCCATCGGCCGGGCCGGATGACCGTCGGACAGGGCGGCCGAGGCCTCGATCCTTATGCCCAGCTCAGCGCACAGGTCGGTGAAGTCTCGCAGGGTGCACAGATGGATGTTCGGGGTCGAGTACCAGGGCTCGGACAAGGAGCCGGTCATCGGCATGCGTCCGCTGGTCGCCAGACTCAGCCGAACGCGCCAATAGCCGAAATTGGGCAAGGAGACGACCGCCCGCTCGGCGATTCGCAACAGCTCCTTGAGCACCAGACGCGGCGCGCGTACCGCCTGCAGGGTCTGGGACAGGATTGCGTAGTCAAAGGCCTGGCTGGGAAAATCGGCCAGGTCGCGGTCGGCGTCGCCCTGGACCACCGCCAGGCCGCGCGACAGGCAGGCCGAGACCCCGTGCGGGCTGATCTCCAGCCCCCGGCCGTCGATCTGCTTCTCCCGCGCCAGCAGTTCGAGCAGGGCGCCCTCGCCGCAGCCGATGTCGAGCACCCGCGCGCCCGGGCGCACCAGTCGCAAGATCTCGCGGAAATCCTCGCGCTGCTGGGCCAGTTCGAAGGCGTTCACGTCAGGCCCCGGGCCGCGCCGGCGGCGTCGAGGAAGCCGGTCAGGGCGTTGATCATCACCGGCTCGTCGAGCAGGAAGGCGTCGTGGCCCTTGTCGCTCTCGATCTCGACGAAGCTGGCCCGCGCCGCCGCGGCGTTGAGCGCCCGCACAATCGTGCGGCTCTCCGCCGTCGGATAGAGCCAGTCGGAGGTGAACGACAGCACGCAGAAGCGCACGGCGCTGGCGGCGCGAAAGGCGTGGGCCAACACCCCGCCATGGGCCGATGCGAGGTCGAAATAGTCCATCGCCCGGGTGATGTAGAGGTAGCTGTTGGCGTCGAAGCGGTCGACGAACGACGCCCCCTGATGGCGCAGGTAGCTTTCCACCTGGAAGTCGGCGTCAAAGCCCCAGGACAGACCGTCGCGCTGCAGCTCGCGGCCGAACTTGCGCTGCAGGGCCGGCTCGGACAGATAGGTGATGTGCGCGGCCATCCGCGCCACCGCCAGGCCCTTTTCCGGCCTCACCCCCTGCTGGGCGTAGTCGCCGCCGCGCCAGTCCGGATCGGCCATGATCGCTTGGCGACCGACCTCGTGAAACGCGATGTTCTGCGCTGAATGCCGCGCCGCCCCGGCGATGCACACCGCCGAGAACAGCCGCTCCGGATAGGCCGCCGCCCATTGCAGCACCTGCATGCCGCCCATCGAGCCGCCGACCACGGCGAACAGGTTCTCCACCCCCAGGGCCTCGACCAGCATGGCCTGGGCGCGGACCATGTCGCCGATGGTGATCATCGGAAAGGCCAGGCCGTAGGGCCGGCCGGTCAGGGGATCGGTTGACGACGGCCCGGTGCTGCCCATGCAGCCGCCGACCACATTGGAGCTGATGATATAGTGCCGCTCCGGATCGATCGCCTTGCCGGGGCCGACCACCAGGGGCCACCAGCCGGGCTTGCCGGTCACTGGGTGCGGCGAGGCCACGTGATGGTCACCGGTCAGGGCGTGGCAGATCAGCACCGCATTGGAGCGGTCAGCGTTGAGCTTGCCATAGGTGTGATAGGCGATCTCCAGATCGGTCAGCCGTCCGCCGCCGTCGAGGCGCAGCGGCCGATCCGGCCCGAAGCGCATCAGGCCGCCATCGACTCCCACCAGCTGTGTCACGCCAAGGACGCGGTTCATGCCGCCTTGGAGCCGCACTCTAGGCGCCTGTCAACCGATCGCTTCCGCAAGCCCGCCCGCGGGGTTAAGGAGAATGCCAAACGACCCTGCGGAATCGCCGATGAGCCTATTGATCCTGCTGCGCCACGCCAAGGCTGAGGCGGTCGCCCCCAGCGGCCGTGACGCCGATCGCGCCTTGACCGGCCGGGGCCTGCGCGACGCGGCGATCATCGGACGCGCCCTGGCCGCCGGCGGCTTCGCGCCGCGGCGCGCCCTGGTCTCGACCGCCCGGCGGGCGGCGCAGACCTGGGATGCGGTCAGCCCTGCCTTCGACCTCGCGGCGAGCGCAGTCGAGCACCGCAGCGATCTCTATCTGGCGTCCTGCGAACGCCTTTTCAAAGCGGCCCAGGCCAACAAAGGCGAGGCCTTGATCATCGTCGGCCACAATCCCGGCCTGCACGAACTGGCCTTGGCCCTGCTGGGCGATGACCCGAAGGGCCGCCTAGACGGCTTTCCCACCGCGGCCGCAGCCGTGTTCGAGCTGGAGCCGGGGGGCGGCGCTCAGCTGATTCAGCTGCTGACGCCGCGCGACCTCGGAGGGGGCGCCGCTTGACCCGCCTGTACAAATTGATCGATCGCGTCGCCTGGGAAGCCGCGCTGACCCAGGGCCGGTTCGACGGCGCGGGCGTGGACCTGGCCGACGGCTATATCCACTTTTCCACCGCCGCCCAGGCGGGCGAGACGGCGCGGCGCTATTTCATCGGACAACGCGATCTGCTGCTGCTGACCCTCGAGACCGAGACCTTTCCGCCCGACCTCGCCTTGGCGCTGAGGTGGGAGCCCGCACGCGGCGGCGACCTGTTTCCGCACCTTTACGCGCCCCTCGATCCGGCCCTGGTGATCGAGACCCGCGCCCTGCCGCTTGGGCCGGATGGCGCGCCAACGGTCGGGGCGCTGGAGCCTTGATGCGCGCCCATGATCTCGCCGCTCGTCTGCTCCGCCGCTTCGATCCAGAGGACGCCCACCGCCTGACCATCGGTCTGTTGGCGACGGGTCTGGGACCTCGCCTGCCCAAGGCCGATCCGATCCTGGCCACCCGCCTGTGCGGCCTGTCGCTGGACAACTGTCTCGGACTGGCCGCCGGGTTCGACAAGAACGCCCAGGTTCCCGGCGCGATGCTCGCGACCGGCTTCGGCTTCGTCGAATGCGGGACGGTGACGCCGGAGCCGCAGGTGGGCAATCCGCGACCCAGGCTGTTTCGCCTGAGCCAGGACGCTGCGGTGATCAACCGCATGGGCTTCAACAATGAGGGCCTGGACGCCTTCGCCGGCCGGCTGGAGCGCCGCGCCCGAAGCGGGGTGATCGGGGCCAATATCGGCGCCAACAAGGATTCCGCCGACCGCATGGACGACTATGTCCGCGGCCTGACCCGGCTGTGGGGCCTGGCTGACTATTTCACCGTCAACGTCTCCTCGCCCAATACGCCCGGCCTGCGCGCCCTGCAGACCCGCGCGGCGTTGGAGGAGCTGCTTGGCCGGCTGGCCGAGGCCCGCGCGGCCCTGGTCGCCGAGGGCGGCCAACATCCGGTGCTGCTCAAGGTCGCCCCGGACCTGGAAGACGACGAGATCGAGGCCATCGTCGAGACCGTGGTCGCCTTTGGCCTGGACGGCCTGATCGTCAGCAACACCACCGTGTCGCGGCCGGACGGCCTGCGCTCAGCCGATCGGACCCAGGCCGGCGGCCTGTCCGGCGCGCCGCTGATGGCCCCCTCGACTGAGGTGCTGGCCCGGTTCCACGCCGCGGCGGCGGGTCGCGTGGCTCTGGTGGGGGCCGGCGGCGTGGCCAGCGGCGCGGACGCCTACGCCAAGATCCGCGCCGGCGCGCAGGCGGTGCAGCTCTATTCCGCGCTGGTGTTTCACGGTCCGGGCCTGGTGGCCGACATCCAGAGGGACCTGGCGGCGCGGCTTCGGGCCGACGGCTTCGGCGGCGTGGCCGAGGCGGTGGGCGCGCGGTGAAGGCCACCCCACCCGCCTGGTGGGTCTGGGTCAGACGGTTCGGGCCGATCGCCCTGGTGGCGCTCGCCGTGGTGCTGCTGTTCGCCTCTGGGGCAGGCCGATCCCTGTCGCTGCAAGACCTGCGCGAGCATCGACAATGGCTCGCCGCGCTAGTCAGCCGTCACCCCCTGATCAGCCTCGCCGCCTATCTGGGGCTCTACGCCCTGGCGGTGGGGTTGTCCTTGCCGCTGGCCTTGATCTTCACCCTGGCCGGCGGCCTGCTGTTCGGCCCCTGGATCGGCGGCGCGGCCTCGGCGATCGGCTGCACCTGCGGCTCAACCCTCATCTTCCTGATCTGCCGCACGGCGGTGGGCGGCGGCCTGCGCGGCAAGGCCGGCTCGATGATCGACAAGATCAAACGGGGTCTGCAGGGCGACGCCTTCGCCTATATCGTCGCCCTGCGCTTGATGCCGATCGCGCCCCTTTGGCTGGTCAACCTAGCCCTGGGTTTCACCCCGGTCCCCCTGCGGACCTATGTCGCCGCCACCTTCATTGGGACCGTGCCGACATCGTTGATTTTCGCCAGCCTCGGCGCCAGCCTGAACCGGGTGTTCGCCAGCGGAGCCCCGCTCGGTCCGGGCGACTTCGTCCGACCGCAGATCATCCTGCCGCTGGCGGGCCTTGGGCTGCTGGCCCTGGCGCCGATGGCGGTTCGGCGGCTGCGCCAGGGGCGAAAGGCGTGAGCGCCGGGGGGCGAGACACCAGGACGCGCGCAAGGCGCGTTGCTGAAAGGCCATGGGTGCAGTAACCGATTGCATCATGGCAGACGCTTCCGTCTCCGAGACAAGGCCGCCAGCCCCGCCGCAGAGTCCGCAAGCGGCCCTCGGTCGGGACTTGCCGACCCGCGCGCGTCGCCTGTTTTGGCCGGGCGGCCTGTCGTCGCGTCTGTTGATCCTGACGGTGATCTTCGTGGCCGTCGCCGGCCTGCTGATCCTGCCGTCGCTCCTGGCCCAATATGAGATCGGTTGGCTGTCCGACCGGGTTCACGCCGGCGAACTGGCGTCCATGGCGGTCGAGGCGGCGCCCAACAAGATCGTCAATGGCAAGCTGAGCCGCGAACTGACCGTCGCCGCCCAGGTGGTGCGGGTAGCCGTGGTCAGCGGCGGGGTGCGCCGGATGGCCCTGTCCAACGGCGAGCAAATCCCGCCGAGGGTCTATCTGGTCGATCTGCGCGAGGGCGTGTCGTTTGACAGCTTGATGGCCCCGATCGAGACCCTGTTCGGCGGCAGCGACCGGCTGGTGCTGGTGCGTGACCGGCCGCGATTCCGCGATGGGGATCTGGTGGAGGTGCTGACCTCCGACGGGCCGCTGAAACATGCGCTATCGCATTATCTGCTGCGGCTGCTGACCATCGCCGCCATCGTCGCCCTGGTCGCGGGGGTGCTGGTCTATCTGACCCTGAACGCCCTGTTCGTGCGGCCGATGCAGCGGATCACCAAGGCGATGGAGCGCTTCCGCGCCGATCCGGAAGATCCCGCCGCCAGCCTGCGCCCCTCCGGTCGGCGCGACGAGATCGGCCAGGCCGAGGCCGAACTCGACCGGATGCAGGCCGACCTGCGCGCCGCCCTGTCCTCCCGCGCCCGGCTGGCCGCCCTGGGCGAGGCGGTGGCGAAGATCAATCACGACCTGCGTAACATGCTGACCAGCGCCCAGATCGCCTCCGAGCGGCTGGCCCAGTCAGGCGATCCGACCGTGGCCCGCGCCTTGCCCCGGCTGGAGCGGGCGCTGGACCGGGCCATCACCCTGGCCTCCAACGTCCTGGCCTATGGCAAGAGCGACGAGGCGGCGCCGTCGCTCGAGACCCTGTGGCTGGCCCCGGCGGTGGAGGCTGCGGCCGAGGACGCAGGCCTGACGCCAGACGGCGTGCGGCTGGACCTGAAGGTCGGCGGGCAGGCGCGAGTGCTGGCCGACCCGGACCAATTGCATCGCATCCTGGTCAATCTGCTCCGCAACGGCCGCGAGGCCCTTTCCGCGCAGTCGGATCGATCAGACCCGGCGGTGATACAGGTCTCCCTCGACCAGAGCGGCGGCGACAGCCTGGTCCGCCTCGCGGACAATGGCCCAGGCGTGCCCGAACGGGTGCGATCGCGGCTGTTCCAGCCCTTCGCCGGCTCCGGTCGCGAGGGCGGCGTCGGCCTGGGCCTGGCGATCGCCCGCGAGCTGGCCCAGGCCCATGGCGGCGACCTGACGCTGGTCAAATCCACGCCCGAAGGCGCGGTGTTCGACCTGCGCCTGGCGGGAGCGCCCGAGCCCGCCCCGCGGCGGTGAACCCGGCCATGGGCCTAATAACCCACCGCCACGCCCTCGCGCCGCGGATCGGCGGCGCCGAATAGGCCGCCGTCCTTGGCCACCACCCCGTGCAGCCCAGAATCCTCGCCCACGCCGGGGGTCAGGCGCACCCCCATCGCCGCCAGCCCCTCGACCACGCCAGGCGGGAACTTGTCGACTTCGCCATAATAGGCGTCCCCATGAGCGATCAGATTGGGCAGGTCCAAGGCCTGGTCCAGCGGCAGACGCCAGTCCAGCAGCCCGACCAGGGCCTTCAGGTCATAGGCGAGGATCGCCGTTCCGCCGGGCGAGCCCAGGGCGGCGACGAACCGCCCCTGGCGGTCGAAGACGATTACCGGAGCCATCGACGAGCGCGGCCGCTTGTGCGGGCCTGGGGCGTTGGCGGCCGGCGCCCCGTCCGGGGTGATGGGGCTGAACGAGAAATCGGTCAGCTGGTTGTTGAGGAAAAAGCCGTCGACCATGCGGCCGTCGCCGAAAATGCTTTCCACCGTGGTGGTCATCGACAGGACGTCACCGCGCGCATCGACGATGACCATGTGCGAGGTGCCGCCCGGCTCGCGGGTCCGGTCCGCCCCGCGCGGGGCGGCGCCGGCGGGATCGCCGGGGGTGGGCGCCGGGCCGGCCGCCTCGCCGATCAGGGCCGCGCGCTGGGCCAGGTAGGCCGGATCGAGCAGGCCGTCGGTGGGGACCGCGACGAAGGCCGGATCGCCGACATAGCGGTCGCGGTCGGCGTACATCAACCGGCTGGCCTGGGCCAGCTCGAACCAGGCGCGCGCATCGCCGGGTCCCCGGCTGGCGATGTCGGTATGCTCAAGTATCCCCAGTCCCTCCAGCAGAGCCGAGCCGCCGGACGGATCATTGGCGGTGCAGACCCTGTAATCCCGGAACGGCCGGCACAGGGCCGGCGCCGCCTGCGCCCGGTACGCGGCGAGGTCGGCCAGGCTCAGGGCGCCCGGATTCTCGCCGGTCTGGACCCTTTCGACGATGTCGCGCGCCACCGGACCGCCCAGCAGCGCCCTCGGCCCCAAGGCCGCCAGCCGCGCCAGGGTGCGGGCATAGGCGGGGTTGGTCAGTCGGTCGCCCACCTGCAGCCGCGTGCCATCAGGGCGGCTGAAATAGGCCTCAGCGTCCGGCGTCGCAGCCTGCGGCATGGCGCCATTGATGTCGGCCGCCAGGCGTGGCGTGACGGAAAAGCCCTGGGTCGCCAGCCGCTCGGCGTCGCCAAACAGGCTGCGCCAGGGCCGCGCCCCGTGCTCGCCCTGGGCTAGGGACAGCATGGCGATGGCCCCCGGCGCCCCGGTCGAGCGGCCGCTGAGCACGGCCTGGACAAAGCCCATCGGCCGGCCATCCGCCCCCAGGAACAGGTCCGGCCCGGCGGCGCCCGGAGCGAACTCGCGGCCGTCATAGGCGGTCACCGCGCGGGTGCGGGCGTCGTAATAGACCATGAAGGCGCCGCCCCCCAGGCCCGAGCTCTGCGGCTCGACCAGCCCAAGCACCGCCTGGACCGCCACCGCCGCGTCGATCGCCGCGCCGCCCTGGCGCAGCACCCTCAATCCCGCCTGCGCCGCCAGCGGATTGGCGGCGGCGACCATGGCGTGGGCGGCGAAGGCGGTCTTGTTGACCTGGCGCGTTTGGGCGCCGGCGCCGACGGCGGCAACGGCGACGGCCGCCGCCGCAGCAGCGATCAGACCGCGCGTCAGTCGGCGAAGGCGATCGGGATGGTTCATGCGGCGTCGGTCCTTGCGATCTCGCCCGCACCATAGCCGCCCGCGCCGGCGACAACAGCCCGCCCATGGTCTGAATGCCGGCTTGGCGCGCCCCGCCCCGATCGAGCCTGCGCCGCCCTATCCGCTGCCGATAATCTGATCGCCGCGCGAAATCAGCCCCAAACCCCGCTTGCGTTCCAGCCCCTTCATGGCTAGGTTCCGCGCCCTTGCCCAAGGCAATGCGCGCCCGTAGCTCAGCTGGATAGAGCATCAGACTACGAATCTGAGGGTCGGACGTTCGAATCGTTCCGGGCGCGCCATAAAATCAATGAC